>Ga0099828_10002809_pt1 | contig 12066 bp, 8 predicted proteins | sample CZO8metaG_2_FD_79338 | JGI IMG/M metagenome (GOLD analysis project Ga0099828, IMG submission 79338) | Vadose zone soil microbial communities from the Eel River Critical Zone Observatory, Northern California, USA - CZOApr15con2H1.8 metaG | ecosystem: Environmental > Terrestrial > Soil > Vadose...
CACCGCACCCGATGCGACAACGCAGCTCTCTGGCTCACGAGCTCGCTCACGTCCTCTTAGATGACTGGGACGAACTCAACAATGACGACTGGGCGAGACGAGACCAAAAGGAGATACGGGCAGACGCGTTCGCCCGTCATCTCCTGGTCCCTCTAAAGGGCGTGAAGGACGTCCTCGCTGATCAGTCTTCGTTCTACATGGCGGACTTGTCGGCGGTCGTACAGCGGTTCCTCGTGTCGCCGGCAATGGCGTCCATCGCCCTCCGCCAAGCGCAGCTCATCGATGACGAGACCAAGGCTGGCTGGATGTCGGTGTCGACGTCGGCACTCGCCGCGCGCTTCGGGTGGACCGACCAGTACCAAGCGCTCGCCGACGAATCCGGCAGGACCAGAGCACCGCAGCGGCTGCTTGCCAGAGCCCTGCAGGGATACCTGGATCACGTCGTGTCGTTGTCGACAGTTGCCAGACTGCGCGGCATCAGTGACAGCGCAATGGAAGCCGAACTCACGGAGGCCGGACTACAGGCTGAACCGGCAGGTGTGCGCTGGGCCAGTCCCGCCGACCTTCCGCCGGTGGAGGTCGACCTTTCCGAACTGGAGGAGGGCTTCGAGGACTCGCCTGAATGAGCCACCGGCCGATCATTGACGCCGGCCCTGGACTGAACTTCTTCGCGCTCAACAGGGAGCGCCTACTGATCAGTATCCTCGGAACACTCAGCACACCCGAAATCGTCCATGGTGAGATCCTCAGGAAGGCCCACACAGACTTACGCTTCCGCAACGCTGAGGCCGTCTTGAAAAAGCTGGGCGGCAAGTACCTAGAGGTTCTCTCGGACGACATCACCGACGCGCTGAGCGCCGCAGTCAACCGCATCAGCGGCATGCCGATGGCCGATCGCCTGAGCATCCCGAAAGACCTTGGTGAGCTAATGGTCGTCTCGCATGCCGCGGTCGCGGCAGAATCCGGATTGGACGTCGTCGTACTGATCGACGAAACGAACGGAGCCGAGCTCGCTGCCTCCGAACAGCGTCGGCTCGACCGGCTGCGATCGCGAGGTCAGGGCGTTGGGTCGATGAAACTCGTCAACACCCCCACCGTGCTCGCCGCCGCCGCCGGAACGACTCACATTCCCGACCGGGGAGCTATGCGCGATCTCTACGGCCGCATGCGAAAGCTCGACGATGGGCTCGTCCCCATCGAGAAAACTGATCTGCTATCGCCGCGATTCTGGACCTGAGAACTCGCCTCAGGATCGCAGGCAGTCTTGGTGTGCGTGACAGCCCGTTTCACGCATCGGCTCGAGGTGGGTGGGTTGAGCGGAAGCGATCTTGCCCCCGTTCGCCTCTGTCGCGGCGGGTGTCTGTCGAGACGGAGGGTCGGAGCACGTGTCGGCGCTGAGCGCGGAGGGGCCTGCGATCGGCCCGTGACGGGGGTACACCCAGACGGCGGGCGCGGTCGGATTTGACCAAGTACTGGTCAGGTGAGGGTCGGGTCATGGTCAGGAGGAAGGCAGTCGCCAATCGACGTCCGACGTGCCGATTTGAGTTGTCTCGGTCGGGATGGTCGGGCCCAGAGCGTGCGGTATCAAGGCCCCAGGTCCCGAGAGCTCGTGGGCGGTCTCGGCGACCGCCTGTAGGAACCGATTCCGTGACAGTTTCCGTGACAGCCGGTGCAGCACTAGTGCACCAGCTCTGAAGTTACATGAATGTGATTCAATGACTTCTCCAAGCCTGAGCGTGAGGGGAGGTCGCCATGTGGACGGTGCCGCCGGTGGTGTTGAAGGAAGGGGACCGTGAGAAGCTGGAGCGCCGGGTGAGGGCGCACAAATCGAGCCAACGCCAGGTGCGCCGGGCTCAGATCGTGCTCATGGCCGCTGGCGGCGTGTCCAACCGCCAGATCGCCATGGCGGTCGGGATCGACCAGGTCTACGTCGGGGTGTGGCGCAAACGCTATGTGGCGGAGGGACTGAAGGGCCTCGACGACCTGCCCCGCTCGGGAAGGCCCCGTAGGTTCGGCCCGGCCGAGCGCCTGGCGGTGGCGGCCAAGGCCACCGAGTCCCGCCCGGAGGTGGACTCCCAATGGAGCCACGCCTCCCTGGCGGACGCCCTGGCCGAGGACGGGATCACCATCTCCGCCAGCCATGTCGGGCGGATGCTGGCCAGCTTGGACATCAAGCCGCACCTGGTCAAAGGCTGGTTGAACCGCAAGGACACCCCCGAGTTCTGGGACCGCGCCGCAGACGTCTGCGGGCTCTACCTGAACCCGCCCATCGGGACCCTGGTGCTGTCCATCCTACGTTCCGCAGGTCAGGGTGTGGTTTCAGTTCGAATTTTGGGCATTGTCGTTGCGGCGGCTTCTGGCTTGTGAAGGTTCCCGGCGATCTCGTTCCAGGATGGCCGCGGACAGCTTCTCGAGCTGACGAAGCGTCTCGTGGAGGTGGCGGGCGTTCTCGAACCAGCCCCTGTACCGGGTGACCAGATCCTCGGAGAGAAGCTGGGTCATCGTCTTGCCCCCCACGGTGCGGGTCCACTGCAGGTAAGGCCCGTGTAGCTCGGCGCCTTCTTCATGGCAATGGCAGTTGGCCTTCCCGCAACGCATCCGGCGGGTGACCAGGCTGCCGGGTAGCACGAAGCCGGTGGCCGCCAGGCGCTGGGCCAGGTCGCCCTTTGCCCGGGTCTCACGTTCCGTAGGTCCAGCCATCACAGAATCCTTGCCTCTGAGTCCTTCACTGATTAAAGTGAAGGATACCATCAGGGTAGTGGCCGTGGCAAGGAGGCAACGCGGTGCAGGCTCGGGGCGTCTGGGTGGACCCGGAGAGCATCACGCTTGCGAGGGTGGGGGTCTCGGGCCTCCCGGTGGTCAACGCCGTCCTCGATCGCCTCGGCTTTCACGGGCTGGTTGCCGGCCACCTGGGGCACCCCGGCTCCCGCCGCAGGCTCGCCGCCGCCGAAGCCATCGGGGTCCTGGTGCGTGCCCTGGCGCTGGGCCGCCAACCCCTCTACGGCCTGGGCTCGTGGGCGTCGGGGTACGACCCGGTCCTCCTGGGGCTCAGCCCGACAGAGGGGCACCTGGTCAACGACGACCGGGTAGGGCGAGCCTTGGACGCGCTCTTCGGTGCCGACCGGGCCAGCCTCACCACCGCGCTCAGCCTGGCCGCCGTGGTGATGTTCGACATCTCCCTCGACGAGCTGCACAACGACTCCACCTCGATCTGCCTCTACGGCGCCTACCGGCGCAGCGAGCAGGCCGGGGAGGATCGGGCGCCGCGGCCGGCACGGGGCCATTCCAAGGATCACCGTCCGGACCTCAAGCAGCTGGTGTGGATCCTCACGACCAGCGCGGATGGGGCAGTGCCGATCACCTACCGGCTGGCGGACGGCAACACCGAGGACTCCACCACCCACATCGCAACCTGGGAGTCGTGCCGAGGCCTGGCGGGACGGGCGGACTTCCTGTACATCGCCGACTGCAAGCTCGCCACGAGGGACAACATGAACCACATCGCCGGCGAGGGCGGGCGCTTCCTCACCGTCATGCCGCGCTCCCGCAAAGAAGACGAGGCGGGCCGGGCCTGGTTGGCCAGGGAGCCGGTGGCCTGGGTGGAGGTGGCCCGGCGCCCCGGGCGGGCAAAGACCGATCCTGACGAAGCCTGGTGGGCTGTGGCCGCTCCCGACCTGAGCCTGGAGGGCTACCGGATCGTCTGGGTGCGCTCCTCGTCCAAGCAGGCCCAAGACGCCGCCGCACGCACGGAGCACATCGCCCGGGCGGCGGCTGCCCTGTCTGTCCTGGCCGGTACGCTCGCCTCGCCCCGGTGCAGGTTGAAGACCGCGGTGGCGGTCACGGACGCCGCCAAGGCCGTGATCGCCAAGGCGGGGGCATCTCGTTGGGTGAACGCCATCGTCGCCGAGGAGGTGACCTCCCACTACCGCCAGGAGCGCCGGGGCCGGCCGGGGCCCAACACCCGCTACCGGCAGATCGACCACAGCACCTTCACGCTCACCTGGTTCACCGACGCTGCCCAGGTAGGCCTCGATGCCGCCTCCGACGGGTGCTTTCCCCTCATCACCAACGATCACGAGATGACCGAGGCGGCCCTGCTGGCCGCCTACAAGGCCCAGCCGCATCTTGAGCGTCGGCACGCCGTGCTGAAAGGGATCCTCGAGGCTGCGCCCATCGAGCTGAAGAGCGAAACCCGCATCGACGCCTTCGGGTTTTGCCTCTATGCCGCCTTGCTCGTTCACGCCCTCATCGAGCGCGAGCTGCGCCGGGCCATGGCAGCCGCCGGGATCAGCGAGCTCCCGCTCTACTACGAAGACCGAGCCTGCACGGCCCCCACCGCCACCCGGGTCCTTGAGGTGCTGGACCCGCTTGCTCGCACCACCGTCTTGCACCGCGGCCAAGTCCTGACGGTTGTGGCGCCAGCTCTCAGCCCGCTGCAGAACGAGCTGCTCTCCCTGCTCGGGACTCCCCTTGGCCCCTACGGAGCCGAAAAATCAGAACGACCAAATTCGGCCCAAGAGCCTTGGTCGAGGTGCGGAACGTAGGCCGGAAGCCCCCTTTGGAGGGGATTCTGCAACAGCCTGCCGATGTACAAAATCCCGACCACCCCTCGTGGTTTCCGCGGCGGGAGGTGCTCGGGCGTATCTTGGCGGGCATGCGGGTTCGGGTGCTGGTCCAGGGCATCGTGCAGGGGGTGGGGTTCCGGCCCTTCGTGTACAGCCTCGCCAACCGCCTTGCATTGGGCGGATTTGTCCGCAATGATCCGGGTGGCGTGACCATCGAGGTCGAGGGAGCACCGGCCACCCTCGACGTCTTCCTGCGGGATCTCGTCGCATCGGCCCCCCCGCTGGCCCGCATCGAGCGGGTCTCGCCTGCTTGGGCCGAGCCGACCGGGGACACCGGCTTTACCATCGTGGCCAGCGAGGCTTCGGGCGCCGGCCGGCTCGCGCTCATCTCACCCGACGTCGCCACCTGCGACGACTGCCTCAGGGAGATCCGAGATCCCGCGGCCCGGCGGTACGGTTACGCCTTCACCAACTGCACCAACTGCGGTCCCCGCTTCACCATCACCACCGACATCCCCTACGACCGGCCCAACACCACCATGGCGGCCTTCCCCATGTGCGCGGCGTGCCGGTCCGAGTACGACGACCCGGCCGACCGCCGGTTCCACGCGCAGCCGATTGCCTGCCCGGCATGCGGCCCGGCGGTGCACCTCGCCGGCGTCGCCTCCACGGAGGCCATCCAGGCCTGCGCCGAGCTGCTCCGGGGCGGCAGCATCGTCGCCCTCAAGGGCCTCGGGGGCTACCACCTCGTCTGCGACGCCAGTAACGAGAAGGCAGTGGGGGAGCTGCGGGGCCGGAAGGTCCGGGAGGACAAGCCGTTTGCGCTGATGGCCGGTGACCTCGATGCCGTACGGACGGTCTGCGAAGTGTCGGAGCACGAGGCGGCCCTCCTGACCAGCTACCGCCGGCCGGTGGTGCTCCTGGCGCGCCGGCCCGCCGGCCCTCGTGGAATCGCCGGCCCTCGTGGAATCGCCGGCCCTCGTGGAATCGCCGGCCCTCGTGGAATCGCCGGCCCTCGTGGAATCGCCGGCCCTCGTGGAATCGAAGGCGTGATCGGGGCCTCGGTCGCGCCGGGCAATCGCTTCCTCGGCTTCATGCTGCCCTACACGCCGCTGCACCACCTGCTCCTCGATGCCTTCGATGCTGGTGGGGCCTCAGGGGCCCCAGGGGCTTCCGGGCCCGGCATCCTGGTCATGACCAGCGGCAACCGTTCCGACGAGCCGATCGCCTACGTCGACGACGATGCCACCGAGCGTCTCGACCCGATCGCCGACGCATTCGTCTCCCACAACCGGCCCATCCACATCCGCTGCGACGACTCCGTCACGCGTTCGTTCCGAGGCGAGGAGTACCTCATGCGCCGGTCCCGGGGCTATGCCCCCGAGCCGCTCCTGGTGGCGGAGGCGTTCGCTGTTCCCGTGCTCGCAACGGGCGCGGAGCTCAAGCACACGTTCTGCCTCGGCAGTGGCACGCGGGCCTTCGTCTCCCACCACATCGGCGACCTGGAGAACTGGGAGACCATGCGCTCGTTCGTGGAGGGCGTGGCCCACTACTGCAACGTGTTCCAGATCCGCCCCCAGGCGATCGCCTACGATCTGCACCCCGAGTACCTCGCCACCAAGTGGGCGCTCGACCAGGCGGCGGGCGAGGCGGCCCCGCCGCCGGGGATCGAGTTGGAGGGCTGCGAGCTCGTCGGCGTCCAGCACCACCACGCCCACATCGCCGCTTGCCTGGCGGACAACCAGGCGGCCGGCCCGGTGATTGGCCTCGCGCTCGACGGGACGGGGTGGGGGACCGACGGGACGATCTGGGGCGGCGAGGTCCTCGTGGCCGGCCTTGCGGACTTCCGGCGGGTGGGCCATCTCCGCCCGGTTGCCCTGCCCGGCGGGGCCGCCGCGATCCGCGAGCCTTGGCGCATGGCCGCCAACTATCTGCGAGAGGCCTTCGGGGTGGCGGCGGCAGGCCTGGACCTGCCGTTCGTGCGGGAGAGGGCGGCGGGGTGGGGGCCGGTGCTGGAGTTGGCGGCCAAGGGGATCAACGCACCGTTGACGTCGTCGGCTGGCCGCCTTTTCGACGCCGCAGCCGCGGTGGCCGGGCTGCGGGGCAAAGTGAACTACGAGGGCCAGGCAGCGATTGAACTCGAGCAGGCTGCCGACCCAGGGGAGGCCTCCGCCTACCCCTGCGCCTTGGAAGATCGTGATGGCGTGGTAGTGATCGACGGCGTTGCACTGGTGCGCGCGCTGACGGAGGATCTGGTCCGGGGAACGGACGTGGCGGTGGTCGCCGCACGCTTCCACAACGGCCTCGCTGCCGCGCTCGTCGAGTGTTGCACGCTGGTCCGGGAGGCGACGGGGCTGGCGGCGGTGGCCCTGTCCGGCGGGACCTTCCAGAACCTCCTCCTGTTGGAGCGGGTCACGGCAGGCTTGGAGGCGGCGTCGTTCTCGGTGTTGCGCCACCGCCGCGTCCCCGCCAACGACGGCGGCATCTCGCTGGGGCAGGCCGTGGTGGCAGGGGCTCGGCTCTCGCGGTAGTGGAGAGGGCTACGGCACGTGGCCGAGCACCGTTGCGGGAAGGCGCCGCTGGAGCGTCGGATCAAGGTCGTCGAACCACGCGTAGTTTTCCTGCACCATGGTCAGGGCAAGCTCGTAGGCGCCTGGTTCCGACGGGAACCTGACCGGGAGAGCGATGTCCTGCGATCGTCCGGGCGCAAGCGGGGGATCGAATCGGCCCCGGTTGGCGAGAACGTCCAGCCGGTTGCCGTCGGCGTCGTACCAGCGGTAGGAGAGGTGGACCGGATAGTAGAGCGAGTCGCTCGAGAACCAGCACGGGCTGGCGTTGTGGACCGGGACCGTCAGCCATGCATCCAATCCCGGCTCGCAACGCAGCGTCTCCGGCGGGAGGCCGATCTCGAAGGCCGGTTCCACCAGGAAGCTGTCCTTCGGGGCCGTCGAACCGTCGAACTCGGCCTGGAGAGCGGCAAGTTGGCGTGCTCCCCGCCCACGCGCGCCGAGCGCCCCGCCGCGGCGGGCCCCGCCGCCACTCCGGGGCAGGCAGCACAGGTCGATCACCCCCTCCTTGCGCAGGAGCAGGTCGAGATGGTGCTGCGAGACGATCCGGGCCGGGGCACCGTCGTCCCCGATGGCATAGAGGTCGTGGTGGCGGCGCAGCAGGTCTGCAAGCTCGCGGTAGGACGTGCCGCCGAGGCGCTGGAGGAGGGCGGGGTTCATCTCCACGAGGAGCGCCGGCCGGTGACGGGCCAGGGTTGCAACGGCGCCCTGCAGCACGGAGACCTCCGCCCCTTCCGCATCGACCATGATGAGGTCGACCCGGTCGATGCCAAGCCGTTCGACGTAGTCGTCGATGCGCACTGCTTCCACGGTGCGGGTCTCCCCGCCGGGTGTTGGCCGCTCGCCGACGAAGGAGCCCGGCGGGTAGCCGGGAGAGAACACGAACTGGACGGTGCCCGTCGTGCCGTAGGCGGCAACCTGCTCGGCGACCGCATTGCCCCCACCGTTGGCCTCCAGGTTGGCGACCAGGTATCCGTACGTCTCGACGGCCGGCTCGAATGCGTAGACCGTGCCGCGGGGGCAGAGCCGGGCCATCACCACGGCGAACACCCCGATGTTGGCCCCGATGTCGATCGCCACGGAGGTGGGCTTCAGGAGCCGCCGCAGCGCGCTCATCACCCGGGGCTCGTAGGTGCCCCCCGACCGCCGGATCTGGCCGATGACGCCAAGGTCGTCGGGGGGGCCGACGAGGGTGAAGGGGACCGGGTCGAACGGCGCGGTGAGCTGAACCTCGGTCGACTCGCTCATCGGGCTGCTAATCCCCCTGGGGGCGGGACCTTCCAGACCGTGACGGACCCATTTTCCGCATAGACGGGAAGGTGAAGGGAGTCGAGATACGCCACCACCCCGGGCATCGGGTTCTCGTGATGGTCGACGATGAACCGTATCCCCAGGCCGTTCAGGTCGCCGGTCGTGAACGACGGCGGCGAGCCGGGAGCAGCGTCGATCTGGTCACCCTCCAGTTCGAGGATCTGGTGGTAGACCGGGATGCTCGTGAGGGCCGTCAGGCGCTTGTCCGGAAGCCGGGGCACGGTGCCGCCTGCCATGGCGCGGCGATGGACGGTTGCCGCGTACATGAACCGCGAGTCGTCTGCGGGGACCGGGGTGTCGTCGCCGACGACGCCGTACCCCGTGCGGAACTGGAGCGGGACGTCCAGCACCGCGCCGGGGTCGGGATCGCTGGCCATCCGTTGATAGACGGCGGGGAGCGCGACGGGCATCGCCAGGTACGTCGTCGGTGGGAGGAACTCGACGACGACCAGCAGCGTTGCCAGAGCCGGCAGGACGATCGCCCCCCGGGGCCACCGGCTCGTCAGCCGTTCCAGGGCCAGGGCGGCAAGCATGATGAGCGCGAGGGACGCCACGACGCCGAAGCGCGCGGGGGCTCGGAAGCCCTTGAAGCCCGGGATGCCGTTGAGGAGCAGGTATGGCATCGGGATCGAGAACTTGAACCCCTCGTACGTGAACGCACTGCCGGTCTTGCCGTTGACGTGCAGACCTGGACCGAACGACAGCAGGCCGAAAGCAACCGCCAGGACCAACCAGTCCCGCTTGCGGCGATCCGCAAGGAACAGGCCCGCCAAGGCAAGCCCGAGTACCACCACGCCGGTGAACTCGACCCGTTCCCCTCCCGTCACATTGGCGTTCTCGGTTGCGAAGGCGTGGCCCCACAGTGGCTGGCGATCGTAGGGGACGATCCACGAGACCAGGTCAGCCGAATAGCCCTGTGCACCGCCGAGGCCCGGGGGCGGAGCGTATTCGCCGTGGCGGACGTCGCTGATCGCCGGGACCAAAAGCGGCAGCGAGATCACGGCCGCAAGCGCTCCTGCCTGCAGGAACGCCATCCCCACCTGCCGGCGCAGCGTGGAGCGAAGGCGCATGGCGACGAGGATGACAATGGCCACACCCAGCATCAGGGCGTACGTGAAATCGGTGAGGAACGTGAGCCCCAACACCGCCCCGAGGACGATCGCCTGCCGCCGGCCCGGTTTCCGGTACACGTCCAGCAGCGCAATGATCCCGAAGACGAGGAACTCGGTGTGGATCAGGTTCAGGTGCGTGATGATCCTGTTGGTTCGATACGGAAGCAGTTCGAAGGCGACCCCAGCGAAGAACGCCACCCAAGGCGGGCACCGGAGGCGCAGTGCCAGGAGGTAGGCACCCAGACCGGAAGCCACGACGGCGAACAGGCCGATGACAACGGAGGCCCCCGACAGGCCGAAGACCCGGGCGAGCGGCCACGACAACATGCTCCAGAGGGGGACGTTGGTTTCGAATGCCGTGTGGACGCCGACCGGGTGGAGGATGGCCGTGGTGACGAACGGGTTGTGCAGGGACAGCACGGCGCGCGGAACGCTCCAGTAGTTCCAGATGAACGCCGCACCGTCACCGCTGTCTGCCCAGAATTGGGTTCGAACATGGTGGACGAGTGGCCAGTAGAGCCCGACCGCAATCGCCACAAACCCAAGCGGCGGTGCCCATCGACCTCGGCGGCTGCCGGGGGCGCGGGCGTCGGGCGGACCTGCGGGTGGGGCCGGGTTGCTCAACGATCAGACCCTGCCGCCCGCGTCTGCCTGATGCGCCGTACCGCCGCGGTGGCGATGCGCCGGGCACCACCTTCCAGCAGCGCCGTTGGGCCCGGCTTGCGCAGGAAGAGCATCACCGACGTCCAGCGGAGATCGGCGACCGCCAGGACGAGGTGCGGCGTCTTCAGTACCTGCTCCGGGAGCCACACGGGGTCGTCGATGTATTCGCGGGGTGGCCGCTCCGGGTCCAGTTCCTCGACCAGCACCAGGCCCGAGGGACGGACGAGCCACTCGTCCACCTCCGCGGGCGTGAAGTACTCGGGGTGGGGGCCTCCCTGCAGGATCAGTTCGGTGGCCACGCAGGCAACCCCGTCGGGCCGCAGCACCCTGGCCATCTCACGCATCGCCTGCGCCGCCGCCGCGTGGCCGCCGAAGTGCTCGATGGAACTGAGCGAGTAGACGACGTCGAAGCTTGCGTCCCGGAAGGGCAGGTGGCAGCCGTCGGCGGGCAGGCCGACCAGGCGGTCCTCGTGATAGCGGAACGGCGCGTACTTCCGGGGGTTGGACAGGAACTCCGGGTCGGCCTCCGAGGCGATCGATTCGACGAATCCGCCGCTGTACAGATCGGTGGCCACCGTGAGGCGGCTGCGGTTGGCCAGGTGGTACAGCACGCACTCGTGTCCCGCGCCGACACCCAGCACGGTCTTCGAATGGCCCAGCGCGTCGAGCCGTTCGAGACCGTAGATGCAGTGGGTCCACTCGAAGGCCTTCCGGTGGTACCAGCCCTCATCTTGCGGCAGGCCAAGCACCCGGCCGACCGCCCGCCAGTCCGGGTCTTCCCACAGCTTGGGATGCGGCATGCGGTTCAGGCTGAGACGCCCCGCGGACCGCGGCGGGACGGGGATGCCGGCCGCGGCGCCCTGCCGGGAGGCGACCTGGCGGACGCGTTCGATACTCATCGCCGTCGCGCGACCACCGTGTAGTTCACGAGGCTCGTGGCGCCTTCGACCGGGTTGTTCTCCGGGCGGTAAGGCTGGCGGTGGTAGGTGACGGTGGCGTTGGGGAAGCCCAGTACCTTCAACATGTCCACGATAACGCCAGGGGAGAGGCCCCACCAGCCGTTGGGGCTTGCGCCGCGGGTGATGTTCCACACGAGCACCGGCTGATCCACCTGGCTGGGGTCGTGACGCAACGGCTCGACCACGATGATGGCCTCATCCGTCCGCTTGGCAGCCTCGTGGAGCGCCTGGAACGGGTCGCGCAGGTGGAGCAGGATCGAACCGAACACCGAGACGTCATAGCGGCCGATGTCGGCCGGCAGGTCGTAGATGGACCCGTAGACGGCCTGCGCGGTGAGGCCGTATTCGCGCTGGAGGAACCACCAGGCGTTCTGGACGTGCGTGGCGAAGCTGATGTGCTCGGCCCGCATCGTGTCGAGATCGAAGTGCTGCAGCGGGATGAGGTCGGGTGGGACGTCCCATCCCAGGTCGAAGCCGACCACGCTGGCTCCCTGCTGCTCCATCCAGACGCTCAGCCACCCGCTTGCCGGCCCCAACTCGAGCACTCGCCGGCCGCCCAGGACCACGCCGCCGAGGTACGCCGACTCGCCGCCGATCAGGTTCCACGCCCCCTCGATCACGCGCCCGTCGGGCAGGGCGGAGCGGTGGTAGAAGTGGCAGTCCTCGAGGGTGACGCCTGCCCAACGCTCAGCGAGCCGCTTCTGATTCTCGGGCTCGAGCTGGCCCAGGTACCCCGGCGGCGGGGTGTCGGGCCATACGGTGAGCGCCTTCCGGCCCTCCGGCAACGGCGGGACGTCGATGGGGATGGGCTCGCTCGGGATGGCCCGAAGCGGGGGAATGTCGAGTTCGGGCGGGGGCGGAGGCGTTGGCTGGGGGGCTTGCAGGAGCG
>Ga0099828_10002812_pt1 | contig 12064 bp, 11 predicted proteins | sample CZO8metaG_2_FD_79338 | JGI IMG/M metagenome (GOLD analysis project Ga0099828, IMG submission 79338) | Vadose zone soil microbial communities from the Eel River Critical Zone Observatory, Northern California, USA - CZOApr15con2H1.8 metaG | ecosystem: Environmental > Terrestrial > Soil > Vadose...
GAGCGGGCGCAGGCGCGCGGCGTCGAATTCGCGGTCGATGTGCCGGCCGGGGCCGCGACCGTGCACGCGGACCCGGAGGCACTGCGCCAGATCCTCTCCAACCTGTTCGATAACGCGTTGCGCCACACGCCGAGCGGGGGCCGCATCCGGGTCAGCGCCGAGCTGGGACGTGACGGCGTCGTCCTCGCGGTGGCCGACTCGGGCGCGGGCATTCCCGCCGAACACCTACCCCGCATCTTCGAGCGCTTCTACCGGGTGGACTCGGGCCGCGCCCGCAACCAGGGAGGCACCGGCCTGGGGCTGGCGATCGTCAAACACCTGGTCGAGGCCCACGGCGGCGAGGTGACGGCCGAGAGCGAGCTGGGCCGCGGAACGACGATCCGTCTCACCTTCCGACAACAGATGCCCGAGCGCTAACTCGTTACAGAATCGTAGCCTGGCCGTCACGCTCGGTTGATACGCAGCACCGAAGTTACCGCGGTGCGAATTGCGCTTGTAACAGACACTTACACACCCCAGGTGAACGGGGTGACGACCGTTGTGCAGCGGATTGCACGACTGTTGCGGGCCGCAGGCCACGCTGCGGCCGTCGTAGCGCCGCGCTACCCCGATCGTGCCGCGGGCAATGGAAACGACGAGCTGCGCATTGCGTCGCTCCCCTTCCCACCCTACCCAAGCGTTCGGCTCTCGCTGCCCTTCGGCCACCGCGTGGACGCCTACCTCGCGCGCTTCGCTCCCGACCTGGTGCACGTGCACACCGAGGGTCCGCTCGGCACCATTGGGCGTCGCTGGGCCCTGCGCGCCGGCGTGCCGCTGGTCACGACATTTCACACGCACTTCCCACAGTACGCCCGCTACTACGGAGTACCGGCGCTCGAGGCCCTGGTCTGGCGCTGGCTGACGTGGTTTCACTGTCCGGCCCGGTTCACCCAGACCCCCGGGGAGTTCATCCGAGACGAGCTCGTCGCCCGCGGCGTCGCGCACGCGATGGTTTGGGGACGCGGCGTCGATACTACGCTGTTCGCCCCCGGGCGGCGCGACCCTGCCTGGCGCACGCGGCTGCGCGCCGATGACGACCAGGTGATCGTGCTCCACGTCGGCAGGCTGGCGCGAGAAAAGAACCTGGACGTCCTGATTGAGGCGTGGCGCCAGGGGCACGCCGCGTTCGGCTCCCGCGTCGTGTGGGTAATCGCCGGCCGCGGCCCGCTCGAGCGCCGGATCGCCGCGGAGCTGCCTTGGGCCCGACGCGCCGGGTTTTTGGAGCGGGAGGACCTCGCCGCCCTGTACGCGAGCGCCGACCTGTGCATGCTGCCATCACACACCGAGACCTGCGGCCTAGTGGCGCTCGAGGCGATGGCCTCGGGGCTGCCGGTGATCGCGGCCGACGCTGGTGGGTTCCCGGAGAGCGTGCAGCACGAGGTGAGCGGCCTGCTCGTGGCGCCCGATGATGCCTCAGGGTTCTTCGCCGCGCTGTCCCGGCTGGTAGGGAACACCGTCGAGCGCCGGGCCCTCGGACTGCAGGCCCGGCAGCGCGCGCTGCAACGGGACGTGGCCGAGGAAGACGAGGAGCTGCTCGCCCAATACGGGGCGGCCATCGACCCCGCGCCGGGAGTCGCCGCATGCGCCGCGTAGTGATCGTGCTGGCCGACGGCTTGCGTCCGGATGCCGTATCGCCCAGCGTCATGCCGTCGCTCGACGCACTCGGGGGCGTGTTTACGCTCGCACTCCATGCCCGCACCGTCCGCCCCAGCACGACGGTCGCCGCGCTCGCCTCGCTGGCGACGGGAGTAGCGCCGCAGACCCACCGGCTCATTGAGCCGGGACTGGGGTTCTTGCCAGCCCTCAGCGGGCTGCGCCCGGTAGCGCGGGAGCTGCAAACGCGCCGGGATCCCGACGGACGTCGTCACCTCCGACCTCGGCGTAGCCGTCTATCCGGTGGCCTGGGCGCTCGCGTCGGCGGCGGGAGTCGCTCCGCTGGTCACGCACGGCTCCAACGCCCGGGGAGCTGCGCTCGCGGCCCATCGCGCGCTGTGCCGCAACGAACCACGCCTCCTCTTCCTGTACCTGCCCGACTGTGACCGTGCCGGTCACGCACACGGGTGGATGTCCGCTCCGTATCTCGAGGCGGCCGCCGAGGTCGACGCCGCCATCGGGACATTGGCCTCCTGGACCGAAGAGGCCGTCTTTCTGATCACCGCCGACCACGGAGGCGGCGGTGTCGATCCCCGGGACCACGACGCGCCCCACCCCGTCAACGATCACATTCCCCTCGTGGTGGCCGGCCGTGGCGTCACGCGACGCCACCAGCTGACGCGACCGGTCTCGCTGCTCGACATCCCCGCCACCGTGTTGTGGTCGTTTGGTCTGGAGGTGCCGCCGTGTTACCAGGGGCGCCCGCTCACGGGCGCCTTCATCGGCGATCGGGTGAGTGTGCCCGCATGATGATGCGCCGGCTCACTCACCTCGGTGGGGCCCGGGTGAGCCTCGGGGCTGGGCTGCTCCTCGTCGTCGGCGGCGAGCGCCGGCTCGGCCTCGCCGCGCTGCTGGCCAACGCCATGTCGCACGCGGCCGTCCAGATCCTCAAGCGCACGCTCGCGCGGCCCCGTCCGAGCGACGCCTACGGCCGGCCGCTCGCCCTGATCGAGCTGCCTGACCCCTTCTCATTTCCCTCCGGACATGCCGCCGCCGCGACCGCCGTCGCCACCACGGTGGCGCTCCATGTGCCGCTGCTCGCGCCCGTGCTGTTGCCGCTCGCGGCGGCCGTGGCCGTGTCCCGCGTCAAGCTGCGGGTCCATGACCTCGCCGACGTACTCGCGGGGGCCGGTCTCGGGCTGACGGGGGCGATCATCGCCACCCTGCTGGTCCAGCGGTCGTGACATAACCGTTACAGAGGCTGCACTGCTCCGTGACGAGGGACCGGTCTGTTTGACCTGCGAATACACGTCCACACGCAGTGCCAACCGTTCTTGGGAGGGAGCTACTCGAATGACCCGCACGTTTCGTGGGGCCGCGTATCTCGCGGCAGCCGCGGCACTCGGCGCCGGTCCGCTCGCCGGGCAAGCGCCTCAGACCTCACCCGTCAGCGTCGGCGTCACCGCGTACGCGCAGTACGTCTATCAGCTGAAGGACACCGCGAGCGCGAAGCAGAACAACTTCGATGTCACCCGCGCCTACGTGAACGTGATCGGTCGCTTCGCGGGCGGTGTCTACACCCGCGTGACAGGCGACATTTTCTCCGCCACCGGGGCGGGCAACGTGACGGGCTCCTACAGCTACCGCCTCAAGTACGCCTATGCCGCCTGGACCCCTGAGCACAGCTCGCTGACCTACCGTTTCGGCATGACCCAGACGCCGTGGCTCGATTGGGAGGAGGCGCTGTGGGATTACCGCATGCAGGGCACGATGGTCACGGATCGCAACGGCTACCTCACCGCCTCGGACCTCGGCTTCGCAGTCGACGGCAAGTGGAACAGCGACAAGGTGAACTTCGCCGTCGATGTCGTGAACGGCCAAGGCTACCACGCGACGGGCGACGGGCACAAGGACGTTCAGGGCCGGGTCTCGGTGCGTCTGATGGATACCGACGACTCGAGCCGGGTCGGGGGGTTGCGGGTGACAGCCTACCTCGGTGACGGCAAGCCCAAAGGCGGCGGGACCCGCAACCGCTTCCTCGGCATGGTGTCCTACCGCTCCAGGCAGTACACGCTCGCTGCCGAGGCGGCCGCCACCCGCGACAGCGCAACGGGCACTGCGCGGAGGGATGGGCACGTCTATAGCGTGTTCGGGGTCTACCACGTGACGGGCTCGAAAGTAGCCGTGATCGCGCGCGTCGATGCCGTGACCCCAACCGTGAGTGGGAATCGCCTTACGCGCTACATCGCCGGCGCCTCCTACCAAATCAACCCGCAGGTTCGGGCGCTCCTCGACTGGGACTACCTGAGTTACAAAACCCCTCTCGTGCCAGCCGACCCGACCCGGTCGCAGCTCTTGTTCCAGACGCAGTTCGTGTTCTAACTCTGACGAGGTGAACAGGTCTATGACGAAGTCTCATTCTCTCGCGCTCGCCGCGGCCCTCGCCCTGGCCGCACCAGCGGCCGCGCAGGTGCAGCTCACCGGCGCGGGCGCGACGTTCCCCAACATCATCTATCAGGACTGGATCCTCGCCTACAACCAGTCCCACTCTGACGTGAAGCTGAATTACCAGTCCATCGGCTCGGGCGGAGGCATCCGGCAGTTCTCCGACGGCACCGTGGACTTCGGCGGCACCGACGCGCCGATGAGTGACTCGGCGATCGCAGCGATCCAGGGGAACGTGCTCCACATCCCCACCGTGCTCGGCGCGATCGTCATCACCTACAACCTGCCCGGCGTCACGCAGCAGCTGAAGTTCACCCCCGAGGCGATCGCCGGCATCTTCGTCGGCACGATCACCAAGTGGAACGACACCCGCCTGGCCAGCATCAACCCGGGCGTCTCGCTTCCGGCGACGGATATCGTCGTCGTGCACCGCTCCGACGGCTCCGGCACCACCTTCGGCTTCACCGACTACCTCTCGAAGGTGAGCCCGGACTGGGCCCAGAAGGTAGGCAAGGGCACGTCGGTGAACTGGCCCGTCGGGCTCGGCGGCAAGGGGAACGAGGGCGTCTCAGCCACGGTGGGCCAGACCCCTGGCGCCGTCGGGTACGTCGAACTGGGCTACGCGACAGCCAACAAAATGGCATTCGGCCAGGTACGGAACAGCAGCGGGAAATTCGTCGCTCCGACGCTCGAGGCCGTGACGGCCGCCGCGGCGGGCGCGCTGGCGAAGATGGGCCCGACCACGGACTTCCGCGTGTCGCTCACCAACCCGGAAGGCGCCGATGCCTACCCCATCGCCACGATGACTTGGCTGCTATTGCACAAGACTTACGCCGACGCGGCCAAGGGCAAAGCGCTCGTCCAGTTCGTTTGGTGGGCGGAGACCGATGGCCAAGCGAAGGCGCCCGGGCTCGGGTACGCGCAGCTGCCCAAGCAGCTCCGCCCCTGGATCGAAGCCCGGCTACGCACGATTACGGCCGGCGGTCAACCCGTCTGGGCTACGGCAGCGCGCTAACCCCTCCTTAGCAGCTGCCGGTTGGGCCCCCGAAGGTTGTTCACTTCGGGGGTTTTTCCTTGCGGCCCCGCGGTGACGCAATCGTTACACGTCCGTGACGGGTGCAAGGGCCGGCCGGGCTACACTCTCCCGCGATGACGTCGACGACCACCCCGGCACCCGTAGGGACCGCTCCCGGGCCCGCTCCAGTGCCGACCGCGACCGGGCTGCAGACCAGCAGGCGGCGGCGCTTTCGCGGGGATCCTGCCTACCGGGCCATCCTCACCGGGCTCGCCCTGCTACTCCCCCTGCTGCTGGTAACGGTCGCCGGCCAGCTCGTCGTCAGCTCCCTGCCGGCCATCAAACGCTTCGGCTTCTCGTTCGTGTGGAAGTCGACCTGGGATCCGGTCGCCGAGGTGTACGGGGCGGCGCCGATGATCTTCGGCACCCTTGTTTCCTCGCTCATCGCGCTCGTCATCGCCGTGCCGTTGGCGCTCGGCGTCGCCATCTTCCTCACCGAGTTCGCGCCCAAGTGGGTACGCCAGCCGGTGGCCTTCCTGGTGGAATTACTCGCGGCGGTCCCCAGCGTGGTGTACGGGGTGTGGGGCATCTTCGTCCTGATCCCGTTCCTGCGTCAGGTCGCCGTGCCGCCGCTGCGGGCGGTACTGGGGTGGACACCGTTCTTCAGTGGAGTGTTTTACGGCAATTCGATGCTTGCCGGCGGCGTCATTCTCGCGATCATGGTCGTCCCCTACATTGCGTCGGTGTCGCGCGAAGTGCTGCTCGCCGTGCCCGCGACCCAACGGGAGGCCGCCCTCGGCCTCGGCGCGACGCGCTGGGAGGCGGTGTGGTCCGCGGTGCTGCCGTACGGCCGCGCCGGCGTGATCGGCGCCATCATGCTCGGCTTGGGGCGCGCGCTGGGCGAGACCATGGCTGTCACGATGCTCATCGGCAACCGGCACGACATCAGCCTCTCCCTGCTGCAGCCGGGCTACACGATGGCGGCCGCGCTCGCCAACGAGTTCACGGAGGCCACTACCAGCCTGTATCGCTCGGCGCTCATCGAGGTCGGGCTGCTCTTGTTCGTCATCACCATCGCCGTGAACGCCGCCGCTCGACTGCTGGTGTGGCGCGTGGCGCGTGGGGCGGCGGTGGGGAGCAAGGTGTTATGAGCGCGCGCTCGGTGCGAAGACGCATCACGAGCGGCGTGATGACCGGTCTCGTCGCCTTGCTGTGCGCGGCCGCAGTGCTGCCGCTGCTCTTCATCTTCGGCGACTTGATCCACAAGGGCGCCACCTCGCTCGATTGGAACTTCTTCACCCACACCCCCGTGCCGGCGGGCCAGAGCGGCGGCGGCGTGGCCCATGCGATCGTGGGCACGGGGATCGTCGTGGGGCTGGCCTGTTTAATCGGTCTGCCCATCGGCATCGGGGCCGGGGTGTTCCTGGCGGAATACGGCAGCGGCAAGCTGGGCTGGGTGGTGCGATTCGTCGCCGACGTGATGAACGGCACCCCCTCCATCGTCATCGGGATCTTCGCCTGGGCCTGGTTGGTCCGGCCCTTCGGAACCTTCTCCGCGCTGGCGGGGGGGGGCGCACTGGCGATGCTCATGGTACCCATGCTCGCTCGCACCACGGAGGAGATGGTGCGGCTCGTGCCGCACTCGCTGCGGGAGGCGGCGCTCGCCCTCGGCTACCCCCGGTGGCGCACGTCGGTTCAGGTGATAGTCCGCAGCGCGCTGGCCGGCATCGTGACGGGCGCACTCGTCGCCGTCGCGCGGGTTGCGGGCGAAACCGCCCCGCTGCTCTTCACCGCCCTGGGCAACCTGAACTTCGCCACCAATATCTTTCTGCCGATGCAGACTCTCTCGCTCCAGATCTTCCAGTACGGGACCGGGCCGTTCGAGGAGTGGCATCGGCTGGCGTGGGCGGCCGCCCTGGTGCTCATGGGCCTCGTGCTCGTCCTCTCCCTGGCCGCGCGCTGGGCCACCCGGCAGCGCTATGGCGCGTCCTGACGCCGTGGTCCGACTCGCTGCGCAGCGACTGACCGCGCTGTTCGGTCGCAAGGTGGCCGTCCGAGACGTGTCGCTGCTGTTCCCGACCAATACGGTGACCGCGATCATCGGGCCGTCGGGCTGCGGCAAGACGACGTTTCTGCGATGCCTCAACCGCATGCACGAGCTGTCCGAGGGTGGCTGGGTCACGGGCCGGGTGCTGCTGGACAACGAGGACATCTACGGCGGGCAGCTCGACCCGGTGGACGTGCGGCGCCGCGTCGGCATGGTGTTCCAGCGGCCTACCCCCTTCCCGACGATGTCGATCTTCGACAACGTGGCCGCGGGGCTGCGCGTCAACGGCGGCCGTCGGAAAGCGGACTTGGCGGCAGCCGTGGAGCGCGCCCTGCGCCAGGCGGCCCTGTGGGACGAGGTGCGGGACCGGTTGCACACCAGCGCGGTCGCGTTGTCTGGGGGGCAGCAGCAACGGCTGTGCATCGCGCGCGCCATCGCACCCCAGCCCGAGGTGCTACTACTCGACGAGCCGACTGCCTCCCTTGATCCGGCGGGCACGCAGCGCATCGAGGAGCTCTGCCACGAGCTGAAGGAGCGCTACACGATCGTGATCGTGACACACAATCTGCAGCAGGCCGGGCGGGTGTCGGACTACACCGCCTTCTTCTATCTGGGTGAGCTCGTCGAAGTGGGCCTCACGTCCGCGCTGTTCACGAGGCCGCAGCGCGAGCAGACGGAAGCGTACATTACTGGAAGGTTCGGATGATCGCGGTCGGACAGTCGGACAGTCGGGCAGAGGGACTGAGGGCGGAACCCGGTGCGGCCGTTCGAGCGGCCGACCATCCGACGCATGTCATCGACGTGCGGGACTACAGTTTCTGGTACGGTGCGACGCAGGCGCTGTTCGACCTGCAGTTCACCATCCCCCGTCGTGCCGTCACCGCGCTCATCGGGCCGTCCGGCTGTGGCAAGACGACGTTCCTGCGGTCGGTCAACCGCCTCAACGAGCTCATTCCCCGGACGCGCTATAGCGGGGACATCCTGCTCGAAGGCGTGTCGATCTTCTCGGCCGGGATGGACACGGTGGGGCTGCGCCGCCGGGTGGGTATGGTGTTCCAGCGGCCCAATCCCTTCCCAAAGGCGATCTTCGACAACGCCGCCTACGGGCCGCGCCTCAACGCGCTCGCGCCCGAGCGCGACATGCCGGAGCGGGTGGAGCGCGCTTTGCGCCAGGCCGCGCTGTGGGAAGAAGTCAAAGACCGCCTCGACGAGCCCGGCACGAGTCTCTCGGGCGGGCAGCAGCAGCGGCTGTGCATCGCGCGCGCGCTCGCCAACGAGCCCGAGGTGTTGCTCATGGACGAGCCGTGCTCGGCGCTGGACCCGGTCGCCACTGAGCGCATCGAGGAGCTGATCGTCGAGCTGAAGCGGGCCTACACGATCGTGATCGTGACGCACAACATGCAGCAGGCGGCCCGGGTCTCGGACTTCACCGGTTTCTTCTATCTCGGGCGGCTGATCGAGTTCGGCGACACCGAGCAAGTATTCACCAGGCCCCGGGACGAGCGGACCGAGGCCTACATCACGGGACGGTTCGGATGAGCACCCAGGCCGCGCATCGCCATTTTCACGACGAGTTATCGGAGCTGAAGGTCAAGCTCCTCACCATGTCGGGCGAGGCCGAGGACGCCCTGGCCGCCTCCGTCCAGGCGCTCCTCGAGCGGGACCGCGACAAGGCGTCGGCCGTCATAACCGGCGACACCGAGATCGACGCGCTCGAGATCGAGATCGAGGAGCTGGTTATCAAGCTGCTCGCGACCCAGCAGCCGATGGCGCGCGACCTCCGACTCCTCACGGCGGCCATGAAGATCTCCAACGACCTGGAGCGCGTGGGCGATCACGCCGTCAACATCGCCCAATCGGCCGAGCGGCTGAGCGCGACCCGCCCGATCGCTCCCGAGCCCGAGCTGGTGGAGATGGCGCGCCAGGCCCGGACCATGCTTGCTGACGCCCTGGAGGCATTCGTGCGCGGCGACGCGCAGGCGGCCCGCGCCATCTGTCGCCGGGACGACAGTGTCGACGCGCTGCACCACTCGGTGTTCCGGATCCTCCTCACCCACATGATGGAAGACCCGCACATCATCGGGGCCGGAATGGACCTGTTCCTCGTCAGCCGCAACCTGGAGCGCGTCGCGGACCTCGCCACCAACATCGCCGAGGACGTGGTGTTCCTGGTCGAGGGGAAGACGATCAAGCATCACGCTGAGCTGGACGGGCACACCAGAGGGTCGAGCGCTCAGCCCCACGAGCGGTAGACCATCGGCGCGGTGGGCCGGCGCCGCAGGTTCTCCGACCGGACGAACACCCCCACGAGGAGCATCCCCGCCGCGAATCCGCCGATGTGGGCGAAGAACGCGACGCCGCCCGTGTCCGCGCCCGCCAGCGCTGGCAATCCGCCGAGCAACTGCAGCAGGATCCAGTACCCGAGCATCAAGTAGGCCGGCAGGGTGATCGTCGTGACGAACAGCCCGAGGAACACGAGCGTATGCACGCGGACGCGCGGATAGAGCAGGAGGTAGGCTCCCAGCACCCCGCTGATCGCCCCCGAGGCACCCACCATCGGCACCACCGAATGGGGTTGGACGACGACCTGCGTCGCCGCCGCGACCACGCCGCACAGCAGATAAAACACCACGAAACGCACGTGGCCCATAGCGTCTTCGATGTTGTTTCCGAAGATCCACAGGAACCACATGTTGCCGAGCAGGTGCAGCCAGCCCCCGTGCATGAACATCGAGGTGAGCACAGTGGCGTAGTGGGGGTGGGCCCCGATAACGCAGAAGAATTCATCACCCAAGGGGACCCGCACTCCCGCCCGCACCGTGCCCAGCAATTCCCCCGGCGTGAGTCCCAGCTGGCACACCGAGTGGGCGAGCGGCCCGGGAGCGCCCAGCCCCTGCAAGAACACCCAGGTCAATACATTCAACGCGATGATCCCCACCGTGACCACCGGCGTGAGCACCGTCGGGTTCTCGTCCCTATAGGGAAACATTCGCCCAAACCTACTCGCGAACTCCCGCCGCCCCAAAGGACTTCTCCCCTGCCGATTTGGCACCTTTTAAGGGCATAGGGCTTGCTATCGCAACGGGTCGTTCGCTATGCGCATCAATCACTCGGATAGGGAGCAGGACCATGGCTGAGAAGATCATCGGAATCGACCTCGGGACGACTAACTCGGTAGTGGCGGTGATGGAGGGCGGCGATCCTGTTGTCATTCCCAACGCCGAAGGCGGCCGGACCACCCCGTCGGTGGTGGCGTTCACCAAGGACGGGGAGCGCTTGGTTGGCCAAGTGGCCAAACGCCAAGCTGTTACCAACCCGCAGCAGACGATCTTCTCCATCAAGCGGTTCATGGGACGGCGCATAAGCGAGGTCGTCGAGGAGACCAAGCGCGTCCCCTACAAGGTCGTCGCCGGCCAGAACGACCTCGCCTCAGTAGAAATCCAAGGTAAGCGCTACACCCCGCCTGAGATCTCCGCCATGATCCTCCAGAAGATGCGACAGACGGCGGAGGACTACCTGGGGCATAAGGTCGAGAAGGCCGTGATCACCGTCCCCGCGTATTTCAACGACTCGCAGCGGCAAGCCACCAAGGACGCCGGCAAGATCGCCGGGCTCGATGTGGTCCGGATCATCAACGAGCCCACGGCGTCGGCGCTGGCCTACGGGCTGGACAAGAAGAAAGAGGAAAAGGTCGCCGTCTACGACCTGGGGGGCGGCACGTACGACATCTCGATCCTCGAGCTTGCCGAGGGCGTATTCGAGGTGAAGAGCACCAACGGCGACACGCACCTGGGCGGCGACGATTTCGACCAGCGGATCATCGAATGGCTGGTGGCGGAGTTCAAACGCGATCAGGGCATCGACCTCTCGAAGGACCCGATGGCCCTGCAACGCCTCAAGGAGGCCGCCGAGAAAGCCAAGATGGAGCTGTCCACGGTCATGCAGACGGAGATCAATCTCCCCTTCATCACTGCCGACCAGTCCGGGCCCAAGCACCTGAACCTGACGCTCACCCGGTCCAAGCTCGAGCAGCTGGTGGACGATCTGGTGCAGCGGACCATGGCGCCGATGGAGCAGGCGCTGAAGGACGCCGCTCTCAAGCCCTCGGACATCGACGAGGTGATCCTGGTCGGCGGGCAGACGCGGATGCCTAAGGTGCAGGAGATCGTTCAGAAGTTCTTCGGGAAGGAGCCGCACAAGGGCGTCAACCCGGACGAGGTCGTGGCGATTGGCGCGGCGATTCAGGGCGGCGTGCTGGCGGGCGAGGTGAAAGATGTACTGCTGCTCGACGTGACTCCGCTGTCGCTGGGCATTGAGACCCTCGGCGGCGTCACCACCGTGCTGATCCAGCGCAACACGACGATCCCGACCAAGAAGTCGGAGGTCTTCTCGACCGCCGAAGATACGCAGACCACCGTCGAGATCCACGTGCTGCAAGGCGAGCGCCAAATGGCGATCGACAACCGCACGATCGGCAAGTTCCAGCTGACAGGCATCCCACCCGCTCCGCGGGGCGTGCCGCAGATCGAGGTGACGTTCGACATCGACGCCAACGGCATCCTCCACGTGTCGGCCAAGGACAAGGCGACCGGGAAGGAGCAGAAGATCCGCATCGAGGCCTCCTCCGGGCTCGGGGACAAAGACATCGACAAGATGGTCAAGGACGCGGAAGCGCACGCCGCCGACGACAAGCGTCGGCGCGACGAGATCGAACGGCGCAACCGCCTCGACACGCTGGTGTATGAGGTGGAGAAGAACTCCAAGGAGTGGGTGGACAAGCTGGACGCCGGTTTAAAGTCGCGGATGGACGGCGCGCTGGAGGGGGCCAAGAAGGCGCTCCGCAGTGGCAACCCAGATGAGATCGCCAAAGCGCTGGAGGAGCTGCAGCAGGCCTACTCCGCTGCTGGCGCGAGCCTGTACGCCGC
>Ga0099828_10002816_pt1 | contig 12058 bp, 10 predicted proteins | sample CZO8metaG_2_FD_79338 | JGI IMG/M metagenome (GOLD analysis project Ga0099828, IMG submission 79338) | Vadose zone soil microbial communities from the Eel River Critical Zone Observatory, Northern California, USA - CZOApr15con2H1.8 metaG | ecosystem: Environmental > Terrestrial > Soil > Vadose...
GGAATTGCATCCTGCCGAGGTTCAGGGAGCCAAAAACTTGCGATGAACCCGATCGCGTACGCCAGAAACCCTACGATACCCGCCGCATAGGCGAGCTGTTGTGTGACTGTGCGTCCAGGCATATCGATCACGATCGAAGTTGTGATGAGAGCTGCTGCCGTGCCAAACATGCGGCCGCCCACATTCGCCGCGAAACTTTCTCCGGTACCACGCAGGTGTGTCGGGTAGAGCGTAGGCAGGTAATTTCCCCAAAAACTGAACTGCGCGACAGATACAACTCCCAGGGCAAAAATTCCCCACGAAGACATGTCCGCGTCGCGTACCGCCGGGAGGAACAAAACGAGCGGCACCAGAAGCAGGCCGGGGATTTGAAAAATGTGGAGAAGGCGTTTTCGACTCAGCACGAATACGGCGAGCACAGCCATGAGGATACGGCCGACCAAACTTCCCAACTCCTGCACCCCTTGCAAGAAGCTGACAACTTTTTGCTGGTCGGCGTGCGGCAAAGTTCTGACTGACGTCCCGCCGGGTATAATCCGTGCAAAATGTTGAAGCATCCCAAATGACGCGGCATAGGCACACGCCATCATTAAACATGTCAGCAGCGCGGTTGTCCGGAACTCGGGATGGAACAGTTCCAAAACACTGGGACGCTTGAGCGTTCCCTGCTCCTTCTTCTTCAGCCAGAGAGGAGATTCGGGCAAGAACGGGCGGACCACAAGAAGCGGAATGGCGGGAAGAATCCCCCACAAGACAGTGTAGCGCCAGGCCTCATGGCCGCCGTGGATGGCCGGCAGCAAATGTCCAATCGTAATGTTCAAATAATTCGCTCCACTCATCAGGAGCCCGCCGGTAGACGAAAAGGCCTGCGTAATGCCGAGTATGCTCTCTCTTTGTTTTCGCTCGGCGAATAATTCGGCCAGCCAGGCGGTGGCCGCCACGAATTCGACGGAGACCCCCACAAGCGTCGTACAGCGGAAAACCAGCAATTGCAACGCGGACGTCGAATAGGCCGTGGCAAACGCGGAAAAGCAGAACAGAAGAATGCTCCAGAGCAGGATGCGGCGGCGGCCCAGACGATCGATGAAGTACCCCCCAAGCAATCCAAAAATGCCGCCAGCGATTGCGGGGACATAGAACAACATGCCTATCCAGTGGTTGAAGACCGCGCTTCCGGGCTTGGCAGTAAGGAATTCGCTTAAGGCAGGTTGGACCGTAAGGGTCAGGACGAGGAGTTCATACGTGTCGAATGCGAATCCAATGCAAGCCACGGCGCAAATGAGCCATTGAATTGGCGTCAGATGGAACCATCTGTTCTGTGACGCGGATGGGGACACGTGGTCTCTCCGAAATACTTCCCATTTCTCCTACCGGCGTGTTCATGACAGGAGCGATTGATTGCCGCCGGAAAGTATCAAACATTTCGTTTTACTGTCAACCGAGTGTTCGCACTTATTCCAAACAGTGAGCCCACGGCTGAGGTAAACTGGATTCGCGCGCAGTTTTCTCGGGACGCCGCGCCGTGGAACCTGCCCGGACGCTAGTACAAGAGAAGCAACCCTGAGCCCGGCGTGAAACTCCAACGATTGTGGAGCGCGTCTAATTTCTGGAGATCGTTTTCACTGGCGAGCAGCCGTGTTTTGTCCGTGTTGGATCTTTTCCTTCCCTGCCAACTACGCAAAAGATTTAACATAGAGGGCACAGAGAACACAGAGGGAAGACTGAAAGGGAGCAAGCTTATGGTGGGGATTCTATCCGGGTGGGTAACGAAAAACTATTGGCGGGGCGCAATCACCGTATTGACTTGTCTCGCAGCCCTCTGTCTATTAATGCCACTTTCGGCGCAGCAACAGGGTCCGATTAAAGCGCCGCCTGGAACCTCTGCACCTTCGAGCGAGCCTCAACCGAAGCCGGCGACTGCAGCACCGGTGCAGGGTACGGCGCCGAAAAGCGCGCCGTCCGCCGCTTCCACTGAACCCCCCTCGATTCCGGCCGATCAAATTATCCAACGATTCGCGGCGCGTGAAGCCGAATTCAGGACCGAGCGCGGTAACTTCACCTACACGCAGACTTTTATTATCCAAACGCTTGACGGCGGCCGTGTGGATGGCGAATATCGGATGACCAGTGAAATTGTGTTTACCCCGGAGGGCAAACGCTACGAACGGGTAGTCAATGCTCCTGCACCGACTCTCGAGCGAATTTCCCTATCGCAACAGGATTTGGACGACCTGGAACACGTGCAGCCATTCGTCCTTACAACGAACGAATTGCCCAAGTACAACATCAAGTATGTAGACCACGAGCCGCTGGATGAACTCAACACCTACGTATTCGAAGTTGGCCCAAAAACACTTGAGAAAAATCAGCGCTATTTTCAAGGACGTGTGTGGGTAGATGACAAGGACTTCGAAATCGTCAAGACCGACGGAAAAGCCGTGCCGGATATTAAAAAGAAAGGGCAGGAAAACGTATTTCCGCGCTTTGAGACGTTCCGCGAAAACGTGGAAGGCAATTACTGGTTTCCGACCTATACGCGATCCAATGACATTTTGCATTTCAGCAGTGGCGACATACCCATTCGTATGACGGTTCGATACGAGAATTACAAGCGGTTCGGCGTGACGGTAAAGATAGGAACGCCAACAGAGAAGAAAGAGGAGGACAACAAAAAATAGTTCACGGCATTCAATGACTATGCATAGCGGAATAGCGCCTTGAATCCGTAGTCCATGTGCTGCTGGATGTGGCAGTGGAAGAGCGTCAAGCCAGGCTGATCGGCTACCATGTCGACCGTGGCGCGCCCATAGCCCGGCACTACGACCGTGTCCTTCATGATTCCGGCTGTGGGCTTCCCGTTGATTTCGACCAGTTCGAACGAGTGCCGGTGCATGTGCAGCGGATGGTCGTCCTCGCTGCGATTGCGAAAGACTAAACGGTAGCGGCCGCCCTTCTTGAGGACAAATTCCTGATCGTGAGGATATTCCTTCCCGTTCACTGTCCAGCTATTGAAGAGCCCGGCTCCGCTCGGTACTTTTTGAAAAATCATGTCGATCGTCTGGTCCGGCGCCGGCTGTGTCCCCGTGCGGCCAAAAATCGTGTAGTCCCAGATAAACTTCGGCGGCGCGGTCCACTGCGGTTGTTTGTGCTGATTCGCATATTCGACTAAAACGCCCATCCCCGCGTTGCGAGCATCATCCGTGGTTGTGCCAAGAATCCAGACTCCCGGCTGGGTCATCTCGACGATGGCGTCCACGCGTTCTCCCGGACCAAGATCAACCGCATCGACCGCTCGAGGCGTTGGAACCGGGTTGCCGTCCATCGCCACGATTTGAAAGCGATGACCCGGGAGGGCAACGCGCCGATTCATGCTGGCGCTCGCATTCAACAGGTGCATCAACACGCGCTCACCCTGTCGTACGCGGATCGGCTCCCCTGCTCCCATGGACTTATCGTTGATCGAGAACATCTGGTAGCCAACCTCGAGGCCCGACGGGTTGGTATCCAGTACCTTTGGCCTTTCCGGCTGCGGTCCGGAGTTACTGGCATCCTCATCCTCGTCTTCCTCCGGATTGAAAAACGCCTCCCACTCGCGCAACGCCAGAAAAACTTCCTTGTCGTAATTCGCGGGATTATTTTCCGATTCGATAAAGAGGAATCCGAACTGCCCCGTGTAGGCGCCCCGGTGCAGATCCGCGCCGGCCATGGTGTGCGTGTGATACCAGCGCGTCCCGGCCGGCCGCGGTACGAACTGATATCGGATGCGCCCGTGCGGCGGCACCATTGGCGTCGCCTCTTCCTCCACGCCGTCCACGTCGGGAGGAATGAAAAGTCCGTGCCAATGCACAAGTTCAGGCACATCAGTGTCGTTGATGACCTCCACGGTCACGGGCTTGCCTTCGCGCATCCGGAGCAGCGGCCCTGGGGAGGTACCATTATAGCCAATAGTGCTGATGGTACGGGCCGGGGTCAGCTCCACCATCACAGGGGCAATTCGCAGCGTAAAATCGGGCTTTGTCGCGTCGGACCCGGGTGTGCTGGACTGCATACCGGGTTGCATTTGCGACAGGAGCAATCTGGCAGTGCCCATTTCAATAGCCGCCGCAGCGCCGAACTTCACGAAGTCTCTCCGGTTCACGGTTTCCTCCTGCCGGGCCGCCGCAAATCCCGCGCGATGGCCAGTCTTGCCCCGCTCAAGGCACTAAAGACGAAATCCTCTCATGTCGAAATCGCGCGTACAAGAGGCCTTTACCGGCAAAGCGACCCTGCCGGAGTCTCCCAACCCCCACGCAGGCCAGGTGGACCGAGCCGTAAAGTACTAGAACCCGGGTACTACCTCACAATGGAACTACACAACTATTGGGCTGGTTGGATTGGTCAGGGATCATTTATTCTCAAGTGAAATTGTGAGTACCATGACAGGATACGACCTATGAGCCGATATCACGATGCCCTAAGAAATGCAGAGGAAACGCGATTGAAAAACGGCGCAGCCGACAGGGACAGCCTCGGCACTAAGGAAATGCCGGAGCAGCGGCAAAGCCCGCGGTCGGAGATGGATGTGCCTCTCACCGTCTATGGTCGGGGGTCAAACGGATCTCCGTTCTATCAAGAGGCGGATGCAGTGACAGGGAGTGCGACCGGGGGACTGATCGTCTTGGGAGCGCCCGTTAGCGAAGGACAGGATTTGCTGTTGATCAACAATTGGACGTCGAAAGAGCAAAGGTGCCGCGTCGTGTACGTCCGCAATCGAGACGCTGAAACGAATGAGGTCGGCGTCGCCTTCCCCTCGTCTAATCCGGAGTTCTGGGAAGTTCCCGACGCGCCTTGCAACCTGGATGATGAGCCCTCGGACGAAGGCTTCTAGCCTCCCCGTTGGCTGTGCTTTTGCGTCTTCCCACTCTTCAATTGCTCCTTCATCATGTATAGGGCACGATCCGCGGACTCCAATAATTGTTGAACGGTATTGCCGGTTCGCGGAAAAGTCGCGATGCCAATGCTCAAGCTCAGCTGTGGAACCTCTTCATCGGTTTCCAGGCGGTCGCGAATGCGAGAGGCGACTTGCTGCGCGGCGTGTTCACCGGTTTCCGGCAACACAAGCGCGAATTCATCGCCGCCGTAGCGCGCCGCTGTGTCAATTGAACGGCAGTGCAGGCGAAGGATGTCCGCCACGCGGCAGAGTGCGCGGCTCCCTGCAAGATGCCCGTAGCGGTCATTTATGCCCTTGAGCCGGTCGAGGTCCATCAGCAGGACGGAAAAAGACCGGTTGGTCCTTCCCGATCTTTCCAACTCACTTTGCAAGACATCCACGAGGCGCCGGTAATTGGCCAAGCCCGTCAGGCTGTCACTGATGGCCAGAGTTCGCACCTGGCCGAAGAGTTGCGCATTGTCCAATAGTGTGGCCCCGAGAAGAACGCCACAGCCGAAGGTGTTGAGAAATTGCGCGGCCGCCGTGGGTGCATCGAGCAAACGCGCGGATTGCGTTGCGATCAAGTGGCCGGCGGCGTTTATGCCCGCCACCCAAACCAGCATGGCATCAAAGGCGAAGCGGTCCCCGTCGGGGATGCGCTTCAGCACAAACGCAGCGGCAAGAAATATGACGCTGGGGAGTAACTCCCACGGGCGCGCTATGAGGTTTTGAGGATGGATGGGAGGCTCATGCGGAAAGGCCAGAAATGTCATGGCCACCAGACAAGTCGCTGCGACGACAATCGCCAGTGCGGCGAGAATGTTTGTTTTCAGTTCGCGCGGCCAGGGCAGATGTTTATCGATGGCATAGGCGAATAGAAAAACCAGGCCGAGGAGCGTCTGCCCCACCATCCACGAAAGCGGGGCGCGGATTTGCTCCCCGCGCGGCAAAAAATGACGGTAGAACTCAAGAATCGCGACGAGGTGAATCATCCCGCTGACAGCAAAGGCCAGCCCCAGAAGTAGCGACACGCGATTGCCCGTGCCGTGGTAGCGCACCAAAACATTGGCGGCAATCGTAAAGCTCAGAAGCGCGGAAATAATTTGCGCGCTCGACCAGACGAGCGGGTTCACCACGATGTTGATCTGCCGCAAGAAATGGCCGAGCACAAATACACCGCCGCATGCCAGGCAGACAAACCACGCGATGCGCACGACGCGTCTAACTGTCTTAAGTCCTTCCAGCACAATCATGTATATTTGATGACCCATACCCATTATCGGATATCTGGCCTCTGGGAACATCCCGTCCATTGGGGCAGAATAGGGACAGCTTCTTTGCCCTGTCCTTGTTTCCGGACTCTTGTCAGATTTGATGACTACTACCTATTGTCGGTTATTTGGTCGCCGGGGACATTTCGTCCGTTGGAGCGGAATGGGGGCAGTCGAATTGCCTGCCATCGCTCTGACGGGCTCTTATTTCTCGTGGGCTTCAAGTAAAGCTCGCTCCCGGTAGAGCCCGCACCCTATTCCCGGACTTTTGCCATGGCGGGGGCGCTTTGCGCCCTGTGTCCCAGAGCGAGTGGTTCGAAGGCTTCGCGCAAAAGTTCCGCATATTTGCGGCGGTCGTATCCGAACCAGCCATCCCAGAGTGCGTAGGCGCGCACACGGTCGTTCGGGACCCGATTGCCGGCATCGGTGATGATGTATTCGACCGTCTGGCCGGGCCGCAGGTGCACGCCGCTGCCAAACAACTGCTGCGCGGCAATGGCCGTCTGGTTGGCCTTCTCGTACTCGCGAGGCGCGCGTGTGAGCCGCTTGCTCACAATCAAATCCTCGATGGCGACGCTGCCATCGGCCAGGCTCTCTTCATAACTGCGCAGAATTTCCCGGGCTTCTTCAAGCTTTGCGGTGTAGCCGGCGAAGTCGTGCGCTTCGGCGAGAATCGCGAGGACCTCCTGTTGCATGCGCGCGACCAGCGGCGGCGTGTCGTGACGCCGCAATTCGAGCCCGCGCACCTTGAGCGCGCCGTCTTCCGCAACGGCGAAAAAACGGTTGGGCACAGGCACGTCTTCAAATTGCCGTGACGGCAGAAACACGACGTAGCGGTAGACCGCCTCGATCGCCAGCGGCAACTGCGTGCGCGCGGCGATCTCCGCGGTGAGCGCTTCGTATTCCTCGTGCGTCGCCCCTGCTTTCCGCACGTAGAGTGAATCCACCAGCGCGTGCAGAACCTCGTAGCCGCGATTCTCGGCCATCTCTTTTGCAACGAGCAGCGTCTCTCGCGCGACGGCATTGATGGCTTCGTGCGCCTCGATCTTGCCGAATCGCGCGTTTTTGTAGCCGGTATAGCCGAAGCAGCAGACCAGCAGCCACTTGAGGGAGTCTCGCTGGAGCTTGTATCGGTGAATTTTTTCCGCTTCCGCATTGCAGAGCGGGTCCATGTAGAGCCCGCCTTCAGGCGGGCATGTGCTTGCATCCGAAGTGCCGCCCTCCCGATCGAGTCGGGGGAGGTTCCGGGCGGCGCTACACAACTTCTTCAACTCGCCGCGCTTGGCGATGAGCCGCTCGACGACGCGGCTGGTGATGCCGCGACGCATGCGGCAGACGCGGTAGCCCAGTTCCGGCACGCGCGGCGCATCGGGACAGCACGGGCAATTGATCGTCTCGGGTGAAATGTTGAACCGCGCCATGATGCTGGGATATTCGCTGACGAAATCGAGTTCAGCGACGTTCGCGTGGAAACCGGTCTTCGGCGTGAACACCAGGCCGCCGCGGTCGGAGGCGAGCAATTCGTCTGGCGATTTGGGATCTTCCGGTTCGGCTTTCTGCTCTGGGATGAGCACGCCGTCGCGCCAGGCGAGTTCCATCTGCATGTAGGAGATGCCGGTGCCGGTCGTGGTGCGCGCGGCGTACTGCGCGGGCAATTTGGTGACGCGCGCGAGTTCCCACAACCCGGAGAGGTCACATTTATCGGCGATGAACGAGTTGTGCGTATCCACGTGCAGGCGCCCGAAAAGCGTGGTCGCGCTGTTCTTGAACAGGATGCGGCCGTAGCTCATGAAGCTGCGCGCGCGGCTCTGCTGCACTTCGGCGTCGGGATCGCGGTTGAGCGCAAGCGCCAGGCGCAGCCGCGCGGCCTGCTCGCGCAGGCGCGGCAGAATCGTGGCATCGCCCCAGTCGCTCAGGATCAGGTCGGGATCGTGCCGCGTGAGCAGATGCTGGAACGCGACGGCGGCAGGCTCGCCCGATTCATCGAATTCGAACTGGCGGCCGTCCACTTCGACTTCGAGCGCGGTCTGCACGCCGTGGGTGGGGTCCACGCGCCGCAGGCCTCCGAGACGCACGCGCAGGATTTCGAGCGGGGGCAGTTCGTAGTCGAGCGCCCATTCGGTGTCGCGGCATTCGAGCGCGAGGATGCGGCCTTCGCCGTCGACCTCGGCTTCCACTCGCGCCAGCGGAAAGACGCCGCGCTGCCAGCAGTAGAGCGACGCGAGCATCAGGTCGCTGTTGTAAAGCCGCAGCGAGCGATCGAAGCGGCGCACCCAGCGCGTCCACGACGAATACTCGTTCGGATGCGCGACCTCGATCTCCAGCACCGGACGCGCGCGCCGCTCCCACAAATCCATGCGCTCGGTTGGACGGCAGGCAAGTGCGTGCGGCTGCCGCGCGGCTTCCTCGCGCAGATGGCCGAGAACCGCGTCCGGCCCCGAGACATAAAACACCGGCGCGAAGCGGTCAATCAGCCGGTGGCGCGTCTGGTTCGGCTCGATCAGCCACAGCTTCATCCCGTGCGGGCTCGGGTAGAGATCGAGAATCCATCCGTTGATTTTTGTCTGGCCGTTGCTGTGTGTCAGGCTGCTGCTGTGCGTCGGGCTGCTGATTTTCACAGGCGATTTGAGGCGCATCGAGTCTCTCCAGATATTTTCCCGGCGGGCTCCCAGTCGCCGACGCGCTAAAATCAGCGCTATGGCGACCGAGCGCAGAGCCCGCACCCGGCTCCGGCGGCTGCACGGCGCGCTCGAGCGCGTCCAGCCGCTTTTCCTGATCGAGCGCGATGGCGAGCAGAATCGCTTCCATGGGGTTGTCGCTCGCCTGATAAGTGGCCGCCTGCGTGTACGACCGCACGCGGCGAAACAGGCGGTCGAAATATTCCTGGTCCTCACGGCGCAGCGCGCGGCGGAATTTCGACCACCGCGCGATAGCGTCGTCGATCAGTTGCCGAAATGTAGGAACCGTGCGGCCCATAAATTCCGTGATTCGTGACCTGCCTGTCGGCAGGCAGGCTCGTGATTCGTAACTCGTGTGATTTTTTCTCTACGCTCTCTGAGGCCTCCGTGTTCTCCGTGTTAAATCTTGAAAAGCATTCACCACAGAGGGCACAGAGAGCACAGAGAAAACCGCACGGGTGCGGGCTCTACTTGGAGCCCGCCAGAAAGAGGTAAGAACCCCTGTCACCTACCACCTGTCACCTGTAACCTGTTTCCCCCCTCCTCCCCAATCAATCGCAGCTTGCCTCCTGCTCCATCGAGCGCGAATCGCCACAGTTCGTTCGCCTGCGCGGCAAGCTGCTCGAACATCGCGCGGCGCGGAGTCTCAAACGATGTCGCGTCGGAGAACACCGCGACGCTCAGCGGCAACGGGCGCAGCGCCCACAGCGCGTCCAGAGCGTGGCGGAACGACACTCCGGCATCGCGTTCGCGCACGTCTTCGTCGAAGTACAGGTCCGGCAGTGCCGTCACAACCAGCGCGTCGGCGGCAAATTTTTCAAGCAGGCGCGGCACACGCACCAGCAGCTCGGTCAACTGAAAACAGGTGAACGCCCGCGCCACGCGGATGCGGCGGTTGAACTCCGCCACCTCGCGCCCTCGCTGCCGTGCCAGCCGCGCAATCAACAGCGGATCAAACCGGTTCGCGCCGTCAAGACACAGCACCTGCTTCCCTTCGGCCAGGAGGCGCGGCAAAAAATAGTGGAACAGCCGCGGCGTCTCCGGCCGTCCATAAAACACCGCCAGCCCCGACGGCGGCAGCACCCAGGGTTTTCTTTGTGGCAGTGGCAATGCCGCCGACGCAGCGATTGCCGTAACGTCGTGTAGGGGCACGGCATGCCGTGCCCCTACAGAAGTCGTGCCGCCCGACCCAGCAGGCACGGTGATCGCGAGACCTCTTCTCCTAGCGGTTGGAGGACGCCGAGTGGCAAGTGCAACCGGGATGGGGTCTGAAGCCATGGCAATGGGGCGTGCTCCTCACGGGGGGCCGTCTCTATTGGGCTCCAGTATAGGCGAATAAAAAGCGAATGTACAGCGGGGCGAAAAATAAAGAAAATGGCCGGGCGATGAGCTTCGAGGGCCCTTTTGTTTGTCAGGCGAAGCGGATTGTCAGCTGTCCCTGGGCTCGCCGGTGGGGCGTTTGTTTCACTACGATCTGAACGTCGCGGCCTAATCGCGTCAGGCATTGGAGCAACCGCCGCTCGGAGATGCCCCGGAACTCCCCGCGGAGCAATCGAGAAATCTTGGGCTGGGTTAGCCGAAGGAGTTTTGCCGCCTGCGCTTGTGTCAAGCGCCGCTGGCGGATGATCTCCGCGATTTTCGTGACAAGCTGCGCCTTGACCAGCATGTCCTCGCTGTCGGGAAAACCCAGGTCCGCGTACACGTTCCCCGAGCCTTTTTCGACCGGTATTCCTTGCGGTTTTGCAGGATGCGGATTCCTCATCGGCATCCTCAGAATATGCCCATATTGGTATACACACAAGCCGCGAAGACCAGACAATTACGCTGCCGGGAACAACAGCAGCTCCGCGGGGGGCTCGGAAGCGATGCGGCTAGTCTCGCGGTCGGGGCCCATCATTGGGTTTTAGCATAGGCGAATAAAAAAGCGAGTTTCGAGCGGGGACGATCGAATGAAACATTCTTGGTCAGTTCGGCAGCGTCTCAGGCGACGGAAGCATGTTGATTGCTTGCTTTATCAAACTCGCGTGGACTACAACTGCCAATCCGAGCTGATACTGATGCAATTCGGCGGAATATTGTCCGACAAGCTGCTCGCTATACGCCCTTTCTTGTGTCACAAGGCCAGCAATGAAATTAACGGTGCCTATGTGAGTAAGATTCTGATATGTCCTAGTCGACTCAACCATATAGACTGGCCCACCGCTGTTTCCTTTGAAAACCATAAAATCTAGCAAAAAGGTCTTTGTCTGGCCGGTTGGTAGAAGAGGATAAGAGGCGATTTTCCCACTACGCAGAATAGGAAATCCCGCATCATTAGCTTCCATTCCGAAATGGATAACCTAAACATTCAAGATTATCACCAGGATGGATTTGAAATTCGGAAAGAACCTTGTCGTCTGCGAGTAAATCCGTGGAAAGGATTGGGATTGAAACCATATTCGGAATTCTGACGTACATTACAGCAACATCTGCATCAGGGTGCTTTGTCCAAAGTGCCTTGCCGTTTGATCGAATCTGTATTGGAAAAGGAACGCGCCCCCAATTAGTTGCGTCCGTCTTTCGCCGCAAATGAAGAGTGGTCGATTCACCCTGCATTTCTTCAAGAACGTGTGCTGCCGTAATCAGAACATATCGAGCTTTCTGGGACTGATTAGGTAACTGATTGGGATACGGTCTGCCCATCACGAAGGCGGTTCCCATTGTCGGCTGTCCTTGCGCGTTTCGTCCTTCAATCCGAAAAGTCGATTCCATTAGGACAGTGTTTAACTCAAAATCTTCTGCTTCTTGCGCAGGAGGTTTGTCTTGAATTGGGGTCTTGTCCTGAGCAGGGAGAGTACCTGTGACAAGCGGGATCAACGCGAACACACCCACAATCCACCTTCGAAGGCTAGTCATAACATACTCCTTACTAATGAATATACGCTTAAACGAAGTGTGTGGCAAACAAAAAGCGAACACGCTTATACCGCTCAGTAGGTCACGCCTGAAAAAGCATCTCGTTCGGCAAGAGGCCCAGGCGCTATCATACGAGGAGGGTGATGGTGTGCGGCCTGCAGTACCGATTCCGATAGGTGGAGGACTTGTTGCGCGAGAGCGAAAAGATTCAAATCACAAAGCGCAAGCGGGTGAGTGTGCCTCTGGTGCGCGAGAAGCCCGCGACACCTGCTCGCCGACCGGACTTTCTGGCGCGACTCAACGCC
>Ga0099828_10002819_pt1 | contig 12046 bp, 10 predicted proteins | sample CZO8metaG_2_FD_79338 | JGI IMG/M metagenome (GOLD analysis project Ga0099828, IMG submission 79338) | Vadose zone soil microbial communities from the Eel River Critical Zone Observatory, Northern California, USA - CZOApr15con2H1.8 metaG | ecosystem: Environmental > Terrestrial > Soil > Vadose...
TACCGGGCCGCGCGCGAGCGAGCTCATGATGTCGGCGGGGAAGTTGTTCATCACGCCGCCGTCGACCAGCACTTCGCCCCGTTCGATATGGGGCGGAACGATGCCGGGGATCGCCGCGGTTGCGCGCATGGCGCGCCACAGCAGGCCCTGCTGATGGACGTTGATCTTGCCGGTCGACAGATTCGACGACACGGCAAACAGCACGCACCAGAGGTTCTCGATCGTCGCGTCGCCGAGTTGTTGTCGCAGCAGGCGCGCCATCTTGCGTCCGCGCGCGAGCGCGAACAGCGGCAACGTATAATCGTTCACCGGGTTGGTGCGCACGAAGGCCTCGTGAATGATGCGGCCGACATGCTCGACGTCGCGGCCGATCGCGGCGGCGCCCGCCACCAGGGCGCCCATGCTGGCGCCGCCGATCAGGTCGATCGGGACGCGCTGCTCGTGCATCGCGCGCAGCACCCCGATATGCGCGAAGCCGCGCGCGCCGCCGCCCGAGAGCACGAGCCCGATGGCGCGGCCGGTGACGAGCCGCGCCACGCGGGCGAAATCCGCCGCGTTGCCGCTGCGCACGTGAAAGATATGGTCGGGCGCAAAGCGTCCGAGCCACGCCGTCGCGCCGGTCGGCAGCACGGCGTTCGCCGGATTGACGAGCACCAGGTCGGCCGGCCGGTGCAGGTCGCGGATGGCGGCGATCTGGCGATCCGCGTCGGCATCGGGCGCGGTCCCGGCGGTCGCGACGAACAGCACGCGGTCGGCCTGCTTGAGGCAGCGGCCGCTCCAGGGCGAGCCGCGCCGGTCGGCGACATAGACGACCAGATCGTGCTCATCCTCCATGCGGCCCAGCGCGTCGGGCGCCACGTCCTTGTCGGCGACGTCGACCGACTTCACCTTGCCGGCGAGCGCCGACAGCTGCGCGTGGAGGCGCTGGCCGAAGGCTGGCTCGAGCGGCTGGCGGTCGATCGGCACGACCGCGATGGTCTTGGTGGCGTGCGTCAGCACCGGCCGGCGCGTGGTGGCCTTGAGGCGCGCGGCGAGCACGCGCAGCAGGTAGGTGGTCAGCTCCGGGCTCGCCTCGCGCAGGCGGGTCGCCGCCGCGTAGGGCATGCGGATCACTTCGCTGTCGCGCAGCGCGATGACCGTCGCCGAACGCGGCTCCTGCGAAATCATCGCCAGCTCGCCGACCAGCTCACCCGGCTTGATCTGCGCGACCAGCTGCGGGCCGAGGCCGAGATCGATGAATACGCCGAGCCGCCCGGCGGTCACGATGAAGGCGTCCTCCGCCGCGTCGCCTTCGCGGAACAGCACCGTGCCGGCCGCGACGCCGTACCAGTCGAGGCTTGCCTCGAGGTCGGCCAGCGCGGCGGGGCCAAGCCCGGCGACGATCGGCTGGAGATGCGGGATCGATGCGAGCAGGCGAACGATGAACCCGGGCGCGGGTTCGGCGACGGCAGGGTCGCCCCCTGGCTCGCGTGCGCTCGACATGGCTCCTACTCGTACTCGGGTACGCCTCGATATTGCGCGGCGCCGGGCCGCGGAGCCCGCGCGCGCTCGCCTACTCGGCCGCGACGAGCGCCGCCGGTGCGGCTTCTCCTTCGCGCTCCCGGCGCTCCTTCTTGCGCGCCTCCTGGGCACGGATGATCTTGATCAGGTCGGACCGCGTGGTCCCGAACGACCGCAAGGTCGGCAGGATCGCGTGCGCCATGAACTGCTGCCGGGTCAATCCGACCCCCTCGATCTGCACGCGCTTCTCGTAGTCGGGGATCAGCGCCGCTCCCGGCATCTGGAAATTCTTCACGATCTGCGCAAGGTCCTCCATCGTGCCTTGCGGGTCGTCCTCCATCTCGAAGGCGACCAGCTTGCGATAGAAGCCGCAATGGGCGGCCTCGTCGCGGCCGGTCAGCTGCACGACGCGCGCCAGCACTTCGTTGCCCTCGCGCAGCGCCTTCTGATACTGCTGGTGATAGATCAGGTAGGTGGCGATCTCCTGGAATGCGCCGTAGATCGAGGTCTGGCGCATTGTCGACGCCGGGGAGATCCAGACCTTGCTCAGAATCTGGTCCTCGTAGTCCATGTACTGATCCTGCGTGCGCAGGCCGGAGCGCACGAGATATTCGCGGAACGCCAACGCGTGCTTCGATTCCTCGTAGCCCCAGTTGGCGGCGAACCATGCCTGGCCGAAGATCGAGCGGGACATGTTGAAGCCGTGCGCCGTGTAGTCGGGGACGTAGAGCTCGACCCCGCAGAAGGTCTCGATCCGCACCGCGTCAGCCTCGTCGTTGAGCGCGGGATTGAGCTTCTCCCAGGGAATGTCGTCCCAGATGTTCCAGCGCCGCTTCTTCTCGGCGATTTCGAAGAACTCCATGTAGGTCCGATACATCCTCTCCTTACGGATCCGGTCGACGCTCATAGCGATTGCCTCCGCTCGTCCTGATGGCCGTTCGATTGCAAGTGCTGGCGCATGAGCGCACCGAAGTCGCTGACCAGCTCGACGCGCGCGAGCTTGTCGTCGGGGAAATGCGCCGCAAGCTTGTCTTCGATGTACGACGAGGCGTCCAACAGGCCGATCGAGTCGATGCCGAGGTTGGACAGCGACGACGACCACTCGATCCGGTCGAGCTGCGCCGCCTTGTCGGGCGCGGCATAGACCAGCGCCTCGCGAATCAGTGCCAGGATTTCTTCCTCGGACAAGCGTCGTCCCTCCCCTCTAAAAGATAAGCCTACCCCGGGCGCTCCCGGACGTTGTCGAGGCGCCGGAGCGAAAGTTGGGCGAGCGACCCGTATCCTTCCATGAACGCCTGGGCCATCGCCCCGAGATAGAGATCGTACTCGTCGAAGCGCGCGGGCCCCCACCGCTCGCGGACCGTCTTTTCGTTTTGCCGAAAACGGGCGTGCCAGTGCTCGAGCGTGCGCGCATAATGCTCGCGCCGCGTCTGCAGCTCGACGACCTCCCAGTAGGGATTGACCGAGGCCATGATGGCCTCGAGGCGCGGCGTGATCGCGCCGGGAAAGATCTTGTAGGTCACGAAGGCGATCTCGCGCAGCTTTTTCGGGTCGCGCGGGATGGTGAGCCCGATCACCGACTGCAGCCCGAACCAGGAGCCCGGCCTGGTCCATTTCCACGCGCGGCGGAAATATTCGCGATAAAGCTCGATGTTGCGGCCGCTGCGCGCGTCCTCGGGCGTGGCGATGTGCTCGAACATGCCGATGCTGGTGATCGCGTCGAACGGCCCTTCCGGCGCGTAGTCCAGATAGGAGACAAGGCGGGCCTCGACGTTCGCCAGGTTGATCTGGCGCACCTGATCGTATTGCGCGGGAGACAGCGTGATGCCGACGACAGACCGCGCCGCGCGGGTCTCGGCCAGGAAGCGAAGGTTGCCGCCCCAGCCGCAGCCGATGTCGAGGACGCGGGCGCCGGGCCGAACGCGGGCGGCGTCGGCGATCCAGTTGAGCTTGTTGACCTGCGCCTGCTCCAGGTCGTCGGTGCCGGTGAACAGGGCGCAGGAATAGATCATCCGCTTATCGAGGAACAGGCGGTAGAAATCGTTCGAAATATCGTACGATTCCTGAATTTGCGCCTGGCTCGACAACGACCCGCTCCGCGGATGACCACCCGAGTAATGGTCGCAGACCGCAGGAAAAAGTTCAATGCCATTCCTCAGGTAATTCAACAGGCAATTCAACGATTTTCGCGGACGGCTTGTTGCCAAAATATCACGGTCTAGTCGGCTACACCGGGCCGCGAACGGCGTCCATTAATCGCCGGCGATTTCCTCGCAGTCGCGGCGCGACAGCAGTTCGGCGTAGCCCTGCAGACGCCGGCGCAGCAGGTGGTGGTAATATTCGGGGATCGCGACGCTTTGCCCGGAATTGAACCGGGCCATTTCCGGGTCGCTGGCGAGCCTGTCCTTGAACCGCCGCAGAGTGCGGACGTGCCCGGCGACGTCGAGCGCGCCGAGCAGATAGGCGGCGCGCATCGGCAACGACATCGAGGACAACGCCAGCTTTAAGAGCCGCGACCGCGCTTTCACCGCGGAAAACATCTCGATCAGGCCGGTGAAGAACTCGGCCATCGGGTAGTTCTTCACCAGCAGGGTCGGCAATGGGTTGAAATAGAATACCAGCGGCAACGGCAACAGCCGGCCCTGCGCCTTCAGCTCGTTGCGCAACGGCGTGCCGCCGAACGCAGTCGGAATCGCGATTTTCGGAAAGACGTTGGGGAACTGGCGGATGAAGTCGATCGTCAATTCGATCGGCTCGCGCCCCTTGTCGCTGTCGTGGCCGAAGATGAAATTCGCCTGCAACCCGGGAAAGACCCCGCTCAGCAATCGGAAGTGCTCGGCTATCCGGACGTACTTGTCGCGCGAGCGCGATTGCCCGGTCGCAGATTTGTTCCCGTAATCCTGCCACGATTCGATGCCGGGGGCGACGAAGACGCAGTTGGCCTCGCGCAGCGGCCGCAACCGGTGCGGCTTCAGGATCGACAGCGAGCTTTCGACGACGAACGGATTGCGTCTTGCCTTCGGGACGCCCTCCAGCAGGCCGATCGTCCGGTCGAAATTGACCCCGAAATTCGGGTCGTAGAACGCCAGGAGCTGGCCCGGAAAGGCTTCGGCGGCGAATTCGAGATCGGCCCACAGATCGTCCGGGTTGCGCGGCGCGAACGGGTTGTTCCAGTCGCTGCAGAAATTGCACGCATAAGGGCAGCCGGTGCTCGACAGCAGCGGCACCAGCGACAATTTCGGCAGGCGCCGGTGAATCAGGCGCGCCTTGTCGATGTCCCGACGGCGCTCTTCGAGCAATGGGATGCGAAAGGCGCCGCGCTGGCCGGTGATGCTCGAACCCGGCGGGTAGTGGCCGGCGACGATGTCGCGGACCACCTCCTCGGTGCAATCGACGACGGCGATGTCGAAGAACCTGAGGGCGTCGCGCGGAAACGCGTGCGCATGCGGCCCTCCAATGACGGTTCGTGTCTTCCGGGCGCGATAGATCTTCGCCAAGGCGTAGGCGAGCCCGGCCGCCTCGGTGAACGCCGACAGAAAGACGATGTCGAGGTCCTTGGGCAGCAGCCGCTCGGGGGCGGCCTGGCCGTAATAGGTGGCGTAGAACACCGTATGGCCGAGGCGCCGGCACCAGGCGGCCGCCGCCTGCGGCATCACGCTGTAGAACTGACGGCGGATCAGCAGGTGATAGACCCGGCTCTCAAATCCGCTCGGCACCTCGCCGCTGAGCAGTTCCAGTACGCCGATTCGGAGGCGTCGACGGGCCACGGGGATACTCCTCACGCCTCCTCCCCCTCGATCAGCGCCGCGAGCGCCGCCGACAGCCCGGTCGTCTTGATCGGCGCGGTCGCCGCGAAGGAGCCAAATTTCGGCTGGGCGGCGCCGAGCGCGGCGGCGGCTTCGGCCATGCGGACCGCGGCGACGACGTTGTCGACGAGCGGCACCGGGACTTTTGCGGCGATGCGCTCGGCAAGGCCGGCGAAGCCGAGGCCGCCAAGGATCACCGCCTCGGCACGATCCTGCTCGGCCGCCTCGACGCAAGCGGCCGCGAGCGTCTCGAGCGCGCGCTCGGGATCGGCGGCGACCTCGCCGCCGGAGGGCGACACGGTGCGCACCGACGCCAGGTTGGCCGCAAGGCCTATTGCCGCGACGAATTCCTCGAGCATCGGCCCCCAGCGATGGCCTCCGGTGACGATCGAGAATTTTCGCCCGAGCGTCGAGGCGAGGTGGCACGAGGCCTCCGCCATGCCGACCACCGGGACCGGCGCCAGCTCGCGCAGCGCGAACAGTCCGGGATCACCGAAGCACGCGATCACGACCGCATCGGCCCCTTTGCCCTCGCGCGCAAAAGTGTCGAGCGCCGCGTGGCCGGCAATGGCGGCCGCCGCGCGCGTCGTGATGTAGCGCGCGCCGAAACGGCCGGTCGCCGGGACGATCTCCGTTCCGGACTGCGCCACCTTGCGCGCGACGCTCGCGCCCAGCTCGGTCAGATGGGCGCTGGTGTTCGGATTGATGAAAAGAAGGCGCATTCGTTCGCTCTTTCAATATTCTCTGAGCCTCATGCTGAGGAGGGCGCGTCGATCTCGGGTAAACCCGAGATCGGTGCGCGGCTCCTCACCATGAGGGCGCTGTTATTCTCACGACACCATCCTCCGGATGAGGATTGCTATTGTTTAGACCATCCGTTCCTCTTCGCCGATCACGTGCAGGGGCGCCTCGCCGGTCAGCGCACGGCGGCAGTTCTCCACCGCGCGGCGCAGGCTCAGATCGTGCGCGCCGGCGCCCTGCGCCGAGTTGTGCGGCGAGGCGATCACGTTGGGCAGATCGAGGAACGGCTGGTCCATGCGGAATTCGCCGTGGCGCACCGGCTCGATCCACCAGGCGTCGATGCAGGCGGTGAAGTTCGGGTGCGCGACGAGGTGGTCGTAGAGCGGCCTTTCCTGCACCAGTTCGCCGCGCGCGAGGTTGACGAGGATCGCGTCGTCCTTCATGCGCGAAAACTCGGCCGCGCCGAACAGGCGGTCGGTGACGCGGGTGAGCGGCGCGCTGATCACCAGGACGTCGGACGCGGCGAGCAGCGCGTCGAGCTTGTCCGGCGTGCCGATCCAGTCGACCGGCGCGTCGGCGCGGCCGCGCCGGTTGATGGCATGAACGCGCATGCCGATGCCGCGCATCAGCTTCGCGGTGGCGACGCCGATGCCGCCGAAGCCGAAAATCCCGCACACCCCGCCGGCGAGCATGCGGTTGCGCCGGAACTGGTTGAACTCGCCGCGCTTGACGTTGTCGTGCTCGATCAGCAGGCGCTTGGCGGCGGCGAGCGCCATGGCGAGCGCGTGCTCGGCCATCGATTCGGCGTAGCCGCCGCCGTTGGTCGCGACCGGCACGCCCGCCGGCAGCTCGCGCAGCGGAATGAAGTCGACGCCGGCGATCATGAACTGGATCAGCCGCGCGCCGGCGAGCATCGCGGCCTCGCCGGGCCGCAGCTCCTTGGCGGTGTTGAAGGCGAGCAGCGCCCCGGCCTTGCGCAGCGCCTCGGCGCGCCCCGCCGCATCGAGCTCGGTGAGATAGACGACAGGGGCGGCCCCGGCGAGCGCGTCGGCGAGGATCGCCCGGCGCTTCTCGCTCAGCTCGAAGGCGACGACGAGGGGAGGCTGGGTCAACTGCATCTCCACGGTCGGCGGGGCCGGCAGGCGCGAGTATGTTTGACCGCACCAGCCGGGCTCAAGGCCATGCGCCGACGGCCAACCTCGGATAGTCGCATTATTCTGCGCCATTGTGCACAGGAGGAAGAATCCTGTCGCCCAAAGGCCAAAAAATAGATAATGTTTGCCGCAACCGCCCTCCTGCGCCTCCGCGTCTTCTCCCCATGGCCGTCGAGCAAGCCTTTCTCGTCCACCCCACGCATGTACTGCGCCGCGCGGTGCCCGGCTTCGCGCTTGCGGCCGCGGTCGCGGCGGCCGCGTTCCTCGCCAACCGGGCGCTCCAACCGTTCCTGCCGATCCCCGCCATGGTGCTGGCGCTCGCCATCGGCATCGTGTTCTTTCCCGTTGCCGCGCGCGCCGCGTTCCGGCCCGGCCTCGTGTTCAGCGGCAAGGTTTTGCTGCGCTGGGCGGTGGCGTGCCTCGGCGTGCGGGTTGCGCTCGGCGACATCGCCTCGCTCGGTCCGGCGGTCGCTGCCCTGGTGATCGGCGCCATGGCGGTCACCGTCGTGTCGGGATTCGCCCTGGCGCGGCTGTTCGGCCAATCGCCCGGCTACGGCGCGCTCGCCGGCGCGGCGACCGCGGTGTGCGGCGCCTCCGCGACGCTCGCCACCGCGACGGTCGTTCCGCACTACCCCGGCAAGGAGGCGGACATCGCCTTCGTGGTCATCGCCGTCAATACGCTCTCGACCGGCGCCATGGTGATCTATCCACTGCTGTGCGTGCAGCTCGGTTTCGACGCGCAGCTGACCGGCGTGATGCTCGGCGGCACCATCCACGACGTGGCGCAGGTCGTCGGGGCCGGCTACGCGGTGAGCGAGCCGGCCGGCAACGTCGCCGTCATCGTGAAACTGTTCCGGGTGTTTCTGCTGCTGCCGGTGGTGCTGGCGGTCGGCTGGTACTTCACCCGCCTCGGCACCGCGCATCGCCACGCGCGGGTTCCGCTGCCGGTGTTCGCGCTGGTTTTCCTCGCGCTCTGCCTCGTCAACAGCATCGCGCCGTTCTTTCCCGACGCGGCTCCGCTCTACCAGCCGGCCAAGACGGCGCTCGGACTATTCTCCACCTGGGGCCTGCTGATCGCGATCGCGGCGCTCGGCCTCGACACCTCGCCCGCCGCCATCGCCGCGCTCGGCTGGCGCCACGTGGCGACCGTGAGCGGCACCACGGCGGTGATCCTCGCGGTCGTGGTCATCGGGCTGCTGGCGACCCGCTGATTCGTCTCCACCGTCATCCTGAGGTGGCCGCGAAGCGGCCCTCGAAGGATGGAAGCGGGCGCCCGTTTCCATCCTTCGAGGCTCGCTTCGCTCGCGCCTCAGGATGACGGCGTTGTTTGTTGCGGCCGCATCTTCATCAGCAGAGTGATGACGCCCGTCTGTACGATCTCGTCGCGCTGGTTCGCGACCTCGAAGCGCAGGGTGACGATGCCGCGGCCGGGCTTTTGCGTCGGCTTCGCGGCAGTCGGGGTGACGCGGGCGTGGATCGTGTCGCCGATGCGCACCGGCGCCTTGAAGTCCCACGCGAGATCGAGCAGCGCCAGCGCCGTGCCGTCGATGAGGTTGAGCTGCGACATCAGGCCGATCGCCATCGCGAGCACCATGGGCCCATGGGCGATGCGGCCACCGAACTCGCTCGCAGCGGCGAATTCCTCGTCGACGTGCAACGGGTTGAAATCGCCGGCGAGCCCGGCGAACAGCATGACATCCGCTTCGCCGATCGTCCGCCCGTGGGTCGTCAGCGTTTTGCCGACGACGAAGTCTTCGACGTAGAGGCCCACGGTGCACTCCGCTGGCGATGGCGAACAAACACCGTCCTCATGGTGAGGAGCATCGCGAAGCGACGCGTCTCGAACCATGGCAACAAATGCGCCTGTGGCCATCCTTCGAGACGGCCGCTGCGCGGCCTCCTCAGGATGAGGTGTTCGTTTGTTTCACTACTCGCTATTCCCTATTCGCTATTCCCTATTCATACCCCGGCGGCGGCACGAACGCCTGGAACTCCTGCTCGATCAGTCCGGCAAAGCCGATGCAGGCGCGGTCGTGATATTGCGGCCCGATGATCTGGATGCCGACCGGCAGGCCATCCTGGGTGAATCCGATCGGCGCGACCGTCGAAGGCAGGTAGACGAGGCCGGAATAGCCGGCCCAGAACAGCTGGTCGGTGGCCGGGACCATCCTGCCGTTCACCTTGATGGTGCGCTCGTAGCGCTCGCCGGCGTGGTCGTGCGGGACGGCGGCGGACGAGGCCGCCGGGCAGAGCAGGAGGTCGTACTCCTTGAAGAACTCCGCCCATTTCAGCCGCAGGCGGTGGCGCTCCTCGTTGTACGTCAGCCAGTCCTTGTGATGCATGACATTGGCGCGCGTCATGCGCGCGAAGTAGCTCTGGTCGTCGGGCTCGAGCGTGCGCGCGGCCTCGAGATCGCGCTTGAACGCTTCGGGCGACAGGCGTCCCGCGGTGGCGGCGCGCAAGAGCGCGATGAAGGTGCGGTTGAGGTGGGTGGTGTCGATGTCCGGGCGCGCCCGGTCGCTCACCTTGGCTTTCTTGCGCGCGAGAAAATCGGCGAGCGCCTGGATGCGGTCCTGCACGCCGCGATCGACCTCCGCGTTCGGGTCGTCGAGCATCACGGCGACCTTGAACTCGCGAAGTGTCTTCTTGCGCGGCGCCGGCAGCGCCAGGCGCGCGCCGGCCGCCTCGATGTCGTCGGGCCCGGCCATGGCGGCGAGCGCGATGTCGAGATCCTCGGCGCTGCGTGCGAGCGGCCCGATCACCGAAATGTCGGTAGCGGACACGCGGCCCGGCAGCGCGTGGCCGCGCGGCGGGCAGACGCCATAGGTCGGCTTGTGCCCGAACACCCCGCAGAAGTGCGCCGGGTTGCGGATCGAGGAGCCGATGTCGCTGCCGGCGTCGACGCCGGTCAGACCCGCTGCCAGCGCGGCCGCGGAGCCGCCCGAGGAGCCGCCGGGCGAGAGGCGCAAATCCCACGGATTGTTGGTGGTCCCGTAAATGGCGTTGTAGCTCTGCCAGTCGGCGAGCATGAGCGGCACGTTGGTCTTGCCGAACAGGACGACGCCGGCGCCGAGCATACGGTCGACGGCGAGCGCATTGCGCGTTGCGATGTTCGCCTTGAGCTCGGGCATGCCCCAGGTGGTCGGAAGGCCGACCACGTCGTAGGATTCCTTGATCGTCATGGGCACGCCGTGCAGCGGCCCCCACACCTCGCCCTTGGCGAGCGCCCGGTCGGCCGCGCGGGCGCGCTTGCGCGCTCCATCGATGTCGGTCGCGATGATGGCGTTGAGCCGGGGATTATACCGCTCGACGCGCTTGAGATAATGGTCGAGCAGCTCGAGGCAGCCGATCTTGCGGCGGCGCAGATGGCCGGCGAGGCGCTTCGCGGACCAGAAGGCGATGTCCTGCACGGTCTTGTCCTCGATCAGGGCATTGGATGGATGCGAACGGGCGGGACCTGATGATAGGTCAGGACGGTCGTCCGCGTCACCACCGGCGAGTAACTTGCGCGCCCGGTCGGAATCCAGGAACATTCGGGTGGCGTCAAGCGTTGCTTGTGCTCCTGCCGATGCCCCGGAGGTGACCATGCCGCGGGTGCTGATTTCCATCGCCGCCGTTTCGATCGTCCTGGTTGCGCTGCCGGCGAGCAGCGAGGCCCGGAGCCTTCGCTACGGTCTCGACCGGACGCTCCTCGGGCCGGTGGGCGCCGTAGCCGGCATCCTCGGCATGCCTCACAGGACCGCGTCGCGGTATCGCCACGCCGGCCGCGCGCACCGCTCGGCCGCTGCTCGGCCTGCCGCACAGGAGACGATCCTTCGGCCTGCCGCGCCGGAGCGGGTCGGATCGCGGCCGGCCGAGGCGCCGAGCGCGCCGGCGGCTGCGGCTGCGGCTGCGAGCGCGGGCGTGGGCGCCGGTTCAAGCAACGGCCCCTGGACCTCCGCCTATGACGACCTGTTCGGTTACGTCCTCACGCCGGGCAGCAGCGGCGACGCGTTCTGGCGCCACGGCGCGACAGATCTGCGCGACGCGATCTTCCCGGCCGCGCTCATTCAGGCGCGCGCCGGACCGATCACGGCCTGCCCGGGGCAGCGTCCCGACGGCATCGTCGGCTGGCCGATGGAGAAGGTCGAGCAGACGCTCAAGCCGACCGAAGAGCAGCGGCGCCTGCTCGGCAGCCTTCGCACTGCGCTCGACCAAGCGTTCGACCGGACGCAGGCGTCGTGCTCCGCGCAAGCGCCGCGCGCGGCGATCGAGCGGCTCGACGGGCTGCGCCGGCGGCTGGAGGCGTTGCGCGATGCCGTCCGCATCGTTCGCGCGCCGCTGGGCAACCTCTATGCGTCGCTCAGCGACGAGCAGAAGGCGCGGCTCAATGCGGCAAGCCGCCAGGTCGTCGTCGACGGGAGCGCGTCGAACGGCGGCGCTCCGTCGGCGGATGCCGAGCGCCTGGCGCGCGCGTGCACCGAGGATCGCAGCGGCGGCGTGCAGGCGGCAGCCGGAGCGCTGATGCAGACCGTGCAGCCGACGGCCGACCAGCGGCCCGGCACGGAGATTCTCGCCGGTACGTTCGGCCACGTGGCGGACATGCTCAAGACGTCCTGCCCGGCGGAGATGCCGCTCACCCCCGTGGGCCGCATCAATGCGGCCGAGAAGCGGCTGCGGGTGATGCTCTACGCGGTCTTGATCCTGCACGGGCCGCTCGACCGGTTCTACGCATCGCTCAACGGCGAGCAGAAATCCCGCCTGGACGGCGGAGCACCCCCCGCGCAACCGGGCCCGCGCCGCGGCGCCGAGCTGCGGCCCCGCGGATGAGGCGTCATCCCTCCCCTTTCAGGGGAGGGATGAAGA
>Ga0099828_10002820_pt1 | contig 12044 bp, 12 predicted proteins | sample CZO8metaG_2_FD_79338 | JGI IMG/M metagenome (GOLD analysis project Ga0099828, IMG submission 79338) | Vadose zone soil microbial communities from the Eel River Critical Zone Observatory, Northern California, USA - CZOApr15con2H1.8 metaG | ecosystem: Environmental > Terrestrial > Soil > Vadose...
CCTGGTCATGAGGGCTGACCTGAACACGAGTTCGATGTAGGGGGTCTTGCTGAGCCGCCAGGCCTCCCGGAGGTTCATGGATTCTACACCGTGGGGGCAGAGAAGGCTTCACGAAGCGCCCTGGCCGTCTCAGCGACCTCCTCTTCCTCATGGGTGAGATGCAGGAAGACCTCTTCGAGGGTCGCTTGCCGCCCTCCCGTCGTGGTCACCCCGGCCCTAAGCTGGTCCATGGAACCTTCCGCGACGATGGAACCCTTGTAGATGATCCCTATCCTTGTGCAAAGATGTTCGGCGACCTCCATGATGTGGGTGGAAAACACTACCGCGCGCCCGGGGCGCTGGCTCTGAAGCGAAATCACATCCTTGAAGATTCGACTGCTCTTGGCATCGAGGCCGTTCATCGGTTCGTCAAGGACCAGGAGCGGGGGCTCGTGAATCAGAGATGCGATTATGGTTACCTTCTGTTTAGTCCCCATCGAGAGCGTGGCTATGGGGGAGTCGTAGTATTCCTCCAAACCGAAGGCCGTGGCGAGTCTCGAAACCCTGTCATTGGCGATTTTCTTATCGAGTTTCCTTACCGACACGACGAACTCGAAGAAGTCTCTCGGGCTCAACGATTCATACAGCATGGTAGTCTCGGGCACGTACCCGATTTTCGACTTCACTTCAACCGGGCTCTCCCTGGGGTCGAGGCCCAGCACCCGTACCTCGCCTGAAGTCTGCTCTGAGAGACCTGTGATTATCTTGATCATGGTACTCTTGCCGGCCCCGTTGGGCCCGAGAAGGCCGTAGATTTCCCCGGGCATGACTTTCAGACTCAATCCCGCGAGAGCCTGGACCGACCCGAAGTTCTTGTGCACGTTCTTGACTTCCACGACTGGGGCTCCCATGTCGGCAGCAGATTCCATGTCAGTTAGGGGCCTCCGCCCATCCGAAATAAAGTTGCAAGCACAAGGTCTCGGTTCAGTTTCCAGCTTTCAAAGATTAAAAATCGAGTTCGGTCGGTGCGGGCTCGGGCCGCGATAGCTCAGCCTGGTAGAGCGACGCCTTGGTATGGGTGTCACCCCCAACAGAGGCGTAGGTCTTGGGATCGAATTCCCGAAGGGACGATAATCCCAATCGCGGCTCTTTCAAAGCATTCTTTGACGCTTTCGCTTCAAAGTGTTATACTTGACATACACGTTACGCTCTTCGAGAAGCGTTTCACAGACTTCACGTAAACCAAGTTTTTGGCTCAGCAGGGTCTCCACTCTGGCCTCCAACCACAAGGGCCAATGCCGAGGGAACGTCCTCGCATTAGCCAATCTTTCAAGCAGTTTCCTCCTATGCGTCATAATCGACGGATTGAATATTCCAATCCTGAGCGCGTCTGATACGGAAAGCGAAACCCTCGCCATGTCCCTCTTGTTCTCGCAGCTAATCGAATTGTGGATTCCCAACGAGCTCAGCAATCTCGAGACGAGGTCTGTGTTGGGCTGACTCGTGATGCTTACAGATCTGTCTCGAAAATCGACGTCGCCGTCCGAGTCTGCCAGCCCCCTGAGAAACCAGATTCTCATGCCCTCGGGCGCGGTAAGCACCCAGTCCATGACGACAGGATCGTATGACGTCCGTTCGTCCCATTCGAGCCCCAGGCAAGCAGTAAACATCCACCCGAAGATTGGCGAGTAGTGAGAATCCCAATAATACGATTCGAGTGGTTTGTGCCTCCGTGCGGGCCTGTCCGCCATTCGTTCGCACCAGACGCCCAGATTCTGAATGACCTGCTTGACGTAGTTGCCCAGTTCAAGGTTCTCAGGGTGCTTCTTCGAGAGTTCGTACCTTATCCTCACGGTGTGTCTCCTGCGGGAGCCCATCCCCTTGCCAGCGTCCCCGACCATCCAACCCAGGAGGTAATACATTGAGCACAGGAACGCGAATTCCTCATCTAGCGAAGGCATTTTCTCACTAGCAAATCGCCACAGCGAGAGGATGGTCTCAGCGAACTCCTCGTGAGAATGGACCTTCGCAGGAACTTGGAAGTCGTGGGCCAGCCTGAGCCTAAACACTCCAGTTAAGCTCATGGAGGCGGCTTTCTCAAACCAATGATCATCTCTGGCCGTTCTATGGTGTATGCCATCTCTCTGCACGCTCCATTACAAATGCCACGTATTTGGCGACCCACCACGGGTGTCGTGGGTCCGACTCCCACCCGTGGCTCTCATTAGATTAGCCGGAGATCTTGCTGGCGAGTACTTGGTACGCCTTCGGCCCCAGCCTTTCTTCCACGACGAGCAACAGGTCCTCGTAACCATAGAACATGTCCAGCATGCTGATGCCGTTGCGATACAGTAGCTCTGCGATGAAAGCCGCGATGCCCGGGACCCTTTCGGCCTTCTGGGATATCCGAACCACAATCTTGGCAGCTTCTCCTGTGACCTTCACGGTGTACCTGTCGGAGAGCTCCTCCTTGATGATGTCCGCGTCCTCCTGGTCCGCTAGCACCTTGACTGAACTTGGCAGTTGCAGTATGTTCGGAGCACCCAGGAACTTCGGGGAAAGCTTCAGTAAGTCCCCAAGAATTCTCATCGTCGGCACCCCCCTCCCCTCGATGGTGAGGTCAGCGGCCCGACCGACCAGGCTCAGCTTCGCGTCCTTCAGGATTTTTGCTACTTCCGTCCCATTACCTTCAAGTCCGTCTGAGAACCTCTTGATCGCGACAACCACAGACGGCACGCTTACCTTGCGGCCGGTCATTTCTTCGACTTCCTTCTTTACACGCTCCGCCAGCGCGTGGTAGTTCACGATTCTGAGCTTCAGGGCCTCGTACAACAGATGGTTTTCCATCATGATGGTTGAGACAGCCTCGCTAATCGAGGGCCTGGCCTCCGACTTTGTGGAAAGCATAACAATTGTCATGGAGGTGTTACATTTATTGTTTTTACCCCTAGCAAAGTTTATATAGTGTTATAAATCTGCATGTGCTGTTATAGCATGAACATGACAGAAACATATCCGACGACCGTACTCGTCTCGGTAGAGCCCAGCGCTCTTAACACCGTGACCCAGCAGGTGAGCACCCTCAAGGGTATCGCCTTCCAAACTCAGGTGACCGGAAGATTTGACCTGGTCATCCAACTGAACACCAGCGACGTACAGCAAGTCTACCAACTCGTGAACCAGATCCGCGCCATCGGTGGCGTCCTCTCGACAAGGACCATGATCCCCGTGAGCGGATTCAGCAATGGCAAGAACTTCGTCACCGGAAGCCCAGTGGCCTTCCTTCTGCTCGGCGTGGAGGGACAGACCCAGAGCGTTCTGCAGAACCTGCAGAGCCTTCCGCACATCCTCAACGCATCAGTCGTTGCAGGAGAGTTCGACGTCATCGCAGCCATCTACGGCAAGGACTTCAACGAGATCTACTCGCAAGTCCTCCAAATCGCTCAGATTCAAGGAATCTCGACGAGCGAAACACTCTTCGCCTTTAAGCCAGTCTGGGCTTAAAGGCCGTCTCTGTTTTTCTGTTTCGTTTTTTCTTTTTACGAAATCCGAATTTTTTCCGAACCCCTGATACATGGTGCCGAGGGGGGGATTCGCGCCCCCGACCCCCAGATTTCTCAGCCCAGCCCGCGATTATGAGTTTCACCCTGTCGGGTGTAGCCTGGTGCCATAACTAGGCTAGGCCACCTCGGCACTGCGCACACGGTCCCAATTTGGGATTAAAAGACTCATCACGAAAGTGCAAAAATGAATCTCGTTTCTCACTGGCTCTCCCAGCAACGCTTATTATGAGACGCCGGTCTCGCCGGCTCGAGATTGCACTTCCCCTTCCTTACCGTCCAGAGTTACTACAGCTTCATCAGCACCGCACTGATCGTGTTGTTCATCATAGGGCTTGTGATAGTCTTCGTCTACGAGTACGAGGCTCTAAGACGGACTAAGACCTAGCCGCTGCCTCTCAGTCTCTCTATTACGCTGAAATTTGAAAGTTGGAGCACCCATCCACCCATTTTCGTGGACTTGCAGGCGGCGCCTACGACGCGAAGCCTTTCTCCTGGTTGGATCCCCGAGAGCCTTCCGGCTAGGTCTCTCCACGCGACCAGCTTGTTCTCGCCTGTGTCATCGCCTACGACCAGTTCACCCTTCTTCACTGTCGTGCCGTCCTTCAGACGGACGTCGTCGACGCTTCCGTGAGAAAGGGCTATGACTTCTATCATGATTTGCGCATCCTCTTCTTTGACTTCTTGGAGTTTCGTCACCAATCCGTCGAGGCCCGGGAAGGACTCGTTCTCAACTACCTGAATCGAGTTCGCGCTCCTAGAATACAACCTTCCCTCTGTGGTTTGGTCGGGGACCACCCCAACGACGTCGCCTTGTGCCGGTTCCTTCACATCTTTCCCAAGCTCGATGAATCTGACTCTCCTGTCTTTTCCTACGCCCAGGACGACCTTCGCCGACGTCCCCGAGGTTGTCGCCGCCACCCTTAGTTCGATCCTCTCAGGAGGCGGGCCCGTCGAAATCACACTCCCAGCGTCACCATGGATTTCGAAGTCTCCATTGTTAGAGCGCCTGGACCTCACATTCGTGATGCGAATTTTCTGACCGGGCTTCAACTCTGGCTTGGCCTCGGGGCTCCAGACGACGACCCGCGTTTCCTTCCCGCCGTCTCGTGCGACCCCGAACTGGAAGAGCGAACCAGGCGAGCCATCCGACCTGACGAATTCACTGTATCGCGGCTCAGAGCTGACGACACATTCGAGGGCCACGAACGGCTCTTCCTTCGTGAGGTTGGGGAGTTTCTGGGTGACAGTTGAAAGCGACGGGACCTTCGCCGCGACCTTCTCTTCTGTCACAAGTTCGATTCGGCCCCGCTTCCCCAGGTTCAGGTTAGGCTTGCCGTCCAGCCCCTGTTTGACGTAGGCGTTGGCCACTCTAACCAAAGAGTCGACCTCGAGCCCGAGCTTGCCTGTTTGCTCGATCCCCTCTTCCCAGACCGTGAGCCGTGCCGAGTTCTTGCCGTCGAAGAGCATGACTCTCCGATACTTCCCCGTCCCACCGTCTTTCTTGTTGTAGGTGGCGATCGGGTAAAGGGCGAGGATTCTCGCAACCACAGTTACGTCGTTTGCTCCGATGTACAGGTCCTTGATCGTCATATCAGAAGAAGCGTCTTCCTTGCGCAGTGAAACTCCCAGCTCACCTGCCACGAGGAACAGCGCTCCTTGGTTGGTCAGATAGCCAGCCCCGACGGTGCGCTTCTTGTCTTCTATCCGGCGCATCACCTCGTCCCTGTTCAGCTCGGGCCGGCTCTGAAGAAGTTCGCCGATCAGGGCTTCGAAGTCATACATGGTCTAAGCTTTCGCGGTCGTTGAGTTCACTGCGGCTATGCCCTCCTCCAGGATATCGAGCCCTTCGTCCATCACTTCCTCGGTGATGTTCAGCGGAGGTATGAAACGGAGCGTATTCCTCCCGGCGATGATTACCAGCAGCCCATGGTTGAAGCAGTAATCGATAATCTGTTTCGCTTCTGCGTCCCCTCTGGCTTTGGTGGACTTGCTCTTTACAATCTCAACCCCGACGAACAATCCCAAGCCTCTGACGTCTCCGACGATTTCATACTTCTCCTTCATCTCCAAGAATCTCTTCTTCGCCTTCGCTCCGAGCTTCTTCGCGTTCTCCATAAGGCGCTCCGACTTCATAACATCCAACGTGGCAAGAGCTGCTTCCACAGCCACCGGGTTGGCCCCGAAGGTCGAGGCGTGTTGCCCCGGCTTCCAGCTCTCCATGATGTCCGCCTTTGCGACGATGGCGCTCAATGGAAGCCCAGAAGCGATGCCCTTGGCTATGGCGACGACGTCGGGTACGACCCCATAGTGCTCTATCCCGAGGAACTTGCCCGTCCTCCCGACTCCGGTCTGGATCTCGTCTGAAACGAAGAGGACTCCTTCCTTCCGGAGGAACTCCATCTTCTTGAAGTACTCAGGGGGGGCCGGAACATACCCTCCCTCTCCCTGGATGGGTTCGAAGAAGTACGAGGCGACTTCGTCTACAGGGACGAACTTCTCGAGGTACTGCTCCTTGAAGTAATCCACGCAGTAGTAATCGCACTCAGGGAAAGTCTGCTTCCAGGGGCACCTGTAGCAGTATGGGAATGGGAAGTGAACTACCTCTGGAATCAGAGGGATCGCCCCCTTCCTCTGAATCGGCTTGCTGGCTGTCAGGCTGAGCGCCCCCATGGTCCGGCCGTGGAAGGCCCCTGAATGAGACAGGAACAACGGACGTTTCGTATGATTCCTCGTCAGTTTCATTGCCGCCTCGATGGCCTCCGCTCCGCTGTTGCCGTAGTAGATCATCTTCTGGAAACTCCCAGGGACCAATGATACTAGACGCTCCGAGAGCTCGACGAGATTCTCGTAGTAGAAGTCGGTGTAAGAGAAGTGGACGAACTTCTCCGCCTGGTTCTTTATGGCCTGGACTACCTTTGGGTGGGTCGAACCGGTACTCAGCACCGCAATTCCAGCCGCGAAGTCGATGAACTGGTTCCCATCGACGTCCTTCACCAGCGACCCGTGCGCCGATTCGATGGCCAGCGGATAGAAGCGTGAAATGGAAGGCGAAACATACTTGGCAGTCTTCTTCACCACTGCTTGCGCCTTCGGTCCAGGGAGCTTACCCTCGACCTTGGCAAACTTCCTAGATTTCATAGAATTCAGGCCTCGCCCTTACCGTGGGGCTAAAATCCTTTGCCCGAACTGGCGATGAAAATCTGTCGTTTACAGGCTTGAAACTGAACTCAGGCGGGTATCGTCAGCTCTATCTCGAGCACTGGAAGGTTGAGCTGCCTTCCATCCCTTGAGGTGACATTCTCACCGTCGATGGTGATGTTGGAGATCTGGACGTTGCTCATGAAGCGCTTCTTCAGCACCTGAGCCACTTCGACCGACATGTTGATTGCCTCCCCCCGGGCTCTGAGGACAACCTGCTTTGCGCCACCGTTGAACATGGTGATGCAGGCTGTTACATAGTTTAGGAGGGGCTTGCTCTGGCCGACGATGACGGTCTTTCTCTCTTCAGACACGGTCTGGGGCAGGCCCCGGTTTCAGGCTATAAACGCTCGCCTTGAGGCCCGCTCTCACTACTGCAGCAGTCTTGAGAGCAACAGCCACAGCAACAACACACCATTTGATTCACCCCTCATGGGGTAATAAGACTGGGGGTAGTTATTGACCGACCCGGCGGTATCTCCCTCTAACCTTCTCTATTGCTCCGTGATTGACCAGTCGTCTCAGGATCCTGGACACCACCTCCTGGTGATAGCCGAGGCTACGCTTCAAGGTTGAGAAGGCAATGGGCTCGGTGCTCGTACACACGGCGATGCACACCTGGGCCTCACGCTCCGTGAGTTGGAGGCAATCAGGCTCACCGCACATCGCCACCGGGCAGCATGACGCCTGCATGCAATGTCAAAGCGAGTCGGGGGTATTTATTGACCGACCTTGACCAGAATCCAACTCTCATAGTCCGGGTTGAAACGGACATGGGCCGTTAAATAGAAAATACCTATTGTGCTTTGGGCATGTATAAGACAGGGCGGCGATATCGAATCTATCCCACCAAGAATCAAGAAAAGACACTGCTCAGAATGGCGGAGGCTGCACGAAAGCTTTGGAACGATGCGTTGTGGCACCGCAAGTGGGTGTGGGAGAGTGAAAGGAGATCGGTGTCATATGCTGAACAAGCCCGGATTCTGACCAAGGAACGCCAAGTAGAATTGGAATTGGGGTTGTTGTATTCGCAATCAGCGCAAGACATCCTACGGCGACTCGACAAGGCCTTCAAGTCATTCTTAAGCGGGCTAGCAAAATATCCGAGGTTCAAATCTGCGAATAGCACTTCTTCTTTCACTTATCCTCAAGCCTACAACGGCAGCGTCAACATGAATGAGAACACCATAGAATTATCCAAGGTAGGGGCCGTCCCAATAGTAACTCACCAGAAAGTTCCGTCCGAGGGTAAGCTGAAGACATGCACAGTAATTCACGAACCAAGCGGGGATTGGTACGTTTCTTTGGCATACGTTATGGACTCGCCCATACGAAAGCCATCAATGGTCTCGTCACCGGTTGGGGTGGACCTAGGCCTGAAATCGATAGTCGTCACTACGGACGGGGTGAGGATTCCACACCCGAACTATCTCCGCAAGGCAGAAAGACGACTCGTGAGGTTGCAAAGGTCGGTCTCGAGGAAGCAAAAGGGTTCTAAGAACAGAACAAAGGCACGGCATCTTCTAGCAGGGTGCTGCGCCAAGGTCGCGAGACAGCGAAAGGACTTCAACCACAAGCTGACTACAGATCTAGTAAGACACCACGACGCCGTTTTCTTCGAGGACTTGCGTATCGCCAATATGACCAGGAACCATTCGTTGGCCAAATCAATTCACGATGCTGGGTGGGGCCAGCTACTCTCATTTGCAAAATACAAGGAGGAACGTGCCGGTGGAATGTTCGAGACTGTTCAATCCGCTTATTCTACTCAAGAGTGTTTCTTTTGTGGAACTCTGAATCCCATAGGGCTGGACGTCAGAGAATTCGATTGCGCCGGCTGTGGAAGGCGACTAAATCGAGACCTTAATGCGGCGTGGATCGTGCTGAAGCGAGGAATCGCCAAGGTAGGGCAGGACATGCCCGAACTCACGCCTGTGGAGATTGGGCCTCCACCCCCCGAGTCGAACTCAGGGGCGAGCCCGGTCGCTGAAGCAGGAACTACAGGCGGCGGGGTACATGCCCAATTACCGCTGTCGCTGAAAGCCCACGATACCATTTGTGGGAGGATGTCACTGACCGACCTATTTTGTCAGGGCCGAGTAAGCGTGTGAATTCCTTCTCGTCGATATCCCCAGGTCCACGGACCTTGATGTGCCGGAAGCCCTTGCCGGTCCCCTCAAGCCTAGGTGATTTCATTTTCGCTCCCTGAAAGAAGCCCAAATTGACATGGTCCTTGTGGACCATGATCCACGCGACGTTGTGGCCGTTGAAAAGATAGGTAGGATTCCTCCATTTCACGAGCTCCTGGGACTTGGGCAGTGCCTTGTGAATGACATGTCTCAGCTGGTTCGCGAGGGCCCGCATCGGTGCGTCCGCTTCTTCCATAAGCTGGTCAACTGTGAGACCTGGTCCCTTGGGCACGAGTCCCGTAGACCGACGATAGAATATAAACCGAGGCAGAGTGAGTCGCAAGTTAGGGGTCGTCGGCTAGTCTGGTCTAGGCTTTCAGCCTCGGGAAAATCCGAAAGGGGTTTTCGAGAACGCTGAAGATCGCTGGTTCAAATCCGGCCGACCCCACTTATTCCGCTGTGTCGGACACCTGGTTTGTCTGATCATCGGCCCCGCCAAAAATCGCTGGGCGTTCTAGAGAGTAGACGTAAATCCGACCGACTCAAGAAATGAGATGCATGACGAAGGAAGAAAAGACCGACGGCAATGTCCTCGGCTATTCACTGATTCTCGCAGCGGGCTTTGTGCTCCTAGTGGCCTATGTCTTCCTCGAAAGAGCGGAGTTGATTTACTTCGTTTTTGTAACTCCCTACGCATACATTGCGGCCTTCGCCGTCCTTCTGACGTTTGTAGTCCATTCGCAAAAGCGGCTGGTTCTGACGTCTTCTATTATCCTTGGTGCGTTGGCTGTCGTTGCGGTCACATCCGTCTTCACTGTCCCACATGGATATCCTGTCCCGTACCAAAACTCCGTTACTTCGTGTACCAACGTGAGAATCCCGAATGCCACGTCGCCTTGGGGGTACACCTACGGCAGCCAATGCTCAACGAGCCCAACTGCAACTGTTACCTCTTTTCTTTGGAACTTCCTCTACTGGTTGCCTGTCTCAGGCCTGGCACTGTTTACAATGCCGAGTTGGCGGAAGAACAAAAGTGTCTCAGAGAAGGCAGGGTACTCTATCATAGGCCTCATCCTTCTGATGGCGCTGTTGCTTCCATTGGCAGGAATCCCAAGCGTTGGTTCCTGAAGCGAATGGAGAAGAATGAATCGCCTTCCAATACCACCAAAAGTGACAAGCCAAATCCGGCCGACCCCACCTTATCCCTTCACATGCCGACAAGATGATAGTTCGGATTTCTGACATATGCTTGGCAGTTGCACCCTTCGACCGTGCATTTCCCTCTCTTGGTCGCACGAATGGTCTGGAAGAGTATCTCATGACCCTCAGCCAGATGCCGACAATTGCAAACTCCCATTCCGGATTTCTCACGAATTCTGCTCACGATATCTCATCCTACACCACTGATACTTGGCGTCATTCTTAACGCTAATTCAACGCGCACTTTGGAGGGCATCAAAAACCCCTTAAACGTCTGGTGAACGAATTTCTTTCTTGGAGCGGGTAATTGGCCACATCGACCTCGACTACTTCTACGCCCAGGTCGAGGAAGTGGAGAATTCTTCGCTCAAAGAAAGGCCCGTCATCGTCTGCGTCTTCTCTGGCAGGACAGAGGACAGTGGTGTCGTGAGCACCGCAAACTACAGGGCGAGAGAACTGGGGGTGCATTCAGGGATGCCAATCGTCCTGGCAAAGAAGAAGCTCGATGGCAAGAACGCAGCCGTGATTAGAATGGAGCACGAGAAGTACGAAATTGTATCGAGCAGGATAATGGAGGACGTTGCTCAGAAGGTTGACATCCTTGAACCCACGGGCATCGACGAGGCCTTCTTCGACCTGACTGCTTCCACTGGCGGAGACTACGCCAAAGCGCAGACGACCGCCGAGAAAATCAAAGAATCAATTCTCAAGAACGAACACCTCACATGTTCGGTTGGACTCGGCAGGAGCAAGGTGGTCGCAAAGCTCGGGTCTGATATGGCGAAGCCGGGTGGGTTGAAGGTTGTCACGCCAGAGACAACGAAGGCCTTTCTGAACCCACTTTCGGTCACAAAGCTCTACGGTGTGGGCCCGAAGACTGCAGTGACTCTTACCGAGTTGGGGATCAAGACGGTCGGCGACCTGGCAACGACAGATTCCTCGGCGCTCGACGATAGGCTCGGGAGGAAGTTCGCAGCATACCTTCTCGCCGCAGCCAAAGGAGAGGACGACGACCCCGTCAGGGCAGACTTGGAGCCCACACAATTCAGCCGCATTGTGACATTGAAGCGCGATACCAGGGAACCACGGGAGGTCTTCGAGCAAATGGCTGATGGAATAGATTACGTCCACACGAAACTGACGTCGTCGGGGAAATCATTCAGGACCGTCACGGCGATAGGCATCCTCACCGACCTCTCCACCAAGACGAAGAGCAAGACTTTCGAAACTCCGGTGAACAACGCGACTATTCTCAGAGAAACCACACTCGGCCTCTTCGACGAACTCAGCACGGTTGTCGACAGGGACTTCAGGAGGGTCGGGCTCCGCGTGTCAGGGTTCACCAGCGTCGAAGACCAGACTTCGCTTTCTGAGTTCCTGAATCCGGTCAGGTAAGACGATGAGCGAATCAAAGGAGGCTTGGAAAGAGAAGTTCGCTGAGTTTGGAAAGTATGGGCCAAAGCTGGACAGGGCGATCGACACTGTACTCGCGGGTGGGGTCAAAGAGAGCCGATTTCTCCCCAGCGGTCGGAAGGTTATCACAGTGGTCGGGAGGCTCGGGGACGAATTCATCGACCCGGCAAAACCATACTGCTCGTGCAGCAATTTCTTTTTCCGCGTCCTCGGAGGAAGGGAGGATATCTGCTACCACCTCCTCAGTCACAAGATTGCGACCAAGACGGGCAAGGTGGACATAATCGAATTCAGTGATGAGGAGTACGGGCCCTACCTAGTCGCCACCGTCCGTGATGTCTTCGAAGTATTGAGGAAGAGCAGCACGTAACCTGTTTGGAAAGAGCCACGGGCGAGACCATCGTGCCGGATGCAATTCGATCTCGCGACCCCCTGCTTTCCTTTCTTAGGATACAAGGCAGGTGCTCTAACCAGGCTGAGCTACCGTGGCACGCCCTGCTCGCTCCACACTGACTTTATCACTTTTCTTCTTGTGATAGCCCTATAGCCTGCCAAGCTCAAA
>Ga0099828_10002827_pt1 | contig 12029 bp, 9 predicted proteins | sample CZO8metaG_2_FD_79338 | JGI IMG/M metagenome (GOLD analysis project Ga0099828, IMG submission 79338) | Vadose zone soil microbial communities from the Eel River Critical Zone Observatory, Northern California, USA - CZOApr15con2H1.8 metaG | ecosystem: Environmental > Terrestrial > Soil > Vadose...
AAAGTACCCCTTACGGTTACCGTCCAGGCAAACTGCACGGATCCTGAAAATGACATAAAGAGTACAGTGGTGGACTTCGGCGACGGATTTTACGCTGCGGGAACCACTACCCATACGTTCGTGCGCGCAGGAACTTTCTCTGTCACCGTAGTCGCTACAGATAGTGCGGGCAATGTTTCCAACACTGCCTCAGGCTCGGTATCGATTAGCGATGATCCGACGCTTTTTGTGGGAGTCAACAGCGGGCAAATCAAGAACTTTGACCAATCTGGAAAGGCGATTAACACTCTAAATACAGCTCGAGGCGGATCAGTCACTGGAATGGCATTCGATTGGGTGGACAACCTTTACGTTACCGATTTCACCGCCAACGGTGTGACCAAGTTTGCCCCGAGCGGTGACGTGATCGGAGAGTTCGGTGCCGGCTACAGCTGCAAACCTGAATCTATTGTCTTTGACCGCGCGGGGAACGCTTACGTTGGTGAAACCGGATGCAGTCACGCTCTTCTCAAATTCGATGCTTATGGAAATCTGCTCGCAAGCTTCGTGGTGGCCACTGAAGTCGAGGGCAGTGACTGGATCGACTTGGCTGCAGACCAATGCACAATCCTCTACACCTCGCAGGGAACGTCCGTTTTCAGTTTCAACGTGTGTAACAGCCAGCAAGGGCCTACCTTAACCACCGGCCTGAATACCGGACTTGGTCTCCGAATACTTCCAGATGGTGGCGCCCTAATTGCAAACAAGCAGGATATCGTTCGTATCGACTCGGCGGGGCGAATTATTACACGCTATAACGCGTCCGGGGAGAGTTGCTGGGTCTCAGTGACACTCGATCCGGACGGAAAATCGTTTTGGGGGGTGGATTACTGCAGCTCGGATATCATTCGCTTCGACATCACGTCGGGCAATCAATTGACGAAATTCAATTCGGGAACTCCAACGCAGACTGTATTCGGAATCGCCATGCGAGGCGCCACGGCTGAGACCACACCTGCGGGACCACTCATCGCTTCGCCTCCGACCGTGTCTGTGGCCGCTGGACAGAGTGCGTCCTTGCAGCTTACATTCTCGCCGTCCAGTGCGGCGATGAATCAGACCTTCACGTTTACGTGCGCAAACATTCCCATAGGATCAAGCTGTGCTTTTTCACCCGCCACGGTAACCACCACGTCGCCCGCAACCGTAAACGTAACCATTGGAACCACGGGAAGAAGCGCGGGCCTCATGAAGTCGTCCGCTTCGCGCGCGCCCTTCTACGCGATATGGTTGCTCGTCCCTAACTTGATCCTGCTATGCAATGTCCGAAGGGCGAGGAAAAACAAAAAGTTGCAATTCTTCTTCTGTGCCATCGTTGTTGGCGCGCTTACAGCGTCGCTACTCGCCTGCGGTTCGTCCTCTCGAGGTAGTAGTGGCTCGAACGCAGGTCCGCCGCCTCCTACGCCAGGTAGCATGACCACGCCGGCGGCTACCTACTCCATCGTAATTCAAGCGAAATCGAACTCCTTCGCGAGTTCGACTGTAGTGAATCTCAGCGTGCAGTAGATGGAACTCGAACTGGAGAAGTCATGAAGATCAAAGTTAGTTTTCAACCATTGCAGCGTTCTATTGCGGTGTTGCTTTGCTTTCTTCTGTCTCCTCTCTCGGCTCCCACATTCGCGGATGACAACAACTCCAGCTTCGACGAGCCGGTAGGTAAAATTACGGGCCTGGTTTCAATCGCAACCCGAAACCGAACCAATTCGAATATTAGAGATGTAGTACATGCAAAGGACAATCTCAGTACCAATACATCCGGCCGCATGCGCATCGAGTTGCAGGACGGCTCGATTTTAAGTGTCGGATCAGAAAGTGAATTGAAGATCGTTAAGCATAATCCCGCGACCGGCGAAACCCGCGTGGAGTTAGCCGATGGGCGCCTTCGCAGTCGGGTGGTAAAGGTCCGAAAATCAGGTAGTAATTTTGAAGTAACTACTCCGCATGCGACGATTACAGCGGTAGGAACAGACTTTTTCCTGGACGCCAGCCGTTCTCGGACGCATGTGATTGTGTATTCCGGCGTAGTGGTAGTTAGCGCGGACCGGGGCACAGGCAACTCACCCGCGAGATTCGCGCTCGATGTTGCCGCCGGACAGAACGTATGGGTGGATGCAAATGGTATCAGCCGTTTGCAACTTACGCCTGACGACGTAGAGCAGGAAACAATTGCCGAAACCGTGATACCTAACGAAGTTGGCAGCTCCATCGCGGGGAATGCCTCGACTACAATTAAGCATTCTCATCTTCGACGAAATGCGCTGGTTGGGGTGATTGTTGGCGGGGCGATCGTGGGTGCATTAGCAGCGCGTGGTGGATCAAAATCGCCCTCGTCCCCGCCTGCAAATACGACATCACCCCCCACAATTCCGCCACAATAGGGAATACTCGCGTGCCTTGCCTCGAAGCGTCGCGATGCAGTGTTTGTCGGAGCGGAGAATACAGTCTTGGCGTCGCGCTGCCGTCAGGTACAGGTGAGCGTAGCGGTCCCGTTGACCGACGATGAAGTATTTTGAACTCCGGTCCCGAGTGTTAGCACCAGATTCGCCGGGGCGCTTGCCGTGATTGTCACTGCTCCGGGAGCAATGCAAGTCGCAGTACCACCGGTATCGATAGTTGCTATTGCGGTGTTCGACGACTTCCAGGTGAGACCATCTGCTACCGTGAGCATCCGACTGGTCTTGTTGTCGAATGTTCCCGTTGCGGTATAACCCACGGTAGTTTGCGGGCTACTAGTAGCAGTCGCAGTCGTGGGAGCTACGGCGATGCTCACCAACTTGGGGTGACCAGCGCCGCAACCAACAAGCAGCGCAATCACCGTGAAAATAGCGGCCAAGTGAGGGGATTTCATAATGCCTCCAGAACCGTTAGATGCAAAGAGATGCGGCCCCCTTTGGTGTGTTCTTCAGAATTTGAGGCGAAATATCGCAGCACCGCGCCTCATGGCTGTGTCATTAGCGGAAAAGCAGCAAAGGTTCGGACCTATCGTATCAAACACTTAATCCGTGTTCATCGTCTTCTTATCGCAGAAATTGTGAAGTGAGAGAGAAGGACTACGATTCGGAGATTCTTAATCCTGACTAACCAATTGTTTCTCGGCGCATCCCACTACCCAGCTTGTACGAGACGGTAAACAATCCCATTCGCATAATCAAGAAGGTACAACTCTCCTGACCCGTCCTGTCCGAAACCACTAATGATCTTTCCTGTGGAAACCAGCAAGACCCGCTGCCACGTTCCAGGGAGGACTTCCCGCAGACCCCACACCTTTCCGCTCAGGTAATCACCGAAAACATAAACGCCCTGAAGTGCTGGCATGGCCGAGCCTCGATACACGTAACCGCCAATAATGGCCTCTCCCAGCGAGTGTGAATATTCGGAGATGGGCATTGTCAAGCCCATCATGTCGCAGTTTGCAGTGGGCGGGGGATAACAATGGAATCCCTCCATGATGTTCCAGCCATAGTTGCGACCGCGCCTGATGATGTCCACCTCTTCTTCATATGATCTTGCCCAACGTCCCCCGCAAACAGCCGATGCGTGCCGCCACGATCAAATGAAAAGCGCCATGGGTTTCGCAGGCCATACGCCCAGATTTCGCCACGGGCTGAAGGATTACCGACAAATGGATTGTCTGGTGGAATCACGTAAGGCGTTCCGGAATCTATATCGATGCGCAGCAATTTGCCCAAAAGCGTTCCTAGGTTCTGTCCGTTGCCCAGCGGATCGCCTTCTGAACCTCCATCACCGAGTGCGATGTAGAGAAGCTTATACGGACCGAAAGCCAATTGGCGCCATTGTGGTTATCGAATGGTTGATCTACTACCAGGATCTTCTTTCTCCTGGGATCAGCTTTATTTGGATCGGTTGAAGAGACGTTGTATTCAGCGATCACGGTTTGCAGCTGACCGTTCACCCTCCTCGTATAGTTGACGAAAAAGCGGCCATTTGTCTTGTACCACGGATGAAACGCCAGCCCCAACAACCCCTCTTCCCCGCCCGACTCCACCAGGTTGGTGATATTGAGGAAAGGGCCGGGAAGCAGCGCGCCTCTCTGAATGATGCGGATCGTGCCTGCCTGTTCGACGACAAAAAGCCGCCCCGTGCCATCTTTGGCAGTCGCGAAGTCCAAGGGGTTTGTGAGTCCCGCGACCAACAGTTTCAACGCCAATGTTGGCGGTGCAGCACTCGAAGAATCGGCTGCCGCACATGTTGATGATGTGAGTGCGATTCCCAGCAGAAACAGAAAAACTACATGCTTGCGTTTGACGTAACTGGAATTTGGCATTAGGACTCCTGTCTGCTATTCACCATTCCTGGTTCTGTGTTCTGCCGCTCATGGCCGTTCATCGGATGTGGCGGGGCTTCGACACCTACGTCACGGGGTGACAGTAAATGCCGTCGCACTGGATGCAGTACCGCCCGCGGTCGTCACCGCTATCTTGCCAGTCTTGGCACCGCTGGGCACAGCTGCTGTCACGTGCGTATTCGAAATCATCGTAACGTTGGTTGCCTTCACTCCGCCGAAAGTGACCTTGGTTGTCTGCAGCAAGCTGTTTCCAGAGATGGTGACTGACGTCCCCACCGGCCCCATCGTCGGACTGAAGCTCGAGATAGTGGGAGTCACTCCGAATTTCGCGCTGCTGGTGAGAATGCCGCCCGGCGTAGTCACCTGCACAAACCCGCTAGTAGCGGCGGTAGGCACAGTCGCCGTCAAGTAGGTGTTTAAGACGACCGTAAAAGCAGCGGAAACGCCGTTGAATTTAACAGCCGTGGTACCGGTAAAGCCGCTTCCCAGAATCCCAATGGTCTTGCCGACTTTCCCCAACGTGGAGACTAGTTTCACAGACGGCGCCAAGCCGAGGTCTTCCGTGTAAACCACACCGTTCCCCGTACCGCCCCCCAACGGCGTCAACCCGTAAATCTTGCCGTTGGTATGTTGCATGGGTGTGGCTTGTGGAGCTCCGCCGGTGGTACCGTCGAAGGTATGCAACACCGAATAACTAGTGCCGGTTGAATTAGTCTTGAAAAAAACACCTTGGCTGGAAGTAGTGTTACCTAGCTGCGTATCACCATAGACGTTCCCGTCCGTCGCTACTACTGTCCCTGCCATCGGATCATTTCCATCGGCGGTATCCGTGGGATCGAAACTGTGCAACACAGTGATTGCCCCCGTGGGCGACATCTTAAAGACCACTCCTCGATTCTTCGTGCCACCCCCGGACGTGGCCCCGTAAAAATTTCTATCGTTCCCCTGAAACACGGGTCCATAAGGACCGGAACCGTGAGTACCATCAAAACTGCGAAAAATCGTTATTTTCCCCGCAAGCGAAATCTTGAAAACCGTGCCGGCGCCTATAGCACCACCGTCGACTGTGGTGCCGTACAAGTTCCCATCCGCGCCTTGAATTACCGGAGAAAAAGACTGGCCGGGAATGGCGCCAAGCGATGTGAACGTTCCCGACGGTGTGATTTTATAGGCAGTTGCAAATTCGGTAGTGCCGTAAAAGTTTCCATCTGTTCCCTGGACTGGTGGCCCCCACGGACGGCCACCGTCGCTACCGCCGGTGAAGGTGTAAAGAGTCGTCAGGGTTCCCCCTGGCGTAACTTTGAAGATCGTCCCAGTGGCGCTCGTCCCCTTCCCGCCGAAGCGCGTTGTGCCATAAAAATTTCCGTCGGTCCCGAGCGTCAATCCGCTTCGTGGGGAAAATCCATCGTCGCCGCCGGTGAAGGGGTAGACCACACTCAAGCTGCCAGTGGGCGTGATCTTGAACACGATTCCGTCGCCGTTTACACCGCCAAGCGCTGTCCCGTACAGGTTCCCGTCCCGTCCTTGTGCGAGAAGCGCCGGACGGTCGGGACAACAACCGTTATTGCGTCCATCGAAGTCGTGTATGTCGGTATAGGTCTGCGCCTGCCCGGCACTCGCGGCGGCTACCGCAAACACAAGGCTAAAAACGAGGCCTAAAGTCACCCTAGAATAAAGCGATCTTTTGGGCTGGCTATTCATGAGGAACTCCTTCTCCTGACAAATGGCTGTCAGGTTTCGACACAACAGTCGTTGCACGCGGAACTAGCTATGCAGAATGCGGACACGGTTTTGCCCATAAGCCTGAGGCGCGCGTCTGCAGATGCCCTTAGGGAGAGGAATTTCAAGGGCGAGCACTTCAGTCCGGTTAGTCCCGCCTGCGGCCGTAATCTCTGCCTCAGGACTCCCGTCAAAACCCAAGCTTGGCGGGAAGTTTGCAAGAATCAGGTCTTATTGTCAAGAGCCCGGCGAACAAAGCGAAGCCAGCCTGGGTGGATGCTTTATTTGGAGTGTCCCTGCAATGTTCGGTGGGCTGCAACATTGAATGGTCGGGACGGGCAGATTTGAACTGCCGACCCCTCGCACCCCAAGCGAGTGCTCTACCAGGCTGAGCCACGTCCCGACACTGGTTCGAACCGGGAAGTTCGAACGGGGTTGACAAAGAAATTCTATCACGATGGAATCTCTGCTCTCGCCTGTTAACCGCTCCTCATTCCAAATGAGAATTATTTGACAGCGTGAAGATTTCAGGTCAAACTGCGCCTGAAAACGCAAAAGATGCTATGGCAAGATGCGACTATTGCGGTTCCACGATCATATTCGGCGGCAAGCGCGATGTTAACGGACGCTTCTGCAATAAAAAGTGTCAGGCACACGGTGGGCTGCTAGCGATCTCCCGTCAGCTTCCTGAAGCTACAGTTCAGGAGCAGGTCTGGAAAGCGCATGAGGGGCTTTGTCCGAAGTGCAGCGGCGCTGGACCCGTGGACCTACACGTCAGTCACAAAGTTTGGTCAGCCGTGTTCTTCACATCATGGAGCAGCACGCCAGAGATTTCTTGCCGTAGCTGCGGCCTGAAGAGCCAACTGACCGGAACAGCCTTTAGTGCGGTATTGGGTTGGTGGGGAATTCCTTGGGGCCTTGTGCTGACGCCAATTCAGATCGGGCGAAACCTATTCGGAGTCGCCCGCCCGCCAGATCCATCGAAGCCCTCTGTGCAATTTGAAAAGATAGTGCGCATGAACCTTGCCGCCGAAGCATTACGCCATCAGCAGGCGCAGACCGCCGCCAGCGGCAAGACGTCGTAGCGAAGTGCCCTCGATAGCTAACTAGCGACGTTTGCGCTTTGAGTGAGGTCGCGACGTTGCTTCCACCAACGCGAACTGGATTTTCTTCTCTACTGGATCGATACGGTCCACGATCACACGCACCCATTGACCAAGACTGTAAGTCTTACGCGAGCGCTGTCCTATGATTTGCCGGGTATTCTCATGATAAATGTAGCGGTCGTCAGTAAGAGTGCTGAGCGGCACCAGACCCTCGACGAAGAGATCGGTGAGTTCGACAAATAATCCAAATTTTGTGACGCTGACAATCAGGCCATCAAAATCTTCTCCGACGCGATCCTGCATGAATTTGAGTTTCTTCCATTCCATCAGAGCGCGCTCGGCCTCGTCGGCCCGACGCTCAGCCATGCTCGATTCCTCTGCGATATCATGCAGCTCTTCTACCGGGATCGGACCGCCTGCCGGTTCGAGGGATTCACGATGGGCAGCGTGATCGCGCCGTTTGGACCAAGGTGACGGAGGCGCCATGGCGGCCTCCGGCCCACTTTTTTTCCTGCGATCGCTTGCGGCGCGTCCCTCACGGTTAGTGGGCAAGGGAAAGCGCCCTACCGGAACGTCTCCGTCCCAACCTTCAGGCGACTCGCGCAACACTGTTTTCAGGATGCGGTGCACGATCAAGTCGGGATAGCGGCGTATGGGAGAAGTGAAATGTGTGTAGCTGGCGGCGGCCAGCGCGAAGTGGCCGAGATTCTCTTCCGAATAGCGTGCCTGCTTTAGTGACCGCAGCATCAGGTAGCTCAAGATGCGTTCTTCCGGCTTACCGGCAATTTTCTCCGTCAGCTTTTGATACATGCGAGGAGTGATGTGCACCTCTTTCGGAATCTCAATCGTGCGAGCCTGCTTGCCGGTCCCATAGCTGGCGCGGCGGTCGGCTTTCGGCTGAATGCGCTGGATAGGCAATGAGCCCACTCCCAGCGAATAACCGAACGTCGCCGCAATGATTTCAAAATCGTAAACCCGCTTGGGATCTGGCTTCTCGTGGACACGGTAGAGTGAAGCGATGCGCTTGTTCTCCAAATATTGAGCAACGCACTCGTTGGCCGAGAGCATAAATTCTTCAATGATGCGGTTGGCGATATTGCGCTCGGAGCGGGTGATGCTCTTCATTAACCCAAATTCGTCGAATTCGATGACCGGCTCGGGGAGATCGAAGTCAATGGAGCCGCGACGCTCACGCTTGCGGTTGAGGATCATCGCCAACTCACGCATGGTCTCGAACAAATCTACAAGTGAGGCATAGCGTTTCCGCAGTCCGGCATCTCCTTCAAGGATGGCTTTTACGTCGGTGTAAGTCATGCGCTCGGCAGATCGGATGACGCCTTCATTCAGTTCATAGCCAATGATTTCTCCCTGATGGTCGATTTCCATGACACAGGACAGCACCAGGCGATCCAGATGTGGGCGCAGGCTGCAGGCATCGGTAGAAAGCTCGAGCGGTAACATGGGTACGGCACGATCGGGAAAATAGACACTGGTTTCACGCAGGCGCCCTTCCTGGTCGAGCCCAGAATCAGGAGTCACATAGTGGGCCACGTCGGCGATGTGCACCTGGAGTTCAAAGTTGCCATTCTCGAGACGGCTGACGGTGACGGCGTCATCGAAATCGCGCGCCGTCTCTCCATCAATAGTGACGATGGACAACGCGCGATAGTCGCGTCGCTGGCGGACTTCCGCGGTGGGAATGACGGGCTCGACGGCCTGCGCCTCTTCGAGAACTTCCGGCGGGAAACGGTGCGGCAAGTGAAATCTTCGGATGATGATCTCTACATCGACCCCGAAATCATCTTCATAGCCGAGGATTTCAACCACGCGCCCGCGCGGATTCTGCGTGGCCGTAGGCCAGTCGGTGATCTCCACGTCGACCACTACGTTCTCCAGGTCATCCCAGGCAGTGCAGCGGGCAGCCTCGTCGCCGAGCACCCGGTGAACTGACTTTTTGCCTTTTCGCGATTTACCGTCGGCTGCTGTTTCTTCGGTACCTCTTTTTTCCGGAAGCTCCATCCCCGGGGGGATCTCGATTTCCTTGGAGATTTTTTCGTCCATCGGCGTGACGTAATTGCGCCGGTTACCGTAATGGAACGTGCCCACAACCGTGGTATGGGCTCGGACCACTGGGCGAATAATGCGGCCTTCGGCGCGTCCATCAGGACGGATAGTGCCAATCTCAACCAGCACGCGGTCGCCGTGCATGGCTGAGCCAACGGAGTGGGGTGGAATAAAAATGTCCCCGGCGAGGCGGGCCTTCAGACGTTCGTCGAGCGAACTCGCGTCCGGAATGACGAAACCAAATCCATCACGATGCATGCTAAGTCGCCCGACGAGTACGTTCTTACCGGCAGCGGCCCCAGGTATCGCGTAGCGATCCGAATCGACCTGGACTAACTGTTTACTGGCCACAAGACGCTTGAGTCGTTCGTTGAGTTCACAGCGACCCTCGCCGTGCAGACCCAGTTCGCGCACCAATTGTTTGTATCCGGCGGTGTGCTTGGGTTGGCGTTCGATCTTCTTCAGAATGGCGGACTCGGAGATTGTGGGGGAGGGCATGGTTAGAACCAGTTGGCAGCCAAGAAAATTTATCGCGCAGCCGCCGTGAAGTATCTCTCTTCTAGAATCTTCCGATGGTGTACCAGGTGACCAGCTATGATGTAGGCGAGTGCCCTCACGGTTACCTCGTTTTTATTGGCAACACCGCTGCGAGTCCATGCCTCTGCATCCAGGTTTCGAAATAGCGATATGGTGGCATTGCGAACACAAGTAAACTCGTGAACCAGATCCGACAAGCGGCACTGCTCAAACGGCCCGTAGCGGACATAATCGTCCTGCTCATATCCCTCAATGGGCGTCTTGTCGTTGCGCGAGAAACGCAGCGCGCGATAAGAGAAAATGCGTTCGGTATCATTAACATGACCGAGAACTTGTTTCACGCTCCATTTTTCCGCGGCATAACGGAGCTCTCCGTCTTTCTCGGCATGGTCTGAAAAAAACTTTGGGAAGTCCTGAAGTTGGTTTTCCAGGATCTCGATAATGTCATTTCCCCTAATCAGGGAGATGTACTTATCGTAGTAAGGTGCGTATTCCGCCGCTTCGGGCCTGGAAAGTAGATGGGTATTTGCATTCATAAGCATGATCCTGTCTAAAACATGAACCTTAACCATGTTACCGCGATACGAGGGATGACAGCCGTGCGCCTCCGAGGCGGAGTAATCTAAGGCGAAGCACCTAACACGAAAGGCACCGTCCGCTTGAGCAATAAAAGCCTGATTTCCACAACACCAATCGGCAAATGGGGGAGTAAAATGCCTCTGGTCCCCAAAAAGCGGATCTGACCCTGAATCCAAACGAGGAAAGGATTTTTGCATCATGTGGAAGCCCACGAATCAGCCCACGACCCCGTCCCGTCCCGGCATGCCTGAGCCGGACCGTCCTGCCATGACTACACCGACGCAGCCTGCGATGGGGGAACCCTCCGCCGCGACGCCGCGCCCGGTAACCACGAGCAGCACGGCGGACCAGGCGACGATTGGCAAATCGCTGGTGATCAAGGGCGAGGTGACCGGTTCGGAGTCCCTCTACATTGACGGCCGGGTGGAAGGGTCCATTAACCTGGCGGGCAACCGGGTGACGGTCGGCCGCAATGGGATTGTGTCCGCCAACATCAATGCCCGCGAAATCGTCGTACTCGGCAAGGTGCGGGGGAATTTGACCGCCAGCGACCGCGTGGATATCCGCAGCGATGGCTCGCTCACCGGCGATGTCGTGGCCGCGCGCATCAGCATCGAAGACGGCGCGTTCTTCAAGGGCGGCATCGACATTCGCAAGGGCGGCCAGAAAGCCAACGGCGAAGAAGTTAAGAGCACTGCTTCACCATCCACTGAGCCGGCTGTTGCCACCGCCGCCCGCGCTTAATCCGGCGCCGGGTCGGGTAACAGATCGCAGGACCACAGATCAATGACGACGGGCGCTCTCGCAGCGGCGAGGGTGCCCGTTTTTTTGTGATGTCATCGCAACCTTGCCCCCTGCCCTGGCTACGGCTGGTTTCCGGAACTCATAGTCTCTTCTGCCTGGCGTTCCGCTACCCGCGGATAGGCTGTCAGCTTGCGGCGGCGCAAGTCGCGCGGCAGGTCAGAGCGTAACAACCACAGGCCCGCAGCGACAGCTGCTCCCCAAGTAGTAGAGACTAGCGCCAACGAGAGAAGATCGCGGGAGCGGCTACCGTCCAGGGCAATAGTCTTTGCCACTTCATAACTCAGCACTCCCGCAATAACCGCGGTGCCAGCGGCTTTCGCTAATTCGCGCCATGGCAGGCTGCCGAAGCGAACAAGTCTTCTGCGGTGGAGAAGGATGGCCAGCGCAACAGTGTTAACAACCACTCCGACATCCGATGCAACAGCAAGGCCAGTGACAGAGAACGTATGAAACAGTGTGGAATAGATCGGCAGCGATGCGATCGTGATGATGCTGCAGGCGATCATCGGCGTTAACGTGTCGCTGGCTGCGTAGAAGGCGCGGGCATAGAGTCCCTGCGCGGACCAGAACGCAAGCGAAAGCGAAAACCAGAAAAAGTAAACGGCAGTTTGCTTGGAATCGTAGAACAGGAAATGGCCGCGCCGGTAAACCAGGTCAATGATCGGCAGTGCGGCGGCCATCATCCAGGCACTGGCGAGAAATGAGACGGCAGCAACCCGGTAGACTGACGCGCTCACGGTAGCGTCGAATTCCGGTATGCGCTTCTCGCCGAACAAACGCGCAAAAAAAGGAAGGGAAGCCTGACCGGTGGCTTGCCCGAGGACTGCGATGGGAACTGCAAACAGCCGTTTGGCATAGTTTAAGCGGGCGATATC
>Ga0099828_10002833_pt1 | contig 12025 bp, 7 predicted proteins | sample CZO8metaG_2_FD_79338 | JGI IMG/M metagenome (GOLD analysis project Ga0099828, IMG submission 79338) | Vadose zone soil microbial communities from the Eel River Critical Zone Observatory, Northern California, USA - CZOApr15con2H1.8 metaG | ecosystem: Environmental > Terrestrial > Soil > Vadose...
CCTGATTGCCCTGCCAACCGACGACGGTTCAACACCTTCCTCAGCGAGCACAAAAAGGTTACCAAGCTCCTGGGTTACGCCCTCGAGTTGTGGAGTCTTGCTTGCGGCCTGAAGAGAGAAGACGATTGGATCCCCCTATTAATCGCGGACATCCACCGGAGGATCTTACAGGAAGCTTGGCGCCAAGATCCCAACAAGAACGTAGCCGTTAGCGCCAGGTCTCCGTCTAGGGACGGCTCCCAACTTCCAGGGGGAAAGCCGACAGAGCGCCGGTCGTGCGGACTGAATATCCGCCGATCCGGCGATTCTTCCGCCGGAAAGAATCGATATGCCAAAAGATGCGACCGGGGGCACTAGCTTCGCCCAGGGAGGGCCCAAAACATCATTATCTGCCAAACAAAGCCACTAAGTGCTGCGTTTTCAATAACTGTATCGCTGGCGCGGGCGGGAACGGGTCGCTCTAGCTCGTGACGCAACGGGGAATAGCTAAGACCTGCTGCCAGGCGAAATCGCCCAACGGCGGATGTACAGAAAAGACAGAAAAGGAGGCGGCTAGCGAATAGCTGGGTGTTGCAGTCACTGTCCAGGGGTGAGATCTGAACCGGCCAGGTAGCTGGTGCCGACGGTCTTGCGCATCATGCACTTATGTATGTATGTAGGTTAATTTGAACTCAAACGACGACGACGACAACCAGCGTAGTAGCTGAATTTGGAGAAGACAGATCAAGGAGGCAAAGGGAGCGCACAGGGTGTTGGATCTCTGGATCCTGGTGATGTCGAGCGGACTCCAGCACACGACTCAATGGTTCCGCGTCAGGACGCCGAGCATGGCGCTAGGCCGAGAAGCTCGTTATACGATTGAACGAGCATTCCATCCAGCACCACCGGCTGGCCGATGTGCACTTCTCGGCACCAAGCGCCTTGGCGTAGAGGGAGATGGCACGCGCCGAACACACGGCGCATTTGTTGATTGAGCGATACGAAGCGAGGAAGCGAACCAAGTCGGACTCGGCTGAAACGGCTCACTGGCCAAAGTTCTTGACTCGATTTGCTTCGTCCTGGTCATTTGAATACTTATGAATACTTAATTTTTGCTGGCAGCGGCGCCACCTGGAGCAGGTCGAGGTGGGAAGGGGAAGCGCGTTGGTGTGTCGCGTCGAACGCATCGGCACCGGGGAAGCCGCCGCCTGCTCGGCTTTGAAGCATAAGTGGGTCGTACCGCCAAGTGTTAGAGCGTTTCGATTGGTTCAGAATGCCGGTCGGAGTCTTTGTCAGGACGGCTAACGACCAACGACTAGGAATAGAACTCCGCAATACTCTGCACCACCCACTGCTGCTCGTCTTCGGTTAATTCCGGGAACATGGGTAGTGCGAGAACTTCGCGGGCAGCGCGCTCGGATTCGGGCAGGTCTCCCTCACGATACCCCAGATAAGCAAAGCAGGGTTGCAGATGCAGCGGCAGAGGATAGTAAATCTCCGTGCCGATCTTACGTTCGGTGAGAAACCTGCGCAGTTCATCGCGGCGTAGCGCGCGGATCACGTACTGATGAAAGACGTGATGAGCGTGGGGAGAAGTGTGCGGCAACGTGAGGGGAGAATGGACCTCGGGCGTCAGGCTTCGGACCTCAACCCCGAGACCTCGGACCTGGGACACCAGACCCGCCTTGGTGAACAGCTGATCGTAGGTGGCGGCACGATCGCGGCGCTGCTGGTTCCAGCTTTCGACGTGCGGCAGCTTCACCCGCAGAACGGCCGCCTGAATCGCATCCATGCGGCAGTTCCAGCCCAGTTCTTCGTGAAGGTAGCGGCGCGGGCTGCCATGATTGCGCAGGCGGCGCATGTGCTCGGCGAAGTCGGGATCGCGCGTGGTCACCAGTCCCGCATCGCCGTAAGCGCTCAAATTCTTGCTGGGATAGAAGCTGAAGGCTGCGGCAACGCCGAGCGCTCCTGCCCGCCGGTTGCACCAAGCCGCTCCAATGGCCTGAGCCGCATCTTCAATGACGGGCAACTGGAATTCATCAGAGAGAAGCTGAAGGGCGTCCATATCGGCGCACTGGCCATAGAGGTGGACAGGCAGAAGCGCGCGAACTTTGTACGATCCACCGGCCCGAAGTTTCGCTGCAACTTGCGCGCAATCGATATTCAGAGTGTCGGGATCCACATCTACCAGCACAGGCCGCGCACCGGCGCGCGCAATGGAGTTGGCCGAAGCAAAGAAGCTGAAGGCAGACGTAATGACGGCATCGCCCGGCTGGACCCCAGCAGCGAGCAGAGCCAGCCAAAGCGCGTCCGTGCCCGAAGCGCAACCGACGGCAGCGGCCGCTCCAGTAAAGGCTGCGACCTCGCGCTCCAGCGCCTCGACCTCTGCTCCCAGGATGAATTGCTGCGACGAGCACACGCGCTCGAGGGCAGCCAGCACCTCCTGGCGAATCTGTTGGTATTGGCGATGCAGGTCGAGCAAAGGCACGGAATCGAATTGCTTGGCTGAAGCTCCAGAAACGCGCGGCTTGGTAGTCGAAGGCTGGGTCACAGGCAGAGCGATTCTAACATTCAGCCGTCGATCGCCGGTCGTCAGCGTTGGTCGTTAGCCAAGAATTTTAAACCGCCGAGCAAGCCGAGAACGGGATCTGCAGAGTTGCGGAGACGGTATCAGGTTTGCAGGATGGCCGAAGTCGGCCAACGGCCAACGACTATCGGCAAACGACCAGCTGCGGCAGCGGAGGCACGGGCGTGCCGTCTGCCAGTGCACTTTGCCATTGAGAGATCGAGCGCCGCAATTGCGTCAACTCGATTCCGCCGAAGTGTTCCGGATAGCCGGAAAGATTCCTGGAGGCCCGGCCGAGTAAAGAGCGCGCCCCAACTAAGTTTCCTTTGCTGTGATGGTGAAGGGCCACGGCGATCTGAATCAGGCCCTGCAAGAACTTCTTTTCCGTTGCCGGAGCGGCACGCCAAGCGTCTTCCAGCACCTCATGGGCCTCGAAGAAGGCGGCGGTATTGAACAGTTTGATTCCGCGCAAGTAGAGCTCAGAATCCACACTCCATTCTGGCACACGGAGCACTCTTGCTTTCTGGCAATGCACGTGTCAGCATAAGGGCGTTTCTCGGCCCAGGAAGTGATCCAGCTATGCCGCGAACTTTGTTGACCGGGCCCGCCACTTGGGCTGTTCTTTTCGCCCTGTGCACTTCGCTGCATGCCCAGCTAGGCCCAGGTAATCCCCTCGAGGGTTTGGAGTTAAGGGTGCGGGTAACGCTGGAGCACGATGCGCTCATAAAAAGGTCGGCTCGGGTTCAGCTCCTGACCATATCTGGCGTCGTCGTCAGGGAAGCGTTTACCAACCAGGAGGGATGGGCGCTCTTCCCTAGAATGGGGGCGGGAGAATTTCGACTCGACGTCTCTGGCGACGGTATTGAACGGTTTGTGACCGGGGCGTTCACGATCTATCCCCAGGAACGACAACACTTGGAATTTATACAGGTGCACTCAAAGAATGGTGATCGCACGGAAGCCCCGGGCAGCGTCACAGCCGCCAATTTAAATGTTCCGGCTGCGGCCAAGAAGGAATATGAGGACGGAACCCGAGCCTTCACTCGCGGAGAGTGGTCGAAGGCAAGCGGACACTTCGGGCGTGCCACTGTGCTGTATCCAGATTACTCGCTGGCCTATAACGCTATGGGTGTGGTCTATTTGAAAACCAGTGACCGTGAACTCGCACGACAATCCTTTGAAAAGGCCATCAGCATCGACAAGCAATTCGCCCCGGCATACGTAAACCTCGCAAAAATTGCCTTCCAGGACAAAAAGTATGACGAGACTGAATCCCTGGTGCTCAAGTCATTTTCGACTGAGCAGGCAACTCCCGAGGAATTAACCCTCTTGGCTGCCGCAGAGCTGTTGAGCGGGAAATACGACGAGGCGGTGGCCAACGCCCGCAAAGTCCATGCGATTCCGCATAAGGGGTACGCGAGTGCGCACTACCTTGCGGCTCGGGCCCTGGAAGCCAAGAATCTTTCCTCCGAAGCAGCTGAGGAATACGAGATACTCCTGCAGGAAGCTCCCGACGATCCCAATGCAGTCCACGCCCGCGAAGCTCTGGTGCGGTTGCAGAAATAGCTTAAGTCCCTCCGACACAGATACAAAATCCCATATTTTTCGGCGAAACCTATAGCAAGTCATATCGGACAATCCATTCCAATCCAAATAAGAGTAGCCATAACAACAACTTGACAGCTGCTGTGCTTTGGACGGTTGTTTGCTTGTTAAAGCCTTGGAACTGTGTCTGGGGGCTGCAATCACTACTCTGAATTTCCTACCTAATGCGCATTGCAAGGAGATGAATTTCATGAGCCACATTTGCCTGAGGCCCAGGCCTCTGCTTCTCGTATGGTTGTTTGTGATTCTGGCGCTTACTGTGTCGGGATTCGCGCAAGGCGGTAACACGGGAGCAATCTCCGGCACGATTAAGGACGCCAGCGGCGCCGTTATCTCGGGCGCTGACGTGGAGATTATCAACCAAGGAACCGGGATAACCGAGCGAACCCTCAAGTCTGGCGATGATGGCAGTTTCAGAGCCACACTCTTGCCCATCGGTACCTATCGCGTAACGGTCTTCAAACAGGGTTTTGCCAAGACGGATGCACCGGGCATTCCCGTGCGTGTCACGGAGACCACCTTCGTCGCCCTTAGCATGAAGGTCGGCGCGGTGACAGAGGAAATGACGGTAAGCGGAGTGGCTGCGACGGTACAGTTAACCAATGCGGCTACCGGGCAAAGTATTGCCGGCGACGTGCTCGCCAACATGCCGCTTGCCAACCGTAACTTTCTCACGCTTTTGGCGTTGTCCGCCGGCACTAACAGCGAACTTGGAGGCGCTGCTTCGCTGGGCCGTGGCCAAGTCAGCATTGACGTGAATGGACAGCGACCGGTGAACAACAACTATCAGTTGGAAGGTGTCAATTCCAACGACATTAACCTGCCAATCCTGGATAATGTCGCCTTGCCTAACCCGGACACCATCGCTGAGTTCAAGACGCAAACTTCGCTCTACGATGCCTCTCAAGGCCGCAATGGCGGGGGTAACATCCAGGTAGCCCTGCGCTCTGGTACCGATAAGTACCATGGGAGCGCCTACGAGTTTTTCCGCAACGATGCGATGAATGCCAACGGCTGGTTCCTCAAGAAGGGCCAGATAGAAAGCGGTGAAAAGAATAAGCCTCCGGTGTTGCGCCAAAACAAGTTTGGCGGCTCGTTTGGCGGCCCAGTGCCGGGGATCAAGAACTTCTTCTTCTTCGGCAACTACGAGGGGACGCGGGCTGCTTCGGGTACCTCTACCGGCACGACGTTCACTAGCAATATCCCCGTGCTGCCCTCAGACCGCTCGGAAGCCAATCTGACCAGCATATTCTTTCCCAGCGGCCTGGCTGCAGTGGGCAACATTTGCGGCATTGGCGGGAGTTCCCCCTGCACTAACCTGGACCCGGTGGCTTTGGCTTACATGAACTTGGCTGCCTCCAAGTGCCCCATTTTCAACGATGGCACCTTCTGTATTCCTTCGCTTCCTGGCACTCCTGGGTTCGACTCTAAGGGGCATGTGAACTTGGCCCAAATCACCAAGTCCAGCTTGGGGATTTACGATGAGAATCAGTACACCATCACGATAGATAAGAACATCGGTTCGAAGGATAAAATTTCGGGGCGCTGGTTCTCCTCCAAATTCAGTACCATTCAGCCCTTGGGGATCGCGTCCACCCTGCCCTTTGAAAAGGACTTTCCCCAGTTGAACCGCTTCCTGAAACTAGGCTGGACGCACACGGTTTCTTCCAGAGCAGTGAATGACTTCCGTTTCGGTTTGAACCGCTTCGGATTCGACCAAGTTCCGCATGAGCCGATTCTGCTCAGTGACATCGGCGCAACCCGCGGCAACTCGGCTACTTTCCCGGCCGCCTTCCGGGTCAGCATCAGCGGTGGCGGCTTCTCCATCGGCACCGGGGTGAACGACGACCGGGGCGGGCGGTTCAATACCTTCTATTGGGCCGATGATTTTTCCACTACGATCGGCAAGCACCTGCTGCGTCTCGGCGGGGATGCCACCCGGTACCAGCTCAACCGCTTTAATCACTTTGCCACACGTGGCAACGTAGCCTTCGGTACCGCTAGCGGTTTAAGGGGCTTCCAAAACTTTCTTTTAGGCAACGTTTTGAGCACCCAAGGCGGCGCCGGATTCTTTAGCTTCCGCTTCCGCGCCTCCGACTACTCGGGCTATTTCCAGGATGACTGGAAGATTCATCCCCGTTTCACCCTCAACCTAGGTCTTCGTTATGAAGGCCTGAGCGTGGCCCATGAAAAGAATAATTTCCTCTCGAACTTCCGCGGATTGGGCGACGGTCAACCGGGTCCGATCAGTATCGTTCACCCGGCCAACACTCCGAAGGTGGGAACCCCTGGCGTCAACCCATGCACCCTCACCAGTTGCCTGGCGAACAAAATCGTACCCCGCGTAGGCTTTGCCTGGGATGTCATGGGCGACCACAAGACCTCAGTGCGTAGCGGCTACGGCATCTACTATCAACGCACCTCCAATCAGCCGCTCCTGCAAACTTCCGGGGGCTTGCCCTTCTCGCAGGCGGTTAGCGCATCGCCAAATTCCGTGGCGTTGTCCAATCCGTTCCCGACCATCCTGCCGGACTCAGCGTTTCCGCTGTCTACTGACCAGGTAGTCCCCAAGCTCCTTTCTTTCGACAGCACTGGCGCTCCGATCTTTCAGAGTGCCAACAGCGGGCCGCTGTCGGGATTCTTCTTCTTCCCGGTACGGGACTTTCATCCCCCTTATGCCCAACAGTGGAACCTTACGATCCAGCACGAGTTCGTCAAGAACTGGGTGATGGAAGTAGGGTACGTGGGCACGCGGGGTTTGTCATTACTCGGTCCGGGCCGGCCGCTGAACCCGTCTCTAATCTGTACCGTGGGTCAGCCGTGCATCATTCCCGCCAGCATTGCCTCTGGCGTGACTGTCGACCCTGCGGCGACGGATGTAGTGAAAAACGCGGATGGCACGATCTCGATCACGGACAACACGAGTGCTAACGGCAACGCTCGTGTCCCTCCTCAGTTCATGGGACTGGCCACCAGTCGCGGATTCTTCCAGGAGAATAACGCAGAATCGACCTATCACTCTCTGCAGGCTTCGCTGGTGCATCAGTTCGCGGGTGGCTTGTACTTCCAGGCGGCTTACACCTACTCCAAGTCTATTGACAACGGTTCCGGTTCGGCCTTCCAGGATGAACTGAACGGGCTGTTCCAGTTCGGTGATTTGCTGAACCCGAGCAGCAACCGTGGTCTGTCAGACTTCGACCGCACCCACCGGCTGGTGGTCAGCTATGACTACGAATTGCCTTTCGCCCGGTGGGCTGGAATCAGCAACCACGGGTTGGGCAAGCTGGTAAACGGCTGGCGAGTGATCGGCGCCTCCATCTTCCAGTCCGGAACCCCCTTCGTCATCGTCGATAGCGGCGCTATCACCCTCCAGGATACGGATTTCGTGAACGGTACGAACTTCGCGACCCTGGCGCCCGGCATGACCAAGGCGGATGTCCTAACCAAAGGCAGCCGGAATGATAAGATCGCCGGCTTTGTTAACCTAAACGCGTTCCTAACAACCGCGGTGGTCGACCCCACTACAACTCCCCCCACACCATTCGTAATCAGCGGTGCGTGCGTCGACAATCAGAATGCCGTGATTCCGTGTGGGGTTCCCGACCCGAGTGTGCCAGGGCAGGTGGACGTCAACCCGGCCTGGTCAGGTTTTGCCGCCGTGGGCAATGTCCACCGCAACTCGTTCCGTGGCTTCTTCCAGCAGAACTGGGACATGTCACTGGCGAAGGACACAAAGCTTACCGAGAAGGTGGGGGTGAATTTCCGGGCTGACTTCTTTAACGTCTTTAACCACCCGGCGTTCGCCAGCCCACAGTCTGCTGGGGGCTCCTTCGGCAACTATGGATATGTCGACCTTGCCGCCGGAGATAGTTCCATCCTCAACACGGTCAACGATGGACGGATCATCCAGCTTTCGCTGAAGATTAGCTTCTAGGCGCAAAGGTTGGATTTCTACAGGGGAGGTGCTTCAACGCCTCCCCTTCTCTTTTTTGCTACGGAGGAATAGCTAAGGTTTCGTATTCCGGCTCGTCATGAGCGAACCGATAAGTCGGCCGCGTCCGCGTGAGCACCCGATAAAATAAAAGCCTCGCGCGGCAGCGCGAGGCGGGAAGAGGCAAACAAGGGCCTACCGGCCCAGGATCGTGTAGTGATAACTGGCGGCCATGAAAAATACCATGGGGACAGAAAGAAAGAAATTCGTCCGCGAGGCCAGGAACGCCTGACGACCCAGGGTAGCCGCGTTTGCCGGAGGACTACCGGCGAGCGTCCCCGTAATGACCGCCTTGTTGTTGCGCCAGATAATCCCCCAAACGTTGAGCAGCATGATGATGCCGAACCCGCCGCCGATGCCGATGGATAGCACGTGGTTATCGTCCTGACCGACAGGCGTGAAGTTCACAAACAAGCATGCCGCCAAGATGACGAGGACCGTGGTCACACCGCCCACCACGTACCCACTCGGGGTCTTGGAGATCAGGAAATACAGGATCCCCCACGTCACGATCCAGATGAGCAGGAACAGGCCGATGGTGCCCCAGGGGCTCGTGCCCATGCGCTCGGCGTCGGCCGCCACGTAGATCTGCGCCCAGTACCAGAAACCGGCGAGCACGGTCACCAGCGCGCTCCATCGGAACCACTGCAGGGTCGGCAGGGTCATATACTGAAACACCTTCGGCTTCATGCCGGCGTCGACCTGCTTCATGAAAGGGACGTTGACCAGATTGAAGAAGTAGAGCAATCCGATCCAGGTGATACCCGCCAGCAAGTGAATCCAGCGCAGAATGATGGCGAAAGCTTCCGTCCACGTGTGGTTGGGCATCATCCATGAGGCTGACAAAGCAATCAGATCGTGCATATACGCTCCTCCGCCAACGGCAAACGGCAAAAGTGTGAGGCCCCCGGCGCCCGGAGATGACGGGCACACGGTAAAGAAGGAAAGCAGGTCCGGCAAGAAGGCCCAAGGAAGAAGCAGAAAAAGAACGCGCCGCCGGCTCATTCTTTAATTTTTTCGTTCCCAGGGTGGAGGAATATTTGCACTTTGAGGCGTTTATGTCAACCCGCCATGCCGGGCGGCAAAAAGGCTGGCTTGAAAAGTAGGCGACAAGGCCGTATCGTACAGACATTACCTGCGGGGAGTGTGGCGTTTGATGGTGGAGATTGCCGGCGGGAGCCGGATGCTCTCCGCGTTGTGCCCCCGTTTCTCACGGGTGTTCCTGGCCGCGGCGTGAGGAACTGACATGGTTAGCAGTTCAGAATGCCAAGGAGATCGGCTATGGAAAACAAGCCGGCGCAGAACATCCAGGATTCCTTCCTTAACACGGCCCGCAAAGAGAGGACCAACATCACGATTTACTTGCTCAGCGGGGTCAAGCTGACGGGCCGCATCCGATCCTTCGATAAGTACTCGGTGGTACTGGAGACCAACAACCAGGAGCAGTTGATCTTCAAGCATGCCATCTCTACCGTGGCGATGGGGAGAACAGCGCATGGCCACATGGAAAGGCCCACCGTAGTTCCGGCCCCGGCGCCGACCGCGGCCACCACTGCGGAGCCGGACCCGACGCCCAGCGCGTCCGGCACCGATGGATAAGGCGCTCCAGCTCTTAACCGCAAAGGACGCAAGGGATTCGCCAGGTACGCCCATGCCGAATTTGTGACTCACAATTTTCCTTCGTGAAATTTGTGCGATACTTGGCGAAGTTTCCGGGCGAGAATCTCGCAATTGAGCCGTTCAGAATCCAGAGTCTCTCGCAAGACTGACGGCGCACGGCGCGCTGTGACGTCGGCGACCGCTGGGGGTGCGCACAAGGAGCGCGCTTTCCTGGTTGGTTTGGACTGCCGCAGGCGCTCCCGGGCGGCTTCGGGTTCCAAGGGCGCGCAAGGCTCCCTGACCAGTGGCGCACAGGCGGCGCGCGAGAGTGCCAGCAGCGCACCCACCGCTTCAAAAGCACCCAGCATCCCCGAGTTCAGCGCGGAAGAATCGCTGGACGAGTTACGTTCTTTGGCCGCCAGCGCGGGCGCAGAGATTGCGGGCGAGTTCCTGCAGCGCCGGGACAGGCCCGATCCGGCCACGCTGATCGGGCGGGGAAAACTCGAGGAGATTGCGGGTGCGGCGGCATCGGTCTCAGCCGATCTCCTGCTGTTCGACCACGACCTCACGGCTTCCCAGCAGCGCAACATCGAAAAGGTGGTCAGCACACGAGTGATTGATCGTACCCAGCTCATCCTCGATATCTTCGCCAAACATGCTCGAACGCGCGAAGGCCAGTTGCAGGTGGAGGCGGCGCAACTTGAATATCTACTGCCGCGGCTGAGCGGGCGCGGCGTGGAGATGTCGCAGTTGGGCGGCGGCATTGGTACACGGGGTCCGGGTGAAACCCAGCTTGAAACCGACCGTCGGAAAATTCACCGGCGGATTCGGCAGGTGCAGCAGCAACTGGAAAATGTGCGGCGCATCCGGGCCCAGCAGCGGCAGCGGCGCGAGTCCGTGCCGGTGGCCACCGTGGCCTTGGTGGGCTACACCAATGCGGGGAAGTCCACCTTGTTTAATGCTCTGACCCAGGCGGCGGTGCTGGAATCGCCGAAAATGTTCGCCACTCTGGATCCGACAATTCGGGCCGTGGCCCTGCCTTCGCGGCGCAGGGTGTTGCTGTCAGACACGGTGGGATTTATCCGCAACCTGCCGCACACGCTGGTTTCCGCGTTCCGCGCCACACTGGAAGAGGTGCAGCGCGCGGCCCTGATTCTGCACGTTTCCGATGCCAGCAGCTCTCTGTCCGCGGAACAGGACGCGCAGGTGGAACGGGTGCTGAAAGAACTGGAAGTGGAGGGTAAGCCCCGTCTGCGAGTGAGGAACAAGATTGACCTGCTGCCCGCGGCGCAACGGGATGGGTTGCGTGATGACGCTGGCACCGTTCATATCTCGGCTGCAAAGGGCATTGGCATGACAACGCTCCTGGAGAGGATCGATCAAATGGTGGCGGAGGATCCTTTGAGCCGGGTGCGATTGCGCGTCCCGCAAAAGGAAGGAAAGCTGCTGGCGCTGCTCGAGGCGCGGTCGCGCATTTATTCCCGTGCCTACAAGGATGGGCTGGTCGAGTTGGAAGCGGAGGCGCCGGAGTCGATGGTGAGAAGGGTGAGGGAGTGGGTGGTGGGGTAGTCTTCATCAGACCTCAGACTTGCGACCTCGGCCCCTGAGCCGTTCAGTTCACTTGTTCGGTGCACAGAACGATCGGGGGAGGCATCACCAACAACTTTTTGATCTCAACGGCTGGGGTCTGGGTTTCCAGGTCTGAGGTCTGACGCTCCGGAAAATTAAATGGGCCGGCAACCAAGAAGCGGTGACATTCCTTGGCTATCGGCCCATTCGATCCTGAATTGGATCGGAGGTGATACTTCTATGCTAGACCTGTTGGGCCAGAAGTCAAGCCTTCTTTCCGGTATTTTGTCAGGCCGCGTGACAAAATGTTCCCGGGGGTGGAGGCGGCCTGGAACAAACGCAGCGCCGCGTTGACACTAGCCTTGTAGAATGTTAGTTTTAAGGGTTTTAAGCCCTCTTACGCTCAAGACCTTATCAGCACAACATGGACGAGATACTTGGACAATTAGGTGGATTACTGCTCGGGTCCGTACCGACCATTATCTTCATGGTTTTGCTGTATGGGATCTACACGGTCCTGGTCCACAAGCCTCTGCTGAAGGTTCTGGCGGAGCGGCGCGGCAAGACCGAGGGCGCGCTCGAGAAAGCGCGCGCCGACATCGCTGCCGCCGAAGCGCGAACCGCTGAGTACGAGCAGCGCTTGCGGGAAGCTCGCATGGCAGTTTTCAAGAGCCAGGAAGCGCACCGGCAGCAGGCCTTGCAGGCCCGCGCAGCAG
>Ga0099828_10002836_pt1 | contig 12020 bp, 10 predicted proteins | sample CZO8metaG_2_FD_79338 | JGI IMG/M metagenome (GOLD analysis project Ga0099828, IMG submission 79338) | Vadose zone soil microbial communities from the Eel River Critical Zone Observatory, Northern California, USA - CZOApr15con2H1.8 metaG | ecosystem: Environmental > Terrestrial > Soil > Vadose...
CGCCTTTGCTCTGAAGGTTGAGAGTTGTTTCAGGAAGTCCAGTAGATGCAGATGCAGAATGCCCCTGGCCGCCACCTTGGCCTGTGCCTCATCGTTCGGCTCCACGTAGCCTTCGAACACAGTGGTGTAGAGCGTGGTCGTGTCCTGCCAGACGTCCGAGATCGGGCTTCGGTGCACGACCTTGAAGCCGCTGAGAGTGAACGGGTTGCCGCTTCGATCCTTGAAGTAGAGGCGGTAGAGCATTCGTTTGTCGATCGGGTTGGGAGTTCCGCCCTCCGCCGGACTGGGCTGGTCGGTGAAGAGATTGAACAGACCCTTCTCAACCTGCAGCCGTTCGCCAAACTGAGAACCGCTCACGTATCCGGCAGCCGATGCCCAGCGGCCCATGTTGTCGACGAAGTCGAAAACTCCATCGATCGTGATGTCGAGATGGAACATCAAGTCTTGGTGCGCGGCTTCGCCTGCTCTGAATCCAGTGTCGAAGTCGGCGGCCGCGCTGACAAAACCCTTCATTTCCTCGGTGAAGGTCAGCTGAGTCTGGTCGGGCTTGCCATCAGTAGGCGCCTGGCGGGTAGATATGCCGTTGCTTCCGCACCACTTGCGGGCCGCGTCGACGCCCATGTTGACTGCCTCTTTGAAGCGGTCGGAACTGAGGTTGATCAAGTATTGAAGTGGAACCTCGCCCTTGATCTCACGTACGGTGATCGGCCGGCCAAACTCTCCCGGCAGCCCAGCCGCAATGTTGCCGTTGTTGATCGCAATGCGCTCCAGCACTGCGTTGTAGCGACCGTTGGCGGCGGCTTCGATGATCTGGAAATATGTGGCCACGAATCCCGGCTCCCAGTCGCTTAGCTGGCTCACCGTCCAGATGACCCAGAGCTCGTCGGCACCTCGGCGGATGGCCTCTTCGAGGTTGGCATCGGTGGCATAAACGGCGTCTATGTAGCGCGCCCCGTTGATCAGGACCGGAGGGAACCACATTGGCAGCGAAACGCAAGCTCCCAGCATGTCCTCGGACATGTCTGCGGGCTCAACTACTTCAAGTCGCTGCTGACTGAAGTTGTAGACGTTGAAGGTGGCGTTCAGGCGTGAAGCCCTGATCTTGTCGAAGTCCAACTCCCAACCTGCGAAGACGTTCTTTTTGAACTTGTCGAGGGTGAACAGTGACTCGGAGTACATGAGCTTTGGGATTTCGCTCCAGTTGATGCTCACCGCGGCGTCGGGGTGGATGTTCCGCCAGTTGTCGGCGATCTGCGCTCCGCTCATGCCCTGGCAGAGCATGGCTAGCTGAAACACCCCACCGGAGGCGCCGTCGAAGATGTCGAAGGTCAAGCCTGCTTCGTCCAACCAAACCTGGAGTACGCCGGCCTGCCAGGCCACCTTCATTCCCCCGCCGGCGAGGATGAGCGCGCGCTTGTTCGTCGAAGTGGCTGTCGCCATAGCTGCCTCCTAAGGACCGTGCCTCTCAGAGACGATCTGAGTCGCAAAGCGATCTGCGAGTGCTGCGATCGTGAACGATGGGTTTGCACCAACAGGGCCTGGCATCACAGACCCGTCAGCGATGTACAGCCCCGGATAGTTGAAGACCCGGCCGTACGAGTCGACGACTCCTTCGGCGGCACTGCGCCCCATCGGGCATCCGCCCAAACCATGGACTGTGATGAGCTTGCGCAGGTACCAGATCGGGTTAACTGTGAAATTCGCATCGAGCCCCTCGGCGATTCGCGCCATCGTCGCCTTCACGGCTTCGAAGTAAGCCTGCGATGCGTCAACCGTCCAGTCGAGTTGCAGCCATTTCCCTTTGAGGCTCATCTTCCCGTTCGGAATGTCCCGGCCCATGCCCAGCATGACCATGGTGCCTGCAGAGTCCCGGGCCGGCCCGAGCAATTGCCGCATCTCGCCGCCGAGGTCGCTACGGGGGTTTTGGGTAAACGCACGCACGATTGCCCGCGCTAAGAAGCGCGCGAACCTGATGGCCTCGTTGGGCGTATCGCTAGCCTCTAGAGCCCACCCGCCAAACAACGGGAGGCCGCCCTCTTGGACATAGAAGCCTCGGCGTTGAGGCGAGGTTTTGGGAGTGCTGTCCTCGTCGAGCGAGTCAGGTATCCGGATGCTGCTCGTGATGACTGGTCCGAACATGGGATTCAAGTCACGCCCGGTCCTCTGACCCGTGACGAAGCCAAGTAAGTCGCCATTGCCGCCGAAGTGCGTGCCCAGCCGCCGGCTGATGTTAGGAAAGGACTGTGCATTACGCAGCAAAAGAAAGGTCGAGCCGAAGACCCCGCCGGACAAGATCAGACGATCCGTCGTAACCTCGACGAAACCAAGGCGCGATGTGTCGGTACGACGATGCTCGTTCTCTGGTTCGTGTACGACGTAGCGGACGACATATCCGCCACTCGATCGTGGCGCGAATGACCGGACTTCGCATCGCGTACGGATGTCAGCGTTCTTTCGCTTGGCCAGCGTCAGGAAGTTGTAGTCCAGGCTGTTCTTGGCGCCGTAGTTGCAGCCAACGTCGCACTCGCCGACCAGCTGACACGTATAGCGGGGCAGCCCGTGGTAGTTGGGTTCGGGTTTGCCGTCCTCGCCCACGACGAGCTCGCCCGGGCGAGGATCCTGGCCACGATTTGCGAAGGTGATGGCGAGCTTGGGCAAGAACCAGTCAAACCCGGCTTGCTTGGCTGCCTCCCGGAGGGCCCGTGTCTTTGGCGTCGACGCGTAGGGCTCCACGTCAGTCGGATAGGGCTGTGGCTGGATCACGCGCTCTACCGCGTCGTAATGAGGCTCTAGGTCGTCCCGTGTTACGGGCCAGTACTCGTAGCCGCCGACGTCCTCACGAACAAACCACTTCTCGTCCTTGCGAATAAAGACGTTGGCATAGATCAGCGAGCCGCCTCCCAGGCCGGCCGAGACTACGGACTCGATCCCCGGAAAGCTCCAGACCTGAAATAGGCCGTGCCCGCCCTCGCTTGGGTCCCAGAAGTTGCGTGACATCTCAAACGGCGTCCGGGCGAACGATCCAGGGGGATAGGCTTTGCCGCGTTCAAGGACCAGGGTTGTTATGCCTGCATCAGCAAGGCGATAGGCCATAACCGAGCCCCCGAACCCGGATCCGACCACTACGGCACCGAAGTGTGGTACCTCAGCCAACCGACCACCCCCAGCTACCGGATGTGCGCGCGCGGCGTGAACCGTAACACCCTACCGGGAGGCTGTAAAGAGATCCAGTAACGATCGCTTGACAGCCTGCGAACTAGCCGCCAGCATGGCAGGCGACAGACTCGATTCGCGCCCAAAACGGAACAGACATGGCAGGTGTAGAGCCGCGCCCAACGCTCGCGTCCTCTGGAATGGTTCGCGTGTCGCATCCAGAGCTTTCCCTATGGCAGTCGGCGGTTCGCCAGGTCGTCGCCAGCCGGATTGCGCGGGGCGATATCACCGATCGCGCGGTTGCTAACCATCAGATCGTGTGTGACACGGACGACTATGTTCGCCGCAAGGCCGCCTCGGGTCAGATACCTCTCAAGAAAACCCAGGAGCTCGCCGCGGATGACAACCCCTTCGAAATCGCGCTAGCCCACGCCCGCAGCCTGGTTGATCGCCTCGAGGATTTCGCTGCCTCAATCGGCAAATTCAACAACCTTGATCCTTTGTTCATCGAATGCATTTTCGAGTTTCTCAAGTACTACTGGCTCGCGCACCTGCCACCACCCTATCGCGATTGGCGAGCGAAGGGCGGTGACATCAACTTCGGCGTGGTTCGCGCCCCGATCGCTGAGACCGCCAAAGTTGCTGTCATCGGCGACTGGGGGACGGGGATGAACGACGCAGAGTGGTTGCTTGCGCAGGTCTTGAAGTCACAGCAACCCGACGTGTTAATCCATCTGGGTGATATCTATTACTCTGGAACCGCGTCGGAAGTGCACCACAACTTCGAGTCCGCTCTTGCGCGGGCAGAGCAGAGTGCAGGCATGCGCGGCCTTCGAGTCCACTCGATTCCAGGAAACCACGACTACTACTCCGGAGGTCATGCGTTCTACGGCCTTATCGACGCCCTGAATGACGATTCGACACGTCAATCAGGAAGCTACTTCTGTTTGCGCACCACGGCCGGTGCTTATCAGTTCGTGGGTGTTGATACGGGCTTTAACGATCGCTCACCAGGGTTGGGTTTCACGCCAAGCTACGTGGGCCCGGTTCTCCAGGACTCCGAAGCCGAGTGGCTACGAAACAAGATCGAAACGTTTGATGGGCGCACGTTCTTGTTCAGCCACCACCAAGCCTTCAGCGCACATTCTGCCGTCAATGGGCCGGAGTCGCGCCGACCTCAGTACCTCAACCAACCGCTGATTGACTCGGTCGGTCCCCAAGGGCGAGATCGGGTCGTTGCTTGGTTTTGGGGCCATGAACACAACCTAGCCATGTTCGATAACGACCAATACGGTGTCATGAGAGGTCGATTGGTGGGGTGCAGTGCATTTGAGACACCTACAGAAGACGACCCCTACAAGCAAGTCTTCCCTGAGGTCAAGGTCCAGCCGCCGCGGCTGGCACGGTTGGGTGATTGGCTAAATCATGCCTGTGCCGTCATTGATCTGGGGGCAAAGACAATCACCTATTGGCAAGTCGCGGCTTGGACCGACGACCCGCCGAACGCAATACCCGAACTCACAGCGGTGGTAACTGAACGGTTCGATGCGTAGCGGACCCACACCGGCGAAGCAGCCGGGTTGTGGTGTGGATGTCCAGTCGAAGCCGAGTCTTGGCCCGGGGAGATAATCACGCGCCTTCGTCCCGCATGGGCCATCCACATCGCTGTCGTCTGCAATTACTGGGCGGCGGTCAGGACACTAACTGGCGTTAGCCCGATGCCTCCGAGCGGGAAATCGCCATCTTGATGTCTTTGCTGTTCTTCAGTAAGTCAAACAGGCTCTCAGGGGCCAACGCTACTACGAAAGCAACGCCGAATCCGAGTCCATTGGTTTGCCAGTTAAATACCGAGTTCCAATCCACAGCGGCGCCAGAGCCGCTCACCGGTGAGAGCGACAAGCCATTTACGTTGAGGTGCAATGCCGCGACCGAAACGACACCAACCAACGCTATCGCCCCGGAGAAGGCCGGCATCGCAAAAATTCGAGCCAACGCCAAGCCGAAGTCCTCGACACTTGACTCGCTTCCCGAACGCGACTGACTGTACATTTGCGCGAGGAAGCCGGCGATGGCGCCGGCCAAGAAGAACATCAGAGCTCCTGTCAAAGGCATCGCTGAAGCCCCAGCAGCGATGGCCACCAGCAGCGTGCCGTAGATCGTCACCCAAAGCAGAGCTGCCGTGGTGGTGACGACGTCGCGGAAGTCGACGAGCGCACGCCATTGTCCTTCGCGGAACTCATTGATCGTATTGAGCACGTAGCGAACATCGGCCCTGGCCATGGCATCTGACGCAGAACCGTCTTGGTTGTCCTGGCGGATTGCGGCTTCAACGTCGTCGAGCGCCTCCCTAAGCCGAACTTGCAGATCGCCGGCGTGGGGAATCGTCGAGCCGCGGAGCCGGTCGAGGTCGCGTATGGCGACCGATCGCACGTGAAAGAGCCTGGCGCACATTACTGCTTCTTCCTCAGCCCTGTGGAGACGAGCCCAGGCCTCGAGATATGCCGTCCCGTCGGCCCAGAATCCACTGGACGCTCCCAGGTCAGACTTGAGTTCGTCGAGCCGTCGCCGCGTTAGAGACTTCGCCTCTTCGTCCGTGGTGCCCGGCTCGTGCCGCGGGCTGGTGGCCAATGTCGATTCCTCCTCAACGACACGGTTGCGAATCTTTTGCAACTCGTTGTTGTTCACTTGTCCAGCCTTGACAAGCCGGTTGAATTGTTGAATCCAAAACAGGGCAAGCGCCGCAAACACCAGCAGGCCTAAGGCGATCGCCAGGCCAAGCCACGGGAGGTCACCCTTTGCCGCATACGCGAAGTCGACCCCCGCGATCGTGACCACGGCCGCCGTCGACGCCCCGGTTATCGCACCAGCCAGATGCGGGTGGCCAAAGCTCGCGGCGAGGCTTGCGATCGCCGAGCTGCCCCCGCCGCCGCTGCCCCCGCCGGAACGCGAAGTCGCTCCATCTTCGGGCTCCTCCTCGCTGGCGCTACCGTAGGCTGCCCCCGCTGCCACGTCAGCCGGCCCCGGAACACCGACCAAGATGTCGCGAAGTCAGGGTATGCCAATCAGTACACCTGATCCTCGCGGCGGGGCCGCAATCCTGCCTCGAAATAGTCAGGTGCGATTTCACATCACTCCGCGCGCCTGCGGCGTGGAGAAGAACGCTGCATCGCTATGTGCTCCCACTGCTGGGTTTCGGAATCCACAAGATGTTGGACGCGCTGGACTAGGTTGTCCAACGCCTCGTCTGGCGATAGGTTGACGCCATATCGCTCCGGGTGCCGGCATTGGTAGTTAGCCAATTCGCTGCGTAGCGCCTGTGCTGTAGCGAGCCATCTGACCCAGTCTTCCCGCCACAAGTAGATTCCGTTGAGTCCTGCAGCCAGCGAGGCCACCGCAGCGGGAAGGGCTGTGACCCACTTCGGCAGTTCAGTGGCTAGAACCAGGATGGCTGCCCCAGCCGAGAGAACCACTGCCAGCGTCTGCGAACCGCGGTAGAGGCCCATCGCAAGTAGACCGTGGCGCTGATACCAGTTCATGTTGTATCTACAGACGGCGATCGCCTCTCTCTCGCGATGGGCGTGGGCGCTTGCCTCAGGGGTTGATGCCATTCATCTTTTCCCGATCGCGCACTAACACAACGCTCGCACTAGCAGTCAAATCTGCAGCCTCACCACCGGGCTGTGCCTTGCTTGCCTAGAACGCGGGCCAAGCCGGCAAAGGCGCCACAACTGTCGCTGGTGGCTTAACGCCCGCTGCGTTCATCAACTGGGTCAGATTTGACGTGTGCATCGGTTTGTCCTTCTGCAAGTCATCGATCCAGCCGATAGCTCGCCAGACGTAGATCGCAAACGCGAGAACCGCAATCCCGATGACTGCTAGAAAAGGAACGAGAATTGCGTCGGAGGTGGAGCCAGCCGAGTGGATCTCTCCAAACAATAGGAACACCGTCGCCAGCTCGCCGACGACACCCCAGACCGTCAAGCCCGTCGCCGTGATGAATCCCGCCGCGCTACCTTGGTACTGAACTTCGGTCGTGGCTTGCGCGGTCGTCGTCTTGACAGAGGAACTGGTCGCTCGATAGATGAAGGGACCTATCACAACCAGCAATCCGAACAGCAGGTTGAGCGCCGGATAACTGCTAGCGGGTAGGAATCGGGTATGGTCCGGAAGGAATCCCTTAGCGGACAGTATCGATCCCAGGGTCGCGCCGATAACGGTAAACGACGAGGCCCAGCTTTGCGAAAAGTTCCAGTTCACCGGGCCCATTGCTTCCGAGAGTCGGCTGAGCATGCCTAGTGTCCCAGCTCGCACGCCAACCAGTACAACAGCCGCCGCCAGTGCTCCGAAGACGAGCCATTCCTCCGGGCTCACCGCTACACGCCCAATCAGTCCGTGGACCAGTGGAAGAAGAAAGGATCGATCGAGTCGGGAACGGTTGTGGCCCCATCCAGGTCGTGCAGCGTGTGCGCATTCCAGTCGACGTTTCGCTGATAGGAAATACCGTTCGGGAAGTTGGCCTTGTCAGCGTGATTACTGCCAGAGAAAACGCCGAAGAACTCCTTGCCGACCGACACCAGGCGAGTGTAGTCACCCAGATAAGGCATGAAGCTGGCGACCGGCGTGGCCGCTACCGCCGTGTGCAGAGTGGTGGGCTGAACAGGAGTCTGCCATGCATCCGACGTTGCCTCGAACGTGGTCGTCCAGCGCTGTGCAGGCCCCTGACCGCTCAATTGCTGGCACGCGAAGCCCAAAACGCCGCTCGAATTGACAGCGAGACCCGGATTCTTGCCTTTGGTCAGGGTCCGGAGATCGTTCGACCACGTCTTGCCGCCATCGGTCGACCGCCTCACATGGATGGTCCAGGCGTCGGTTGGTCCGCCTGGTTGGTCGCCCCAGGCCACCCACACCACGTCATGGTTGGTGGGGTCGACAGCGATGGCGCTATCAGCGCCCAGGCGCTCCTGCCCCATGGTCCCGTCCCACACCACGGTGCGGCCCTTAACCACTCGCTGGCCGACGGTTCCGTCGGTGGGGTCGACAAGCGCAGAGAAAGGTTGCGGTCCGCTGCCCCAGTTGTCGTCGCGTGTGACCACGACATCGATCGTGTAGGCGCCTGCGTTTCCCCCAGTCCATCGCTGATGGACTGCGTACACGGTTCCATCCGGATGAACCGCCAGGCGAACAGGAGGGCCATCTTGACCCATCGTGGCGGCCTGCTCGATCCGATATGGGTTGAAGCCGGCCGGTGCCATTGCAGAGGCCGCATCAAGGGACATATCGACGGTGGCTGTCTGTCCAGCGGGAGCGCCGAAGTCATTGTTGCCGACGTACACGCGATCCGTCGATTTCCCGGCAGCTGCCACCACAGTTCCTGCGACCACCCAGGGCTGATCGACTTGAAGCCTGTCCACCAGGACGGGCATGGTGGCCGTCGACAGGAAGTTGGAGGCGCGCAGAATCTGCAGCCGGGTTTGCCCAGACGGCGCATTCCCCGACAGAATCCCGCAGTAGAGGGATCCACCAGTGGCGGAGAACCCGACGCTGATGTCTCCCGTACCGAACGGTCCGCTGCCCGGTATAACCGTGCGCAGCGACCAGGTCTGACCACCATCTGTAGAGACATATATCGGGGCGTTCGGACCGTGGAGGGGATCAGGTGTGAAAGCAGTTGCCACCATGTCTGTCGGCTGTGATGGATTCACTGCCAGATTCGGTTCACTGTCTTGGTTGGCCTCGCCCGATAGGGAGGCGGGGATGATGTTGACGAACTGCTTCAGCATCAGCTGTTACCCGGCCGGAGCAGATCTACGTGGTCGGCTGGCTGCGCGTCGCTACTGTCCAAGAGGCAGTATGGGGCTAGTTCGGCGTTAGGTCCCTCGGTCGAGTGCAGGATCCAAAGACCTTTGTCGCCGGCATGCAGTTTCGGCACTCGAGCCCAGTGAACGTCGCTTGAGTTGGGATACAAAACCTGAATCTGCCCACGCGCGTCGCCCTTCTCGGTTTGCTCGACATTGATGGTGGCTCGCCACCAGTCCGGATCGTGCTCCGAAAGGCGGCTAGGCCCTACCTTCTCCAGCCGCATGATTCGTCCAACGACAACAGCGTCAGCGTCGGCTGCGTGGGCCCGGAGTTGCGCCGTCGCTAGTTGCTGCGCGGCTTCAAGTACCGGACGAGGCCGACCGGGGCGCGACCCTGGAAGAGTCGCCGGCATTCCTGCTGCCATCAGCGATGGTCCAGCTTTTCCCGGATCTGTGCGTCCGACCTCAGCCACCGCAATGTGCTGACCGAACGCCACCGCGGTCGTAAAGAGCACTGTCTTCGCACCTGCCGCGAGTGGAGGTGCGTCTGCAGCCAATTGGACGGTAATGTCAGTGCCTGCTGCGCGGGCGAGAACGGCCGGCGAATGTAGGACCTGATCGACCCTTACGATGGCGGTGTGTGTATCGGCCGGCAGGTCGGCCATTTGCGACTTCCCGGTCGCCTGCACCGTGCCTTCGAAGACGAACTGGGATCGACTCAGTAGGTCGTTGAGGTCTGTGCTCACACTGAACCCGTCGGGATTGGGCGGTGACCCCAGGCCCGGGACGAACCGAATTCTGTCGGCCGCTGGAGCTGAATGTTACTGCTCATTCCCCTTCCAAAACATCAGATCTGGGGTCGGCTATGTGGTGCCTGCCGCGGCAACGGCACCCACCAGCCTGGGATTACGGTCGGTTCAGGCGCTCGGATTTCTGTCGCCATTTGTAGGCGGTCTTGGCCAGCGCCTTGAGCAGGTCATACGCGACGACCACAGCGAGTACAAACGGGATGAGCAGGAGCGGATACTCCTCAAACAAGCCCATGTTCCATACCCCCAGAATCCGTGGCCCGGTTGCGCGCCGATAATGGCCCGGGACCTGAAGGTTGTCAAGTAGTCAAGTCTGAGCCGAGGTGATGACTTGACAGCCACTATCGGGGGCTTTAGGGTGCCGACAGCAAACCGTTAGAGGGTCCTTTTGCAAGCCGGCCGCCTGGCCGGAGCCCATTAGCCAGCCTCTAACCGCTACAAAACGCTTGGGGGGCGTGAAATGGATGGCGATTTACCGGTTACTACTCCAGCCGTCCGCGACTCCGCAGTTATGGCTCAGGTTCACGTCAGGTGGGATGTGAAGACGGGCGGTGACAAAGACGCCGGCAAGATCAACAAGGATCAAGCCTCGGCAACCACAATCCAGCATCTAGCTGGTGTCCAAGCACCGGCAGCCTGGCCGCCACCCGACCGCATCGCACCTGAAGAGACCACCATATGGCGCCTCGATGCAACGCTGACTGCCTACAAGCACGAGAGCGATGGGGACTATCACCTCGTGCTGGCGGACGGCAACAACACAATGGTTGTAGAGATCCCCGATCCAACCCAACTCGATCCGAACAGTCTATTTAAGGCTCAGATCCAAGCCACCCGATCGGCATTCGAGGCAAAGTACGGAAAGCAGCTTGCCGCCCTCGACGAGATGCCACAGCAGGCTGGTGCTAGTGCGCCGATGATCGTCCAGGTGTCCGAGCCGGTAACGGTGACGGGAATCGGATTTTTCGACTTCGCTCACGGAGCAACCGGTGCAGCTCCCAACTGCATCGAGCTCCATCCGGTTCTCAGCATCGCCTTCAAAGCCTAACGCCGTCAGTCGAACCCTTATCGCGCAGGTCGGCCAATGTCTAGCGTGCTCGCTGGGGACAATGCGTTAGCTCCAAGCGTTGTCGGGCTGGCTCATCCCGATCTGTTAAGAGGGTTCCTCACTGTCAAGTGATCCCCTGCCAATCACTTGACATTACCTTTCTTGATATGCGGCGAGGCACCCGCGGCACGGGCGTACCCATCAATCCAGCACGGGTCCACTCCGCCCGCGTCGCCGCGGGACTAACGATGGAGGAACTCGCAGACGGAGCCGTGTCACGGACATTCATCCATCTGCTTGAGAAGGGAATTTCGAGACCGTCTCCTGATGTCCTAAACCTAATCGCCAAGCGAACCCACAAACCGGTCAACTACTTCACGGAGCCTGGCTCGGATGACGCGCTTACGAGACAGCAGTTGGTCAACGAACTTGCTGTGCTCGCCGTCCGGCTTAAGCGATTTCGCGAAGACAAAGAGCGGCGGCCGGTGCAGCGCGAGTCAATCAAGCTTCTCGAATCGGCACTTCGCCAAGGTGCGATGCTTCTTAAGCATCTATAGACCGCCATGCCTCGACGCCGTGCGGATGACCGCGCAGTTGAATAACGCCTCCTTAAGCGACGACGCCGTTAATGCATTCGCTGTGAGCATCCAGCGTGCGATAACGACTGGAATCGCGATCGATCACGCGGACCGCAGCAGGTCTCCTAGCGCTTCACAGTTTCGTGGGCTGGATGGCATTCACGAACTGACCGTACGCTAGCCCGACGCGGTCGCAGACTCCTCCGGTTGTGCGACTGGCATTGGCGTAAACGAGCCATTGCCTTTGAAGCAATCTGGGGTGCGAACGCTTACGCCATCGCTGGTCGGTGTCGAGCCGCTGCATCCCCGTAAGCGGGTGACGCATTCGAGCACAGATTTCGTGGGTCGCTCTGATCTCGCCAGCGCATCATAGGCGCGTGGATCTCGCCACGATCGTGACTGCTTCGGTGGCGGCAGTCGCGGGCGGAGTTGTGACAGCTGTAGGAAGTATCCTGCGAACCCGCAGCACCGGGCGCACCGCAGCCCGTCTCGTATATGCAGAACTCACCCGAAACAGCGCAGCCGTCGGCTATTACTGCGTAACCGGCCGGTGGCCTTCGGCCCAGTTCAGCCACGACGCATGGGACAAACAGGGTGAGGCCCTTGCTCGCATGCACGGAGCGGACACTTTCGA
>Ga0099828_10002842_pt1 | contig 12016 bp, 12 predicted proteins | sample CZO8metaG_2_FD_79338 | JGI IMG/M metagenome (GOLD analysis project Ga0099828, IMG submission 79338) | Vadose zone soil microbial communities from the Eel River Critical Zone Observatory, Northern California, USA - CZOApr15con2H1.8 metaG | ecosystem: Environmental > Terrestrial > Soil > Vadose...
GAGGAGCACAATCCCCTGCAAAAGGGCCTCGGCCCTCGGGGGGCAGCCGGGGACGTAGACGTCGACGGGGATGATGTCGTCAATCCCCCTGAGGACGTTGTAGGAGTCGAAGTACAGTCCGCCGGTGATGGCGCAGGCGCCCATGGCGATGACCCACTTGGGCTCGGCCATCTGGTCGTAGATGAGCTTCAGGCGCGGGGCGAGCTTGCGCGTGACCGTCCCCATCACTATGATCAGGTCGCAGGCGCGGAGGGAGCCGAAGGCCTCGAGGGTCCCGAACCTTTCGAAGTCGAACCTAGAGCCGGCAGCCGCCCCGACCTCTACACTGCAACAAGCCGTTTCTAGGTGGACGGGCCAGAGGGAGTAGAGGCGCCCCCAGTTGGCTAGGTAGCGCATGGGGTCCCCGATCGCGTACTGGAGTATGTCGTCGATCTTCCCGACGAGGACCTGGATGGCGCCAGACTTCTGCTGCTGGGCGACTACCAAAGCTCGCGCCTCCCTGCGAGGACTAGGGCGAAGGCCATGGGGACGAAGAGCATGCCCATGAAGAGTGTGACCATCCAGTCGGAGGCGAGGCCCAGGGCGAGGGGCTTGTATGCGGCGGCCCAGGCGTAGAGGAACATGGACAGGACATCGAAGACGATGAACATGAGGAGGTAGGCGTAGTACTGCATCATGAAGTGCATCTTGCCGGCCCCGACGGGGACCTGGCCGCACTCGAAGGGGGCGTTCTTCAGGGGGTTGGGGCGCTTCGGGCCGAAGAGCTTCGGGAGGACAACTACGGGCAGGGTGAACACTACGCCGACGAGGCCCATGACGAAGACGGTCCCGATGTCTCCGAAGAGAGCCATGAAAAAAGTGACCCTCTCAGTGTATTTAAGATGTGTGCAGGAAGTTGAGAGGACTCCCCTTTTTGAGATGAGTGACCGGGCCACGGTATAGAGTCGACACAGCCACAGAGAATGGACAAAGAGAGGCTCCTAAACCAGTTTCAGGCCTGTGCTTGGACCTCAAGACTAAAAGAGCGATTGTGTGGCAAGATCACCCTTGAAAGTCGCGCTGATGCCTAAGATAGGTCAGGCTTCTGGCCATTGATTGATGGAGGTCCGGCGTCTGCATGATGTGCTGGAAGTGCGGCAGCGCCATGGTTCGGCAGACTGGGGACCTCGTGTCTTGCCAGGTATGCGGGTCGTCTGGCTACCCGGTGGACTTCGATGGTGGTGTGATCAACAAGGACGTCATCTTGACTTCGACGAGATGTTCAGAATGCGGGCACCTGAGCATATTCACAGACCAGTGGTACCACCTGTTCGAGACAGATTGCAACTGTGAGTGCAACCTGGTCCTCAAAGGCGCCAACAAGCAGTCTCGTCCATGGATTGAACCGAAGAACCCGATCAGGTGAGTCAGGTCCAGGTACCTGCGAAGCCAAAGCTCGGCTCGTTGCCTGCGGGGACGCATTCCCAGTTTTCGAGTAGCTTCACAGTAAAGAGGCCGGAGGCAAGTGTTCCGTTAGTCTCGTGCACTAGCCTCGTCTGGGGCATTGTGCAAGTTCCTGTGACTCTGGAACTAGCTGGGACTTTTGTTGTAGCCTGACCTCCGACGGAGCCTTGAACTATTCCCCATACTGTAGCCGTGCGATTCGAGCTCAGAACCACCGAGAATTGACAGGCAACGAGTTGCACCGGCACAGTGCTGTTGTTTACTAACGTCATGGTGCATACGCCCGCTAGTAATTGCAGGAGGCCCTCTCGGCAGACATTAATCCTAAGAGAGCCTCGAGGGACGACCCGTCTGGACTGGGGCATCCTCCCATTGGAAGGAGCTCATAGACTGAGAACAGACCGACCCCTGCGGCAAGGGCTACAGCGACTATTACTGCCACACTTCTACCCCTCTTGAATTCAGACGAATTTCCTCCGCCGACCAGAGCTATCCTGACAGTAGCTTACATAGCTACTTTCTAGAACACCCGGGAATCTACTTTCTACAGTCGGGCATGCCCGTCCATCGGCCGATTCCTCCGCGAGGGATCCCAACCGTTTACTTTAGTCGATTCCGTGGACTTCCTCGGCCTCATCCTTGAGAAAGCTTTGCAAAAGCTTGTTCTCTCTGAAGAAATCTCTGATGGAGAGGACGCCGAAGAGAGTCCCGTCCTCGTTCTCAACTACCAGGTGGCGGATGCCGTTTTCCATCATCAGTCTGACGGCCTTCGACGGGCGGTCGGAGCGCTTGACGCTGACGAGCTTCTTTGTGGCCACAGTGTCGAGTTGCGCGCTCAGCTGGGTCCCTTTGGCAACCGCTCTGACGACGTCCCTCTCCGATATGACTGCTTCTGCCTTCACTGGACTGACGGAGGACGCCACCACGAGGAGGCCAATCTTCTCCCTGGCGAAGACCTCAGCTGCCTGGCGAATGGTCGCGCTCGAGGAGATGGTGACTGGTGCGCGCTTGATTAGCGCCTCGACTCTCAACGGACGACTCCTGCGGATGTCCGCGCCTCGATGGGGACGTATGCGGTGAGCGGAGGCCCGATGTATTCTGCAAGGGGTCTGATTATCCTGTTGTCAGAATATTGCTCGAGGACGTGGGCAAGCCACCCGGGGGCGCGCCCTACTGCGAAGACGGGAGTGAAGAGGTAGCTGGGGATTCCGATGTGGTTGAGCGCCAGGCCGGAGAAGAGGTCGACGTTGGGGTAGAGGTTCTTCTCCTCGCGAAGGATGGCCTCAGTCCTCTCGAGGATCTCTAGAGCCTGTTTCTCCTTCTCGGTGCGGGCGAACTTGTTAGCCATTTCCTTCAGTATCTTCGCTCTGGGGTCCATGGTCCTGTAGACCCTGTGGCCGAAGCCGTTGATCTTTGATTTCGTGGCGAGCTTCGCTCTGATGTACGCGTCGGCATTCGCGGGAGTGCCGATTTCGCTGGTCATTTCGACCACCTTCTCGTTGGCTCCACCGTGTAGGGGCCCCTTCAACGCGCCTACGGCACCCGTTACAGCCGAGTACATGTCGGAGAGAGTGGAAGCTATGATTCGGGCGGTGAAGGTGGAGGCGTTGAACTCGTGGTCGGCGTGTAGGATAAGGAGGACGTCCATCAGTCTTGTGTCGTCCTTGCTCGGCTCCTCGCCGGTGACCATGTAGAGCAGGTTGGAGGCGTAGCTCAGGTCGTCTAGGGGGGAATTCAGTTCTAGGTCGTGCTTGTGTCTGTGGATTGCGGCGACCACAGTCCCAATCTTGGCGGCTATTGACATCGCCTTCTCCTGCTGATTGTACATCGGGTCGTCGAAAATTCCCAGAGCGGCCACGCCGACCCTGAGGGCGTCCATGGTGTCGCAGTTGCGCGGGAGGGCTGTTAGTATCGAAATCAGGTCAGGGGGGATCGGCCGCTTCGAGGTCAGCTCCTCGCTGAAGACTCGGAGCTCGTTTGCCGTCGGGAGGTGCCCGTTCCAGAGGAGGAAGGTGGTCTCCTCGTAGGTGGAGTGGGCCGCGAGGTCGGCTATGTCATAGCCTCTGTACAGAAGCTTCCCTTCGTGGCCGTCGATGAAGCAGATCGAACTCTTTCCAGCTACTACGTCCTCAAGGCCTTTGGCCTGGGTAGTAAGGCGCTGGATTATCTGATCCATCGTCTCGCCGTACTTGCCCAGCGAGGCAAGCTTAGCTTGGGTGTCCTTCGAGACCTTTACCGTCGTCGATTCGTTTTCCGACCCCTTGGCCTTGGACATGTAGTATGTATACTGACTATACTCTGAATATTAGCTTTGCGTGAAACGAGCCATCCGCCTCCGACAGATACAAAGAGGGGCAGGCGGAGGGAGCAAAGGGGGCCTTCTCAAACGCGCATCGCGGTCGTCGGCACAGGCGTGGCGGGTGCGTACCTGCTGAACCGCCTTCCTCCCGAGCACCAAGCTGAGGCATTCGAAATGAGGACGGAGAAGAACTGGTACACGGTCTGCGCGTGGGGGACGAGCGAGCCTTTCATTTCTGATTTAGTGAAGCAGGCGGGGTTCAACTTCGAGGACTACGTCATGCACAGGGGGAAGAACATGATAGTCGAGCTCGGGGACGAGGAGTTGAACATCAAATTAAAGGGGCTGGTCACCTATGACAAGCACAAACTAACGGAGGACATGCTGAAGGGCAAAAAGATGCACTGGGGAGAGCAGATCAAGGAGGCCAACGGAAAATTCGAAGGGTTCGACATGGTGGTAGACGCGACGGGGATGCAGAGGTCCCTGCTTCCAAAGATCAAGGATGACCTCTTGATACCGTCGTTGGAATATCAGGTGAAATCGAAGGAGCTGCCGTACGACGATTTCGTGATAAGGCCCTATCCGGGACTTGCAGGCTACTGGTGGTATTTTCCGCTGGGGGACGGGATGGCGCACGTTGGGGCCGGAGACCTGCAGGGGAGATACCGGGGCGAGCTGGACGAGTTTGTGAAGAAATACCACTGCGAGGTCGTAAGGAAGATAGGGAGGCCGGTAAGAGTTACTCCGCCGAAGTTCGCCGAGCCGTTCTTCGACGGCAAGGTGGTGGGAGTTGGAGAGTCGATCGGTACAGTCTATCCGATGTTGGGAGAGGGAATCATTCCGAGCATGCAGTGTGTGAACCTTTTCGTCGACCACATAGGCGACAGGGAGGGGTACAGGAAGGCGGTCCTGGAGCACTTCGCGATTTACGCCAAGGTGTATGAATTCATCAAGGCGAAGGTGGAGGACAGGTTCAGCCTTTTGACGATGTGGCCGACTCTTCTCTCCATCTTCTGGTACATGAGAGGAAACACGAGGCGCTACGGACTGGAGACCAAGATGTCTGACTTCTACAAGATCGCCACGAGGCTGTAGTTGAGCTCAGAAGAACTAAGAACCCATTCGGCTGTTCACGTTGTCAAGGGGGCTGTTCATAAGGTCCTCGGAACTAAGTGGACCGCGTCGGTCTATGTGTCAGGGAGCCACGGGAGGCTCACTTTGCAGTTTGACAGGAAGCCTACCGACGAAGAGATGGCAAGGGTAGAGCAGGCGATCAACGAGAAGATAACGGAAGGGGTGGAGGTGCTGGAGTTCGAAATGGAGAAGCAGGAGGCCGAGGGCCACTTCGGGGACGCCATCTACGACCTGTTCCCCGTGCCGAGCGAGGTGACACTCCTGAAGATTGTGAGAATTCCGGACTGGAACATCAACTGCTGCAACGAGAGGCATGTGGAGAACACGTTGCAGATAGGGAAGGTAACGCTGGAGAAGCCGAAGTTCAGGAACGCGAAGAGGGAGCTGGAGATCGGGTTCGACTTGGCGAAATAGGATAACAACATGACGTCCTTCGCCAACCTCAATACTCCATTAGTTTCGCACTAGTCCCTTCCCAATTTCGACTATAGTCCGCCGTCCTAAATAGCAAGCCAGACTGCTCCTTGACCAATCGTGAGTCAGGAAGTGACATTCGCGGAATTGCGCGCGGAGGTCATGAGACAGCCTTTGCATCGCCAGACAATGAGACGGGCCCGGGGTCTCGACTTTTGCTCCGAAATCGGCGAAATCGAAGTGCGCCTGGGGCTTATCGGCTATTTGCTTGGTGTCATGGTGGGAGACGCATCGAAACGCAAAATGAGCTCATTGTTGAAGATGTTCATTGAGCTTCAACTCACCAAGCGGCATCGTGACAACCTCCGGTTCGGAGAATTCGTCGGTTTATGCGCTAATGTAGGTGGAGTCAGGTTCAACAGAGTTGTTGACAGATTTGTTGGTCCACGCGTACCGTACGGACGATTTCATTGGAAGTCTGAGAACTCAGAGTTCGTTTATTGGCTTTTCACCAGATGCCTCGGCTTGAAACCGGGTGAGCTAACGACGTGGAATCAAGTGAATATTGCTTGGATTCTCGCAGCTCCCAAATATTTCAGAATTTGTTTTCTTCAGGGCCTGGCAGATTCGGATGGTTATGTTCACTTCGAAAATCAAGAAGTCCATGTTATTGTGTCCCCAAATGCCGAGCTGGTCGCGAAGATACTGACCTCACTCGGGATATCCTTTTCCCCCGCAATAAGCAAGGGCCTTGACATCCTCAAGATCTCAATATACGATGCGAAGCGTTTGCCAATTTTCAATCCTCAAGTGAAGAGTTACAGATTCAACTTCGTCGAAAGACTAGCATCTGCAAAACGACTTCGAAGGGGACCATGGCCAAGTTGGTTAGTCTCCTGCGTGGAAACACTTGGGAAGGAGAGACTCGCTACAAGAGATATCATGTTAGACATTCTTAGAAGACACAATCTGTTAATCCGAGCGTCCAACGTCAGGCGGCATATCAAAGGGTCGAGGATAAACCTCTCCGGGCCAACAAAGAGTATTAATCGTCAAATTGGCCGCCGGCCGGTGGGCCCGTAGCGCAGTTCAGCATTGGAGCGAAATACGGACAGCGCGGCAGAGCGCCTCGCCGATCCTCCTAAGCTGTAGGGAGAAAAACTCGCAGAGGTCGTGCGTTCAAATCGCACCGGGCCCGTGTCCAATAAGCTTAGAATCAACTCTGTTCGGTTAATGGGGCTTGATTCCAGCCTATTTCATATACCCCATACGAAGTGAAAATTTTATGCGGAGAGTGCAGTATGAAGGGCGTTCTGAAAAATAGAGCTATACATTACCACCCCGCTCACGAAAAGCGAGTCGTGTGAGCAAGGCACTGACGTCCCGGCGCCGCGCAATAGGAACTGCATTCGTTGCCATAGTGGTGGTCGTGCTGATCGTCGCGGCTTCGGGCTTAGTGTTTCTATCGTCTACGAGGTGGACTCCGACTCCCACAACGCACTCGACATCCCTAGGCACTTCGACCTCCGGCCAATCGTCCGTCGGCCAACAGTCCGGCTCTTCGGCTGTCTATCAGATACTGGGAAGGAACCTTACTCTGCGAGGACAGGCCGCAGTCGTCCCCTGCATTGGATTCAACGAGGTAAGCTGCCCCTCGGCTTCGAACGCTACCCTCCATCCCGTTGAACTTATTGCGTATGGAGGAAACCACTATCATCTGTACAACAAAACAGAGGAGACTCAATGCTGTGGGGTCATCTCTAACGCCACGACCACAATCACCATCGCGCCTACCTTCACCACCTATGCCACCTGGTTCACGAACTCGTCAATATTCTGCATCAGTCCTGCGCATCCAATCACGAACACGGAGCACCAGAACCGCACCTGTCCGACTGAACCATACCGTGCGATTTCCTTCGATATTCAAACTCCTTCGACCTCGGCCCTGAGCTCGACCACGGGACTTCGGCTTGATCTGTCTTTGTCCTCTAATTCCAGCGGAGGCGTCATAGTAACTGTTGATGAGTTCAACACCCTCGGCCGAGTGAACAACCTCTCAGCGTCGAACAATTGGCCCCTCAACCCGAGCGGCCTGTTCCTCTGGCTTCAGGGTATCTGCGGCCAGCCAAACTTCCCCGTCGGATACGCCATATTCCAAGGCAATTACAGCGCGACTAGCTTCAAGACAGGTGTTCCGCTAACACTCGAAGCGCAGCCCATAACCACCTGTCCCTACGAAGCTCCAACACCTTACTTCGCATTCAAACCCCTGAATGATGTGGCGTTGACCTACCAGTGGGCCAACATCGCAAGCCTCGCGGGAGTGTACAATGTCACAGTTAACACCTCATGTCACTGGACTCGAGGCTCAGGTTGCATCACAGGCGGCACAGGGACATGGTCGGGGTATTGGACAGGCACCGGTTCGCAGCAAGGTGCTGGTCTTGAAATTGACGGCGGCGCTTGTCCTGATCTGTCATCATCGCATAGCTGCCTCCTGTTCAACGAGTTTCCAACAGGAACGTATACCGTAGTCGCGGCGGACGAGTGGGGGCAAGTGGTGCTGCTTCACTTTATTGTTAGAAGCAATCCCTGACAACAATCCCCATCCAGGCCTTTGTGCTCTATCAACGGTGGAAGAATACATTGTAGTCAAGGGCGACAATCCCCTTCGAGCCCGAACCTTGTCTTCCTCCGGAGATCGATTTGCACACTAAACTGGTCAAGTCGCACCGGGCCCGCTTTATGCTTCTGCTTGTGAAGTAGCTCGAGCGGGTGCCTCTCCATTGGTGCGACCTGACCACACGCATCTTAAATCCAAAGCAGTGGAGGTCGCCCCTGTTTGCCTGACGGGAAGGCGGAGACGACCGAGAACTCGGGTTCACTCCGCCGGGTAATCACGGTGCGCCACGCTGTTGCAATTTACGTCAGTTCGGTCCTTGGCGCCGGGATTCTGGTGATCCCCGGGTTGGCGGCGCGGGCTGCGGGGGCTGGCTCTCTCTTAGCATGGATTTTCCTGTCGTTGGCGAGCTATCCTTTCGCGTTCACCTTCTCCAGTCTTTCGGCCCGCAGCCCAGAATCGGGTGGAATCTACTCTTTCGCAAAGGAAGCTTTCGGGCAGCGTGTAAGCACGATGACCGCATGGCTCTTCGTTGCTTGGGTGGTATTCGGCGCTCCGGCCGTCACCCTGGCCGCGGGAACGTATCTCGCATATGCCCTTCCTATTTCGGGACCGGGGGTCTTCGCCGTCGCAGCGGGCATTATCATACTAGCTTTTGCCATAAATTTCAGAGGCATTAGGCTGAGCGGAAGAGTGCAGGTAGGGCTTGTCGCGGCAATGGTTGGCATCCTCGCGCTGGCGGTCGCAGCTTCGAGTCCCGGGATCAAGTTCGCCAACTACAGCCCTGTCCTTCCGAGTGATATTGCGACCGTGGGAGTGGCTTCGGCCCTGATCGTTTGGTCATACCTTGGATACGAGAACGTCTCGAACATTGCGGAGGAGTTCAAGGACCCGAAGAGGGATTTTGGCAGGAGCGTCACGATCAGCGTGCTCCTTGTGAGCGCACTCTACTTGGCAGTCGCTTTCACAGTTGTCGGCACAGGCGCATACACCTCGGGGGGTGGAGTCACTCCTTTCGCTGTGATGATGTCCAACGTATTCGGTCCGTATGGGGGCGTGGCCGTATCCCTCTTCGCAGTCGTCATAATCTTCTCGACGGTAAATGCGTACACCGCCGGGATGTCTAGAGTCGTCTACGCGGCTGCCGTGGACGGCAGCCTCCCAAATTTTCTGGCGGACTTGGACCCGAAGACAGGGGTCCCTCGTCGGGCGATGATTGCACTGTTCGTTCTTATAATGTTCGGCCTGACCATATTCTATTTCGTGCACGTCGACGTACAGTCGGCCTTCCTTGCGACGAGCGGGGCGGCGGTCCTCACTTATGTTGTGGGGTCGGCGGCAGGCATAAGACTTCTGACCAAGGAAGTGAGGTCGAAGCGATACTTTCCCTGGTTGTCCCTAATTGTTTCTATTGTCATCCTCCCATTCATCGGTCTGTTGCTTGCAGTCAGTGTCGTGATTGCAGTTCTTGGGTTCGTCTACGGGCACATGGTGTTTCGCGACCGTGCCAAATTGAGCACTCCAGAGTCAAGCGTTTCAACCTCTGATAGTCATGACTAAATAATGCAGAGTCCCGTGCTCGGACATGCCTCTATACATGGATGTGCACAAGAAGGTGGAAGGCGTGACTGCCAAGGCGGTCGCTGAGGCGCACGCGAAGGACCTCGAACACCAGGGAAAGCATGGCGTCAGGTTTCTAAAGTACTGGGTGGACGAGAAGCAAGAATCCGTGTTTTGTCTGGTCGATGCCCCCAACAGGGAAGCCTCCAACAAGGTCCACAAGGAAGCTCATGGCCTTTTGGCGGACGAAGTCCACGAAGTAAGCGAAGGAATGTAGCGGGGTCGAACTGCCGCTAGTACCCGGCCGGAGCGCCGTCCCCCCGCACATCGCAGACCCCCTTCAGATGTCCCTTCGAGACCTCGACGGCCTGGCACGCCCCGGTGCTGCCAGGCATGGGGAGTTTCTTAATGTCGTACCCCTTTTGCGGCAGCTCGTACCCTCTTTCGACCAGCAGGGTCCTGCCTCCTCCCCAAAGGAACCTTGGATGGGCGACGTTCTGTTCGGCGTCCATCGAATAGTCGACGGAGTTGGTGACGAAAAGTGTATGCTGGAAGGACCTGTAGTCACCGCCGCTTGTTCCTATTGCAAGGTAAGGGCGGCCTTTCCTTTCGAGGATAAGGGACGACAGGGTATGGAGCGGACGCTTACGAGGCTCGACCTTGTTCGGACCTGCTGTGCTGAAGCCGGAGGCCCTGTTGTTGAGCATTACCCCGCACTCTGGAACGAATACCCGGGACCCGAACCGATTGAACAGGCTCTGGATCCCAGAAACCATGTTCCCCTCTGAATCGACGATTGAGAAAGCTGTCGTGTCGCCTGATCGGATCCTGCTTTGGGGAAGTGCCGTGGACTTCTCGCTGTTCATGAACGACTCCAAGTCGATCTTCTCGAACCGCGGGTCGCCAAGCATCTCGTCACGGCGCGCATATCCTATGAGGGCCGCCGACATGGTCAACTCAATTCGTTCCCTCGACAAAGGGCCCGTCCGCGAAAGGTCGTGCTCGAGAAGGAGCTTCAGGATCAGCAGGCTTGTTGCTCCCATGCTGTTCGGAGGAACTTCGTACACGGTCGTTCCCCTGTAGTCGAGCGTCAGAGGGTCAACCCACTCTGGCTTGTAGTCGGCGAAGTCGCCAGACTCACACGGGACCCCGCCAGAAGTTAGGGTCGCTGCTAATTTCTCGGCCGGCCAACCAGAATAGAAAGCGTCGGGACCTCCCTCAGATACGTCTGTAAGAACATGGCCGAGGGCCTCCTGTCTGATCCAGTCACCCTCAGAGGTGGGAACGCCCTTGGGTGCGAATATCGCTCTGGCCTCCGGTGACAGATCCTTGTATGCCCCGGCGACGGACCTGCAGACCCCCTCGCCGGCAGGGAAGCCCTTGTAGGCGTACTCCACAGACGCCCTGAGTAGGCCTTTGAACTCCTCTCTTCCCAGCTTCCTATGCATCTCCCAGACCCCGGCGATGTGGCCGGGGACCACGCAGGTGAGGGGCCCGTTCAGAGGAATTTGACCTCCGCCTTTCGCCTTGACGAGGTCCAAAGTGAGCCCTGAGGGAGACCAGCCGCTGGCGTTCAGACAGTGAACCTTCCCTGTCCCAGCATGATAGAACATGCCGAAGAAGTCTCCCCCGATTCCTCCGGCTGGGTGGAAGGTGACGGCTAGCGCGAGGCTTGTGGCCACGGCTGCGTCGAAGGCGTTTCCTCCCTTCCGAAGTATATCATATCCGGCAAGCGATGCGAGCGGCTGCTCGCTGGCAACGATGGCGTGCTCCGCCATTATGGTCCTGCTTAGGTTCAAGACGCGCATCCCATCCCGTTTTCGTTCTTAAGAAATCAGCGTCGGCCTATCTCAAGGGCGTAGACCCAGCTCGACTTGCCGAGCGGGCCGACCCGCTTGAAGCCAGCGCATTCGAACAGTTTTGGTGTTCCCATCCAAAGGTCTCTGGAGGCGCGCTCCCCCTCGACCGGGTAGGCTTCGATTACTTTCACCTTCCTTTTCTCCATGGCCTTCGTGGCTTCCTTCACGGCGAGACTTGCCAGGCCTAGCTTGCGGTGGCGCGGGGCAATGAAAAGACATGTGACCCTCCAAAGATCGTCGGAAGTAGGGACGTACATCCTCTTCCCATCGATTCGTGGGAGCTCCTCTCTTGGGCCGAATTGACACCAGCCGGCAGGGTCGCCTCCACAGTAGACGATTATTCCGTGAGCTTCGCCCTTGGTCACGAGTCCCTGTTTTGCCTTCTTGTTTTCTGAGTAGGCGCCCGCGTCAAAATCGCCGGGCTTGTGGTAGAACATGCACCAGCAACCTCCCCAGACTCCGCCGTTCGCGGCGAAGAGCTTCTCGAAATCAGGCCATGTCTTTGTCGACAGCTCCGCCGAGGTGAGCTTCCCGTGCTTGTGGGCGCCGTCAGATTTCTGCTTCATCGGGCCTCCCTAGCCGAGAATCTATTTATAGAACAAAGAGCACGTATACAACCTTCGGATGATGACCATTGAGCCAGTCTGAGCTTGACGCAGTGCTGGGGACCGTGGAGAATCC
>Ga0099828_10002844_pt1 | contig 12012 bp, 9 predicted proteins | sample CZO8metaG_2_FD_79338 | JGI IMG/M metagenome (GOLD analysis project Ga0099828, IMG submission 79338) | Vadose zone soil microbial communities from the Eel River Critical Zone Observatory, Northern California, USA - CZOApr15con2H1.8 metaG | ecosystem: Environmental > Terrestrial > Soil > Vadose...
CTATTGCCCCATCTGGAGAGCATCGCCAAGATGGGCAAGCCACTCCTCATCATTGCCGAGGACATCGAGGGCGAAGCCCTCGCTACGCTGGTCGTCAACAAGCTCCGCGGCACGCTGCAATGCGCTGCCGTGAAGGCTCCGGGCTTCGGCGATCGCCGCAAAGCGATGCTCGAAGACATTGCCACCCTCACCGGCGGCAAGGCCGTCACCGAAGATCTCGGCATCAAGCTTGAGAACGTGAAGATGGAAGACCTCGGCCGCGCCAAGAAGGTCACGATCGACAAGGACAACACCACCATCATCGAAGGCGGCGGCAAGACTTCGGAAATCGAGGGCCGCGTCAAGCAGATCCGCGAACAGGTCGAAAACACCACCTCCGACTACGACAAGGAAAAGCTCCAGGAGCGCCTTGCCAAGTTGGTTGGCGGCGTTGCGGTCATCAAGGTTGGCGCCGCGACCGAAACCGAGCTGAAGGAGAAAAAGGCTCGCGTTGAGGACGCCATGCACGCCACTCGTGCGGCCGTTGAGGAAGGCATCGTCGCCGGCGGCGGCACCGCGCTGCTGCGCTGCATCACCGCCATCGAGAAGCTCAAGCTGCACGATGACGAAGCTGTCGGCGTCGGTATCGTGAAGCGCGCTCTCGAAGAGCCGGCTCGCCAGATCGCACTCAACGCCGGAGCCGAAGGCGCGGTGGTCATCGGCAAAATCCGCGAGTCGAAGGATGAAAACTACGGGTTCAACGCGGACACCGGTGAGTATGGCGACATGGTCAAGATGGGCGTCATCGATCCCGCCAAGGTCACCCGCCTGGCGCTGCAAAACGCAGCTTCCATCGCGGGCCTGATGCTCACCACCGAAGCGCTCGTCGCGGAACTCAAGGAAGACGACAAGAAGGGCGCAGCGGCGGCCGGCGGCGGTCCGGGCGGCGGCATGGGCGGCATGTACTAACCTGATTCGCGAACGCGAATCTTTCCGGCGGGCCGATTCCAATCGGCCCGCTTTTTTTCGCGCACGTTACCGAAGGATTCCGTCGCAAAGACCCCGACGGGAGGGCTTTACTCTACCCAAACCCAGCAGGCCATCTTCTTAGTACGCTGTCAGCGAGGTTGAGGCTTGCGTTCCTCCGGAGTTGCCACCGATGGTGGTGACTCCTATGCCAGTAGTCGTCGCTAGGCCGGCAGCATTGGGACCGTTTGTGATGGTCGCCACGGTGGAGGACGATGAACTCCAGTGGGTGTTGAACGTGATGTCTTGCGTCGTGGCGTCGCTGAAGGTTCCAATCGCTGCGAACTGCTGCGTGCTGCCGATGGTGACGGACGGATTAGCGGGTGTAATCGCAACAGAAAGTAGGGTACCGGTTCCCACGACCAAGGTTGCGGCTCCGGTGATGCCCGAGCTTGTCGCGGAAATCGTGACCGTTCCCGCTTTCTTGCCGTGAGCAAATCCCGAGGAGCGAATCGACGCAAACTGCGGCTTCGAAGACTTCCATGACACACCGCTGAGATTGGTTGTGACGCTTCCGTCACTGAAGGTCCCAGTAGCCGTGAACTTCAAGGAAGTGCCGGCTGCAATTTGCGCGCTGGCCGGAGTGACGGTAATGCTGGTTAAATTCACATTGGAGACGGTCAAGCCCGTAGAGCCACTGACCGAGCCCAAAGCCGCGGCGATCGTGCTTGTCCCGGCTGCCACGCTGGTGACCAGCCCCTTGTTGTTGATTGTGGCCGTCGCGGCGGTCGAGGAACTCCAAAGCACGGACAGCGTGACGTCCTGTGTGCTGCTGTCGCTGAAAGTTCCGGTGGCGGTGAACTGCTTAGTGGCACCGATGGGCATAGTTGAACTGGCCGGTGAAACTGAGAGTGAAACCAGAGCCGCGTTCGTCACCGTGACCGAGGCCGTTCCGCTGACTCCACCGGAGATCGCGGTTACGGTTACGCCGCCAGCGGCGACACCCGTTGCGAGTCCCGAGGAGTTTACGGTGAGCAAATTCTGCGCCGACGAAGACCACGTCACGGAGGGTAGCAGTTGGGTGCTGCCGTCGTCGAAAATGCCGGTGGCACTGAATTGTACGGCGGTTCCGGTTGCAATAGTTGCGGTCGCGGGAGTGACGGAGATGGACTGCAGGTGAGCATCGACCACCGTCAAAGTGGAGGAATCGGCGAAGGCTCCAACTGTCGCTGTGATAGTCGTAGTCCCTGGGCCTGCAGTGGTCGCCATGCCCGTGCTTGCATCGATGGTCGCAGCAGCCGGGGAGGACGAACTCCAAACGGCGCCATTTTGCAGGTCAGCGCTCGATCCATCGGTGTAGAACGCCGTCACCACATACTGCTGGTTGATGCCGATCGGCAGAGTCAGTCCAACCGGAGTCACCGAAATTGAGCTAATCGTCGGAGTTGTGACGGTAATGAGTAAGGATTGCGTGACGCCGTTCAGTGCGGCGGAAATAGTCGCGGACCCCGCGGCGACCGCTGTTAACAGCCCATTGGCGTCGATGGTGGCCGTTACGTTGGAAGACGAGCTCCAGGTAACGAGGCTCGTCAAGTCGCGGCTGCTGCCGTCGCTGTACGTCCCCGTAGCAGAGAATTGTTGCGTGCTGTTTACCGGAACAGACGAGATCTGGGGAAAGATCGCGATGGTGGTCAGATTTATTCCCGCCGAGGTCACCGTGAGATTTGCTGATCCCTGAATGCTGGAGATATTGGCTGTGATCGTTACCGCGCCGTTCTTCAGGCCCTTGGCCATTCCGGTTGCGTCTATGGAGGCGATGCTGATATTCGATGAGCTCCATTGCGCGGAGGCGGTCACATCCTGTGTGGTGCCATTAGAATAATGCCCGGTGGCAGTAAACGGCTGGTTCGCGTTGGCGGCTACCGACGCGGAAGCCGGCGTCACGTCGATGGACGTGAGCGTCGCGTTTCCAGGTGTGCCGGTCTTGGGTAGACCACTGCAGGACACCAGTAACATGAGAGAGACCGCGGCAAGGGTCCACGCGAATGCTTTCACAGCTCGTCCTCCTGGCGAATGCCTTATGGCTAAGATTTTTCTAATGTCTTTCGGCGCAAATCTCTGCTCAGACCTGGTTCTGGCCCACTTATGGTTTAGTCTCCGGCGTTCTTATTTGGGAAGGCTCTATGAGTAGTTTGGAAGAATTAGGAGTTGAGTTCCATTTCGGAAATCGGTACAGGCCACCAATGCAATACTCCTGTTCGAAGGTACAGGTGGCGGGAGGCTCTATTCCCGCCCAAACGATGCGCGCGCTCCTAACCGGACTGGCCTACGCCGCGGCTCCTTGTTTCCTCTGCCATCGTTCGCTACACTTTGCCTGCCCTACCGCGACTCTTCAGGGGAGAGTCATCCATGCCCGGACTTTTGCAGCGTTTGCTGCCGCGCGAAGAGGACTTCTTCGTCCTCTTCAGCAAGCAAGCCGATAACATTCAATTAGGCGCCAAGGCTTTGCTCCAAATGCTCGAACATTACACCGGCGTGCCCGAGCAGGTGCAGATCGTCAAGGCCATCGAGCACGATGGCGACGAAATCACCCATAGCATCTTCACCAAGCTGAACCAAAGCTTCATCACGCCGTTCGATCGGGAAGACATTCATGAGCTCACCAGCCGGCTCGACGATGTCATCGACTTGATCGACGCCGCCGCCAGCCGCTTTGTGCTCTACCGCGTGGCCAGCATTCGCATCGGCACCGTCGACCTCGTCAGAGTTCTGGTCTCCGCCACGGCAGAGCTTTCCGCGGCCATCCGGGCGCTGTCCTCGCCCGAAAAGGCTCTGAAGCACTGCATCGAAATTAACCGCTACGAAAACGAAAGCGACCGCTTGTGCCGCACGCTCATCGCCCAGCTTTTCGATGAAGAAACCGATTCCGTGCAGATCATCAAGTGGAAAGAAATCTTCGAAGTCATCGAAACCGCAGTCGACAAATGTGAAGACGTCGCCAACGTAATCGAAGGCGTCATCCTCAAAAACGCCTGAAGTGTATGCCCACCTCAACAATGCGCCCGAAGGCTCTCTGTCTGACTTCCCTTACCTCTCTTAATTCCCTTCCTTCCTTCTTTTTCAGGATCTGCCGGTGACGAGCTTCCACCTTCTCATCACGGTCATAGTCCTCACCCTGACCTTCGAGTTCTCCAACGGCTGGCATGATGCCGCCAACTCCATCGCCACGGTCGTTTCCACTCGCGTGCTAACCCCATTCCGCGCCGTGGCCTGGGCCGCTTTCTGGAACTTCATCGCCGCTTTTGTGTTTGGCACCGCCGTCGCTAAGACCATTGGCAAAGGCATGGTTCACATCGAAGTGGTGAACCAACAAGTATTGTTGGCCGGGCTGCTCGGAGCCATTTTCTGGAATCTCATCACGCTTATTCTTGGCTTGCCCACCAGTTCGTCGCACGCTCTCATGGGTGGCTACGGCGGCGCTGCGGTAGCGAACGCCGGTTTTCAGGCCATCATCGTCAGCGGCTGGACGAAGCCAGTCCTGTTCATTTTTCTCTCTCCCATCATTGGCATGGTCGTCGCCACGACCGTGACCATTGCTACCAGTTGGATCGTTCGCAAGCAACGCCCGCTGAAAGTTGACCGCTGGTTTCGCCGCCTACAACTCCTTTCCGCGGCCGCTTACAGCCTGGGCCACGGCACCAACGACGCCCAAAAAGGCATGGGCATCATCACCACCGCGCTAGTCGCCGGCGGTTTGCTCAAGACGTTCGACGTTCCGTACTGGGTCATCGTCTGCTGCCACCTCGCCATGGGCGGCGGCACCATGGCCGGCGGCTGGCGCATCATCAAAACCATGGGCCAGCGCATTACCAAACTCACCCCCTTCGGGGGTTTTGCAGCCGAGGCTGCCGGAGCGCTTACCCTCGCCGGCACCGCGCACTTCGGCATTCCGGTCAGCACCACGCACACCATCACGGGCGCAATTGTTGGCGTCGGAGCAACGCGGCGCCTAACCGCCGTTCGTTGGGGTGTCACGCGGCGTATCGTTTGGGCTTGGGTACTCACCATTCCCGGCGCCGCCCTCTTCGGCGCGGGCCTCTTTCGTCTGCTCCATCTGGTGCTTCCTTAATCGGCCGCTGCTGCCGCACAACTCGTTTTTGCATCGGCTTCGTCAAAACAGGTAGCGAGCCGTTTCTACCGGCTCAGGGATGGATCGATGAAACCCGCAAAATTGCTCCTCTCGGCTCTTGCCATTGCGGCTCTAAACTCGTTGGTGGCAACGCAAGGCGAAGCACGACCGGCGCAGCAAGTTCCGACTGACGATTCCGGCTTGGTCGGGGATTGGCGAGGCGAGTCAGTCTGTGTGGTGCGGGACGGCGCGTGCCGCGACGAAGACTCTCTCTATCACCTCGCCAAGCTGGCCGGGAAACCTGGCTGGCTTTCTATGAAGCTGGACAAAATTGTGGACGGCAAGCCGGTAACCATGGGCACCACGGAGTGCAGCTACGATTCTGCGAAGCGAGCCCTCACCTGCGAATTCCCGCGCGGCGTCTTCCGTTTCACGATTCAGGGCAACAAGATGGCGGGGACCATGAGCCTGACGGACAGCACACTCTGGCGCAAGATCACTCTGAGCAAGTCGTCTTAGACTCCAGAGAAGTCGCTAAGACAGTTTTGCCCGCAGCAAATCTTCGACGTCATTGATTTTATCTCCCAGCAGATTTACCTTGCTGGCCAGCCCCTGGATCTCCGATTCCGCGCGACGGTTCACGTCAAAATCGAGTTCGCTGCGCAGGCGGTCCTTCGTGTCCTGGCGGTTCTGGCTCATCATGATCACTGGCGCTTGAATCGCCGCAAGCATCGAAAGAAACAAATTGAGAAGAATGAAGGGATAGGGATCCCACGCGGATCTGCCCAAAATGATGTTCACCGCGCTGTAGATCACCAGGACTGTCAGGAACGTGATGATGAAGGTCCAGGAGCCGCCGAAGCCGGCGACTCTATCCGCGATGCGCTGGCCAAAGGTGGCCTCTCCCTCAATCACTTCGTTGGGATTACGATTCGCGCGCACCCGCACCAACTGTTGCGACGCGTGAAACTGTTTGCCCAGCACGGTCAGCATGTCCATGCCGGCCATCGGCTTGCGCTGCAGCAGCACCGCGATGTCGTGACGGTCCACTTCAAGGCAACGCGATTCTTCCAGCGCGATCGCAGTGGTTTGGTGCGGTGTCTGCTCCAGCATGGACGCGAAGCCAAAAAACTCGCCGTGGGCGGGCTCATCGACCACTACCTCCTGATGATCCTCATCGAGCGTGGTGACGCGCACGCGGCCAGACACCATCACGTAAGCCTGTCCGGCGGCATCGCCCATCTTGTAGATACGCTGGCGCGGCGCAAACTTCTTCAGCTCCACCTGACCGGCCAGCACCGCGGTTTCTTCATCATCAAGCAGCGCGAACAGCGGCACATGCTTCAAGGCTTCCGGATCGCACGACATTGGTCACCTCTCCTGTGAGGCCAAATCGTGCCTAATCTCCAAATCCATTTCAAGAGCATCGCGCCTGCATCCTCAGGATGCGCGAGGCGGCGTCTTGAAGTAAGCAACGACGAACAGAACGCCGAGCAGAAAGTCCGTGCCGGCAAAGAGCAAATCCGAGCTACGCGTGCGCGCTTGCAGGACGAGGATGACGACCGCGGCGGCATAGCTGAATTTCTCAAACATCGAAGGGATCATGAGCGGCCGATAACGCACGGGGTCGCTGGCGATGAAGAAAAACGCGATTTGCCAGGCCAATGCCACTCCTACAAACCCGTAGAAAAATGCCGGGTGCGTGATCGGCGGGGGATCCCTGTGGCCGATCAAATCGAACATGAAGTACAGCGGCGTGATAATCAGCACGCCCCAAATCGCCGCCACTCGGAACACGGTCTTGGCGAATTTCATGGAGTTCATGGAGCATATTGTATTACATCCCGTAATACGCTAGGATTATTTTGGTGATATTATGGCCTCTCCCCTGACACTCCGACTCGACCCCAAGACTCGCCAACGACTGGAACGCATCGCCCGCCGCAAGCAGCTATCCAAATCGGAGATCGTTCGCCAGGCTATCGACGCCTGGGCCGATCGCCAAGAGCCGGTGGCCTCGCCGTATGGAGTATTAGCCGACCTAATCGGCGTAGTGCGCGGCGGAAAGGCCAACCGTTCAGCGCAAACGGGCCGCAGCTTCGCACAACTTTTGAAGAAACGGCGGAGCCGGGATTGATCCTGGTCGATGCCGGCCCGCTCGTGGCCCTGATCGATGCTGACGACCAACATCACGCCAAGTGCGTCTCCACGTTGCAAACTCTGCGCGAACCCCTGGCTACCGTGTGGCCACCAGTGACCGAAGCGATGTACCTCCTTGCGGACCTGCCCAAAGCTCAAGATGCTCTTTGGGAAATGCTGGAACGAGGCGCGCTTCAGCTCCTCCCTCTTTACGCGGCGGATGTGCCTCGAATGCGGGAACTGATGCGTAAGTATGCCGATCGCTCGATGGACTTCGCTGACGCGGCGCTAGTGCGTGTTGCCGAGCGGGAGGGCATCCGCAAAATCTTCACCTGCGATCGCAAGGACTTTTCTGTGTACCGCCTTCACAACCGCATCCGCCCTCAGCTTCTTCCATGAAATCTCGGCTTTGCGGGCGGCTTACTCATGGCGGTGGCGGCGCGCGGCGGACTTCCCGCGGATAAAACGATGGAAATGCGGCCGACGTTTTTCAGAACGCGAATTGCACTTGCAAGTCGATGCGGCGGTTCGCGCCGGCGGACGAAAAGGGCCCGGTGGCTAGGGCATTCGGTTGACCAAAGAACGGCGAGCCGAGAACGCCGCTGGGCGTAGCGACGTTCACGACGTTCAAGACGTTGCGCGCGGAGACGCTGAACGTCAGATTGTAACGTCGATCGGTAGGGCTTCCCATTCCGCCGAACCCGCCGCCAAACGGGCCGCCGTGGCCGTGCTCGCCACCGCCACGCCCTCCGCCCGGACCACCTGCGGTGGGCGCAGTCTCCGGCTTTCTGCCGAAACCGAACGTCTTACCGAGGCGCACATTCAAGGTGAAACGAGGCGAGGTGGTGCCGTAATTGATGGGAACAATTTTCTCGCCGGGAACCGGAACGGTGTCAAAAGTGCCGAATTGTGTGACCACCACATCTGCGGGGTTGGAAAGCGTGCTGGCGAACGACGGGCGAGAGTTGAAAACGGTAGTGCCACTGAGATCGGTAGGCACGGTGATATTGAAAGGCGGTCCGGACTGCGCGATGAGAAACGGACTCAGACGGAAAGCGTGCGGCAGAGACATGGTGCCGCCAAAAAAAACACGGTGGCGAATATCGAAGGCAGCGCGTCCATAGTCCTGGCCTAAATCGTACGGATTGGAACTGAACGACGAGGGGCCGGCAGTGTCGCTGTCCGCATAGTTGAGCACGTAAAAGCCGAACAAGGAGAACTTAGTGCCCACACGGATGTTGGAATTTACGATTAGCTGTTTCTGCCGGAAAACACCGTCGGACTGATATTCGAACATGTTCCCGACGTTTCCAAAAGGGCGTATGGCTGCAGGATTGAACGGATCGCCAGGGGGATACGTACCCGGCTCCGGCGCATTGATGTTGCTGACCAGCAGCGAGTGTACTCCACGAGTATTGAGATAGGTAACCGTAAGGTTCGCGCTCTTGGTGAGCTGGCGCTCCAGGCTTGCGCCGGTCTGCATGACGTACGGTGCACGAAGATTGGGATCGATTCTATATTTCGAGCAAGTATTGGGATCAATTAGAGAACTGCCCGTTGCGCAGGGCTGCGCAGGTAGATTCAAGCAAGTGAGTCCGGGTGAGTTCGGGCAATAGACGGGATTGTTGATCACCAGTTGCTCCTGGTTCAAGCCGTTGACGCGCTCCGCCTCCATCAGCAGGTCGCTGGTAAAACGGTCGTAGAACATCCCAAAGCCGGCGCGCAAAACGGTCTTGGGCGACTTGTTCTTCCCTCCTCCGCCCAGCCCCCAGGCGAACCCGACGCGCGGCGCGACATCGGCGTGATCACTAATGGCGTTCTGGGTTTCGTAGCGCAGGCCGTAGCTCAGGGTCATGTTGGAGCGAAAACGCCAATCATCCTGGAGGTACAGGCCCACGTCGAAGACATTCACTGCCAAGCTGGGCAAGCCCTCGGTGACTCTCGCTTGGTTAGGCCCGCTGCCCGGCAAACTCATCAGCGTCGATTTGTAGCTGGTGAGTTCGGGGCCATCCAAAGAGGTAAACGTGTAGGTACCGTTGAAATTCGACATGGAGTTGCTCGAGTCGCGGATGTCGCGTACGCGGCCGCCGAATTTCAGGAAGTGAGTGCCCAGGACCATGGACGTGTAGTTCTGCAATTCATAGTGATCCTGGTTGTTGATGATGCTGCCCTGGCTGCTTCCGCCGTCGGTGAAGGCGCCCGGGACACCAATAGTGGGCAGCGGGCTCTGCGCGTTCTGATTGTTGCGGTCGCGGATGTACTGAAAGCGCGTTTCGTTGACAATTTTCGCGCCAAAGATTTGTGAATCGCTGACTTGCAGGGTTTGCTCGGTGCTGGTGACGTTGTAACCCTGAGAAGGCAGCGAGAACTGGCCCACACCATCATTGGTTTCGTTCTCGCGGTAGAACTGGTAGCGCGCCGTCAACGTGTTATTCGCACCGAGCTGGTAATCCAGGCGGGGACTGACGTTGATCCGCGTGCGCGGGTTGGCAATGGCCTCGCTTAGCGTCAGCGGGTTGAAATTGGAATCGAGGATTCTTGCATCGATCACCTGCGAATCGTTGATGTCGCGCCGCTCCAGGTTGAAGAAGAAGGAAGCCTTCTTGCTCAGCGGCCCGCCAACGTTGCCGCTGAATTGCGTGGTTTCGTAGCCCGGCTGCGTCTGCACGAATGGACTCTTGGAATTGAAGGCGGACGAAGTACCGCTGAAATAAAGTTGGCCGTGGAACTGGTCACTGCCGGGCTTGGTCAGGATTTCGATGCGTCCGTAGCCGAGCTTATCGTATTCCGCGGAAAAAGGATTCTGGTTGATGCGAATTTCGCGGATGGAGGCTTTGGGCGGAAGCTGGCCGCCAGTGAAGCCGTCGATATAGATCTGGCCGCCGTTTGGGCCAGCGGAGGGCCCGGCGAGAGCTTGCAGGTCGGACTGTAAGTCGTCCGGATCATCGGAAAGCGCTTCCAGGTCTTTTCCCTGCAGCACGATCGCGCCGGCATTGTTGGCCGGATTGGTGTCCAGAGCGGCGGCGGCCTGGTCAGTGACTGTAACTTTCTCTTCCCGGACCTCGATGGTAAGCGGCACGTCCAGCTTTTGAATTTGTCCGGCGAGGACTTCGACATTCGAAGTCTCGGACGCCGCAAATCCCTGCGCAATTACCTTCACGCCATATTTTCCGGGGATGAGGTTCCTGAACTCGTAGATTCCATCACGGTTGGTAATAGCGGTAAGCGCGTTACCCGTGGCCGTGGTGACGATTACCGTCGCATGGGCAATCACGCTCCCGGAAGGGTCGGCAACTTGGCCACGGAGCGTGCCATTAGCCGTTTGCGCGAAGAGCGGTGACGCGAGAAGAACCGCGAAGAGGAGAGGCGTGATGAGGACAATCTTTTGAACACGACCGAGAGTCATCAAGTCTCCTGAAATGCTTGTTTGATTTGTCGCGCCCCGCAAATCACGGCGTTCCCGCGTCTCCTCCGGGTGAGCTGAGGCTCCAGGGGGAGAGGATGGATTGACCGCCTTTGGGCGAGGCCTCGAGAATTGGTTCGACGCCCGCGAGGAGCGTAATAGCGGTGACTCCGCCGTCCTGTGTTCCGGGTGTGGCAACAATCATCACGGCATCGCCGTTGTTCAAGTCGCTAAGGCCCGCGGAGGGCATACGACTGAGGGCCTGCTGAAGGTCCGACGGCCCCTGCCCAGACTGTCCGGAATCGGGCCGGCCGGCCGAGCGCGTCGCGGCAGTACCGCTTGTTGCGGATGGCTCCGCGGGCTTGGGCGTTGGTCCCGCTGCGGCAGGCGGCGCGTCCGCCGAAGTCCCCTTGAGCCGATCGGCAATGCGCTGCGCCATGGGAGGCGGCAGTTTACGGAGTTGGGACTCTCTAGTGACCGTGATCGTCACGGGCTTCTTGGTAGCCAGGTCCATCACCGTAATAGTTCCGGCCGAGGAATCGATGGAGGCAATGGTGCCGGCAATGTTGCGGAAGGAGCCAGAAACGACCTCGTCCGCGGTGAGCTCGCTGCCATCCATGTTGCGGCTCCCCCGCGCGCGGAGTTGGTCACCCGCTTTGATTTCGCCGATTGGCGCGGTCTTTGCGTCATCGAATTTGATGGAATTGGGAGCGTAGCGCCGCAGCTGAGTATTTTGGGAAACATGAACAGCGATGTTCTTGCTCGCGCCCAGGGTCGTGGTTGTAATTGTGATGGTGCCACTCGAGGGATCAACCGCGCTCACCAATCCACCCACCCCACGTTTTTGCCATTCTTCGCGCTCGCGGGCTTGCTTTTGCGCAATGTCCGTCTTCTTCATGGCAATCAGCGAGGCGGCCAGCAAGGACTTGCCATCGTCCGCCATTTTCCCGCGCACCAACACGCGGTCGCCGGGCTGCACGTCCTGCAATTCAAGAGGAACGGCGTTTTTCAGATCCTTTTCGCCCGGCTCCACACGAAGGAGCCGCGCGCCGTCCTGCAGGAGGACGCCGATGTCGCTACCCGCATCGGTTGTTAACGTGATGCTTTTTCCGGCGATGGTCTTCACCGTGCCGAGCGATCTTGTCGCGGCAACTTGCGGAGCGGACGGCTGCGCTTCCTGGGCTCTTAGCAGAACACCGCCGCCCTGAAGCGCAAGACCGCAAATGAGCGTGACCATCAGCCTCGCACCAGTGCTTCGGTAGATTCTCACTATCCCCGCTCCCTAAAATGAACTGGCAAACAGTATGAACTGGAAAGCCACGGCACGGAGACCCCGCGCTCGCGGCGCATCGCTCTCGACAACTATACCAATCTGAATTCTTAGACGTGCGCAGCA
>Ga0099828_10002845_pt1 | contig 12012 bp, 12 predicted proteins | sample CZO8metaG_2_FD_79338 | JGI IMG/M metagenome (GOLD analysis project Ga0099828, IMG submission 79338) | Vadose zone soil microbial communities from the Eel River Critical Zone Observatory, Northern California, USA - CZOApr15con2H1.8 metaG | ecosystem: Environmental > Terrestrial > Soil > Vadose...
AGAAGGAGATCGACGCGGTCGTGGCGCGCATCCAGGAGTTCGGCATCACGCCGGTGCCGCTCCCGGGCGCGGAGCGCATGGCCATCGGAACGTTCGGCTCGACCTCGCGCGCCGCGGCCGAGGCGGTGGAGTCGCTCCCGGGCGTGGCCGAGGTCGTCCCGGTGAGCCGGCCGTTCAAGCTCGCGTCGCGCGAGGTCATACCCGACGACACGGTCGTTCAGGTGGACGGCGTGCCCGTCGGCGGCACGGCGGGGCTCGCGGTCATGGCCGGGCCCTGCTCGGTCGAGTCGCGCGACCAGGTCCTCGCGACGGCGCGCGCGGTCCGCGCCGCCGGCGCGACGATCCTTCGCGGCGGCGCCTTCAAGCCACGTTCGTCGCCGTACGCGTTCCGCGGACTTGGCGTCGACGGCCTCACGCTGCTGGCCGAGGCGCGGGCCGAGACCGGCCTCGCGATCTGCACCGAGGTGCTCGCGCCGGGTGATGTCGACGCGGTCGCGCGGGTCGCGGACTGCCTGCAGATCGGCGCGCGCAACATGCAGAACTACGCGCTGCTCGACGCGGTCGGTGAGCAGCCCAAGCCGGTGCTCCTCAAGCGCGGGATGTCGGCGACGATCGAGGAGTTCCTGCTCTCGGCCGAGTACGTCCTGGCGAAGGGCAACCGCAACGTGATCCTCTGCGAGCGCGGCATCCGGACGTTCGAGAAGTACACCCGCAACACCTTCGACGTGAACGCCATCCCGCTGCTCAAGCGGCTCACGCACCTCCCCGTGATCGGCGATCCGTCGCACGGCACGGGCAAGTGGTACCTCGTGGCGCCGGTCGCGCTCGCCGCCGTCGCGGCCGGGGCGGACGGCGTGCTCATCGAGGTGCATCCCAGCCCCGACCACGCGCTCTCCGATGGCTTCCAGTCGCTCACGTTCGAGAACTTCAGCGCGCTCATGACGCAGCTCGCGGCGGTCGGGCGTGCTCTTGGCCGAGGCGTCGGCGTTCCCCTCGGGACATAGTGCTTCGCAATACAGGCGTCGCTCGTCCACGTACGGAAGCTGCGGCTTCCGTACTCGGCCTCGCTAGCCTGTGAGGCTCGGCGTCGCGGGCCTCGGCCTCATCGGAGGCTCGCTCGCCCTGGCCCTGCGTAAGCGACATGAGGTCCGCGGATACGACGTCGCGCGCGAGACGCGGGACGTCGCGCGCGCCGCGGGACTCGGGATCGTCGACACGCTCGAGGCGCTGCTGCCCGCCGACGCGATCATCGTCGCCACGCCCATGACCGCGGTGCTGCCGACGCTCGCGGCGCTGGTCCCGCGTGCGGGTTCGGCGGTGTTGGTGGATGTCGCATCTGTGCGTGGCCCGGTGGACGCGTTCGCGCGCGAGCAGTCGGGCAGGGCTCGCTTCGTGGGCATGCATCCGATGGCCGGCCGCAGCGAGAGCGGATTCGCGGCCGCCGATCCGGCGCTCCTCATCGGACGGCCGTTCCTGGTCGTACCGACCGCGACCTCGGACGCGCCGGCGATGGCCATCGCGGGCGAGATCGCGCGCGACGCCGGGGGCGTCGTCACGGTGTGCTCCGCGGCCGAGCACGACCGTATCGTCGCGCTGGTATCGGCGCTCCCGCTGGCGCTCGCGGCCGCGCTGTCCATCGCGGCGTCCGACGACGAGGCCGACGTCAGCAGCTTCGCCGGCCCGGGCTATCGCGACACGACGCGCCTCGCGCTCACCGCGCCGGACATCGCGGAGCCGCTACTGCTCGCGAACAGCGGGAACGTCGTCGCCGCGATCGCGCGGCTGCGTGCGGTCCTCGACGAGCTCGAACGCGCCATCGCGGAACGCGATGCGGCCGCGGTACGCGCGGTCCTGGCCCGCGCCGCGGAGGCGCGCGGCCGGTTGGGCTAGCGGCCGAGCCGCTCCAGCATCTCGTAGAAGCCGGGAAAGGTCTTCGAGACGGACTCCCAGCCGCTGACCGCCACGCCCGGCACGTGCAGGCCGAGCACCGAGAAGGCCATCGCGATGCGGTGATCGCCGACCGCGTCGACGACGCCGCCGTGCAGCGGCGCCGGCTCGATGCGGATCGCGTCGCCGAAGACCTGCGCGCTTCCGCCGAGCGCGACGATGCCCGCCGCGACCGCCGCGGGACGATCGCTCTCCTGATGCCGCGTGTGCGCGAGCCCATCGAGCTCGGTCGGCGTGTCCGCCTGCGTCGCGATGACCGCGAGGGTGGGGAAGACGTCGGAGCAATCGGAGACGTTCGCGATGATCCCCTGAAGTCCGCCGACGCGCCGCACCGTCGTCCAGCTCCCGCCATGCGACACGTTGCAGCCCATCTCGGTGATGAGATCGAAGAAGCGCACGTCGCCCTGACCGCCTGGCTCGTGTTTCGCCGACACGTTGTCGATGGTCAGCGATCCACCGAGGATCGCGGCGGCCGCCCCCGGATACGTGGCGGCGGTGGCGTCACCGGGCACGGCGAACGACCGCGCCTTCGGTCTCTGCGGGGCGACAACGAACACGTGTGACGAAGGGCGTTGCACGCGGATACCGCGCCGTTCGAGCGCGGCGACGGTCATCTCGAGGAACGGGGCGCTCACGATCTGTCCGGTGAGACGGAGGCGCAGACCCTCGGGCATGCGCGGCGCCACGAGGAGCAGCGCCGACGCGAACTGGCTCGACTCGTAGCCGGCCACGCTGACCTCGCCGCCGCGCAACGGGCCGTGCACGACGAGCGGCAGCCCATCGCCCTCGACCGTGGCGCCGAGCGCACGCAGCGCGTTCGCCAGCTCGGCCATCGGCCGCTGGCGCATGCGCGGTGACCCGTCGATCCGCACCTCCGCCTCGTCCAGCGCCGCGAGGGCCGCGACGAAGCGGGCGACCGTGCCGGCGTCGCGTGCGTCGATCGCGACGTGCGCGTAGGGGATCTCGCGCGGGGTGACCTCGATGCGACCGCTCTCCCAGCGCACCTCGTGACCGAGTGCCGACAGGGCGTCGGTCATCGTGTGCACGTCGTCGCCGGGATCCAGCGTTCCGACGTCCAGCCGCGAGCGCCCCTTCGCGATCGCTGACAGCACCAGCTCGCGGTTGGCCACGCTCTTGGACGCGGGCACACGTACGCGCACGCCCTCGAGGGCGCGGCGGAGCGGTGGGATCGTGCGGGGGTCCACGGGATGCGAGGGTAATGGAGGGACGCTGGGCACGATGAGCGACTATTTGGCCTAGCCATGTACACGCGTGCGGAGCGCATCGCCCAGATCTCGCTCGTCGTCGTGGCGCTCGTATTCGCCGTCGCCGTCGGCGGATTCGTACTCGGTCGCGGCGGCGGCGGGAGCGGCACGGGCAGCGACGCCACACCAAGCGCGAGCGGCAGCCCGAAGCCGCCCGACGTCACGTTCACCCAGGACACCTGCTGCACGCAGACCGCGCGTTTCCTCAAGGCCGCCTGGACGTCGACCGACCGGGTGACCACGGCGAAGGTCGTCGTGACCCCGGAGACGGGGTTCCCCTGCGACACAACGCTCGACCCGAGCGGGCTCAAGGGCGTCATCAGCTGCCAGGGCCTGCTCAAGGGCGCCACCGATTACGTCGCGGCGCTGACCCTGACCGGACCGCGTGGCACGTTCAGCTATCCCCAGAAGTTCAAGACGATGGGCGATCGCCTCACCGGGGTGCAGTGGTTCACGGAGTTCGAGGACCCGCGCGGTGACCCGCTCGCGTGCGCCGCCGCGAGCGTGCGCATCGTGCAGAGCTACACCACCGGCGGGAACGACCCGCTGACCGCGACGCAGATCCTCACGCAGGGGCAGGCCTACAACAAGAGCAAGGATCCGGGCATCGACCCCGTCGCGATCGCGACGATGCAGAAGCGGCTCGACGCGCGGAACAACTACCACTACTACCGCTTCGCGACGCGCGAGGAGGCGACGAAGTCCGCGATCTACTGGCTGGTCCGGAGCGGCAAGCCCGTCCACGTCATCAGCCTGGCCGGACAGCACGATCCGCTGCTCGTGGGATTCACCGGCTTCTTCGGCACGTTCTACGACGACCCGGGCAACAATTTCACCCAGGTCATCGTCGAGGACCCGCAGCGCGGCGACACGCGGCCCGAGACCGCGAGCCATCGCCCGGACAAGTCACGTTCGCCCGGCTTCCAGACCGGTCAGCCCCTCAATCTGGACGAGTGGTACGGCGACGAGTGGTGGCTGCGGTTCAACTACGCCGCGAGCGTGCGGATGCCCGACGGCTCGTTCATCAACGTCGAGCGCAACGACGGCGTCTACGCCACGCCGCACTGGGGCGGGCAGTTCGTGCTGCTGGTGGACGACGGCGACGTCGACTGGCCGTCGGACAAGGAAGGACGCGTGAAGTGGCACTAGATTCGGCGAGTTCGCCGGCCGTCGAGCTCGCTAGCACTCCTTTCCTGGACCGCTTGCCGCGAGAGAGCCGCGACCAGGTCCTTGTCAACAGCACCAGGATCCGATATCGCGCCGGGACGATTGCCTTTCATCCCGGCGACGCCGACCGTGCGGACGTCCTTGAAAGCGGTTTCGCTCGCGTCTATCTGACGTCAGCCGAAGGACGCCAAACCACCATCAGGTACGTCCACCCCGGCGAGCTGATGGGCGGGCTGCTGGTCGTGGGCGGCGTCTTCGACGGCTCCGTGCAGATGCTCGTGGACTCGACGGTGATCCATCTCGACCTTCTCACCATGCGCAGGCGTGTGGACATCGATCCGGCGGTGGGAAGCGCGCTTGCCGCGGATCTTGCGCGGCGCTATGCGCACTGCATACGCACGATCGCCCTTTACGCTTTCGGGTCGGTGCTCCAGCGCGTCGCATTCGACCTCCTGGATCGAGCGTGCCGCACCCAGCTGTCAGCGGGACACCTTGAGGCGGCCGTGTCACAGCAGGAGATCGCCGACGGCATCGGCTCGGCCCGACCGGTGGTGGCGAAGGGGCTCACCGCCATTCGCGCGCGCGGTCTGGTCGACACCACCCTTCGTCGGGTCAGGATCCTCGATCCCGCGGGACTCGAGGCCCTGGCCCTCTCCGGATTGCTCTGAGTCGGGCGCTCGACCTGTCATCTGGATGACAGCGATCGGGCGCCGGCGGCTCCACCGTTCAGTCAACGATGGTTCGGCCACGACCGAGAGTGGTCAGGAAGGTTCAGGTAGTGATCAGCACCGAAGCTCGCGCCACTGCTGACCAGATCGAACGCGCGAACGCGACGGGGTTGACCCCGGTCGTTTTCATCCACGGGCTCTGGCTGCTCCCGAGCAGCTGGGATCGCTGGGCCGCGGTCTTCGAGGAGGCCGGCTACACGACCGTGAAGCCGGGGTGGCCGGATGATCCCGATACGGTGGCCGAGGCGAAGACGCACCCCGAGATCTTCGCTCACAAGAGCGTTGGCCAGGTCGCCGACCACTACGTCGAGGCGATCGGCAAGCTCAAGAAGAAGCCGGCCGTGATCGGCCACTCCTTCGGCGGCCTGCTGGCTCAGATCGTTGCCGGACGTGGCCTCTCGGCAGCGACCGTGGCGATCGACCCGGCACCCTTCCGTGGCGTGTTGCCGCTGCCGATCTCGGCGCTCAAGTCGGCCTCGCCGGTGATCGGCAACCCGGCCAATCTGAACCGCGCGGTCGCGCTCAGCTTCGAGCAATTCAAGTACGGCTGGGCCAACGCTCTCAGCGAGGACGAAGCCAGGGACCTCTACGAGACCTACCACGTGCCCGCGTCCGGCCTGCCTCTGTTCCAGGCCGCGACCGCGAACCTCAACCCGTGGACCGAGGCGAAGGTCGACACAAAGAACCCCGGTCGCGGACCGCTCCTGATCATCAACGGCGAGAAGGACAACACCGTCCCGTGGTCGATCGCGAACGCCTCGTACAAGCAGCAAAAGCACAACGAGGGCGTGACCGAGATCATCGAGATGCCGAACCGCGGGCACGCGCTCGTCATCGACAGCGGTTGGCGGCAGGTCGCCGACACCGCGCTCGCATTTATCCGGCGGTTCGTCTAGCCCCCACGGCGAAGTGAGACCGGCGGGAGGTAGTCACCGAGGAGCTCTCGGTGCCACCAAGCGCCGGTCTCGCGGCGTTCGGCCGGCGCGGTGAAGCGATAGCGGTAGAGGAGCGCGCGGACGAAGCGCGGCGCCTCGCCGCCGAAGGGATCCTTCCGCAGGAGACGGAGCGTCGGCCGATCCGCGAGCAGCAGCTTCGTCACGAACGGCACGAACCACTCGTGGTACATCGGCGACGACATCGCCGCGAACCACATGAGCCAGTCCAGCCGCAGGTGGTACGGCGCGTACTGTCGTGGGCGCGAGTACAAGTCGCCCGGTTTGCCTTTGAACTGGTACTCCAGCCATTTCGTCTGCGGCGTGAGCGCCGCCTCGCTCGTGCCCTCGACGACCACCTCGTCGCGCTCCTTTGTCACACTGCCGAAGGCCCCATAGGTGCCGACGATATGGAAGGGGTCGAAGGAGTAGTTCATCAGCTGACGGCGTGAGAGGAGGTTGCGCGCCGGCCGGTACGACAGCCCGACGATGAGCGCGGTCAGCGCAAGGACGGGCACTGCGAACCACAGCGGCTCGGCGGCGGCTGAGCGGATGGACGGCAGGATCAGGCCGAGCGTGTTGTCGTCGAGGCTGGCGATGGCCAGCGTCATGGTCAGGAAGTTGAGCCACGCGAAGTTGCCCGAGAGCACGAGCCACCCCTGCGTGCCGAGGACGATGAGCCCGGCGATGCTCGCGACAGGCTGCGGGGCGAACAGGAAGATTGGCGCGACCAGCTGCGCGAAGTGATTGCCGAGCACCTCGAAGCGGTGAAAGCGTTTGGGTAGAAGGTGGAAGTACCAGGAGAGGGGATTGGGCATCGGCTGCGTCTCGTGGTGGTAATACAGGCAGGTGAGGTCGCGCCAGCAGGGATCGCCGCGCATCTTGATCAGCCCGGCGCCGAACTCCACCCGGAAGAGCAGCCAGCGGATGAGGAACACGAGCGTGATCGGCGGCGGGACCTGCGCGTTGCCCAAGAAGATCGCGAGGAACCCGGTCTCGCAGAGCAGCGTCTCCCAGCCGAACGAATAGAAGGTCTGCCCGACGTTGACGATCGAGACATACATCGCCCACAGCGCGAACCAGACCACCATCGCGAGCGGCGTGGGGACGAGGTCGGGGAGCCCGAGCACGGCGGATGCGGCGAGGACGAGGCCGGCGCAGGACACCGCGACCAGCATCCGATCCGAGTACCGCCAGTGGAAGATGCTCGGCGCGTCCATGAAACGCACGCGCGCGAGGAATTCGGGGACGGGCAGAAGGCCGCGCTCGCCGAGCAGCGGCCGGAACTGATGCAGCGTCACCAGGAACGCGATGAAGTAGATCGCCCCGAGCGCCCGCTGAAAGAACGTTCGCGCGAGCCAGTAGTCGTCGGCCCGCAGCCACTCCACGACCCCCATGGTGCCGCGTGACCGGCGCCGCGCGCTCGGCGCTCATCGACGAGGGGAGCGGCCCGCCGCTCGTCGTCTTCCACGGCTGGAACGGTTCGAATCACAACGTCCTGCGCTGGCTCCCCGCGCTCACCCCGCATTTCCGCGTCATCGCGCCGAACCTTCCGGGCTGCAACGGTGTGCCGGTGCTGGGCGAGCGCCACACCGCGGCCGCGTACGCGCGCTGGGCGGCGCGGCTCGCCGACGCCCTCGGGCTGGGGGAGTTCTTCGGCGCCGGCCTGTGCTCCGGCACCGCGATCGCCCTCGCGCTCGCCGACGCGGCGCCGTCGCGGATGCGCGGTCTCCTGCTCCACACGCCGTTCCTCCGGCCAGACCTGATTCGCCCGGCGGTCCGGATGCAGCTGCGGGCGCTCGTCTCGCCCGCGGGCGTCCTCTTCGGTCCGCTCAGCAGGAGCACGACGCTTGCGACGCTCCACCGCCGGATCTTCGCCAACGCCAGCGAGGTCGACGCCGCGCAGCTCGCGCACGATCAGTCGGACATGCTGCGGGCGGATTTGCGGGCGGGGCGGCAGCTCGCCGCGGATCTGCTGCGCGCCGATCGCGTCCCCGCGATGCGGTCGTTCCGCGGTCCGCTGGCCGTCCTCCTCGCGGACCACGACGCGTTCATCGACGCCGCCGCGACGGCAAGCGTGTTGCGCGAGACCGCGCCGCGGGCGAAGATCGAGGTGATCGCGGGCGGCCACGGCTGGACCCCCGCGTACGTCGCGGGCCAGCACGCCGCGCTCGAGCGGCTCGCGCCGGCGCTGCACGACTCCGCAGCCGGCTGATCAGCGGGATGAGTGAAATGCGCGACCTCGAGCGCGCGCTCACGACGGCGGAGGAGATCGAGCTGATCACCACCGGCCGGCGCACCGGGAAGCCGCACGTGGTGACGGTGTGGTTCGCGTACGACGAAGACGGCTCGGTGTGGCTGCGCACCGACCACGACGCCGACTGGCTGAGGAATCTCGAGCGGGATCCGCGCTGCCGCATCCGAGTCGCGGGCATCGAGCGCCCCGCACGGCGCGAGCCCGTCGCCGATGAGGCGGCGGCACTCCGCCGGATCGTCGAGGTCTGGCGCGCGAAGTATGGCCAGGAGTGGGTGGCGGACTGGTACGTCGAGCGCGGCCGTGTTCCTGTGCGATTGGTGGTCGAAAGCGAGGAATGCGGCCTGTAACGGACCGAGGGCTATCCTCGATGAATGCGCTTCATCCTGCGGCTCAGCTCCCTGGTCGCGGTGGCGCTGGGGCTCTTCGGCCTCGTTGCGTCGGTGGCGAATGCGAGCCCGGGCCCCCTCGTCCTCGTGGCGCGGATCGACGGGGCGATCAACCCGATCACCGAGCGCTACGTGGGCCGCGTGCTGGACGACGCCGAACAGCGGGGCGCCACCGCCGTCGTCTTCAGCATCGATACGCCCGGCGGGCTCATCGATTCCACCTACAAGATCACGGCGCGATTTCTCGCCGCGCGCGTGCCGGTCGTCACCTTCGTGTCGCCGCCGGGCGCGCGCGCCGCCTCCGCCGGGACCTTCATCACCATGGCCGGCCACGTCGCCGCGATGGCGCCCGCCACGAATATCGGCGCGGCGCATCCGGTGGACTCCTCCGGCGGAGATATCCAGGGCGACCTGCGCCTCAAGGCCGAGAACGACGCCGTGGCGCACATCGTGAACATCGCGAAGGCGCGCGGCCGTAACCAGCAGTGGGCCGAGGACGCCGTCCGCAAGAGCGTGAGCATCGGCGCCGACGAGGCCGCGAAGATCGGCGTCGTCGACCTCATCGCGAACGACGTGACCGATCTGCTGAACAAGATCGACGGAAAGACCGTCACGACGGCCGCCGGTCAGGTGACGCTCGCGACGAAGGGCGCGGCCCAGGGTGACGCGACGCCCAACCCGATCGAGACCTTCCTCCACCTCATCGTCGACCCGCAGATCGCGGTGCTGCTCTTCACGATCGGGACCTACGGGATCATCTTCGAGCTCTCCAACCCGAGCCTGATCTTCCCGGGGATCATCGGCGTGATCGCGGTGGTGCTGGCGCTCTTTGCGTTCGGAACGCTCGACGCGAACGCGACCGGCGTCGCGCTCATGATCCTGGCGATCGTCCTGTTCGTCGCGGAGATCAAGATCGCGAGCCACTTCCTGCTCACCGCAGGCGGCCTCGTGTCGCTCGTATTGGGGACGATCATCCTGTTCCCGCCGCTCCGGCCGACCTTCCCCGGACTCCGGGCCGACGTCGACCCGGTGGTCATTGCGACGGTCGCGCTCTTGTCGGCGGTGTTCTTCTTCTTCGTTGCACGATTCGCGCTGAGCACACGGCAGCTTGCGTGGGCGGGCGGTTCGCCCGTGCTGATCGGCGCGGCGGGCGTGGCCAAGAGCGACATCGGGCCGAGCGGCGTCGCATACGTCGCGGGCGAGGAATGGTCGGCGCGGAGTGACAGCGGTCCGATCGCCAAGGGAAGCCCAGTGCGGGTCAAACGGAAGGAAGGTCTGAGCCTTATCGTCGAGCCCGCCAGCGATTCGTCAGCAAGAGGGGGAGCATCCTGATGGACATCGGTCTTGCGATCGCGCTTTTCGCCGCGGTCGTCGCGATCCTGATCCTTCGCACGATCATCCACATCGTCCCGAAGTACCAGCGCCTGGTGGTGCTGGCGCTCGGGAAATACCAGAAGATGGCCGGCCCGGGTCTCGTGCTACTGCTCCCGCCTCCGGTCCAGGTCGGCATCAACGTCGATCTCCGCGAGTTCGTCGTGGAGATCCCGCAGCAGACCTGCATCACCAAGGACAACGCGCCGATCTCGATCGACTTCCTCATCTATCAGAAAGTGATGGAGGAGCAGGCCGCGGACTCCATCCTGAAGATCCAGAACTTCCGCACCGCGGTGACGGGCATCGCGACGACGACCCTGCGCGCGGTCATCGGCGACATCCTCCTGGATGACGTGCTCGCAAAGCGCGAGCAGATCAACGAGGTCCTGCGGACGAAGCTCGACGAGGTGACCCAGCGTTGGGGCGTGAAGGTCACGACCGTCGAGATCCGCGAGCTGACCCCGCCGCGCGACGTGCAGGAGGCCATGAACCGCCAGCTGACCGCCGAGCGGACCCGTCGCGCCTCGGTCACCGAGGCCGAGGGCAAGCGCGCCTCTGCGATCCTCGTGGCCGAGGGCGACAAGCAGTCCAACATCCTTCAGGCCGAAGGCCAGCGGCAGTCACAGATCCTCCGGGCGGAGGGCTTCGCCCTCGCGCTCGACAAGATCAACGAGATGGCGAATCACGCCGACCCGCGGACGATCACGCTCCAGTACCTGGAGGCGCTCAAGGCGCTGGGCGCCTCACCGTCGACGAAGTTCATCATCCCGACCGAGTTCGCGGCCCTCGCCGCACCGCTCGCTGCATTCGCGAGCGGCGGCGGCGAGCCAAAGAAGAAGGAAAGCGCCTAGAACGTCGGATCGCGCCGTCCGCGACGGCAAAGCCGAGCGCGGCTCGGCTTTGCCGGGACGAGCGAGTCCGCCAGGGCGGAGCTACTCGCCTCGGCGAAGCCGAGCGATCGAACGGAACGGCAGGCGCGTCCGGCCAGAGACCGCGCTCGCCGTCTCCGCGTCGGCATGGACCGCCATCGGTCGTGTGAGCCGGCGCAGCGGATAGGGGGTATACACGCGCGGCGGCACCCGATCGACGGATGCCGCCGCGGTGCGGCGTGGGGAAGGGCTGTTGAAGGCGGCGACCGTGGCAATGGCCATTTCTTGGGCTCCCCTCAGATGGTTTCGAACAGACGTTCGCACTATAGAACGCGCGTTCTCACTGTCAAGAGGATGGGATACTGGGTTGCGAAACCCTTGAAAAACGCCATCGCTGGGGACCTGCTGCCCCAACGTCCCCACTACTTCCGCGAGCAGGCCGAGCCGGCGGGGCACATCCTCGAGCCGGAGTGGAAGGGTACCCGCGTCCTCGTCCGCGTGGGGCATGAGGGCCCGCGCTTCGTCGGCTACACCGGACAGGTGGACGGCCCGCGCGAGCTCTACGACGCGATCGTCGCCGACACCCAGTCGTCCAGCGCGATCTTCGACGGCGTCCTGGTGGACGCATGGCAGGACGAGGCCGAGCTCGAGATGGACGGCGAGGGCAACGCGCTCACCCGACCGACCGGCAACCGGCGGATCTTCGCGGCATTCGATCTGCTCGAGGTCGACGGCCAGTCGCTGTTGGAGGTCCCGTTGCTGGAGCGCCGCCGCCATCTGGAGGGCGTGCTCGCGCCGAGCCTGAACGTGCGCCTCACGCCCTACGTCTCGCGCAGCCTGCGCTCGTGGCGCGACACGCTCGCGTCACAGGGCTTCAGGCGCGTCGTGCTCAAGAACTGGAACAGCATCTACTCTGCCGGCCGGACCACGAAGGACTGGCTGGTCGTCGAGAAGATCAACCCCGCGAGATTTTGACGGAGGAAGACGTGGCAACGAGGAACACCGCGGTCATCGACCACACCCAACGCGATCCGTGGTCGGTCGCGCAGGAGCAGTTCGGCATCGCCGCCGACAAGCTGCACCTCGA
>Ga0099828_10002849_pt1 | contig 12005 bp, 14 predicted proteins | sample CZO8metaG_2_FD_79338 | JGI IMG/M metagenome (GOLD analysis project Ga0099828, IMG submission 79338) | Vadose zone soil microbial communities from the Eel River Critical Zone Observatory, Northern California, USA - CZOApr15con2H1.8 metaG | ecosystem: Environmental > Terrestrial > Soil > Vadose...
AGGGGGCGGAGGGAAGACCGATATGGAGAGCAAAGGCACCATCGTCTACGGAGTCGATCCCCTGGTCATTCACGACCATTATGAGATCGACTACCGGCACAGTTATGCGGAGGATTCCCCGTTCTTCATCGGACTGACGAAGGGAAAGCTCGTCGGCTCGCGTTGTACGGCTTGCGGTTATGTCTATGCCACCCCCCGCGCTCACTGTATGGAGTGCGGGGAACCGACGACCTGGCATGAGTTGCCGCTAACCGGCCGAATCCACACCTTTACCACTTGTCACTATGGTGGTGAACTGTTCCTTAAAGAAACGCCCTTCACGTTAATCCTCGTGGAATTCGACGGTGCTGACACGTTATTCCTCTCCCGTCTAATGGGGATCAAGCCGGACGCGGTTTACATTGGCCTGCCGGTGAACGCCCGTTTCGCCAAGACCCCATCCTTTAAGGTGACCGATGTGTGGTTCGAGCCTGCAGACAAGGCGTGAAGTGGGAGACACGTTGGCATTGGCCGACCGAATCAAGGCCGGAGAGGTCCGTACCGTCTCGCGTCTGATCACGTTATTGGAGAATGAGGATCCGGGCGGCGTCGCCATTCTTCGACTGCTTGTCTCGGACTTGCACCGTGCGGCTGTGATCGGGATTACCGGTTATCCGGGAGCAGGTAAGAGCACGGTGGTCGCCCAACTCGTGGCAGCCTATCGGCGTAGAGGCATGAAGGTCGGGGTCCTGGCCGTTGATATCAGCAGCCCCGTGACGGGCGGCGCCCTGCTCGGCGACCGCATCAGGATGCAAGAGCATACGCTCGATCGCGAGGTCTATATCCGGAGCATGGCCACTCGTGGACACCAGGGAGGGCTCGCCCACGCGACTAGCGACGCAACGTTGGTGTTGGAGGCGGCTGGGTACGAGGTCATTCTGATCGAGACGATTGGTGTCGGTCAGAACGAAGTGGACGTGGTTGATGTCGCCCACACCGTCGTGGCAGTCGTGGCGCCCGGCCTCGGCGACGAAGTGCAGGCGATGAAAGCCGGGTTGTTGGAAGTAGCGCACATCGTCGTCGTCAACAAAGGAGATCTTGCCGGCGCGGATACCGCGCTGCGAGACTTGCGAGACTGGTATCCGACCGTGCTCCGGACCATCGCCACGAAAGGCGAAGGTATTCCGGAGCTCGTCGCTGCGATTGCTGAGCATCAACGGCTGCGCGATCTACAAGGTTCGTCCGCTCGTCTGATGCGGAAAGGAACCGGCTTCTGAAGACCAGGAGGATGCGATGCCTCACCAATTGTTGACAATCTCTCACCACGTCGCGCGGATCACGTTGCATCATCCGCCGGCCAACGTGCTCAATCTCTCCGTGCTCAAGGAACTGGAGCTGGTATTGAACGAGGTGGAGGAGGACGAGTACGTCCGAGTAGTGATCGTGACCGGCACCGGACGGTTTTTCTGCGCGGGAGCGGATATGCATGAGCTGGCTCACCTCACGACCGTGCATAGCGGCTCGGAGTTTGCCGTTCGTGGGCAGTCGCTGTTCAGCCGCATCGAGCGGTCGGAGAAACCGGTTCTCGTCGCCATCAACGGCACCTGCGTCGGCGGCGGGCTCGAACTGGCCCTAGCCTGCCACATTCGGGTGGCGGCCGCCGGCGCTTTGCTGGGGTTGCCTGAAATCAAACTTGGCCTCATTCCTGGTTTCGGCGGCACGCAACGGTTGCCGCGAGTCGTCGGGGCTTCCAAAGCGGCGGAAATGATTCTAACGGGCGAAAGTCTGTCCGCGGAAGAGGCGCTCCGAATCGGCCTCGTCAGCCGAGTCGTGCCGCCACAGGAGTTAGTGGCACAGGCTGAGGCCATCGCGGCCCTGATTACGGCACGCGGAAAGACCGCCGTCGAAGCGGCGCTGCACGCGATCAGAGGAGGACTCGACATTCCCCTGTCCGAAGGGTTGGCCAGGGAAGCGGAATTGTTCAGCCGGTTATGTGTTACTCCCGACAAGAAAGAAGCAGTGCAGGCGTTTCTCGAAAAGCGGCAGCCGAGGTTGGCCGAGACGGACGCATGAGTTGTGAGGCGTCAGGACTTCGGCGAGCTCCCCTCGACAAGCTCGGGGCCTGAGCTTGTCGAGGGGAGTCGAGCTACGTGAAATGTGCGGTATGCTAGGAGGATAGTGATCAGGAGGGAATAGCCGATGCTCGCGGATCGCTTGAGTCGGTATTGCCAGTCTCTTTGCTACGATGACCTGCCCAGCGCCGTGGCGCACGAAGTCAAGCGGCGGGTCCTGGACAGCCTCGGCTGTGCGCTTGGAGCATGGAACGCGCCGCCCTGCCGGATTGCGCGCCGGGTCGGTCAATCTGTTCAAGCCGCCGAAGGCGCGACGCTCTGGGGGACGAATCATAAAACGCTGCCTGATCTCGCCGCATTCGCCAACGGCGCGCTCGTCCGCTATCTCGATTTCAACGATACGTACCTCGCGAAGGAACCAGCGCACCCATCAGACAACATTGCAGCCATCCTTGCGGTCGGAGAGGCATCTCGTGCCTCCGGCCAGCGCGTGATTCAGGCCATCGCCCTCGCCTATGAAGTCCAGTGCCGCCTCTGCGACGCAGCGGCGCTGCGACCGCGCGGCTGGGACCATGTGACCTACGGCCCGTTTTCCTCCGCCCTGGCCGCCGCCAAGGTGATGAAGCTCTCAGAGGCCCAGACTCTGCAGGCTGTCAACCTTGCTGGCATCGCGAATATCGCGCTCCGGCAGACGCGGGTCGGAGACCTTTCCATGTGGAAAGCCTGCGCCTTCCCTAACGCCGCACGGAATGGCGTATTCGCAGCCATGCTGGCTCAACGAGGGATGACAGGCCCATCTCCGATTTTTGAAGGTGAGAAGGGCTTCATGAAACTCGTCTCGGGACCGCTCGAGCTTCCCCCCTTTGGTGGCGATAAAGGACTATCAGATCCGGTCACGTTCAAGATCTTGGATACCTATATCAAACGGTACCCCGTGGAGTATCACGCACAGACGGCAGTGGAAGCCGCTCTGGCGATCCGAGAGGAGATGCTTAACGTAGAAGGAATCGAGGCGCTTGCGGGCATCACGGACGTTGAAATCGGTAGCTACGATGTGGCGATTGAAATCATCGGGCGCGAGCCTGAAAAGTGGCATCCTCACACGAGAGAGACCGCCGATCACAGCTTTCCCTATTGTGTGGCCGTCGCCCTGCTGGACGGGAAGGTCACGCTGCACTCGTTCGAGGCCAAACATCTCACCAACCCAGTACTGCATGAGTTGATGCAGAAGGTGCGGGTCGTTTCGCAGCCGGAGTTCGTCGGCCGCTATCCGCAGGCGATGCCCACGCGCATCACCGTGCGGACGAAAGCGGGGAAAGACTATGCCAAACAGGTGGACTATCCCCTCGGTCATCCCAAGAACCGGATGTCCGACCACGAAGTCGAAAACAAGTTCCGCCGGTTGGCGGCAGGGAAATTAGACCGAGCGCGCATGAAAAAGGTGATCGACTCGGTCTGGAAGTTCGACCAGCTAAAAGATATCAGCGCGTTGATGCCGTTATTGAAGATGAACCGAAGGAATTAGCATGCCCCTTCATCCCACTTCCAAAGCTCGGCGCCTCCGCGAGTTGCTTGATAAACAGACCGTCGTCCTCCCAGGAGCCTTCAATGCCTTGACGGCCATGCAGATCGAGCGCGCTGGGTTCCATGCCCTCTACGTCTCAGGCGCCGGTCTTTCGGCCGCGCGAGGATTGCCGGATATCGGTTTGTTGTCCCTGATGGAGGTGGCCTCCGATGCCGCCACCATTACCAAGGCCGTAGCGATCCCGGCGATCGTGGATGCGGACACGGGCTTCGGTCCGCCTCTCGCGGTGATGCGTGCGGTGAAGGAATTCGAGCAGGCCGGTCTGGCAGGGATGCAGATCGAAGACCAAGAACTGCCCAAGAGATGTGGGCATCTGCCGGGAAAGCGGCTGGTCTCGACGAGCGAGATGGTAAGTAAGATCTGCGCGGCGAGTGATGCACGTCAAGATCCGGATTTCTTCATTGTCGCCCGGACGGACGCCCGTGCCGTTGAGGGAATGGACGCGGCAGTGCGACGGGCGCGGGCCTATATTGATGCAGGCGCCGATGCAATTTTCCCGGAGGCCCTCGAGTCTGCCGACGAATTCCGCGCGTTTGCCCGGCAACTCGCCAAGGAAGGCGGTAAAGCGCCGCTGGTCGCCAACATGACCGAGTTCGGGAAGACTCCGTACCTAAGCGTCGGCGAGTTTGAAGATCTCGGCTATCGTCTGGTGCTGTTTCCCGTCACGGCCCTCCGGATGGCCACAAAGGCTATCGAGCAGATGCTGGTTGAGCTGAGAACTCATGGTTCGCAGCGCGACCTGTTAGACCAGATGCATACCAGGCAGCAACTCTATGACTTGCTCAGGTACGCGGAGTATGAGCAGCGGGATCGGCAATTTCACTCGACGGATGATGACCATGCCACCAGTTGAGACAGCAAAGACTCCGACGTACAGCCCGGGCCTCGATGGAGTCCTCGCCGGGGAGACAAAGCTGTGTCATGTGGACGCAGGTGAAGGGGGACTGAGATATCGCGGGTATGCGGTCAGCGATTTGGCGGAGAAGGCCACTTTCGAGGAGGTGGCGTATCTGCTGCTGTTCGGCAAGCTGCCGACCCAGAAAGAACTGAAGGATTTCACGACGCAGCTCGCCGCACACTCCGTCCTGCCCGATCCCGTCGAGGCGTTCCTTAGCGTGATTCCTCCCACAGCGTATCCAATGGACATTCTGAGAACCAGCGTCTCGCTGCTGGGCATGACCGATCCGGATGCCTCCGACAGTTCTCACGACGCAAACGTTCGTAAAGCGGTCCGACTGTTGGTGCAAATCCCGCTCATCATCGCGACGGCGCATCGGCTCACGAACGGGGAACCTCACGTGAGGCCGCAAGCGGATCTGAGCTTCGCCGAGAACTTGCTCTTTCTGCTGACCAACCGTAGGGGTGATGACACGGCCAAAGCAATGGCCCACGTGCTTGACGTGTCGCTCACGCTCTATGCCGAGCATGAATTCAATGCCTCCACGTTCTCAGCCCGCGTGACCGCGTCGACGATGACGGATTTGCACTCGGCGATCACGTCAGCGATCGGGACGCTCAAAGGGCCACTCCATGGGGGAGCCAATGAGGCCGTCGCAGAGATGTTTCTCGAAATCGGGAACCACGAGAGAGCAGAGCGGTGGGTACGGGAGGCGTTGGCGAACAAACATCGGATCATGGGTTTCGGCCATCGGGTGCTCAAAAAAGGTGATTCTCGGTCTGCCGTCATTCAACAGCACGCCGCAGCGTTGAGCCGGATGTCCGGCGACCGCCGTTGGTACGAGATCGCGACCACCATCGATCGCGTGGTGCAACAGGAGAAAGGCCTCTACCCGAACCTCGATTTCTATACGGCGGTGGCCTATCTCCTAATGGGCGTTCCGCGAGAGCTCTACACACCGGTATTTGTCTGTTCACGCATCACCGGCTGGTGCGCGCACGTGATCGAACAGCAGGATCACAACCGGCTGATCAGGCCCCGTGCGCTCTACACGGGGCCGACGACGAGGGATTATGTCCCCCTTGATCGCCGTAGCTGAGAATATTGCGCAAGCCCGACAGATGGACGACTTCTCGCCCACGCTCCCATGGAGTTCGTTCGCGGATTTCTTCAAATCCCGCGTCTATGATCGGCGCTTAGTCAACCGACCTTTTCTGACCTACTACGACGATGACCGACAATTCCACTGCACATACAGCTACGCCGAGTTCGGTACGGTGGTCCAGCGGGCGGCCACTTTCCTCCATGACCAGGTCGGGCTCCGACGCGGGGACCGCCTGGCGACGATTCTGTTCAACCATGACATCACCGTGGTGCTGTATTTTGCCGCCTGGAGCTCGGGCATCACGGTCGTCCCGATTAACGTCGAAGAGCCCACAGACAAGAAGCGCTTTATCCTGGAGCATTCGGAAGCCTCGGCAGTCTGCTGTTGGCATAGTGATGTTGAGGAAGTGCACGTTCTTCAGCGAGACCTGCCCGCCTTACGGCATGTGATTGCGCTGAACGATGACGGCTTCATGGAGAACAAGAGTCACGGGGCGAGGGGCGAGACGAGACACGTCCCGCTCGCCCCCGGCGACGCGTCTCATGCCGGTCTGTTGGAGGACGAGGCCCTCATCGTCTATACGTCCGGAACAACCGGCCTCCCCAAGGGGGTCGTTCTGACGGTGGAGAATCTGCTGACCGACGCTGACGCGATCGCCGACTGGCATCACTTTGGCGTGAACGATCGTTTGATGTGCGTGCTCCCGATCCACCATGTGAACGGAACCGTGGTCACGCTTGTCACCTCCTTCTATTGCAAAGCGGGCCTGGTCCTGAATCGGAAATTCAAAAGCGCGACCTTCTGGCGGAGACTGCACGAAGAGCATGTCACCTGTGTGAGTGTGGTTCCCACCTTGCTCGAATTTCTTCTTGCGGCGAATGAAGATCTCTCTCCCTACAGGCTCGATCGTTTCAAGGGATTCATCTGCGGTGCAGGACCATTGCTGAAAGAAACGGCGATTCGCTTCGAAGATCGGTTTCGCTTTCCGATCCGCCATGGTTACGGCTTGTCGGAAACGACCTGCTATTCTTGTTTCCTGCCAAACGATCTGTCGCGTGATGAGCATCGTCACTGGCTCAGAGACTATGAGTTTCCCTCCATCGGGGTGCCGGTACGACATAACACAATGACCATCCTCAACGACAAGGGACAGCCACTGCCAGAAATGTCGCGGGGAGAGATTTGCATCCGCGGCGGCACCGTCTGCGCTGGATATTTCAAGCGAGACGACGCCAATGAGGCGGCGTTCAAGTGGGGCTGGTTCCGGTCCGGCGACGAGGGATTCTACGCACGAGACCAGAAGGGGCGACCGTTTTTCTTCATTTCAGGCCGCCTGAAGGAATTGATCATTCGCGGCGGCGTCAATATCTCCCCCCTCGAGATCGACGATGCGCTGAAGGGTCATCCGCTTGTTCAGTTTGCCATGGCTGTGCCGTTCGAACACCGCTACTACGGGGAAGAGATCGCTGCCTACGTGGTCCTGCGAGACGGCGCCGCTCCACCCACGGAGGCGGAGATGCTTGCGCACTGCCGCCGATTACTCCCCTTCTCTAAATGTCCCAAGGTCATTTTGTTCGGGCAAGAAGTTCCGTACACCTCGACCGGCAAACCCAAACGCCTGGAGTTGAAAACCCGTCTCGCGTCCGCCTTAGCTGCCTACCGGGATCATCAATTCAAGGAAGCATAGCGGCCCCCGCCGATTCCTAGATCAGGACAGTCGGACAGAGACGGCGGCTGAGGGTCGGTCAAGAAATTTTTATCAATGAACCTGGCGTTTGACCTTTTGTTCTCGGAGGGAGACCAGAATCATAGCTTGGGTGAGAACACTGAGAAATGCCTCATCGAAATAAATTTGAGGCCCAGCAGGGGAGGGACAGAAAAAAATATTTTCTCTGTTCTACTGCCTACCCTGTGCCTACCCTGTGCCTACACGGAGACTGGCTGGAAGGGAGAGGAAGTGTAAGTGGTTGATTTGTGGTGGGCCGTGTAGGGGTCGAACCTACGGCCCGCTGATTAAGAGTTCAGAGCAGTCCCAATCTGAGCAGACCCAACACGATCTTACAACACAACAAACTGAGGATCCGAAGAAATCATCGTCATGACGGGCTGCGCTAGTTCGGGCTCTTCCGGTAGCAGCGTGGTAGCACGCCTACGACCTAATGTTGCCAGGACCCCCTCGCCTTAAAACCTCGAAAGACCAAAATATCAGTAGCTTGATTCGTCTCGTTCCTGGCCTAGGGACTCATCGCCAAAAAACTAGGAAAGTTCCTAGGTCCGAAAATTCTCCGGGGAGCGTAACGTTACATGTAGATGGCCCGACTTAAGAGTTGAACAGGGAGAGTTGGTCAGGAAGGATGAGTGAAACAGCCGTGACTCCTGGTAGCATGGTCGTGTTAGGAAGTGTCGGTGGTGCTCCACGCAGAAACTGGTGGGTGCGACCCAGATGCCCATTTGGAAGCGGAGCCTCGAACACAGCCGATTCTTTGCGAAATGGATGGTTCACAACGAGCAACACGCTGTCCAACATCTATGTGGGGCAGTACACGCATGAGCAGTACGCATCGGATAGGCTCAGGGCATGTTGGGTTTCCGTTGCGCGAGATGAAAGGACTCAAGACCCTCGGCTCTTTCTCTCTCTGGCTCATGTGTGCAACCTCGATCCTCTTGGGGACTTCGTGTATTCCCGAATCACAACCATTGCCGGCTACAGGTACCCCAACGGAAGCGATGAGGACCACAGTCAGTCAAGCCCTCGGAGTCTTGCAGGATCAAGACCTCAAGAAACCAGAGCGCACGGACGAGCGTGTCACTCGGCTGAAGAAGATCGCCGATTTACGCTTTGACTATGGAGAAATGGCCAAGCGGTCGCTCGGGGGCCAGTGGGATAAATTAGGAGTGAGGGACCGACAAGAGTTTGTCGACCTGTTCACCGAGTTTTTGACGGCAACCTATGTGGAAAAGATGCACTCCTACTCTGGCGAAGAGGTTACATTCCTCAACGAACGGCTTGAGGGGAACTATGCGGAGGTCAAGAGCATGCTGGTCGGGAAGAAAACGGAGCTCCAGATGGACTACAGGCTTATGATGAAAGGGGACGACTGGAAAGCGTACGATGTGGTGATTGATGGAATCAGCCTGGTCCAGAATTATCGGGGGCAGTTTGCAGCGATTCTCCGCGCATCCTCATACGAGCATTTAGTCCAAATACTGCGTGAGAAGAATGCGCAGTACAACGTGAAGACCAAGAGTGCTGAAACGAGCACGTCATCCCACTAAACAGCACTCGGATCGGCACGGCTCGTTCTCCAGCAAACTTCCGCCATCCTGCCTTCATGTCACGAGCGCGACCGTCTGTTGTGCCCCACTTAAATTGTGGACAGGTGGTTTAGTCAACTGGAGGCAGGAAACCCACTGAATTTATTCAAACCCCATCGCACCAGAAGATAGCCGAGGATCTCTCACCAGAGTCACGAGCGAGTGCACCCGGCAGTCCCTGGAGAAGTGGAGACTTGAAGAGGGCTGGATGCTCTGTAGAATGGCTAGTTAGCAATGTTCAACAACCTGCCCAGAAATTAGGTGAGGCAGTACACGTCCCTATTTACCGCCGCTCATCGTACTAGAGCCTTCCTATGCCCGAGCGCTTCCGAAGCCGCAACTTGTCTCCTGTTCTGAACGTGCCCTCTCATATAATTTCTGCCTGATACTAGTATATTCCCTAGATCCCTCTCGCACGCATTTTGTGCACTATGGGGACGTACAGTAGCACCCCACCCGATCGGAGTTCCTACGCCATGACATCCATCGACGTGTCGGCAGAAGAGGTCGTTATTGAAATGCTGCGGAGAACTGGTTCCTGCAGCCTGGACGATCTCGTCATACAGCTTCCGAATCTCAACTGGAGCGAGATCTTCGGTCCGTCGATCGGATGTCGAGGGACGGCCGGTTGTTGCTTCGTCGGCTCCCTTGCGCGACCTATTACGTCACACTTTCCTAGCAACATGCGTCACTCCGCTCACCATCCCGCAAAGGAGGCGTAACCATGACCCCTTTCGCCATTCGATTCTGCGTAGGATGTGGCCAGGTCTTCGATGAGCTGCAGCCCTCCGCCGGTCGATCCCGCTGGATTGCCGCCGAGGCTTATCGAGAGAAGTACGGACGTAGCTTGAGCGATCTTCATTTGATCGCGGACGCTTGCCCGCCTTGCGCCCGCGTGTTGGCGATTGGCCGCCGCGTGGTGCTGCCTGAGACGTGCATACCGGTCTCAACATGAACGCACGTCATCTCCATCACATCATTCTCAACGATGGACTGGTAGAGCGAAAGATCTGCCCACTCGAGACAAGCCGAGCCATCATCAGGCGTTTCCTTGAAAAGCAATTTCCACTTGCGGGGAGTCGACGCAAGAGGGGCATCGTTTTCGCACCCGTACTTCGGAGTCCAGCTGCACCTTCATCGCGTACCTGGCTCCTCGCGCTTGTTCCTTCCTGCCAGGAGAAGAGACAAGCCCGGGCTGCGACTTACTTGAGGAGACCACCATGCTGCGGATCGGGACAGCACCTCGTCATATCCTCACCTTCGATCTTGAAGAGCATTTTCAGGCGGCGCGGTTCGACTCTCCCATGCGGCGGCGCCATTGGTCCTCATTCCAGAGCCGGGTCCAAGCAAACGTCGAGCGCATCCTCGAGTTGCTGGCTCACCACTCAACGAAGGCCACGTTTTTTGCGCTCGGGTCGTTGACTGAGCAGCACCCATCGGTCATTCGTGCTGTCTCGGCGGCCGGCCACGAAATGGCTTGTCTCGGCTACGGGCATGAGTTGGTCGCCGCACACACCCCGCACAGCTTTCGACAGGACATTCGTCGAGCCAAATGTTTTCTGGAGGATGTCACTGGACACCCCGTCGTCGGATTCCGTGCCCCGAGCCTGAGTATCACCACGCACACGCCGTGGGCTTTGCCGATCGTAGCCGAAGAAGGATTTCTTTACGACAGTAGCGTCCTTCCCATCGTGCATGATCTGGCAGGCATTCCTGGCGCGAACCCATGGATCCATCAGCTTTCTTGGGCCGGGCGCAGTCTCTGGGAAATCCCACCCTCCACTCTGAACGTTGGAGGATTTCGCATCGCCATTGGAGGAGGGGGTTATCTCCGGGCTCTCAGCTACCCGGTTTTTAAATCCCTTCTTTCTCGAATCGAAGCCCGCGACGAACCGATCGTTGTCTATGTGCGGTCGTGGGAGATCGACGCCGCGCAACCGCGCATGCAGGGCACGCTCCTCTCCGAATTCCGCCACTACTTGAATCTTAACAAGACGGCCATCCGGCTTCACCAGCTGTTGAGGGATTTTCGCTTTGGGCCGGTCTGCGAGATGATTCACCCGATTTGTGAACAGGTGCGGAACGGTTCCCCTCAGACGGTTCCCGATCTCGTCACAGGAGACTACCCACCCGGGTCGCCACGACTCACAACCGTGTAACAAGGAGAGATTATGCGGTGCACCCGCTGTGCCGGATTGAGAGTGCCCGAGATCATCTACGAGGGAGGGAGCAGAGTCCTTGCCCTGCGATGCGTTTACTGCGCGGACGTCATCGAGCGTGTGGTCGTCCTGAACCGCCAACGCCGCCGTCTTCCCCACCCTAACCGAACCGAACGCCCAGGTACGGAAGCGACCGGTGGAAGAAGGGCCGCCCGACGATGGTCGAGTCTAACTTGGTGAGTGCGTTGATTCCGGAAGCCGTCAACCTGGCGAGAAGCCAATCCCCGCTCTTTAGGCTGGAGGACTCACGGGCATCTGGCGGGTCACGTACGCGGTCCGAACGTGTTCCTTTTTGCCTTCTCGGAGCCTGTCTCAAGGACAAGACAATAGTGCCATTCTAAGATGGAGCGGGGAACACAACAGGCTGAGCCAGAATCTTGATCCTGTGATTCATGATGGCCTTCCCCTATAGCTGATGCTGGGACATAGGAGAGAATATGAAAGTACTTGCCGTCCATCCCAGCGCCTTAATGTATACAAAGATTTATCTTCGATTAGAGCCGCTTGGGTTAGAGCTTGTGGCTCAGGCCATCCGCCAAGCCGGACACGCGATATGCCTCATTGATTTGCAGGTCGAGACTCATCGGGATTATTCTGCGCTGCTTCGTACCTGGCGCCCCGATGTCGTGGCCTTCTCCTGCAATTATCTGGCGAACGTGCCGGAAATTGTCGATCTGGCCAAACTCACGAAAGACGCACTGCCGGAGAGTTTTGTGTTCGTCGGCGGCCATAGTGCCTCGTTTATTGCGGAGCAGTTCCTGGAGCATGGTGCCGGAGCAATCGATTGCATTCTCAAAGGGGAAGGGGAGGCGTTCGTTCCAGAACTCCTGCA
>Ga0099828_10002855_pt1 | contig 11998 bp, 12 predicted proteins | sample CZO8metaG_2_FD_79338 | JGI IMG/M metagenome (GOLD analysis project Ga0099828, IMG submission 79338) | Vadose zone soil microbial communities from the Eel River Critical Zone Observatory, Northern California, USA - CZOApr15con2H1.8 metaG | ecosystem: Environmental > Terrestrial > Soil > Vadose...
CCACACCCTCCTGCTCTGGATAGATGGGCTGGGCGCGGAAGCAGGCGCTGAATTTCCCGAAAAGGTGTCCGCGTCTCGCAAGGAAATGGCGGTCCACGGACGCTATGGAGAGCCTTGCTCGAGGTGTGGAGAAAAGATTCAGCGGATTCGTTACGCGGACAACGAAACGAACTATTGCGCTCGATGCCAAACTGGTGGAAAAGTTCTTGCGGATCGTGGTTTGTCCCGGCTATTGCGATCGGACTGGCCGCGCACGCTCGAAGAACTCGAGGCTCTTAAGCGCCGCTGGAAGTGAAAATCTTCGAAGCCGCGGCAGCAAGTTATAATCGCGGTCTACTTTTCCTCATTGGCTCACGATGGCGGTTGCGAAATCGGGGGCCGAGGGCCAGGGCCGGCGCAGTTTTTGAGATATCTCTTGCGTGCCGGCAAGCGGGGCTTGTCAGACGGACAAAAACGAGCCGTCGGGAGCCCGCTGATCCCGCTGGGGCCTGCCCTGGTTGCAAATCGCCCTGTCCAGGGCAGGGGAAGCATTGGACGTACGAGTTAGAGGTCCAAACCGCAAATTCCGGTTCATAGCAAGCGAGGGACCACTGAGGAATGGATCGCCTAGCCGAGATGACGGGGGCACACCATGAAGTGGATTACACGGGAGCACGTGAAGGTGGATCGAGTGGCCTGCCCTTGGCTGATCAAGAAGTTCGTAGACCAGGAAGCAGAGTTTTATTTTGTGCCAGCAGAACAAGTGATTCCCGAGGCGAACAGGTTGAATGCGACACCATTCGACGTGCCGGGAGTTGAACTCGGACACCACGGAAAGGAATGTTCGTTTGAAGCGATGCTCAAGAAGTACAGCCTCACAGCGGAACCCGCTCTGCAACTGTTGGGCAAGATCGTCAACGGCGCTGACACGGACAACACGTTATGGCATCAACCCGAGGCTGCTGGTCTGAACGCGGTCGCCGAGGGATTTCGGCATTTGGGTTTTAGCAACGATCACGAAATCAATGCGGCAGAGTGGATTGTCTATGAGGCGTTGTACGCGTATTGCCGGGAGATGGTGAAACGTGGAAGGCCGAGCGGAGCCTTCAAGGATGCGGCCTGAAGATTTGGAACAGGGACAGATCGCCTCGGAGAGAAGTATTTCTGGCCGCAACTACCCAGAGACGGCTTGCGGATTCTCTGGGTACGGAACGGAGTGTCGCTGCCACTCCCGGAGTCGTGTTCTTAGGTTGCACAATCGAACCGCTGCCCATCCCTCCGCGCCACCTTGGCGAGTTCGGTTGCCTTGGACCAGCTCACCCACTTCAGCTGCGCCTCGGGGACCCGCTGCAGGTTCTCGTGAATGGCCATGAGGTAGTACCCCTTGCGTCGCGAGCCCGAGAACCATTTTTCGAGGAACTCATCGAACACGCCCGGGTTGTCGCGCGGCCAGTATTGTCCGGCGCGGACCTCGCACACGTAGCCGCCTCGCTCGACAAACGATGTCTCACGCTGCTGGTCGTTGTCTCGGTCCCGAGCCAAGTTCGCATCGGTCTTGGTAAGGACAAAGCCGGCTCGGCGGCAGTTGGGCTTGCCTAAACAAATGCCATCTCCCTTACTCTCACACTCGATTCTTCAGTCTGTTGACAGGTATCAAGGTTAGGGCTCACCGGTGGAGACGCACAGCCAAGCAGGCGCCTGCGCAAATCAGGTAGAGCAAGTGACTTTAGACCATGGCAGGAAGGCCCGGTAAGATTCTCGCCGCCTTGGACACAGGACCCGCGGTGCGTCATGCCTGTTCCGGCTGTGCAACGGATCGTCACATTTGCGCAATCGGGCGTGCGGGCGGCCGGCGACTTTTTCATTGGCTCGCTGTATCTGATCGCTTTTGAGCAACTTGAAATCGATCGACCGACAACTTGAGTGGCATTGTTCTTGCAATCAGAAAATGTGAATGAGGGCGGGGCTGGCCGGATACATCTGCCAATCGTGCGCCCGGTAAATGGGGAAAGGGAGAGCAAACGTCTAAAAGGATGACCGTTGTTGAGGTTCCTGGCGATCGTCACCGTATGAACGACGGTAAAGCATGAGCGCAGGTCCGCTTGTTGATACTCATCAACCTTCTCTTTCCGGCGCTCGGCGGATTGATGCCGAATTGAGCCTCGAAGATTTCATGGGGGATGAATCGTGAAGACCGCCAAAGGACGGCCTACGGTCGCTATTCTTTTGATCTCCGTGGCTGTGATGCTCATTTCCTGTGCAAGAGATCCACAGAAAGCCAAGGCCAGGTACTTTGCCGCCGGTCAGAATTACATGAAAAAAGGCCAGTATGGGTACGCGGTGATCGAGTTTCGTAACGCGTTGAGGCTCGACCCGCGCTTTGTCGACGCGTACTACCAACTGGCTCAGGCCGACGGAGCCCAACACGCCTGGGACGCAGCGTACGCATCCCTTGAGAAAGCTATCGAGGTGGATCCGAACCGCCTGGATGCCCGGTTGGATCGGGGGCGTCTGTATCTCGCCGCACGGGAGTTCGACAAAGCTGAAGAGGAGGCGAACTTCATCCTCAGGGAGGACTCGAGGGACGTGGACGCCTACCAACTCCTCGGTGGCGCCCTGATCGGGCAGAAAAAACCCGACGGAGCGCTCGCAGCCTTTTCGAGGGTGACGGATTTATTGCCGAACGATGAAAGCAATTATGTGAATATGGCGTTGGTTGAACTCACTCTGCATCGCTTGGGGGATGCGGAAGAACACTTCAAGAAAGCTGTGCAAGTCAATCCGAGGTCGGTACAGGCGAGCCTGGACCTAGCAAATTTCTATCACTTGCAGGGCAAACTCCCTGAGGCAGAGCAGGTGTTACAAACGGGAATCCAAAACAACCCGGACGCTTCCGCATTTTATATCGACTGGGCGAACATGCTCTCGAGCGGAGGGAAAACGGCAGACGCAGATGGGATCCTAGACAAGCTTCGAACCCAAACGCCAAAGTCAGCCGAAGCGGCCATCGCCATTGGTGACTACTACCTCCAGCGGCATGACACTGACAAGGCGCTCGCTGAGTATCGCCGTGGTCTCTCGGTGTCTGCGAACAATCTCGATATCGAGAAGCGCATGGAAGATGTTTATTTGGTTTCAAACCAGATGGAACAGGCAGCCCAGATTGACAGCCAGCTCAGGAAACTGGCTCCCAAGGATGTGCTCGTCCGTGTCGATCACGGGCGGCTTCTGATGGCTCAGGGAAAGCTACAGGACGCCGAAAAGGAGTTACGAGAGGTCGTGAAGGATGCTGCGGATTCTTCGCAGGCCCATTACTACCTGGCTCTGTCCTACTGGCAGAAGGGAAGCCTCGGGCAAGCCGCTAGCGAATTGCAGGAAGCGCTTCGTATGTCACCGGGATCGCCCGTTGTTCTACAAAGCCTGGCGCAGCTTAATCTTTCTCAGGGCAACGCTTCTGTGGCCCAAATTTATGGTCAGGAATTGGTAGAGAAATATCCAGTTGATGTGAGCAACAGGTTGCTGTTGGGCGCAATTTATTCGCGTGAAGGCCAGCTTCGACCAGCGGAAGAACAATTTATGGCAGCCAAGCGGCTGGCTCCCAACCAAGCGGATGTGCACTTGAACTTGGGGCAGCTGTATTCGGCGGAAAGGAAATGGGCAGAGGCTGAGAAGGAGTTCGAAGCGGCGCTTCAGCTCGATCCGTTGAACTCGACTCTTCTGAGCCAATATGCTGGCTTTTTGGTGGCACGCCAAGAGTCTTCGCGGGCCATTGCGCGTGTGCAGCAATTTGTGAACGCCAACCCGGCCAACGCTCAGGGGCACATAATTTTGGGCGCATTGCAGTTCGAAGCAAAGAATAACAGCGCAGCCCAGGTGGAGTTCGAACGCGCCATCCAACTCGATCCAAAAAACATCCAGGCTTACTTGCAGATGGGAAGGGTATACGACGTCGAAAGTCATGCGGATCTAGCCATCGGTCAATACCAAAAAGCGCTCGACCTACAGCCAAAGTTCGCCCCGCTTTGCACGATGATCGGGAATCTGTACCTCCACCGCGGGGACTTGGAGACTGCGCGGCAGTATTTCCAGAAGGCGCTGGATGCTGATCCCGATTTTGCCATTGCCATGGCGAACATCGCTTGGGTAGACGCTCTTGAGGGAAAGAACCTCGATGTTGCCCTGGGCTTGGCGCAAAAGTCCAAGTCCCTGATGCCGGATTTGCCCGCGATCACCGACACGCTCGCCTGGGTGATGTACAGGAGGGGCAACTATGCCGGCGCCATGCCGCTGCTCCAGGAGTGCGTCAAAAAATCCCCCGATTCCGCAGAATTTCGCTACCACCTCGGAATGACTCTCCTGGCAACCGGGCAAAAGGCGAAGGGGAAGCAGGAACTCAACGACGCGCTACGAATGAAGCTCGATAATGGCGAGGCGCTGCAGGCCCAGCAGGCGCTAGCCCAGGCAAACTGATGCCGGGGATCGCCCAACTCGAACTGGCCGTTCGGATTTTGACTTGGGATTGGCAAACGAAGGTGCGGTAGCGAAGAGGGGAGTGGAGTTGGGACACGGAAACTGAGGATGGCGGATTCTGAGACTCTAAGAGAGAGGAAATCTACGATGGGAAAACTGATACAGCAACTCTTGTGTGTGAGCGCACTGGCATTCTTGGCGCTGGCTCTGGGGGCCCAACCGGCTCTGGCTTCCGACGCGGACTGTCCCAGCATAAGCGCCTGTTCATTTTTCGCTGACACTGTCGTCGCCAGTAAATCCGCCGGGGTAAGCACTGGTCCTTGGACGGCCAACTTCAAGGAGAATGTTTACCAAACCGGTATGGAATATACCTATGTCTTCGACTTGGAACTTCTTACGTTTAAAGGTACCGCTTTGAACTCTATATCGACGGGCGCTGGAGCATCGGTGGCTGACCTCTTCGACCAGACGTTGAACTGGGGTGTCATTTTTTCCGGGGTCGCGGGAAACCCTTTCCCCAGCACCACCTCGCCCGTGGATGATAACGGGTTCGTCTTTGGCTCGTCGACGCTACAAGCAACCCCTACGAACATGGACACAGCGGGGCGCATATACGAGTTTTACGCACAGTCGTTCGCTCCTCCCGTTTCGGGGCAATTCAATATTTCAGACGGCGGAAATGTCACGACTGATTCGTGGGACCCAACGCCGGAACCCGGCTCGATTCTGCTTTTTGGCACGGGCCTCTTGATGTTGGGCCTGATTCTCCGTCGTCGGCTGCCACAACTTCCGCAGCCCCGTTGAAGCAGATTTGGTTCTCACGAGAACCGCTTGAGATCGTCGACGGCGGCTCCACGAAGTGGGCAGCGCGTATTTAGGCAAGGTCGGCCTAGGGGTGGGCAGGTTTCAGCGTAATCGTACGAAGACCCGGCCAAGTGTAGACAAAATCAGGAGAGCCATACATGAGACAGACTCGGCTGGCGCCGCTAGCTGGAATTGTTCTCCTCTTTGTGGCTGCTTCCCTTTCTGCCAATCAGGCTCCCGTACCTCTGTTCAACGAATGCCCACAAGTGGGACCGGCGCTGGGCTGCTCTTACCTGCTTGTTTTTGGCACCCAAGGCAGCGTCAACCTGCTCTTCGATCAGAACGTGAAGGACGTGGACACCCAGGAAGACATACTCGTCTGCATTCAGAACAACTCGGGGCAATACATAAGCCTCAAGGGCTACAACGGCCCGAACAACGCTTTCGCGGGCCTCCATTTAACGGGCGGGCTCGACAACGGGCAAAGCACCCATTTTGTTATGAAAGATTGGCTAGAATATGGTGGCCAAGCGAATGACAACCACGACGACGATGACGATGATCAGCATGTCACTCCCGAACCAAGCTCCATAGCGTTGCTGGGGACCGGCCTCGTGGTCCTGGGCGGCATCTTGAGGCGCAGAGTGCAGTCGCAGTGCCGCCTAAAACGGTTTCCGAAATAGCGAAATATGCCAGCCCGGGAAGGTGCTTTCTTGTTCTCCGACTGGTACAGGCTCACCGCGAGCTGCCGTCAATACCCTAACGTAGGAATACTAGGGTGGACCCGCAGCCGCTGCGTGATTCCGGAGACCCTCACAAGTGTTCTCGGTAGTTCCTGGAGAATATTCTCTCCCTGACGCACCGAAAATATTTCCTGCGAGGGCAACTAACCATGGCCCGTGGGAAATTAGCGCTGACCATATTGGTCCTCCTCCATGGCTCGGGGGAGCAGATTTGATGGCATACCGTTCCCACTATGCACGAGTGGCGGAAAGCCTGCCGTATTTGGAAACTGCATGACCCTCTGATAGAGCTGAAGGGTACGTCGTGTCATCAATTCCAGGTTGAACTCTGCTTGAACCCGACGCCGCGCCGCATTTCCATACTGCTTGCGGAGGGAAGGGTCATCGAGCAGCAAATTTATCGCCTTGGCGAGTGCCTCCGTGTTTGCCGGCGGGACTGTAATACCGGTGATCCCGTCCAGTGAAACGAATGGCACTCCGGATGGCAAGCTCGTATTGACGACGGGCTTACCGCTCGCCATCGCCTCCAGTTGAGCGATCCCGAACGCCTCCGAGCGGGCCACCGAGGCAAGCACGAAGACATCGGCAACGTGATAGTAAGGGACCAATTTCTTATTTTGGATCTCGCCCAGGAAGACGACGCGCTCGGAAACACCGAGCGAAGTAGCCATGTCTTCCAGCCGCTTTCGCAGTGGGCCATCTCCGACGATCAACAATCGTCCGCGCACTTTGGTCATGGACTGGATCAGATTTTCAAAACCTTTGTAATAGACCAGACGGCCTACGCTGAGAATGATCCGGCTCCCATATTCCTCCCGGAGTCTCTCCACCGCTGCGGGCTCTGGGCGCTCAAAATCGGCGACGCGGATTCCGTACGGGATCACCTCGCAGCGGGCACGGTGGGAGGAAAGAACGGGGGACGTCCGCAGGTAGATTGGGGAGGTCACAATGATGGCGGAGCTGCGGCGCAGGACCGCGTGCAGAAAAGGCTGAAACAAGGCACCGAGAAGTTTCTGCCGAATCGTGTCGCTATGATAGGTGACAATTAGGGGCCCCGAATGACCACTGGCAAGGTAAGCCAAAATCGCGGATGGGTTCGGCAAATGAAGATGAACAAGATCAGCGCCGGAGGCCCGAATCCTGGGGGTCATCCCCGGGCATAAGGGAGCGGATGCTAAGTTCAATATGGTCCTTGCTCTGAACACCGGCACGTCTTCGAAAACGTCATCCTTCGCGCTGGAATCTTCGCTGGCGACGAGAACGCGCACATCCGATACCTTTCGCAGTTCGCCGCACAGCACATGGAGATGCGTTTCGATCCCGCCCATATGAGGCGGATAGAACTTACCTACGTGTAAGATTCTCATTTCCCGCGCTCATTGAAACAAATCTATGTTTTGCGAAACCCAGTCGTAGAGGAGGTCTAACCCTTGGCTCGAGCGGACCTTTGGAGTCCAACCCAGTTCCGCTTGGGCACGCCGTGTATCGCTGATGAAAACTTTCTGGTCGCCTGGCCGCCAGTCGTCGAAGCGGTAGTGGAGCTTCCTGTTCTGTTTCCGTTCGATATACGCCAACAGTTCTCGAACGGATACGATATTGTCAGAGCCACCGCCGATGTTGTAAACGCGGCCGTAGGCAGCATTGCCAGCGGCGAGGGCCGCGTCAAAAGCATCCAGCAGATCATCGATAAAAAGAATGTCCCGGACCTGTCTTCCATCTCCATATACAGTGATCGGCCGGCCAAGTTGACTTGCGATCATGAACCAGGCCACCCAGCCCTGGTCTTCGAGACCGAACTGGCGGTAGCCATAGATGCAAGACTGCCGGAAAACGATCGTGGGGATCCCGTAGATGCGGTTGTAATCGACGAAGTACTGATCCGCAGCGCCTTTCGAACAACCGTATGCGGAGTAAAAGTCCAGATTCTGTTCTTCGGATACACCGTACGGATGGCCTTCGTACGCATATCGTCCGTTGTTCCGCACAACGGGAAGTTGCTTCAGCTCCCCGTAAACCTTGTTCGTTGAAGAGTAGATGAGCGGCGCGGAAATGCCGGCCTGACGCACGCCCTCCAGCAGGTTGAAGGTTCCCAACGCATTGACTTCAAAATCCAGCCTTGGAGAAGTCACTGAGACTGTGACAGCCACCTGCCCTGCCAAGTGCAAGATGCAGTCCACGTCGCGATGCTGGCGAAGTAAACGGCCAAGACAGTCCTGCTCTCGTATATCTATATTGGCAAACTCCAAGGAACCCTGTTGGCGCAGCCACTCTAGATTCGCACTGGCGCCTCTCCGAGAAAGGTTGTCGACGACCACCACGTCGTGCCCATCTTTCAAGTAGCGGCTAGCGGCATTGCTGCCGATAAAGCCCGCTCCGCCTGTGATAATAATCTTCACTCGCGTTTCACCTCCAGCCGCTAAGTCTGGCCGCTTTCCGATAAGCGCTGCTTAGCCACCCGGGGATCGCTTGAACAGTTGGCCACGAACCCCGAGACCACAACAATCATCAAAATGGAGAGTGATTACGCATGATGGGCTCCAGCGACTAACCGGGAATCAATGCCTCCAGCTGAACTAGAGTTTGCTGGGCAAAAGCGACCGCGCGCTCGCGGGCCATAACCTCATCGTCCAAAATCGGAGTCGAGATCCTAACCAGGGTAGCGTCAGTCCGATTCAGCTTGATTGCATCCAAGATCGTGTAAAACTTGGCCCTGTATTCATTGGCAAGGATGCGACCGTGTGCCTGGTACCAGTACAACACAACCTGCCGGTTCAACCCTTTTTCAACTACGTAGGAATTCACATCCCCGAGCTGCCCATTCGGCAAGCTTAATTTCAAGTAGGAGGCGGTCACCGCTTGCCAGCCGCTGCCGGGCAGGCAATTCGTGGGCGTGTGGACCGTTTGCCCGGCTCGCTGGCTCTTGTAGTACCCGATATAGAGATACAGCAGTGGGCCACCTGAGCCTCGATAGACCCGACTCAAATAGTCATCCACCTGCACCGCCTGAACTTGCCAATTCTCCAGCGGCGCGTCGTGACTCTGCAGCGCGCCGAGGGCCGTCGGAAAAGAGGCCAATGGCCTTGCCAGTGGCACCGCTTCTCCATGCCAAGCTAGATGCAGGCTGATGGCCGCTGACAGCAATACTGCGATCATCAGCCAAAAGCGTGCACCAGCCATCACTAAGTGCTCTCCGGTTGGAATCGTCGGCGAAGTGTAGTCAATGCCGCGTGCAGCGCCAGAAGCATTGTCACTGCCACCAAAAAGATCACCCAGCCCGAAAACGAGTGATAAAAACCTTCAGCGAGTGTCACCCCTCCGTAGTGAACAAGCAGCGCGGTCGCCATCACACGAACACCGTTGCTCACAATAGCGACTGGTACCATCGCCACCAGCAGCGCAACTCGGATCCACGAGCTCCGCTCCGCGAGATACCCAAAGCCGAGGCCAAGGGCCATCAGGGAGATCAGCGACCGTATCCCACTGCAAGCCTCCACAACCTGGAGCGTGTAGTTGGGCAAAATCAGTAGGTTACCCTCGCGTAGAACTGGGACTACGTTAATTCCCTCCAAACATGCGGTGGCAAAGGGGGAGGCCAGCAATTGCAGTGGGAAAACCAACTGATTGAAGACGAGGGTGGGCAATGGGATCATGAGTAGCAAGAAGGAGAGTGGAAAGGCGAGTGCTCGTAAGGTAGGCCAACCCCAAAAAAAGAAAACAATTCCCAAGATGGTTCCCCATAGCGAGATTCGTGTGAGAAAAAGTTCTGCCCCCAACTGCCCAATCGACAGAAGACCGAGCGAACTCAGAACCACAAAAAGACCAAACCAACTCGGTCGCCCGCTCAGCCGTGGCAGGTTTTCTTTTTGGCGCCAAATCAAATAGCCGGAAAAGATCGGCACGAGCCAACCATGTGAGTAGTTGGGATCGTAGGACCATTGGCGCATTAAGCCGGTCACAACCGGGCCGTAAAGCGCTAGAACCACAAGGCACAGCAGGGCCAGTCGCCAGTGTTCGGCGATCCATCTGGAGGCTTGCTGAACCCTGATGGAGGGCCAACCCAATGCCTGAATTGAAGAATCCATGAGAGTATACACGCCACTGACACACGTATCGGCGAGGTAAGCCCGGCATGTCAGATTCCAAATCGGCGCGAACCTTGTGATCGAATAAGGCGATAAGGCTTTGCCATGAAAGGACTTATCTAGCCTGATCCCATCCCGTTTCTCGCACTTCCGGCCAGTGAAACAATTACTTGCGGAAAGATTGCAAAGCCTTGCGAACCGATGATGCCCTTCAGGTCGGGGGCCTAGTATCGTGTCACCGAAGAAAGGGACACACGGATTCGCTTCTTTGGATTGGAGTAAGCCCAGTGAAAAGGTTGTGCGTGGCGGTTAGAGTGGCGAATATAGGCCAGGATTTTATGCCCGAGATCCGGGACGGAGCAAAAGATACCGCGGCGGATACAGTCGCGGGTGATCATTCCCAACCACATTTCCACCTGGTTCAGCCAGGAGGCGTAAGTGGGCGTGAAGTGAAAATGGACGTTCGGATGTTGCTTCTGCCACGCGCGGACGAGCGGAGTCTTGTGCACAGTCAAATTGCCCAAGATAATGTCTTTGGCCTTCGCCTCGAAGTTGGGATCGGGACTGGCCATATAGCCGCGCACGCCGCGAGGAAATTGAGCACTAGGGGTGCAAGGAGGTTGATCAGGGGCTTGGTCAAGATTTCCGCTCTAGCTCGGCAAGAACTTCCTCTGCTGCGTGGAACGCGGAATTCGCCGCCGGCACGCCGCAATAAATGGCGACGTGCAGCAGCAATTCCTTAATCTCGTCGCGCGTGACGCCGTTATTCGCCGCCGCACGGACATGCATCCGAAATTCATCTTCCCGGTTGAGCGCCACCAGCATGGCCAGCGTGATGAGGCTCCGCTCATGCCGCGGCAGGCCCGGGCGGGTCCAGATTTCTCCCCAGGCATACCGCGTGATCAAGTCCTGAAACTCTTCATTGAAGGCGTTCTTACTTGCGAGCGAGCGGTTGACGTGCTGATCGCCGAGCACCGCGCGGCGCACTTTCATCCCGTTCGTATATCGCTCACGCTCATCCATTGGCCTTTCTCCTAAGAGACCAGAAATTTCAGCACTGCTTCTGAGAACGGCTGCGGCAATTCGATATTGGACAGGTGCGCCGCATCAAACTCCTTGTACTGCGAACCCGGAACCTGTTTCGCGAGCCATCGCCCGTCCGCGGGCGGCGTCGCGACATCGTGCGTTCCGCTAATGACGAAAGTCTTGGAGCGGATGCGGGGCACGTCAGAGCGGAAGTCCGCGGCGCGGATGGCGGCGCAGGTGGCAACGTAACCCTCGTCCGACGCCTCCTCCAGCATCTTCCGTACGCGGGCCGCCGTGCCTGGCTCGCGCTGCTGAAAAGCGGGCGTGAACCATCGTTGCAGAATCGCATCCGAAATCGACCGGACCCCGTTCTTCTTCACCGCTTCGATGCGCGTATTCCAACTCTCTTCATTCCCAATTTTCGCCGCGGTGCTACAAAGAACTAGTTTGTTGAAGCGCTCCGGTGCATTCAAGCCCAGCCATTGGCCGACCATCCCTCCGACCGAGAGGCCGCAGAATGAAACCGTTGCTAACTCCAAGTGATCGAGTAGGGCGAGAACATCTTTAGCAAGCCCTTCCATGGTGTAATCACCCGGACTCACGGAGGAAGCCCCATGCCCGCGGCTGTCATATCGCAGGAGGTGAAACTTCTGTGCGAACGAAGGCACCTGTGCGTCCCACATGGAATGATCCGTGCCGAGCGAATTCGACAGCACGAGCACCGGCAGGTGCGGACTCCCGTCCAGACGGTAATGGAGTTGGCCGTTTTCGGCAGGCGCAAATGGCATGCGCGCTCCTCTAGGTCGCGTCCGGCTCGGATTTTTTGGAGTGTGCCCCCAGGGCGCGGTCCACAAGTTCCTCGGCCACCCCGAGGTAATTCTCCGGATTGAACAG
>Ga0099828_10002856_pt1 | contig 11998 bp, 8 predicted proteins | sample CZO8metaG_2_FD_79338 | JGI IMG/M metagenome (GOLD analysis project Ga0099828, IMG submission 79338) | Vadose zone soil microbial communities from the Eel River Critical Zone Observatory, Northern California, USA - CZOApr15con2H1.8 metaG | ecosystem: Environmental > Terrestrial > Soil > Vadose...
CTTCATTGAACCTAGTATACCACCACACACGCCAAATATGATGGCAACGGTCAACCCGGCTACGCAATAGGCTAGCAGGGGTGCCCATGGTGACCGCGTCGTTAGACGGCTTGAAATAAGAAAGGCGGGGGCAACTGTCCGAAAAGCATAGTTGAACTCGCCAGGTCCTATATAAGCGCCCTGTTCTTGCGCTGCCAGCCGGTCAGCCTGGATTTGTTGTGAAACGAGCACGAGGAGACCGAAAATCAAGACAATCCAGAATATGACGGTGCTGGTGATGCCTGACCAGAAACCTGCCCAGGCACCGCGGGCAATTGAGCCACCCTTGCGCGTGGTCATGTACCCCGCCAGCAAGTAGAAAAGAAATCCGCTAAGCGTAGCCAGGATGAAGTACACGTCTTTTTTCAGGATGAGGAGCATGATTGCTGCCAGGGCGCCTTGAAGCAATCCCCAGAGACACCCTTGCCCAAATGCGCCGGGCAAAGGCTGAAGCGATGCCAATGTAGACTGGGGCACCAGGACATAGCCAGGTGGCGCAGCAGGCATGTAGGGCGCAGATGTGGGATAGATAGGCGCGCTGGGGGCACGGTATGCAGGTGGGATTTGCGGAGGCGGTGTGGGTTGTGGCGGTGGTGGTGGAGGGGGAGGCGGTATACTCTGCATGTTGATGGAAGGGCTGGATGGCGTCGATAGGCCGGCCGAGGTAGTCCGGGTACTGGCGGATTGTGCGCTGGTGGCGACGATGGTCGGATCAGCGTAGCCGGTGAAGCCGGGTTCCTGCAATGCCTGGGCAAGCTCCAGCATACTTTGGTAGCGTTGATCAGGGTCAATGGCCAACGCTTTGAGGAGGACTCGCTCTATCTTCGGTGATAGGGCTGGATTCAGCGAACGCGGAGCGATAAGTCCATCCTGAATGCTGCGGTTGATGGACAGTGGCGGTATTTTGTTGGTAAGCAGGAAGTACATGGTGGCTGCTAAGGAGTAAATATCTGATTGCGGGCCGGTCTTACCGGTGTACTGTTCGACGGGGCTAAATCCTTCTGAGACAGCTCTGATGATTGTCTGGGTGTTGCTGTCAGGGTCGTGGAGTTTGGTGAGGCCAAAGTCGACGAGGACGGCCGTTTGATCGGGGGCGAGGATGATGTTGCCTGGTTTGATGTCACGATGGATGACGGCGGGAGTGCGGCTGTGCAGTTCCTGCAAGACTTGCATGATGGGCAATAGCCAGGCGGTGACTTGTTGTTCACTGCAAGGGTGGCCGTTGGTTCTGAGCAGTTGTAGCAAGGTCTGACCTTCGATGAGTTGCATGACCAGGTAGAAGCGATGGTTGGCTTCGAATGCATCGTAAACCTGGGGAAGGTGTTTGCTCTTTACGGTGAACAAGATCCCGGCTTGCATTAAAGCCTGGCGGCGTGCGGCAGGACTGACATCGTAGGTTTCTTTAATGGCACACGGGCGGTCGGCTTCGCTGGTGTCGATGCCCCGGTAGACTGCGCCAAAGCCTCCATGGTTGATGAGGGTGCCAACGATGTAGCGACCGTCAAGCAGTGTGCCCGGTTCTAGCAGTAGTGGTAAGCTCATATGACAATGTTCCAAACGACTTAGATATATTTTCGCTATTGTAACAGATTACGTCTACCTTCTCCTCACCTGGAAATATCTACGCTAGAACGGTTTGCGAAGTTGCGGGCAGGTTTAGTTTGATGATACCGACCTGCTGCGGCAGTCGGTCTAATCAAATCAAAAAGGAAGGCTATTCCTTTGAGAATGAGTTTGAGTTTGATTAGCCTGAGCTTGCCCTTGCTGACATGCCCCCAGCATGTCGGGCGCAAGCGCTATTCGCGTCAGCCGTGGGCAACTCAGGCTAATCAAAGACTGGCCCGAGATTAGCCCAAGTGCCAAGCGAATGCGCGGCAGCTTGGGATCATCGAGCATAATCAAATCAAAAAGGAAGGCTACGCCTTATGAGCACATAGAAATCTGCTGATTTTGCTGGTTTAGCCGACAAGAAGATTAGCAGACAAGTGACAGGGCATAATCGGAGATGAAGTGGAATTCTTTCCTGGGACCCCGCCTGGGTGGCAGGTGATGGCCATTTGGGTACCAGGTTTGCAATAGCATATTGGTGTGATACAATGGCTCTGTGCCTCATTGGTATGTGTGCCATACGTGGTGGGTGAGAAGTACGATAAGGGTAAAGTGTATTTGATTGAATGCACATCCAGGTTGCAGAGTAGCATCTATAGGTGCTATACTGCAGCTTGAAGGAAAAACCGATGAGACGAACTTCCCATTGTATGTGATCATCCCAACCGGCGCAAGGGAACGGGGTTTAGGGAATTTTCTGGAGCATACGCTGTTCCGTTCGCGGGAGAAGAGCAAGTATTTTGGAACGAAATGTGATGTTCGACGCTGATAAGCCGATAGAGCCAGAACGCGAGACTATCCAGGACGCGGACTTAAGTGGTCTGGCACAAAGCGATAGCCTACGCTTATATCTTCGTGAGATCTCTCGTATTCATCTGCTCACTGCGAACAAGGAAGCCTACCTTGCGGAACGTGCCGAGCAGGGGGATAGAGATGCCCGTAATGAATTGATCGAGGCGAACCTGCGATTGGTAGTAAGCATTGCCAAGAAATATGTCGGTCAGGGTCTCTCGCTGGAAGATTTAATCGGGGAGGGCAACATAGGTCTCATCCGCGCTGTTACGAAGTTTGACTACCGTAAGGGATTCCGTTTCTCTACCTATGCGACGTGGTGGATTAAGCAAGCAATTACGCGTGCGATTCTGGAAGGTACACGCACGGTGAGATTGCCCGTGTATATTATGGAAGAGGTGATGCGTGTCAAGCGGACGACTCGCCAATTGTACCAGGAACTTGGGCGGGAGCCGACGCCTGAACACATCGGTCAGCGGTTAGGCATGCCGGCGGACCGGGTGAGTGAGTTGTTGATTTTTGCGGAGAAGGTTTTTTCGTTGGATGCTCCTCTCTCTGACGAGGAGGAAAATACGCTGGGCGATATTATCGAGGATACGCATGATCGTGGGCCGGTGGAGAAGACTGATCGGCAATTGTTGCATGAGGAGATTCGTAAAGTACTTGGGCAACTGACGTTGCGTGAACGGCAGGTGATTGAACTGCGTTTTGGCTTGCTCGATGATCATGACCACACGTTGGAGGAGGTGGGCAAGAAGCTGAAGGTGACTCGCGAACGAGTACGCCAGATCGAGGAACGTGCGATTCGTAAGCTGCGTCATCCGCAGGCGAGCCGCGTCCTGAAGGATTATTTGGACTAAAGGGTAGAGTTTGGGGCCACCCCAATGTACAACACTGTCATGCTGAGCGCAGCGAAGCATCTCTCTGCCCATCGAGACAGACCCTTCGCTGCGCTCAGGGTGACAGTCTCAAGCAAGCCGCCCCCTGCACTCCTGCTTCTAGAGATTCTCGATGAGCACGGGTTCTACTGCATCGGCGAGGGGGAAGCCGAAGATGCGGGAGTAGAAGTACAACTCTGCTTCGAGGGAACGTTTGATGTTTTCGGCACGGCGGAAACCGTGTCCCTCGCCTTCGAACGCTATGTATGCGACGGGTAACCGTTTCGCTCGCAACGCCTCGACCATCAGTACTGATTGATTGGGCAAGACGATTTTGTCCTCAAGCCCCTGGAAGAAGATTACGGGGCAGGCGAGACGGTCGATGAAATGGACTGGCGAGCGCTCATAATAGATGTCACGGCGTTCGGGATACGGAGCGACAAGCCGGTAGGTGTAGCGCGACTCGAATTTGTGTGTCTCCAAGAGATCGGCTTCCAGGTCGCTCAAACCGAAATAGCTCGCTCCAGCTTTGAAGGTATCACGGAAGGTGAGCGCGCAGAGTGTTGTGTAGCCGCCTGCGCTGCCGCCGGTAATCATGAGCCGTTTGCCGTCTACGATGCCACGGTTCACCAGGTATTTGGCCCCATTCACGCAATCATCAACGTCAACAATGCCCCATTGACCATCGAGCCGCTCGCGATAGGCGCGACCATAGCCGGTGCTACCTCCATAATTGACATCGAGGACAGCGATGCCGCGACTGGTCCAGAACTGAATTCCCAGGTCAAATATGTTGGAGGCTGCTGCCGTTGGTCCACCGTGGCTCATGACGAGTAGTGGTGGGCGTTCGTCATGCGGTGCAACATAATCGCGGTTCTGCGGCGGGTAGAAGAATGCATACGCTGTGAGCCCGTGTTCGGTCGGGAACTCAATTGATTCTGGTGAAGAGAGGTAGCCGGTATCCACGGTGATGTTGCTAGAGCGCTGCAGCACATCGATGCGGGATGTGTTGAGGTCAAGCTGGACGATTGACGCCGGCTCGGTTGGCGAACCGCCTATGAACACTACGCGCTCTGCTGTTGCCCGCACCTGCCCTATGTTGGAATACGGCGTCTCGATTGGTTCAAGCTTGCCCGTCGTCGTATCGAGGCTGGCCAGGTGGCTCACACCTTGCTCTGTGTAGGTACAGATGATGCGATGGGCCGATGCAAACGCGTAGGTGGACATGCCAAAGACCCACTGCGGCAGGCCGAACTCAGCCGCTTTTTCGCATAGTGGTACTATGCTCCCATTGCGCCAGCAGTAGAGATTCCACCAGCCGGTGCGATCAGAGACGAAGTGCAGGACACCGTCCGGCGACCATTCCGGCTGGAAGATTGATTCGTCTGTGCCGCCGACAACGTGTTCGCTATGGCCTAATGAGCCGTCTGCCCTAAGCTCACCAATCCAAAGTTCGGTCCCATCCCACGGCATGTTCGGATGGTTCCAGGTGAGCCATGCCAGGCGCGACCCATCCGGGCTGAGGCGCGGCGATGAGTAAAAGTCATTGCCAGAGACGAGCACGCGAGTACCACTACCATCAAGTGCAAGGCTTACCAGGGTATTGACTGCCTCGCGTCCGGCTACGGTGTGATCTTCGCGCACGCAGATCATGCGCCCTCGTTGACGATCAATAACGCCGTCGGCGTAGCGCAAATTCTCGCCATGGGTAATTGGCTGTGGCTCAGAGCCTGGGGTCAGCCGGTATATACGCTGATCAGCGAAGTTCGAAAAGTAGATTGTGCCATCACTGATGACGAAGCTGCCACCGCCATATTCGTGGACACTCGTGCGAGCGTTGAACGGCGGTGGTAGCAGGTCGGTTATCTGCCCGCCACGCGTTCGCCGCACGATGACGGATCGTCCACCCTCTGACGGGCGTGATTCGAGCCAGTACACGTCCTGGCCATCGAGTGCAATCTGTCCAAATCTGATCGTTTCGGAGACAATGAGGTCCGTGGTAATGGGTGATTTCCATGAGCCATATGGTGCTACTTGCGGGTCAGTCATGCTATTGCTTCTCTCTCTTCTTTTGACACCAAACGAGATTCTATGAACTCGACGGGTTTATTATAGCTGCGTTGTCAACGTAACGTTACGCTTGAGGCACCCCTTGCGGTCGCCCTCGTTCGTTGCTATAATTCGGAAGAGAAAGACAGCGTAACAAATCAGGTACCTGACTTCTCGCCGCCTAAGGTGGTGAGGAGTCCTGAGTGACCAGGAGATCTATAGAAATATGAACCCGTCACAACTGAGCTTCGGCGTAGCTTTCATAGCGGGACTGGCATCCTTTCTTTCACCTTGTGTGTTGCCGCTTGTACCTATTTACCTGGGACAGCTGGTGGGCCAGAGCGTTTACCAGTCCACAGGCGAACAGAGCGAGAGGCCAGCACGCCTGAATACATTTCTGCACTCGGCAATGTTTGTCTTCGGATTTACGCTTGCTTTTGTCGCATTGGGTGCCACGGCCAGTACCCTGGGCAGTTTTTTGCGTGCGCACCAGGTTCTGTTACGCGAGGTCGGGGGTATACTGTTGGTCATTATTGGGCTCCACCTGGCAGGAATTTTCAAGTTGCCGTTTCTGTACTGGCAGAAGCGTTTTGAGTTTCACCCTGCGCGTCCGAGCTATGCGGCTTCATTGTTGATTGGTATTATCTTTGCTATCGGCTGGACACCCTGTATTGGCCTTATTCTGGGGGCGATTCTGGCTCTGGCTGCGACTGCCAGGACGCTCACCCAAGGTGTTCTGATGCTGCTGGTGTATTCGCTAGGTCTAGGTCTACCGTTTCTGTTACTGGGCCTGGGGCTTGATCGGGTGAGTAAAGTGTTGAAGTGGCTGAAGCCGCACCTGGGGAAGATTGAGGTTGGTACGGGTGTGATGATGATTCTAGCGGGCGTAATGATTTTCTTTAATTTGCTGTTTTACCTGAATCAGTATTTTAATTGGGGGCTTAATCTATAAGAAGGGAAGAGGGTTTCCAGATGGCACAGAAGCCTGAGGTGCAACCGCTGTACTGGAGTCCATGGTTGGTGGGCGCGCTGGTATTGTCTTATCTGGGGTTGCTGGCTGTGGTGGTACTGGTGCCTGGCTCGTCCCTCCTGGATCGCCTGCGTTGGCTGGATAGCGGCATATGTGCACAACTGCCGACCCATTCGTTCTATCCTGGCGGTGAGCGCTTGCCACTGTGTGCGCGTAACACGGGTATCTACCTGGGCTTTATTGTGACGCTCATGACCCTTTATGCGATTGGACGCGGACGTGCTCAACGCGTGCCACCCTGGCCTATTGTTGTGGTGCTGGTGCTGGGCATAGGTGTGATGGCGGTCGATGGGTTCAATTCGTTTTTTCTGGATCTAGGTCTTCGGCATTTGTATCAGCCGCACAATTTGGTACGGCTGGCAACGGGGTTGGCAACGGGCCTTGCGCTGGCCTCTCTCGGTCTCCCACTATTGAATCGTCTCTTCTGGAGCGAGCATAGCGAGCAGCGGAGTATTTCCTCGTGGACGGCACTGCTGGTGCTTGTGCCAGGATTGGTGTTGAGTTTTTTTGCGGTGGCCTCGCAGAACAGTCTTGTGCTCTATCCACTTGCACTTTTAAGTACGGCTGGGGTCTTAACAGTGTTGAGTAGCGTGAACCTGGTGTTGGTCGTTGCCATCGCCAGGCGAGACCAGACATTTGCTCGCTACCGAGAGCTGCTTCCTTTCTTTGGCTTTGCTCTTCTACTGACGATTGGCGAGATGCTGGTCTTAGCGCAACTCAAATTTTCGTTGCTCCAGGCTCTTGGGATGTGATAGATCGTTATTAGCATCCTTCGAGATCTGCCCAGATCTCCATCTCTAGTTCGGGGTCGAGGCTGGTTATTTGACCGGCAGGCAAGCGAGCCAGGCGCAGTACGGCCTCACGCAGGTGAGCGGGAGCGCGCTCAATGGTGCAGCGTTCGTGGATCAGTCTCTTGAGTCCAAGATTGAAGTGAAAACGACATTCACAAGTCGGACAATCTGAGAGGTGCTGCTGAACGATAGCGACTTCCTCGACGCTCAGTTCGCGATCCAGGTAGAGATGAAGGCGAGCAATAGTTTCAATACAACTCATACAATTCATGGGTACTTTCTCCAGCACAGGCTTCGTCATGATATCTGTCTATTTTAACAGAATCGGGGGGGCTTTCATTCCCAGTACTAAATACGCTATACTTGAATGTAGGGGCGTGAGCTTGCCTCCGCCCGGTATTAACACAGGAGTATTGAATGTCGGAACAGCCAACAGTATCGAGGAATGAGACTACAACGAAGGTACCACCGGAGGACTCGGAACAGCCAACAGTATCGAGGAACGAGATTACAACGAAGGTACCACCGGAGGACTTTGAAGCAGGAGTGCTGGCTCAATTGGATAGCCTCTATCGTACTGCACTGCGGATGACCAACAACCAGCAAGAGGCGGAGGATTTGGTACAGGAGACGATGCTCAAAGCATTTCGTTTCGCCGATACTTATCAGTTGGGCACAAATTTGCGTGCGTGGCTTTTCCGTATTTTGAATACCTCTGCCATCAATCGCTACCGCAAGCAGGCGACACACCCGCAGACGACTTCATTGCCTGAAGGCGAAGAGTTCTACCTGTACAACCGCATCAGGGATTTTAACGGGCAGGAGTTGAGTGCAGGCGCTGAGGAAGAGGTGCTGAGCAAGTATCTGGATGAGGATGTGTATAAAGCGTTAAACGATCTGCCGCCTAATTTCCGTATGGCGGTCGTGCTGGCCGACATCGAGGGTATGTCCTATAAGGAAATTGCTGAAGCGTTGCAGATTCCGATAGGGACGGTGATGAGCCGTATATCTCGTGCCCGGCGACAGCTGCAAAAGTCGCTCTGGCAGTATGCGCAAGATAAGGGTTACTTCAAGGCTAACGCGGAGATACCTGTCCCCCAGACAGGAGTCCACAAGGGTACCCTGTCTGGGGGACAGGTATCCCACCCCACTCCAGACCACTCCGGCCCCTACGGGACAGACACGCCGCGGGACGACCACAATGGATCGTCCTCCTGAGTCACGATTGCCCGTTTGAGGATGAAAGCGAAAGTGCTGCCTTCACCGGGTTTACCAGAACTCTCTACCCAAATGCTTCCGCCCATAGCATCGATCAGTTGCTTGCTGATGTGGAGGCCCAGGCCGGCACCACGGATAGGACTATTCAAATCGCGCTCCAGCCGCACAAAACGTCCGAAGAGACGTCCCTGGTCTTGCAGGGGCACTCCCAGGCCACGATCGCGGACACGCACAGTGACATTCTCTTCATCGGTGTCGCAGGTAAGGTCAATGTTGGTACCTTCAGGCGAATATTTGATCGCATTGCTCATCAGGTTGAGCAAGACCTGGCGCAAGCGTAGATCATCGGCCATGACATAGAGATCGGTGGGGATATCCATGTAGATACTCCGGCCTTGCCTCTGGGTCACCGCCTCGAGGATCTCCAGGATATGTACGACCGACTGAGCCAGTGGCACGGGGCTGAGATTGAGGCTCTCAATGTCAGCCTGCACCCGCCCGGCTTCCATGATATTGCCCACTACGAGAGTTAACTCATCGCAGCCGCGATGGGCCTTGCCGATAAATTCGGCTCGCCTCTCAAAGGGTAGGCTCTCGTTATAGGTGCCAAGCAATTCAATGTAACCCACTACAGCTGTCAGAGGTGTACGCAGTTCGTGCGATGCTGTGGTTATGAACTGATCTTTCAGACGATCCAGTTCTTTCTGACGCTCATACGCGGCACGCAACTGTACGGTGAAGGTAGCATTGTCCAATGCGACGGCGAATTTGTCTGCATACATGCCGAGTACTCGTTTCTCTTCCTGGGAAAAGAGATGCGGACGGGGATAGGTCAAGGCCAGGACGCCAAGCTGCTGTTGTGCGCCATTTAAGGGGAGCCAGGCGAAGGGGTAAGATGGTGTCTGTGATAGGCATGGCGGGACCTGGGTAGAAGGAGCTTGCCACGACTGTGGACTGGCTTGATAGAACCAGGAGGACCAGTCGCCTTCCCGGGGTGATATGGGGGTGTTAGAAGAGATCAAGCGTGAACCGGAGCCTGTATGGATAATGGACCGCAACAGGTGAGTGGTCTGATCATAGAGCCAGGTCTCAGCGCCAGCTTGTACGGATTCAGCGGCAACCCTGGTATAGGCAATGGCAACGTCCTCGATGCTCTGGAATGTTTTCTCCATGGTAGCAAGACCACTATAGAGAGCATCAAGTACGGCTACGTGCCGGCTTACCTGCGCATACAAGCGTGCTGTTTCCAGGACTGGGGAGAAACGCGATTGGATAAGATAAATGGCTTCAAAATCAGGACCGGCATACTGCTGATGATCGCCTCGCTCGCCCAAGACGAGTGCAGCGATCAGCTTGCCCTGTGTGCGAATGGGAGCTAAGAGCGGGTCAAATCCTCCTAGAGGTGCTGTGGTTGCCAGGTAACGGGCAAGGCCTGTCGGCGTCTCTCCACCAGGCTTGGAGGCTTCACTCAATAACAGTGGGCGTTTGGAGGAGGAGAGATGCTCTATGATGTCCATGATGGGTTTGTGAAGCGTTAGCCAGTCAGCGTTTTGCAGAAGCGAAGCATACACGTCTACATCGGCATCCCCATCTGCTGATGGACTAGTCGCACGAAACAGACGCTGTGCAAACTCACGACGAGGCGCATCCTTTGGATCATCAATCCTGAGTGTGGGGTAGAGTTGATAGTAGCCGGTCTCCTCATCCAAGACGAACAGGCATACCTCATGCGTCTCAAAGGCATTGACTGCTGCGGTGGTGATTAAGCGCGCTGCTCCATCGATGTCGAATGTTTCGCGAGCCAACAGGTCAGGCTGGTCAATGAGACGACGATAATGTGAGATCTCTCCAAAGAAGAGATTGTCAGTTATCATTCGTGCCAACCACCAGGCAAGTGGGCCCAGGGCAGCCACAGCAAGAATGATGTAAATGATGCGTGTCGATGGATTATTGGATAGAAGGACAGTAGTGAATGCAAACACGAGGTAGCCGAGCACGACCAGGTTGATGCAGCCTACCATCCATGCGACAGCGCGCCGAACGTACATATCCAGCACGAGGATTTGATAACGCAAGATGGAGTAGCCGAGCGCCAGGGGCAAGACAACGAAGGTGATGGTGCTCAGTTGGCCAACAACACCTGGCAAATTGAAGACCCAGGGTAGTATGGTGAGTATGAGAAAAGGGGCAAATGTCAGAATGACGCCACCCACAAAAATACGCCGTTGCTGGCGCTCTCGCAATGAGGAAGATTGACGATATGAGACGATGATGGTGATCAAAATACCTGCCAATACGAATAGATAAAAGCTAGAATCGAGCGTATTTAACCAGTCTGGAAGTGGCAAAAGCTGCAAAGGCGAAAAGAGTAGAACAGAGTGCAGGGCTACTATGATACTTAAGAGAGTCAGTGTTGCCAAATAGCAGCGCAACAACAGAACATACGTATATCGATGACCGCCGTCTGACTCTGCACTTGCTTGCAAATGCAACAAAAGGTTTTTGGGGAAAAGCAGCAACAAGATCGCAAATAGAGGTAGAGACAGCGCACTCATAGAAGCAGTAATTGCTACGAACCATGGGTTACGTAAGACAGAACCCGTTTCTGCAGCGAACGTGACCATCATAGTAAAAGAAAAGCAGAAAAGGAGTAAAGCCACACGACGACTGCGTGCATAGAGCCAGACCAAAGCGCCGACAGCCAGGAACAACAATGCCACAAAAGCTGAGAAGCCAAAAAGAAGCAATGAAAAGAGGTCAGTCACACGGTGTGGAAAGAAGTACAGAGCTTGCGTTGATAATAGCAGGAAGTAGATCACCAAGGCTAGTAGAACGCTTAGTAGGCGTCCTGCCCTGATACGCGCCCAGGCTATATATCTCATACAATCTCCTCCCGTAAATCCCGCCACATAGCCTCAAAAGATATGTCACTCGAAGCCTAATAGGAGGTGTAATAAGGGCGCAACGGGCTTCTGAGTTTCGATCTCCTGCAAACGGTCGCGGGCGCGCTCGCGATAAAGTAAACAAATACCCCAGGTTGTAAGTATTCCCTCGTGAAGAGCACGCAGATACTCTTTTTTCTCTTCATCGGCCGACGACGATGTGTTCTGAAGAGTACCATTTATTTGCGCAGCAAGCACCACGGGCAGCGTCTTCTTTCCCCGCACTAAATCAGATTTTATATTCCTGGCGGTTTCAGCCTCTGTAGACGCTATGGTAGAGGTACCACCTTGTAATAGATAATACAGGTCGTGATTGTCGTTGTCAAGTTGATGAGCAATGCCAAGCAACTCACCGAATTCTGAAAACTGCTCACACACCACGTTATCCGCACCTGCACACAGTGCGCCTAGGCGACAGGCCAGGCGCATAATTGAGCCAGCCTTGGCTGCTGCAATCTCTATACATTCTTCGCGAGTAAAGTTCTGGGCCGGCCTCTGCTCGGCCAACACATCCCTGTGCTGACCGGCTGTAACGACTAGAGCAGACTCTTGAAGTGTGTTGAGTAAGCGTAGAATAGTGAGTGGCTGAACACCTTGCTGCGACAAGGAGAGAATGGCCTGCTGGGCCAGGGTCAACAGTGCTGTTGAGAC
>Ga0099828_10002858_pt1 | contig 11997 bp, 6 predicted proteins | sample CZO8metaG_2_FD_79338 | JGI IMG/M metagenome (GOLD analysis project Ga0099828, IMG submission 79338) | Vadose zone soil microbial communities from the Eel River Critical Zone Observatory, Northern California, USA - CZOApr15con2H1.8 metaG | ecosystem: Environmental > Terrestrial > Soil > Vadose...
GCGATGCCGTTGCGGAGATGCACGACTTCGTTCAGTTGCGGTGGGAGCTGCAATGCCTCAAAAGTGGGGATGATGCTGGGAATCACGCGCATCACGATCGCGTAGGTTCCGCGCTGCCGGAAGATGTTTACGCGAAACCGCGCCGCGTTCGGCACCGAGTAAGATAGGTCCGCCGCGCCTTCCTTCTCGAGCTTGCTCTTGGCGTGTTCGCTGGAGCCCATCAAGTCGTTCGCGATCTGACCGGTGTGCTGGGGCAGCAGGCGTTCGAAGCCTCGAAATTTCAGTTCCAGGAGCTGGCCGTTCGATTCGACCTGGGGCGCGTGCCCGGGCGAAAAGATCAAGTCGCTTACGTGCTCCTTTGCTTTCACCATGGCCGCGATGAGCTGCGGTGTGGGGACCGGGGCCGGTGGAGTTTGCGCCTTCTGTTCGACGGTCATCGTGATCGCCGCAACGCCCGCGACGTGCCGCTCGCCAGGGAACTTTTGCAGAGTGCTCGCCGGGCTGGAGCGCCCGGGTCATGCGAGACGCATCCAGTGTACAAAACCTTAAATCGTTCGGTAAGGCCTCGAAAGGCCTCTTGTGACGTTCCGGTTCACATGGAGGGATTTTTCTGGTGACACTGTCCCGCCTCAGGCCGGAAGGAGAGATCTCGGCTTGAAGCAGGCGAAATTGTGAGCTCGTGAAAAGTGTTCGAGGGAGGCGCCCTCCGACGAATCGCGAGGGGTGCGCGATGGTTAGGCATGGCTGCGCGCCCGGACCAAATCCTTCACACGGGCGCGTAGCCGTGTGGTAACGAAACCATGGATTTGGGATACCCGCGACTGGCTGACTCCCACGGCAGCGCCAACTTCTTTCATGGTGAGTTCCTCCAAGTAATAGAGGCGGAATACTTGGCGCTCCCTTTGGTCGAATTCATTCAGAGCGGTGTGGATCAACGATTTGAGTTCACTCTGCAGGCACAGGACAAACGGGTCTTTCTCCTCATCTCTGGCGCAGCGGCTGAAGGCTTCTTGTTCGCATTGCTCTTCCGAGGAATCCGTTTGCTGGCTGGGGTGATCGAGCCCCGCAAGGTCGCCAAGCAAATGCTGAAATTCCTCGAGGTCCATATCCAGCTCCGCCGCGATTTCCTGCTCGTTCGGCGCCCGGCCGAGACGGGCTTCCAACTCCAAACGCGCCTGTTCCACGCGCTTGGCCTGACGGCGGAAATTCCGCGGGCACCAATCCATTTCACGTAGGCTGTCCAGGATGGCGCCGCGAATGCGGAATTGCGCGTAGCACTTCAACTGAACGTTCTTGGCTGGATTGAATTTTTGAACGGCGTCCATCAGCCCTAATACGCCGGCGTGGATCAGGTCCTCAAGGGGAACATGGGCAGGCAGACGCTGGTGAATGCCCCGCGCAATGGATCGCACCTGGGGAAGGTGATCGACCAAGAGTTGCTCCCGCTCGGCCGGCGCCAGAAATGTGCGGTTTTCCTCGAATCCCGTCTCTTCATATTTCATTGGACAACCTTGTTTCGATGGATGGCTACGACGTAAAGCGAGCAGTTCGGGATGTGCCAAATAGGCATCGCAGATGCCGATTCAGCTATATCGTTCCTGCTTCGAAATACCCGTAGTCTGGGCCGGAAATCTTCGAGAATTGCTCACTGCCGTGTCCGAACCGCATTCGAGGTCGAACGACTGCAGCGGCGTGGATGGTTAAGCGATTTCGATTCCAAACGTAAGCGTCAATGCGATGCTCATAACAAGAGAGATGCAGACAGGAACTGATTGCAGCGCAACACAAAAACGGGAATCTCGTTCTGAATTGGTTTTCCTGTGGAAAATTCAGACGTATACGCCAAGTGCATCAGAACGGCGCAACGATTCGCTCCGCTCTACTCTGGTACACCTGTGACTCTCATCTACAATTTTTCGAAGGAAGCCGATGCTCTCGAAGTTTGCAAACGAACTCAAATAAACAGCAACGAACGATGGCAATTCTTTTGGGGGAGACCCTAACGGGTAGGCGCGCCTACGTACGCGCCGAAGGAATCGCCCTTCCAGAAGGCTGCGGGAAGCAGATTGCAAACGGCTTGCTCCAACTCCTGCGCGCTTTTGGCGTTCTCGGGATACTTCACCGATTGTATTTCGTAGGAGAATCGATTATTCACGCCAGCGGCGTCCGAGAGCCCTTCGCCCAATCTGTGTTCGAGGTTCCGCATGACGACGCCGTCGCAACCGGGAAGGACAATTCCAAAGTAGCCAGGATACAAGAGATAGAGGGAATCCTCCGCACGGAGCTTCCGACCCATTGACTTCGCCGCGTCGCCAATCAACGCAGAGTGCTCCCCCGGGTCGGAGCCGTCCGCAGGAGTAATCGTGATCACAAAGACGGAGAGGTTCTGATTCACACTCGCCGCCCGCCGGTACTCCATGGGGAGGCGATCGCGGAAGGAGTTCAGATTCGGGAGCGCGTTGATGAGATCGGCGCTGGCTTGCCGGCGCGCTTCCAGTGCCTGCCGTTGTTCTTCCAGAACCCGTCGTCGCAACCGGCTGATCGTCGTTTGGCGCTCGGCCAGATACGCGATGAGAAGAACAGATACGGCACAAAACCCAAAGAAACTGACTCGAAGCGTCTCTCCCCGGAGCACGAGCGGTTGGGAAAAAACGGCTGGGTACATGAGCAGCGCTAAGCCGGCGGATAAGATGAAAATCACCGCGCAGGCCAACAATACCAGTTGGACGCTGCGACTCTCCATGTTGGCTAGATTGATTTTATTAGAGACATGCATGGTGGCTCTCTTGCCGGTTTGTAATCGCTCAGGCTCTCGACGGATCAGAATCAAGCGCTTTACCCAGCGTAGCATAAGCTGTGCGGGCCTACCTGCCCCCGCTCTGCCTTAAGAGCCTGTACTGCAACAGGGTGTCGCCTTCTGCGGCGCCCGCCTCGCGCAATGAACGCAACCGCTCCATCAAGCGAGCATCTTGTTCATTCTTAAATGCGCCCTATGAGGTGTTGCTGCCAGAGCCCGCCCGAATCCGCTTGCAACAAGAGCTCCTGAGACTCAGTTCGTGGGCCGTCCCGTCTGTATGGCCAATTGCGAATCGACGCCCTCTGTTGGCGACGGTTCGGAAAGATTTGAAACGGCTCACACCAGTCCTCGGCGCAAAACCACTGCACTTCATCAGCGAGCAATTCCCGTGCCACGAGGTATAGCGAAGGAACATCTAAGGCATGCAAGATCTGTAGTTTCGGGATGGAATTTGGTCTAGGAGAATGAGAAATGTCTAAGACTGTCCTCAATTGAGACATCGTTTCCCATCTAGGGTCTTCCCCTCATTCGTTCCTACACCGCGGGCTTCGCGGCTTCTACACGGACCCAAATTTCAGGTCCGGTTTTCGCCTGCATCCGAATCGCAGTCTAATCACCTGAATTGAACTTGGCCAGGGTCAGCGGAGCGAGGAAACGAAGCAAGTTAGGAAGCGACTCTTGCGGAGGTTCCCGCGGCGCCGCACCGAGGGGTTTAACGCCGCCGATCATGGCAAGACGCCAAACACCGCCACACTCTTGGTGGTCGCAGCAAAGACTTTTCCGTCCGCGATCATTGGCGTGATGAACTTGTTGCCGCTGCCAAAGTGGTCGCGACCAGTGGGCGCCTGGTTGCTGTTGTACAGTTCGTGAGTTAGGTCGCTCGCTGCGTAAGCGTGCAGGACCGCCGTCCCGCTGTTTTCGATGGCCCAGACGATGCCGTTCGCACCCCCGTTCGCGGAGACGCTCGGCAGCGCCCCTGGATAAGTGAAGGACGTGGCTGTATGCACCGGGGTCCCGGAAAGATTGCCCTTGCTAAGGGTGAAGGCCTTCAGGGCCGCGCCGACGTCGCAGTAGTACACCGTGCCGCTGAAATAGGCGGGCGCGCCAAAGACGCCACTGGGTACCGCGCCGGGCAGCTCCTGGAAAATATTGTTTGACGAGGCGTTGAACTTGCCCATGTTGGCCCGGTCCACGACGTAGATGTTCCCGTCCTTGCCGGCGCCGACGGCCAAGTGGAGCGTGTGGCCCGCCCCGTCGCCGAGGTCGGGCAGAACCATGGGGGCGCCGGAACCAAGATCTGCGTCCGCATTCGATTCACTCACGGTATTCGACATGTTGAAATAGTCGGCGACCTGCAGGGTGCCTCCAGCCGTTGAAACCTTCACAAACGCGCTGCCGTAGTCGCCGCGGCTGGCAAAACCGGCCGTCGTCAGCGTGGTTTCGAACGTGCCGTTGGCGATCAGGGCATAGATGTTCCCTTGCGGGTCGGCCGCGGGGCCGCCACCGCTCTGCCAGATCGAGCCTTCGCTGCCGTTCGGCGTGAGGTCGAGAACGCTGGTCTGCGACAGATTCGAGGCGTTATAGCCGATGATCCACGCGGTGTAGGGGTTGATGTCACAATGCGAAGCCCAGCTCGTGTACACGACGCCGTTCAGAAGGAGCAGGCCGGCGCGCTCCTTGTACTGCTTCGGGTCGAAGATGACTTGTCCTCCGGAACTATTGGCGCCAGTCCCGGGATAGGAGGCCTGAATTGCAATAGGCCCACCGAGTAGTTCCGCGCCGGTGGTGACGTCCAGGGCGTGGAGCCGTTGGAAATACGTCGAGCCCTGCTTGGACATGGCCACCATGTAGATGATCCCATGCGGTCCGGCGCTGCGGTCTATCACCGGTGTGGACGTCACACCGATCTCGGGCGACACTTGGCTGCAACCGCGGTCGTCGCTGGGGGTTTCGCCGGAGCCCAGCACGGAAACCTTCCAGAGCTGCGCGCCGGTGTCGGAATCGAAAGCGTAGACCGAGTCGTGCTCGGTGGCGATTAACACCACGTTGTAGATGCCGCCGGCAAGGGGCAGCCGCGAAAGGTAAAGAGGCTCGGCGTCCACCTTGCCGTCAACCGAGAGGTTGCGGAGCAGGCCAAAGGTCTGCGAATTGACGTTGGCCGGCGAGAGCGTCGTCTCGGTGAGATTCTGACCGGTGCGAGCGTTGTCGTTGTGAAACGTGGTGACGTCGGTTCCCGCAGCGGGCGGCGTGGTGACCGTAAGCATTGCAGAATTGCTGGTGACGCTACCGGCAGCGTTAGTGACGATCACGCGGAACGTCGCGCCACTGTCGCCGGAGACGGCGGGTGGTGTCGTATAGCTGGATGACGCGGCGCCGCCGATGCTCGCCCCATTCTTCTGCCACTGGTAGCTGAGCGGCGCAGTGCCCGCGGCGGCGACGGAAAACGTCGCCGTTTGCCCAACAACAATTGTCTGGCTAGCCGGTTGCGTGGTGATGGATGGCGCGACCGAGGCAGCGACAGTCAGCAGCGCGGCGTTGCTGATGACGGTGCCCGCCGAATTGCCGACGGCCACGGTGAACCGCGATCCGTTATCCGACGCCGTCGTGGCTGGCGTGGTGTAGTTAGCCGAGGTAGCGCCATTGATAACTGTCCCGTTTTTGCTCCACTGGTAGCTGAGCGGAGCCGTGCCTGAGGCACCGACGGAAAACGTCGCAGTCTGCCCTACAACGACTGCCTGGTTAGTCGGTTGCGTGGTGATCGATGGCGCGGGATTGGCCGGATTGGACGAGGTTCGCCCGGCACCGATTGACCCGGTACATCCCGACAGAGTGAGGGCGACCAACAATGCCGTCACCAGTGGCGCGGAAATGGACGGGTTGAAACGGGGCGAAGCTTTCCCAAGAAGACGACTCGATGGACTGTAAGTCATCCTCCAAGGAGCTTAGAGACGCGGCCAACCACCAGCTACTGGTCAGAAGAGGGAGGAAAGAACAGGCGTTCGACCCTGGCCAAGAAAACAGTCCAGGCCTGTCCTCCGCAGTCCATGCAACTTGTTTCCAAGGGAGTTGCGGATCTTTTGCGACCCTGGCATTCCTGCCTTCGGACTAGGGTTGAAGGTGGGAGGCGTTAATTGACCATCCGGCGGATGTTCTCGAGGGCCCGTCTCGCCAGTGTGTATCGTGGTTCAATTTCAAGCGCCTCTTGAAATAATTCGCGGGCCCGATTGATCATGCCTTTGGCGAGATAGGCGCGTCCCAGGTTGAAGTACGGAAAGTGCCGGGGTTCATAGCGTTTTGCCGTAGTCGCGCGCTCCAGCCAGGGGATGGCTTCGTCAAAGCGTTCGAGACCGATGAGGTAGGCGCCGATATCGTTGTAGGGGTTGCCGAAGTCCGGATCAACCTCGATGGCGCGCTTGCATTCGGCGATCGCCTCCTGGATCTTTCCTTGAAAGTGAAAGGTCCAGCCGAGAAAGGTGTGGGCCTCGGCCGTAGGATGCAGCGCGAGTGATTCCCGATAGAGTTCGACGGCGCGGTCATAGTCGCCCTCCATCTGCGCTTGATACGCTTCATGGAAGCGTTGTCGCGCCTGCGCCTCTCGATCCGTTGGCATACAGCATTTTTGGTAGCACGGCGCCGGGAGTGTGTCAAACGCTTGGACTCCACGACGAGCCGCCGAGGGCTAGTCTCCGAGAACAGCGATTATCACGAGCTACCCGGCTGGGATGGTGGGAATGCTTGTGCTCGAAAGGACTCACAGTTCGCAAGGTTCCGAATAGGGATTTATCGGTACCTTCCGATATTGAAGCTCACAAGCTCTAGTCCGTCTGTGGCATTCCTCCCGCAAATGCATTCAATTTGACTGCACAGACGCATTCCAGAACCGTGCGCGCTCGCCCGTTTGCCCAGCCGTCTGCGCCCGCAGCACGCCGCAATGCCGCTTCCAGGGTAAAGGACTCGGTTGCGAGGCCAGACTAGAAAAGTAGCTTCAAGGCAAATTGAATCTGCCGGGCGCTTCCCGAATCGCCACCCGGGAAACGCGTATTGGTAATCTTGCCGAAAGTGGAAGAACCCACGATTCGTCCCGGTTGACCCAAGTTGGGATGGTTGAACAGATCGAATATGTCGGCGCGGAACTGCAGGCGCTTGTTCTCCGTAATGGCGGTGGTTTTCTGAATCGTGAAATCCGTGTTCGAGAAGGTCGGGCCATCCACAAGATTGCGGCCCAAATTTCCGAAGTGCGTGACTGTGCCTCCTGTGCCTGGGGGCGCAAACACAGAAGTGTCGAACCACGAGTTCGTGGTGCGGGCATAGGTGATCGCCCCGGTCAGGTCGGGCCGCACGGTGTTCTGGACTCCGGTGAAAACGTTATCCGACGTCACGATGTTCACCGGGTTTCCGCTCTGCCATTGCGAAATGGCCGCCAACTGCCAGCCATTCGTGAGACGGTTTCCATGGAATGGCAACTCGTAAAGCCAATTAATCACGAAGCGATGCCGCGCGTCGAAGTCCGATGACCCGCGGCTGTTTTGAATATTCGTGTTGTCTTGGACCACGATTGCATTGTTACTCAGCGAGTTGTAGTCGAAGGAGTGTGAATACGTATACGAAGCGTTGAATTGCAATCCGTGGGTGAGCCGCTTGTTGGCCGTCACCCACAAGGCGTGGTAACTCGAATTCGCGCTGCTATCCGCTTCCAAGATGTTCGTCAGCATCACGCCAGGATCGACCGGGCTCGTCGGTGACAGTGAATTATTCACCTTCGAATTGGCACCCGGGGCGGGGGAAGCTGGTTGGTTGATATTCCGAGCGATCCGCAGGTGGGTGCCTTTTGAGCCGAAATATCCCACCATCAGGCCGACGGCGCCAGGCAGCTCGCGTTGGACGTTCAAGTTCCAGTCCTGAACGTAAGGATTCCGGAAATCCGGGTTCACCGTGGTGGGGGCTATAGAGCCCGCGGAGGATTTTGCAGCGTTTGCGAAAGTGATCGAACTGCTCGCCGAGTTTGCCAGCACCGGGGTGGCGAACGGCGGATTGCCAGTTAGAACGGAAGCGAGGCCGGTTACGGGCTGATCGGTCAGGATCGAATACGCGGCGCGGACGGAAGTTTTTCCGCTTCCAAACGGATCCCATGAAAACCCGATTCGTGGCTCGAAGTTCTTGTTATTGTTGTAATAGATCGAATTTACGCCGCTCGTGCCAACCTGGACCAGAGAGTTGCTAGCGGGCAGGTACACGGAAAACCGGTTGGCCGCTTCGGTCGGCGTCATGTTCCAGTCATAGCGCAAGCCGAGCTCCCACGTGAAGCCCGGTTTCCATTGGAAGGAGTCCTGCACGAACACGCCAAGCGCACCCACCATAATCTTGCCGGAGGCGTTGCCTTGAGTGATCTGAAAGCGATTGGCGTTGCCAGTAATGAAATGCGGGACGTCGGCGAATCGCAGCGCGCCTGTGTCCAGCGCAATCACGTCATGGTAGAAACGCCGGTACTCACCGCCAATTCTCAGCGAATGGCGGCCGTGCAGCCAACTCAGGGTGTCCGACAAGACGCCAGTCGTGTCGCCACGCCCCTGGGGGAAAAACTGTGGCCCGCCCAGGCTCAAGTTCAAGGTGGTGATGACAATGACCGGTAATCCAATCGGCGCGCTAACACCGTCGTTAATGCCGAAGTCAGCGGGGTTGGCCAAGACATTCGGATTGAACAAAATGTGAATGCGATTAAATCCCAGGCGCGCCTCATTAACTACAGTCGGACTGAAGGTGTGCGACTCGCCCAACGTCAGTATTTGCCGGCGCGACTGCCGGGTATCGCCGAAGCCTGGGATCGGATTATTGCCCTGGCCGGTTGCTTGCAGGGTCGGCTCCCCCCGGAGGTCCTGCTGTAAAGCGTAATAGCCATGCATGCGGTTGTTGGCGCTGAAGTTGTGACTGATGTCAACGGTTCCCTGGTCAAGGTTGACGGGGGCGGTGGCGCTCCCCTGGAAGGTAGCCGTATTGGTCACGATCGCATTCGCCTGTGGAATGAGGGGTAACAGCTTCAGCACTGTCGGATTTCCCGCCGCCTGTGCCTTCGCTCGCTCTGCGTCGCTGAGGACGGAGGTGTTGATGTTGATCCCTTGCCTATGGCGCAATCCTTCGTAGCTCAGAAAGAGAAATGTGCGGTCCTTCACCAGGGGCCCGCCTACAGACGCGCCGAAGTTATTCCGCCGAAATTGATCCTGCGGGTTGGCCACGCCCGTGGTTGTCGTGGCGTAGTTGAAGAGGTTTCGAGCGTCGAAAATGTTGTTGCGGATATACTCGAACATCTCGCCGTGAAACTGCTTCGTCCCCGAGCGTGTTGCGATGTTGACAATGGAGCCTGAATTCCGTCCGTATTCGGCGCTGAAAGTCGAATTGTCCACCTTGAATTCCGCCACGGTATTAATAGACGGCTGGAAGGTGATCTGATTATTGGACATGTCATTCAGGTTGATCCCGTTGACCATGAAGTTGGTCGTATCCTCGCGGTTGCCAGCCGTGTTGAACGCGAATGAACCCTGCCCGCGCAGCGGCGCGGTCAAGAACCCATTCTGAGGGGGCGTGACCGTCCCCGGAATCAGCAGCCCCAGGTCCACGAAGTGCCGGCCGTTGAGTGGGATTTCTTGAACTGTCTTCTGGTCAATCACTTGGCCGACAGTCGCCGTTGTCGTCTCAATCGTCGGCGATTCCGCTGTCACAGTAACAACCTGATTCACTGCCCCGACGGTGAGCGTGAATTTCTGGGCCACCACCGAGTCCACTGCCAGAAGTAATCCATCCGCTGAGAGCTTTTGAAATCCAGGGTGGCTGATTTCAACGTGGTAGCTCCCCGGCGGCAGTATGGGGTACTCAAAGATTCCAGAGCTATCCGTATGCGATGAGTTTTCGACTCCCGTCTGGGTGTTTCGCACTGTCACCACTGCATCCGGAACCACACTTCCCTGTGGGTCGACGACAGTCCCCCTTAACCCCGCAGTGGATTGCGCCCACACCGAAGCGGTTGTCCCGAGGACGAGAATCCAAACAAATCCGACTCCAAGAAAGCGCTTGACGGCTGTGAATTTAGACATGAGGGTCCTCCCCAAGGTTCGAGCAACTTGATTTTCAATGCGAGCCGGAATTTAAGAGTTTATGCCTATTTCTGCCCGACAACATATCCCCGCCGCCCTCTCGGGTCAACCTCAAATCGCCTTGGCCGCGTTTGGCGCGCAAGCGCGGCTCCTTTGGCGGCTCTGCTGACAGCCTTGGCTGGTTCCATGGGTTAACGCTGGCACACCTCACCGCCCGCCTCCAATCTTCTTCGCCAACGCGAACCGCCGCCAGAGGTTCCCCAAGCTTTAGGGAATCACGCTCAACCGCAAATGCACTTCATTCCCGCGGAACCGATGACAGGAAAGACTGGTTCAGGTCACCGCGAGCTTTCCTGCCTTGATCCGCTGCTCCTCCGGGCTTCGCTTGTTGGAGAACCGCACGACTGCCCGCAAAGTGTGCCTGTATGATTGGGGCCAAGTCCCGAGAAGGCGAATTCTTGGAATGGGGCGTTCCGCTCCCCACCAACTCCTCCTTTCTGATAAAGCACTAGCGTTTATCGGAACCTATCGCCGCAGTACAGGAGCGGTTCAAGCGGTCTGACAAAAGTCGGCTTGGCTGACCAAACGTCCAATGAGACGGACTATGCGCTTCGTGTCTCCGTTATCCGCGCGTTCTGATATCGCTGACCCCTTCATCTCAGTTTTTTGTGCAACTCTTTGCAATTTCGCGAAAGGCTCCTGTCAGTATATTTTCGAATGCCCTCCGCGATCTGCCAAAGCGGTAGAAGAACCCTGATCCAGCCGTGGAATGCCCCTTTTGCCTGGATTTATGGTAAGACATCATCGCCCACGAACTGAGACTTGATGAATTGAGACATAATTGGTGTACCCTTGGGGGAGATGGCCCGGTCCAAAGCTGGCCGGGACCACGTGTACCGCGTTCCACGGCGAATTCCCGTCAATTCTTGGTGAACCGGTTCTTCGAATGAACGAGGAGCAGAGAACATGACCACAAGAGTGGCAAGTGCTGCAATAAGAGACCTGAGATGGGTTGTGGCGATACTGGTCTTGATGTTGGCGACGCCGCTGACGATCCGCTTGGCGCGCGCGGAGCCCACGGACGACACTCCACGCAGCGGCGATGACGCGGCTGTGAGGGAGGTTGTGGCCGGATTCAGCAACGGCTGGAACACCCATGATGCACACGCCATGTGCGCATCACTCGCTGAGGACGTTCAGTGGGTGAACTGGCGCGGAGAAGTCTCTGGCAGTCGCAAGGAGGTCGAGGACGAGCATGCCAGGCTTTTCGCCGACCTCTATAAGAATACCCATCGCACGGACACCGTGAAGTCCATCCGCTACCTCGGCCCCGAATTAGTTTCGGTGGACAACTACTGGACCATGACCGGGGCCAAAACGCGCGACGGCGCAGATTGGCCGTACCGCGCAGGATACGCCACCTTGCTGATGGCCAAACGCGGCGGCCGCTGGATGGTGATCGTTTCGCACACGGCCGATTTCAACGCGAAAGCCCCTGCAGCAAAGTGATCGTACGCCTCTGCGTCTCGCGCTACGGCCGACACGCCCGCTGAAGCGTGGGAGTGTTTTCTGGGATTCGGGTCAAGGCGCGGCGATGCAGAACTCTCTCTATTGACTCTCGATGTTCACCGCATAGTAGGCAACCGTTTTCGTCGGAACATCTTTCCACCAGTGCGGCGTCTTCGCTGGAATCGTAATCACGTCGCCTTTGCTCAGGTGGTGGGTCTCGCCGCCTTCAAGGGCTGTAGCCACCATCTGATCCGGTTTCGTTCGTTTGGCGTCAACCATGGTCCCGCCAGTCACGAACGTCGCTTCCCCTTCGACCATGATGAAGATGTGGTTGGTATGCTCATGGTATTCAACTTGGCCCGCCCCTCGGCGATTGGCCAATACGATCAGGCCCGGGTCGTTCACGATCGGTCCGCCCTTGGCCATCACGGCTGAGACGTTGTCGTGGCCGATGTAGTGAACGGCCGCCGGCACGCCACCTCCTAGGGAGGCCGCAGCTGCGGCTAACAAGACAGCTATAGCTAATATCGTTGATGTCGCCAGTAGAGACTTCATTTGGTTTTCCCCTTTTTTATCTCGGATCTTCAATTTCAGATGGGAGTCCCA
>Ga0099828_10002859_pt1 | contig 11995 bp, 10 predicted proteins | sample CZO8metaG_2_FD_79338 | JGI IMG/M metagenome (GOLD analysis project Ga0099828, IMG submission 79338) | Vadose zone soil microbial communities from the Eel River Critical Zone Observatory, Northern California, USA - CZOApr15con2H1.8 metaG | ecosystem: Environmental > Terrestrial > Soil > Vadose...
GCCCGACCGAGCGCTGCCGATGGAACAGTTCGAGTCCCAGGTAGGTGACCGCCAGCAGCCAGGCAAACAACGACATCGAGCCGTAAAGGTCTTCATAGGGAACGGCGTGAACCCACCGCGAGCGCTCGAGCAGCGCCAGATAGTGCAGCACTACCCCGCCCGCCAGGCTCAGCGTTGCCGCGCGGCCAATCAGGCGCTTACTGGCGTATAAGTACCAGAGGTAGAGAGCCAGCTCGCCGCGTACAGGGCCAGTGTCTCTGCGGTTAAGTGGGTGGTCATCAGGGCCCACCATCAGGGAACCCGCCGCAGGTCGAGATTCGAGGAGTTGGGCAAGCTGCCGTACCAACAGCGCGTATTATAGCGAATTCCCCTGCGCGAAAACATGCTCCTGTGCGTGTTCGCGTAATGGGGAGAAGTGTCGGGGGGCGACGCTGGCTGGAGACGAAGAAGAGACCAAGGCATTCCGCCAAACGGCCAAACGGGCCGGTCGCCGCGGCGACCCACCCAACCGCAGGCAGGGCGAGGTGAGGTTGACACGAGAGGGCGGCTGGCATATCGTCTTGCGCAAGGATAAAGCTGAAATCGGAAATTCCGGCTTCATCTGGCGCCCCGGGGCTCAGCTCCTGTCCCAGGAAATGAGCTGCTGTTTGAGAAAAGGACGGGACAAAATTACAGACGTCAAGCTGCGGAACCTTGACCGAGAGAAATAGAGGAGAAAACTCTCATGAGACCGAAGATGCAGTTTGGCATGAGTCGCCGTGAAGTCCTCAAGATGGCCGCTGCCGGGGGAGTCGGGCTGGCCGGTCTTAGGCTTGGCCCGCTCGCCAGGACCGTTAGGGCGAGCGATCAGTACAGCAGCGTCGTACTGGCCAAAGGGCCGGTCGGGTATTGGCGTTTGGGGGAGGCCTCGGGGCCGACCGCCGCTGACGCGTCGGGCAACGGCTACGACGGAAGCTACCTGGGCAATCCAACGTTCGGGCAACTTGGCGCGATCGCCAACGATCCGGACACGGCGATCGGGTTCAACGGACCCGATTCGAAGGATTACGTGGAAATCCCCGATCCCGACAGTCAAGCGTTCAGTCAGCCGACAAGCACCGTGGGACTGACCGTCGAAGTCTGGATGAGGCCTGATGTCCTCACGTTCCCAGGGCAAACAAGCGACATCTATATCCACTGGCTGGGCAAGTGCGTGTCGGGATCAGGACAGTGCGAGTGGGGGCTGCGGTTTTACAGCCAGGACGCCCCGATGCGGCCGAATCGCATCTCCGCGTACATCTGGAATCCCGGGCCTACCCCGGATAACCCGAACAACCTTGGTGCGGGCGCGTTTTTCCAAGATGTGCTCACGCCAGGACAGTGGATTCACGTCGTTGGGGTGTACGAGCCTGGGGACAAGGACACCGATGCGGGCGTCCACATTTACAGGGATGGTGTTCACAGGCAGGGGCCGCCTTCCTCGGGGACGCTGTATAAGACCTTCGGCATCGTGCCGGCTCACGGAACGCTGCCCGTCCGCTTGGGCACACGCGATGCGGCCACTTCCGGTGCCGCCGCGGTGAGCTACTTGACCGGGGGGCTGGACGAGGTGGCGATCTACCCGCGCGTGCTGACGGCCGACGAGATTCTGGAGAATTACTGCACGGGCAGCGACCAATGCTGCTGAGCACCTCGGATGCCTTGCTCCCTTGATAGAGGGGAAGGTTGGAAATTCGGCGGCTTAGTTCGCTGCCGCGAGAGCAGGCGCGTGGAACGCTCTAGCCGTAATACTTCAACTTTGGCCAGGCCTGCCGAAGGGGGAGCTTCGGCTTCCGGCAAATATACACGGGCAGGTTGCTCTCGTCGGGCGCGGCGTACTCGTGAGTGATGATCGCGGCCTGTTTGACCTCGTTGAACAGCTCCTGAAGCTTTTCCCGCCGAATTCCCACGCTGATGACCACTTCTCCTGAATAGTTCCGCGGCCCCCATAGATAGTAGTTATTGTTGCCGCTGATGGCCTTGGGCAGGCCGTAGGCTGCGCCAAAGTAATCAATCGCGCCGGCTTCGCCGTAGTTCTCAGCCAACAGAGCACAGTTGTTCCGCTCCTCAGCGGGCAGGTTGTGATAAACGCGGGCAATAACGGCCACCTGGTTTTCCCAGCCCAACATGTTGGCCCAGAGCTGCGGCAGCCGGCCCGGGTTTCCTTTCTCGACTTTCACGTCCTCTACGTTCCAGAACTTTGAATACTTCTCCATCGCGGCTACCGAAAGCAGCGGCAGCGCCAGCGGCGCGGCGATGATCCCTCCCACCACCAGCGGCGCCAGGATGGCAGGCTTCATCCAGTTCCAGTTACGCTCGCGGATCCGCGCTTCGATCCACACCGCCCCGGCAGCGAACAGCAACGGATAAATTGGCGCGAGGTAATAGATCTTGCCTTTCAGAATCAACAGTTGGGCCAGCACCAGCAGGGAGGTCCAGCCCAAGAACCGGTAGGGCTTGCCTTCCTTCGCCCACAGCAAGAAATACAGCCCGGCCAGGCAGATCGGCGTGGCCACCGGATGAACCAGCAGGGTTTGCTGCCAGATGAATTCGAGCGGGGCGACCGGGACGTTCTTGACCCGGGCAACGTTCCGCAGAATCTCGATGGTGGGCCACTGGTGACGCATCTCCCAAACCAGATTGGGGAGAAAAATGGCAAACGCCCCCAAGCCACCGAGCCAGATCCATTTCTCCCGCATGAGCCGCCGCTCCGGCGTGAGCAGCAGCCCTATGAATATGCCGAAGCCGAAGAACAGCATGGAATGCTTATTGAGCAGGCCGAGGCCGGCTACCAGACCAAACAGAAGCCACAGCCGGGTGCTCCCCCGGTTGACGACGCGCATCGCCAAACCCGCGCACAACATCCAGAAGACCGGCTCAAACGCATTCATCGAAAGAAAATTGTCAAAAGTGAGATAGATCGGGGCCAGGAACACGGCCGTCGCGGCCAAGGCGAGCGCAAAGCGCCTGCCGCCGAACTCGCGCACCATCCAAGCGGTCAGCAGCACCTTCGCCGCCCCAGCTAGGGCGGCAAAAAACCGCAGCGCAAACAGCGAATCGCCCAGCAGCCAGCGGGAGAAGCGCGCCACCACGGCCACAAGCGGCGCGTGGTCCACGTAGCCCCAGGCCAGGTGATCGCCGCAGGCGGCGTAGTACAGCTCGTCGCGGAAATAGCCGTAGCGCCCGTTGAACAGGAAGTGCAGCAGGCAAAGGCCCGCAGCCAGCGAAAGCGCAATGGCCGCGTCGCCTGCGAGCAACGAAGCGGCCAAACTCCGCGGTGCCGCGATCGGCCGGGCCCCGGCCGCCTCCTGGGCGGCTACACCGCGCGGTTCATCGAGACCGACCGAGCCCATCGGGCCGCTCCGGAAGGGAAAGATTGGTGAACGTTGCCGCGCATCCCGTTTGGATGCGCTCTCCGGCATCGAGGTTTCGCTGCGGTTCAGTACTTCTTGGACGGTGCCGTGCCGGTTGGCTTTCCCGGCGTCTTGCCCGAAGCCTTTGGCGCGGGCCCCTCAGGAGCATCGGCCGGTGCCGGGCCGACGCGCTCGACGATCACGCGCTTCATGTGCACCGGGGTCTTTGGCCGGTCGTTCTGATCCCGTGGCACGCGCGCAATCGCCTTCACCACATCCAGATTCCCGCATTGGCCGAAGATGGTGTGATGGTTGTTCAGGTGCGGCGTTGGCGCCTCGGTGATGAAGAATTGGCTGCCGTTGGTGTTCGGGCCGGAGTTGGCCATCGCCAGACGTCCGGCCGCGTCAAACTTCAGCGTGGGCACAAACTCATCTTTGAAAGGGAATCCGGGGCTCTTCGGGCTGCCCGTGCCCGTCCCGAGCGGGTCGCCGCCCTGGATCATGAACCCGGGGATGACGCGATGAAAGATGAGGCCATCGTAGAAGCGCTTGCCGCCGATTTTCCCCACGGCCAGGCCGACAATCTTGCGCACAGTTACCGGTGTCTCGTTCTCAAAAAGCTTGCAGGTGATGTTTCCGTTTTCGGTTTCAAACGTCATGTAGAGTCCCGGCTCGCGCTGCGCGGCCGGCTTGGCCTCTCCGGCCTTTGGTTGTCCCGCGGGCGGCACCTGCTGCGCCCCAACCGCACAAACGATGGCCAACATGGTCCCAATCAACAAGCTGCCTAAAGTCCGCATCGTTCTCTCCTCTTTGACTCTTGAGTTTTCGGCCTTTCGCTTTGAACCCTCGACGGCGGACTCTGAGCTGTTACTTCTGCATTTCCCGACTCACACGCTCGGCTTCTTCCATCACCCGCAGCGTATTGCCGCCGAGGATTTTCCGGATGTCGGCGTCGGAATAGCCCTTGCGAAGCAGCGCCTCGGTCATGCGAGGCAGCTTCGAGCAATCTTCCATGCCTTCCGGCATCGTGGCGCCATCAAAATCGGACCCCAGGCCGACGTGGTCCGCCCCCACCAGTTTTACCACATGGTCGATGTGTTCGACGATCTTCTCCCAACTCACGCGCGGCAGCTTGCCTTCGGCCGTCAGCTCCCGCCGGGTGCGCTCCTGCTCGCGAATAACGAGAGCCTCGTTTTCCCCGTAGCGTTTTTGGGTGGCGGCATCTCTCGCGTCGAGCTCTTTGCTGATCTTGCGGCGCGCCTCGGCGAGCTCCTGGCTGAGGAAGCCCGTATTGTAGTTGATCTGGATGACGCCGCCCTTCTTGGCCAGGGCGCGAATCATGTCGTCGGTCATATTGCGGGGCACGTCGCAAAGGGCGCGGCAAGAGGAGTGCGAGGCAATCATGGGCGCCCGGCTGGTCTCCACCACGTCGTAGAAGGTCTTGTCGGAGACGTGGGAAATGTCCACCAGCACGCCCAAACGGTTCAGTTCGCGCACCACCGATTTCCCGAATGGCGTCAGACCGTTGTGCTTGGGCTCGTCCGTGGAGGAATCGGCCCAGTCGGTGTTGCTGCCGTGGGTCAGAGTGAGGTAGCGGATGCCAAGCGCGGCGTAGATGCGCAGCAGCCCTAGGTCGGTGTCAATCATGTGGCCGCCTTCCATTCCCATGAGCACGGCGATCTTGCCTTGCGCGTGGGCGCGGCGAACGCCTTCGGCAGAAGTGACCAGCACGAGGGCCTGCGGGTGCCGGCGCACCTGCTCGCGCACGGCGTCAATCAGGTCGAGTGCGCGCTTGACGCCCTTCGGGCCGCTCACCTCACTGGGCGTCCAGATGGACAGGAACACGGCATTCAAGCCGCCCTCGCGCATCCGCAGAATGTCCAGGTGGCCGTGGGTGTCGCGGTGGTCGAGGTCAAAGTTCTCAAACAGCAGCCGCTGCGGCGTGTCGGCATGCGTGTCGAGCACGATCGAGCTGAAGTGCAGTTTGCGCGCGCGGTCAGCAAGCTCATCCGCAGGCGCTCCGGAGGTCAGCACGCTCGCGCTGAGCACCACCGCCGCGGACACGAGCCAGGCAAGATCGCGGGCCATCGGGTCATCCAATCAGCCAGCCCAGCAGCCCCTGCTTGATGGCCTGCCGGTTGACTTCGGCAATGGACTCGGTCAGCGGAATCTGTTTCGGGCAAATCTTTACACAGTTCTGCGCGTTGGCGCAATCGGCCACGCCGCCCGGGCCCATGATCGCCTCGAGGCGTTCGCGCGCGTGCATCGCCCCGGTGGGATGCATGTTGAACAGGCGCACCTGGCTGATGATGGCAGCGCCGACGAAGGAATTGTTCTCGTTCACCTGGGGACACACTTCGAGGCAAGCGCCGCAGGTGATGCAGCGCGCCAGCGGGTAAGCCTTTTGCTGGAGGTCGGGCGACATCCGCGGCCCGCCGCCCAGGTTGTAGGTGCCGTCTATCGGCACCCAGGCTCTCATGCGCTTCAGGTTTTCAAACATCACCGAGCGGTCCACCGCCAGGTCGCGCACCACCGGAAACTTTGACATGGGCTCCAGTCGAATGGGCTGAGAGAGCTGGTCCACCAGCGCGGAGCAGGCCATGCGGGCTTTGCCGTTGACCAGCATCGCGCACGAGCCGCAAACCTCTTCCAGGCAATTCGACTCATAGACCACGGGGGCGGTCCCCTTGCCATCGCGCGTGACGGGCCGCTCGGCGATGTCGCGCAGGCAAATGATGACGTTCATGTGCGGACGCCAGGTGAGCTCAAACTCCTCCCAGTACGGACGCTCCTTGGGGCCCGTCTGCCGCTTCACCCGAACCAGGACTGTCTTCTTCTCCGCCATAGCTCCTCAACCGGCGTCCGGGCGGGCTGCCGACGCGGCGTCTGGCCCGGCTAGCTCGCTGCGCCGTAGCGCCGCGCCCGCGGCGGAATGAGCGAGGTATCCACCGGTTCATAGCTCAGCCGGATGCAGCCATCCTCCCAGTGCGCGCGAGTGGTCTTGAGCCAGTTCTTGTCGTCGCGCTCGGGAAACTCCGGCTTATAGTGCGCCCCGCGGGACTCATTTCGCGCCAGCGCCCCGAGGGCGATGACGCGCGCCAGAATCAACATGTTGTAGAGCTCGCGCGCGAAGTTCAGCGTCTGGTTCGACCATTTCGCGCGATCTGAAAGGTTGATCCTGCGGTAGCGCTCGAGCAGTTCTTGCAGCTTCGCGTCGGCGCGCTCCAGGTCCTTGTTATACCGCGTCACGGTGACATGCTCGGTCATCCATGCGCCCATCTCCTTCCAAAGGGCGATGGGGCTCTCCGAGCCGTCCTGGAGCAACAGGGCCCCGTTGATCTCTTCCTGGCGTTTGCGCTCGCCCTCGAACACGCTCGAGTCCACGCTCTCACAGCCCTTCTGGAGCTCGCGCGCGTACCGCACCGCCGCCGGTCCCGCTACCATCCCGCCGAAGATGCAGGAGACCAGCGAGTTCGCGCCGAGGCGGTTGGCACCGTGGTATTGATACTCGCACTCGCCCGCGGCATAAATCCCCGGAACGTTGGTGGCCTGGTTTGCATTGTCCACCCAGATCCCGCCCATCGTGTAGTGCATCCCGGGAAAAACCTTCATCGGCTGCTGGTGCGGGTCCACGCCCAGAAACTTCTCGTAGATTTCCAGGATGCCTTCGAGCTTGCGGTCGAGCACCTCGCGCGGGATTTCTGTCAGGTCGAGATACACCGCCGGCTCGCCGCCGATGCCCAGCTTCATCTCGAAGATGGCTCTGTGGATCGCGCGCGTGGCGATATCGCGGGGCACCAGGTTTCCGTACTTCGGGTACCACTCCTCGAGGAGATAAAAACGTTCCTCCGGCGGGATCTCGAGCGGAGGACGCGGGTCGCCGGGCCGCTTGGGCACCCAGATGCGGCCGCCTTCGCCGCGCGCCGATTCGCTCATCAGCCGCAGCTTGTCTTCGCCGGGGATGGCGGTCGGGTGCACCTGGATAAACTCGCCGTTGGCATAGTCCACGCCTTGCTGAAACAGCGCTGACTGCGCCGAGCCGGTGCACACCACCGAATTCGTCGAGCGGCCGAAAATGGCGCCGATGCCGCCGGTACAGAAGATGGCGGCGTCGGCGGGGAACGTGCGCACTTCCATCGTCTTCAAGTCCATTGCGCAGATGCCGCGGCTCACTCCGGCACCATCGATGACGGCCGAGAGAAACGTCCAGCCCTCGTACTTGCGGACTTGGCCTTCGGCCTCGAACCGCCGCACCTGCTCGTCGAGCGCATAGAGAATCTGCTGGCCGGTGGTGGCGCCGGCAAACGCGGTGCGGTGATAAAGCGTGCCGCCGAAGCGCCGGTAATCGAGCAGGCCTTCGGCCGTGCGGTTGAACATCACGCCCATGCGGTCGAGCAGGTCGATGATTCCCGGCGCGGCCTCGCACATAGCCTTGACCGGCGGCTGGTTGGCCAGGAAGTCGCCGCCGTAGACGGTGTCGTCGAAGTGCTGCGCGGTGGAATCGCCTTCGCCCTTGGTATTTTTCGCCGCGTTGATGCCGCCCTGCGCGCAAACCGAATGCGAGCGCTTGACCGGCACAATGGAGAACAACTCCACCGGCACGCCGGCCTCGGCGACGCGGATCGTAGCCATCAACCCGGCCAGCCCTCCCCCAACAACGATGATTTTCGGCTCCCTCATTGGACGTAAAACTCGAATGGCCGCCAATGGAAACGGATGCTCAGCACGATGGCCACACCCACCACGCTGAAGACCACGGCCACCAGCGCTCCCAGATAGCCCGCGGCGCGCTGCGAGCGCGAGGTAGCCGCAAGCCCCCATTTGCAGAGGAAATTCCAGATGCCGTTGCCCAGATGAAAGGACGCGGCCACCACGCCGAGCACGTAGAAACCGAAGTAGTAGGGATTCTGGAGCGCTCGATCCACATCGGCGAACGTGGACTTGCCGTGCGTCAGGAAACGCTCCGTGTACGTGTGCCAGCCGATGAACGCAAAGGCGATGATCCCCGACCAGCGCTGCAGCGAATACATCCAATTGCCGACCCAGGGGTACTCGGAAACGTTCGACTGCCCTTTCCACCAAACGTAGAGCCCATAGCCGCCATGGAACAGGATCGGCAGCCAGATGAACGCCGCCTCGACAAATACCTTCCAGGGGATCGTCTGCAAATCGCGCGAGGCCGCGTTGTACTTGGCGACGCTGACCAGGGCGTAGCTGTTCGACCAGAAATGTTCGGCGAGGAACGCCCCGACGGGAAAAATCCCACTGAAGGAATGCAATTTGCGCCAGAAGAAGCTGTGGTCAGGTGGCGACTCTGCGGAAGACAATGGACGCTCCACGGGCTCGCTTGCGGTGCTGGTGTTGACGACCTAGCCCGGCCGGCGTCAAACTCAATCGCCGTCAGGCTGTGTCCGTAACGGATGGCGCGGTCTTCCTACGGACTTTTCAGTATAGGTATATCGCCCGTGCTTTTCAAGCCAGCCCCGCCCGTGAATTCGAGGCAAACCGCCGCCACGGTTTTCGCTATAATGGCCAATCGCGGGCGAATCGCTGGGGACACACAAGTGAATAAAACCTTTGCGCCGGAACTAGGACGGCTCGTGGACGAGCTGGCCAACGGACTCGATCCGACCGACCTCGCCGCGCTGGCCCGGTTAGCCGAACAGATGGCCAAGTCATTCGGCGTGGAGCCGGACGAAGTAGCCATCCTGACGCTCACCCAGGGGGACAAGATTCTGAAGTTTCTGATTCCGGAAAAGCTGCAGGCCATCGGCACGATCCCGCTGAACAGCACGGCCTCGCTGGCGGCGCGCACGGCGCGAGAGAAGCGAGCGGAGCTCGTCAATAACTTCGTCGTCGCGCGGCACGCCAGCGTGTTTGAAGGAGTGCCGCTGGGCCGGTCCCAGGGCGAACGGATCCACAAGATCATGAGCGCCCCGATTATGGTCGCAAACAAGGTGGTCGGCGTGGTGCAGATTTCGCGCAAGGGCCGCACCGCAGGCGAGGCTGGCCCCGACTTCACGCCACAGAATCTGCGCGATCTGATTTCGCTCACCGGCGAACTGGGCCGATTCATCCAACTGTGCCGGGTGCCCTGAAGAGAATGAAATCGCGGCGACAAATCTTGCGGCTCGCTGGGCTTCTGTGCCTGCTAGGCGCGGTTTGCGTTTCCTTCTTTGCTCTGCGGCCGGCAGCCGCAGGCGACCCGCCGGCCGCGATTCATCTCACGCTACTCGGCACCACCGACATCCACGGCAACATCGAGCCAGTGGACTATTACACCAACAAGCCAGCCAATCGCGGCCTGGCAAAGATCGCCACGCTCATCCGCGGCGTGCGCGCCGCCGAGCCGCATGTGCTCTTGCTGGATTCGGGCGATACCATCCAGGGCACGCCGCTGGCCTATTATTTCGCGCGCAAAGACACGAGCAAACCAAACCCCACCATTGCGGCGATGAACGCGCTGGGCTACGACGCCATGGCCACAGGGAACCACGAGTTCAACTTCGGCCTGGAAGTTCTCTGGAAGGCGAAACGCGAAGCGCGCTTCCCCTTCCTCGCCGCGAACCTCCGCCAGCAATACAAGGACGGCATCGAGTACTTTCGTCCCTACGTCATCAGGAACGTGGCGGGCGTGCGCGTGGGGATCGTGGGCTTTGTCACCCCGGGCGTGCCGCGCTGGGAAATTCCCGCGCACTATCGCGGCTACGAGTTCGAGCCCATCGTGGACGCCGCGCGGCGCGTCATCCCGGAAGTGCGCAAGCAGGCCGACCTGATCGTCGTGATCGCCCACTCGGGGCTGGAGCTCGACCCCCAAACCGGCCAACCGTTCTATCCTGACCAGATCCCCGGCGAAAACGCTATGGACGCGCTGGCCAAGCAGGTGCCGGGGATCGACGTGATTCTGTTCGGCCACACTCATCGCGAGGTACCGCAGGCGTTCCTCAACGGCGTGTTACTGGTGCAGGCCAAGAACTGGGGCCAATCGCTGGCGCGCGCGGATGTCGAAATGAAACGCGACACGCGAGGCGCCTGGCAGGTAGCCTCCAAGCACTCGACCACGCTCCCCGTCACCGACGCCGTGACAGCGGACCGGGAAATCCTCAAGCTCGCCGAGCTCTACGAGCAGGCCACGCAGGCGTATCTGGATTCGCCGATCGCCACCTGCGCCAAAGAGCTGGACGGTTCGACCGCGCGCTACGAGGATCATCCGCTCGTGGATCTGATCCACAAGGTGCAGATGGACTACGGCGGCGCCGACGTCTCTCTGGCGACAATGTTCTATCCTGCGGTGCGCATCCCTGCCGGCAAAGTCACGGTGAGGCAGATTGCTGCGCTCTATATTTACGAGAACACGTTGTACACCGTGGAGATGACCGGGGCGCAGCTGAAAGAAGCGCTCGAGCACGCCGCCAGCTTCTTTCCCGGATGGCCTTTCCGCCCGGGCGAGGTCCCGCGGCTGCCCGGCTACAGCGCCGATTCGGCCGAGGCGGTGAGCTACACGATCGACCTGACGCAGCCGGTCGGCCAACGCATCCGCGAGCTCACTTACAAAGGCCAGCCGCTGGACCCTGCGGCCAAGCTGCGCGTGGCGCTGAATAACTATCGCTACACGGGGGGCGGGCGCTACGACGTGTTGAAAGGCCTGCCGGTAGTCTATCGCTCGCCGCAGGAGATCCGCGAGCTGATCATCGAACATGTCACGCGGACCGGCAGGGTGCCCACAACGGCCGACGGCAACTGGCGAATCGTGCCGCACGAGGCGCTAGAAGCCATCCTGCGCGAGGCGCACGAACGCGAGTTGCCCGCCGGAAGCGGCGGCGGCTCGCGCTAACTGCCGGCGCGCGCACCCCTCGGCCGCCCACCTCGCGAAGCAGCCGTTCACGCCTACCGGCACCGCTTCCGTTGCAAAACCCATGCTGTGCGAAAACAGGGAAATTGATTGACAGCCCCGCACGTTCTTGCTACTTTCTCGCTCGCCATAAAATTTTTCGCTCGCGTTCCCAGTTCAACCGAGGAGGCACCGCAGCCCGGCACGACCCATGGCGTTCGTTGCGAAGAAGATCTTCCTCACTAAAGGCGTCGGCAAACATCGCGAGCGGCTGTCCAGCTTCGAGCTGGCCCTGCGCAACGCCGGTATCGCGGCCTGCAACATCGTGCGCGTCTCCTCCATTTTTCCGCCCAACTGCAAACTGATCTCCCGCAGCGAGGGCCTGAAGCACCTCAAGCCAGGCCAGGTTGCCTTCACAGTGATCAGCGAAAACTCCACGCGCGAACCGCACCGGCTGATCGCCGCGGGCATCGGGCTGGCGTTGCCAGCGGACAAATCCATGTACGGGTACCTCTCCGAGCACCACTCCTTCGGCGAGCCCGAGGAGGTGGCCGGCGAGTACGCCGAGGAGCTGGCCGCGGAGATGCTGGCCACCACGCTGAACGTCGAATTCGATCCGGATTTGTCATGGGATGAGAAAAAGGAGGTCTATCGCATCTCCAACAAAATCGTTCGCACGATGAACATCACGCAATCCGCTGTGGGCGACAAGCGCGGCCTGTGGAGCACTGTGTTGGCGGCCGCCATCCTCATCGGCGAGGACGACTAGCGCCGTTCCAGCATCGGCATGCCA
>Ga0099828_10002864_pt1 | contig 11989 bp, 8 predicted proteins | sample CZO8metaG_2_FD_79338 | JGI IMG/M metagenome (GOLD analysis project Ga0099828, IMG submission 79338) | Vadose zone soil microbial communities from the Eel River Critical Zone Observatory, Northern California, USA - CZOApr15con2H1.8 metaG | ecosystem: Environmental > Terrestrial > Soil > Vadose...
GATGGCGGACGATCTGGAAAGGCTGGCTCTCTTTGCAAACGTTTCTTGAAGGCGTTCACTTTGCTTTTCATCTCCGTTTGTAAAATGTGGGTAAGAATCAGGCTTGAAAGACGGGGGCTTCCTGGCCCGTTTCCTGTAAAAGCTATGTCAAGGTCAACCATACGAGCTAAAGGCTGCTACCGACCACCACCCTGGGCATAGCGACGCGCAACCTCATCCCAGTTGACCACGTTCCACCAGGCGTCCAGGTAGTCTGGACGGCGATTCTGGTACTTCAGGTAATAGGCATGCTCCCAGACATCGTTACCCATGACTGGATACAAACCATCCATCAGCGGGCTGTCCTGGTTAGCGGTAGAGATAACCTGAAGCTTGCCGCTTTGGTCAAGAACCAGCCATGTCCAGCCTGAGCCAAAACGCTTGACGCCAGCATCCTTGATTGCAGCTTTGAACGCATCGAACGAACCAAAGGTGCTTTGGATTGCACTGGCCAACTGGCCAGTTGGTGCCCCACCGCCATTGGGGCTCATGATCAGCCAGAACATACTATGGTTGGAGTGGCCGCCACCATTGTTACGTACCGCGGTGCGAATGTTCTCAGGTACCTCATTGATGCGGCGCATCAGGTCGTCAACCCCTAAATTGGCTAGTTCAGGATTGTTCGCCAGTGCACCATTCAGATTCGTGACGTACGCGGCATGATGTTTGTCGTGATGAATCTGCATCGTCTGTGTGTCAATGTGCGGCTCCAACGCATTGTAGTCGTACGGGAGCGGCGGAAGTGCAAACGCCATAAAACATCTCTCCTTGTAAGTTATCACATATGAGGTTCCTTACCTCTATCTGTGGGGCCACATGTTGCCCCGTTGCACGCAACAACCACTGCAATTCAGTGTAAAATGCGCACATTCAGATTGTACCACTTTTTTGCCAAATTCAAGGATATCTGCTACCCCAAAAACAAAGGAGAGCGAACCTATCGCTCTCCCTCTGTCGTCCCCCAACGACAAAAATGACGGGCTGAGTCAATCTATGCTCCTCCAAGAGCATTCCCCACATGACTTTATACCCCCATCACTATAATAGCTTCTCGAGGGGGAGATCAGGTTAATTATGTGTTAAGATAGTATGGAGAATCCATGCGAATACACCGATTCCGGTTAAGAAAACTTCACTCGATCCCCTTCGATATAGTCAATGAGAAAGAAGGCTTTTAGGATGTTCACAACGATCGCACAACCGCGCTACAAAAAAAGAAGTGCACATGAGCATAGCTGGTCTGCAGGAGACGACACTGGCTTGAGTTGCTCGTTCGCCGGCGCTGTATTTGGAAGCGAGATCATACGTATACGTGCCATACGTGGCGCTTTGCCAGAGGGAGGCGAACCCCGCTTTCAACTGGCCGATGGAGGAGCCGGTACACTCCCCTATCATTCCTGGATAGTTGCTAAGGGCGATGAGGAGTGGCCTGATGTTATGGACGAAGCCGAGATACGTTCCACACTGGAACCATATCTGCATGGCTTTGCTTTCTCTTCCGATGCAATACGCCTGACACGGCCACTCGCGAGCCAGGAGCGTATTTACGGATTGGGTGAGCGGACAGGCGACATGAATAAACGCGGTCAGGCATTTCCGATCTGGAACGTCGATCCGCCTAAAGGTCACATTCCAGAGACCGTAACCATGTACACTTCCATCCCCTTTTACCTTGGCCTGCATGTAGATGATGGCAGAGCATATGGTGTGCTCATCGATCATACGGGACTGGTTGAAATGGATATGGGCAAAAGTAACGAGGCAGAAGCCAGCATGACCATACAAGGCGATAGTTTGATTGTGTATTTCTTCGTCGGTCCCACACCTGCAGACGTGTTGCGACAATACACAGAGCTGACCGGGCGCATGCCACTCCCACCATCCTGGGCGCTGGGTTACCATCAATGCCGTTGGAGCTACGCCTCTGAGCAACAGGTACGTCAACTTGCCACCCGCTTGCGCGATCGCGCTCATCCCTGTGATGCCATCTGGCTTGATATTGACTATATGAATGGCTTCCGCAACTTTACCTGGAACCCAGAGACGTTCCCTGCTCCCAAGCAAATGATCGACGATTTGCACGCGCAAAGCTTCCACCTGATTACCATTATTGATCCTGGTACCAGATTAGATGAGAACTATTTTGTGTACCAGCAAGGGATGGAGCACGATTACTTCTGTCGCTTGCAGGACGGCACACTTTTCCAAGGGGAGGTCTGGCCCGGTGCATGTGTCTTCCCTGATTTTTCACGCAGTGAGGTGCGTACATGGTGGGGTAACCTCTATAAGGACCTGCTCGATCAGGGAGTTGATGGCATCTGGAACGATATGAACGAACCTTCACTGAAGCCTATCTTGCCACAGCCGCAAGATGAGTTGCCTATTTTTCGTGCAACCATGAGCAAAGATGTGCTGCACCATGCAGGTGGAGACCAGCCCACGGGACCCGATGGTCCACCTGTGCTGCATAAATTCTATCACAACGCCTACGGCATGGAAATGGCGCGTGCAACGTATGAAGCGTTGCTGCGTCTGCGTCCGAACACTCGCCCGTTCGTGCTCACTCGTGCTGGCACGGCGGGTATGCAACGATACGCAGCCTCGTGGACTGGCGATAATACGAGTTGGTGGGAACACCTTCTCATGGCCATGCCGATGTGCCTGAATATCAGCATGAGCGGTGTTCCTTTCGTCGGCGTAGATATTGGCGGCTTCTGGAATTCCAGTAATGGCGAACTCCTAGCGCGTTTCACCCAGCTCGGCGCACTCTTGCCATTATGCCGCAACCATAACGCCATAGACAATCCTGACCAGGAACCGTGGGCATTCGGTGAACCGTATGAAAGCATCAATCGCAAGGCCATCGAGCTGCGTTACCGGCTCATGCCTTACCTATATACGCTCTTCCACGAGGCAGCCACCACCGGAGCGCCCATCATACGTCCGCTCTACTACCACTATCCCCAGGATGAGCGCGCCTGCGACACACAATACGAATTCCTGCTGGGCGACGCTTTGCTTTCAGCCCCCATCTACGAGCAAGGTGCGACCAGCCGCAGCGTCTACCTGCCAGAGGGAAGCTGGTTCGACTACTGGGATGGCAATGAGTATCCTGGTATGGGCTGGAGCGACATCGCTGCCCCGCTCGAACGCTGGCCGTTGTTTGTGCGCGGCAATAGCATCCTTCCCAGCGGGCCGTTAATGCAGTACACCGGACAGCACGCGACTGATCCACTCACATTTACCTGCTACATGGCAGAGGATGGATTAGCAGACTACACGTTGTATGAGGATGATGGATCAACGCTAGCCTACCGCAATGGTGCATTCGCTCAAACATCTATCACCTGCCGCGTGGATAGGGATTTGATCGAAGTAGCGATTGAGGAACGCTATACCGACTACCGCCCGCAGCGTGAGTGGTATGAGGTCGTTGTACATGTAGGTGGACAGGTCCTTCAGCAGCGTGTGAAGGCTGGTCGGGGAAAGGTAGCCTTCAAGCTGTAGGATTTGCAAATTACCTCGCACTACCTCTCGACTCTCGACTCTTCGTGGGGTACAATACCTGGGGTACCATCCTTGAGAATATGACGTACTTAGCACAGGCCGCTTTGGGCTAGTTCAGAGATAAGGGTGTCATGGCAGAAGAATCCTTTCGTGACACACCACAACAACGCGCACGCAAAGCATTTGAGGCACTCATTGCAGGCGACGACGCTGCCATCGACCTGGCACAAGCGGCATTGCTGATCGCCAGCGAAGAATACCCAGATCTCAACATCGCGCACTACATGGCCAGACTCGACTACCTGGCGCAGCAGGTACGTGGAGTACTTGGCTTACCCGCAACTCAAGCAGAGATCCTCGCTCATATTCCGCCAGAGCGTGTGCTTGAAACCATGAACCATGTACTCTTCGAGCAGGAACACTTCCACGGCAATACTGTCGATTACTACGATCCGTGTAATAGTTTTCTCAATGACGTCTTAGAGCGGCATACAGGCATCCCCATCACTCTATCCCTCCTCTATATGGAGGTCGCTAAGCGTTTAGGTATGCAGATCGCCGGCATCGGACTGCCATGGCATTTCGTAGTGAGGTGTTCCTTGCCAACTGATATCATCTACATTGATCCTTTTGAAGGTGGACGCCTGCTCACTGAACGTGAATGCCGTCAACGTGTGCAACACAACTTAAAAGGCAAGGTCGAATTTAATCCACACTGGTTGGAACCGGTGAGCAACAAACAACTGCTGGTACGTTTACTCGGCAATCTCAAACACATCTACGTATTCAAAGGCGATTACGTGCGAGCACTCTCTATCTGTGACCGCATTCTCATGCTCGCTCCTCACTCCCCCATCGAACGACGAGACCGTGGCGCAATCCATCTCCAGCTCAAACACTATGCCCACGCCCTACGTGACTTGAAGGCTTATGTGACCCTCGCGCCCCAGGCCAACGACATCAGCCGGATTCAGCGACAAATCCGTGAGATTCGCCAGTTGATCGCGATGCTGAACTAACTGAAACTTTTCGCACCCATACAACGTACCTTCGGGTGTAATCAAGCCGAGCAGAGATAGGTACATCGCAACTTTAGTATGTGTAAATTGGTCCGTTCAGGAAGGTGCGACGTAAATATATTTAGGAACAACCAAATAGCATATCCGTTCGTATGTAAGTATATGTAACGTCTTGCCAATTTGCAGCGTATTATATGGTAGATACATCTACCCAAGCTTTTTGTCAGTTCGTAACATATGATCTTGGTTCTCACTCGTTGAAAATACGGTCAGGACCTGACCCTAGTTAGGGTAATTACCTGATGCTATGGCCTATCCCATTCCTCTAAAATGTAAGAGGAAGAAAAGTATAGAGATAATGGGTGTGCCATATAGTTTATATAAGTGATGACCACCAGGCCACACGGAGTCCGACAGCTGATTTTGTCGGTAGTTCCCTGAAGGGAGTGTGGGATCATGGCAATTTTCGATCCAGTTAGTGATGGGACACTGCTTACCACGTACGATGCTACAAGTGCAGCGTTTTCTACTACTTCCGCGTCCGATTTTGAGGTGGACATGAACATGCTGCTGACCAAAACCACTTCAGTTCGTCTCACCGAATCTTTATCTGAGCTAGATGCGCCGTTGGATGAGGCTGATGATGGAGATGAGGGTAACGAAACTGACGAACTGAATGGAAGCTCCATTCGCTTACGACGAACTCGTGCAACCTCTGTCCGGCAAGCGACGGGTGCTGAAGATGCTTTTCAGAGCTATCTACGCGATATACGCCGCTATGGTCTCCTGACGCACTCAGAGGAAATTGACCTGGCACAACGAGCCGCCGCTGGTGATGAACTGGCGCGGCGCAAGCTCATCGAGTCAAATTTGCGCCTGGTCATTGCTATCGCACGCCGCTACACCAGCACAGGGGTGCCGTTGATCGACCTTATTCAAGAAGGCAACCTGGGGTTGATGCGTGCAGCCGAGAAGTTCGACTACAACCGCGGATGTCATTTTGGCACATACGCCACATGGTGGATTCGTCAAGCGGTCAGTCGTGCGGCTGGCGAACAGTCAAGGCTAATTCATTTACCAGAGCATGTGGCAACGCGTTTACGCAAAGTGCGACGTGTTGCATCACAGCTATCGCAGGAGAATGGTCTCGATCCGCTACCAGAACAGATAGCAGAGGCTTGCAATATAGACGTAAACGAGGTCATCGACTTGCTTAGTGTCATCGAACAGCCTGTTTCTCTCGACGCACCTGTAGATGATGATGCACGTTATTCGTTGGCCGATACCTTAGAAGACAGTGCAGCACCTGCCCCAGCTGAAACCGCTTCACAACACCTGCTTGGCGAAGAACTACATCGAGCACTCGCGTTACTCACTCCACGCGAACGTGCGGTTATCACTCTCCGCTATGGCATTGGTGATGGCCATAGCCGCACCCTGCTCGAAGTTGGCAAAGAATTGGGTATATCACGCGAGCGCGTTCGTCAACTCGAAGTAGTAGCGTTAATGAAACTGCGCAGTATCAGCACTAAAGTGGCGCTCAAGGAATGCGTGTAAAGGGAACCCTGGAACCCTATCACTCTCGACGAAACCAGCAAACTGTGTTACACTGCATCGAAAGCTTGAGAGCAGCGTAATATAGATTACGAGGAGGTTCCTAGAAACATGGCAAACTGTACATCCTGCGGCGCCGACGTCACTGGCAAAAAGTTCTGTCCAGAGTGCGGAACACCTGTACAACCACCAGCCACTATGAGTGCCAGTAGTCAACCCGCATCATTGAGCATCTGTCCACGCTGTAACGGAGAAGTGAAACCAGAAGCAGCCTTCTGCACGAATTGCGGACAGAGCTTGCGAATATCAGCGCCACCAGCCGCACCTACGGCGGCAGCACCGGCTCCCAGCTTCTGCAGCAACTGTGGACACCAGAATACTCCTGGCGTGCATTTCTGCGCGGGCTGTGGTCAGCCACTTACAGCAGTCACAGCACCACCAATGGCGCAACCAGCGTACCCACAGCAGCCATCTCAGTACGAGCAGCCTCAATACCCGCAGCAGTACGGTCAACCGCAGTATCCACAACAGTATGGCCAACCTCAATACCCGCAGCAGTATGGACAGATGAGCTATCAGCAGGACCCCATGCTGGGCCAACAGCCAATGGTGTTACACTGCCCAGTGTGTATGGCTATGGCACCTGTGGGAACGCCAAACTGTCCCAGCTGCCGCACTAATCTCGCAGGGGTCGTCCCCACTCCGGCCAATATACCCACACAAGGCCAGCAAGGTGGCATAGGTGGTTTCCTGCAGGGTAGCGGAGGCAAAATGGCGATGGGTGCGCTTGGTGGCGCAGCAGCCGTCATCGGTGGCGAAATGTTACTTCATGGCATCGAGAATCGCGTCGAAGGCGATATGGGATACGGCGGTGAATATCGCCACCATCGTGAGTATGACGATCAAGGAAATCCCCTGGGCGAGCTTGGCGAGATAGCCAAAGATATCGGCTTACTTTAATAGTTTGCGTTGACACGTAGGGGCAAACTGACAGGTTCGCCCCTCTTTACATGGTCTGTTTACTTGTCGTTTTCTTCCCTTTAAGGTCAGCATCCAAAATGGCTACCTCCCCCCTATTCCCAGCCCTCTTGTTGCGATACACGTTGAAACCGTCTATAATACTGCGAGATAAGATCAAGCTGCTTCTAAAAGTATCTATCGACCGAGGAAATCACGTCGGATGAATTACAAGCGAACAACATTGCAGAACGGACTGCGCCTCCTGACAACCCACATGCCAGGCACGCGTTCTGCCAGCATCGTCTTCTTTTTTACCGTTGGCTCACGCTATGAAGAAAATGCTCTTGCAGGCATTTCGCACTTCATTGAGCATATGCTGTTTAAGGGCACGCGGCGCTACCCAACTGCCCGGCTGATCTCTGAGACAATCGAAGGTGTCGGCGGCATTTTCAACGCAAGCACAGGCAAAGAACTGACCAGCTACATTGCTCGTGTTCCCAGTGAACACGTATCCCTCGTGATGGATGTCCTGGCCGATATGATACGACAGCCACTCTTTGATCCTGCTGAAATTGAAAAAGAGCGTGGGGTCATTCTCGAAGAACTGAGTTCCACTCGTGACGACCCGCAGGAATGGGTAAGTCTGTTGATTGAACAAACCATGTGGCCAGGACTTCCTCTAGGACGCGATGATGCAGGCTTGGAGGAAACCGTTGCACAGTTGCAGCGCGAGCAGATGCTCAGCTACCTGGATGAATATTATCGCCCTAACTCTCTTGTCATCAGTGTAGCTGGAAATATCGACCAGACGCAGATTATTGATCTGACTGAAAGCCTCTTCGGTGATTGGGGCGCCCGTCAGCATCGATCGTGGACTCCGAGCCTACCGGTACATAACACACCGCCCGTAACACTTATCAAAAAAGAGACTGAGCAGGCGAATATCTGCCTGGGAACATTAGGTGTCGCCCATACATCCCCCGATTACTATCCACTTGTGCTGATTAATGCTCTGCTTGGCGAGGGTATGAGTTCTCGGCTCTTCCAGGCCATTCGAGAAGAGCAGGGCTTAGCCTATGATATTGGCAGCTATTACAATAGTTATTACGAGACCGGTAACCTGGTGGTAAGTGCCGGCGTAGACCCTACACAGACCGAGCCAGCTATAAGGGCTATCGTCGATGAACTCACTCACCTCTCTGACACCCTGGTAACGGCAGACGAGCTTGATCGGATCAAAGCCTATGTGCGGGGAAGCATGGTGTTGGGATTGGAAGGCACACAACAAGTAGCTTCCTGGTTGGGTAGCCAGGAAAGTCTACGTAACACGATCATGGACGTAGATGAGGTCATAGCACACATTGACGCCGTCACCCAACAGGATGTGCAGCGCATCGCACAGACCTGCTTCGCCCCTGACTGGCGTCGCCTGGCCATCATTGGCCCATACGATCCACACCAGGCAGAGCGCTTCGGGAAGTTGCTCAAAGGTGTATAAGGCGTATAAAGAGGAGAGGAGGCCAGATTTTATGGCACAAACAATGCTTCGCGACTATTTACAGCAGACAGAGGACGCTCTCAGCTCTGATCGAATCAATGACGCTCTGGCTAACTGCCAATATTTACTCACCCATTTTCCAGCATCACTTGAGGCCCAACGCCTCCTTGGGGAGGTATACCTGGCACAAGGTAACCTGGAAGAAGCTCAACACACCTTCGATTGGGTATTGACTAGCGATCCAGAAAATGTCGTCGCCTACTGCGACAGGGCTTTAATTTGTGAGCGCAAGTCAGATATCGACACCGCACTGGATTGTTATCAACAAGCCTACGAACTCAGTCGGGGTAATAGCCAGATTCGGCAAGAGTTCAATCAATTGAGCGTAAAAGTTGGGCAGCCGCATTTCATGTTCTCGCGAGCTGGCCTGGCACGGCTGTATATGCGTGGTGATCTGCTTCTGCAAGCTATCCAAGAGTGGGAAACAGTGCTAGCCGCCACTCCTGATCGCCTTGATGCTCGCACCGGATTGCTCGAGGCTCTGTGGCGTGAAGGGCTTAATGATCGCGTAGAACAACTGGCAAAACAGATACTCAATGAAATTCCTACCTGCTTGAAAGCACTTCTCCTGTTCGCCTATGTCACCTCTGCTCATAATACCGCTCAGGCTCGAGAGCTCATCCGGCAAGCTGAGGCACTAGACCCAGAGCTGGTCATGGCCCATGAACTCTTTAGCGACCTTATGGCGCGTCAACCCGATGACCCATTCCTGGCTCTCATCAGGAAGAACCCTATTACCTTCCCCGAGATCACACATAGCCCGTTAGCAAAGGCAGCGACTCCAAGTTCTGAGATAACAATTGGCACATCCAGCCCATCCCTGCCTGTGGACCCACTTTTCGGCTGGAGTAGCCCCAACCCAGCCGTGAATCCTCAAAAGGACTATCAAGAGCCGCCAGAGCACAATATCTGGTCGAGTAGCGACCTACAAACCTTCGACTCAAAGAGTGCAGAGGCAAAAGATATTGACCTTCCTACACCTCCCACCTGGCTGGATATGCTCACACAAGGAGAACGCAGTCCATCAAGTGGAGCGTTGTCTCCCTTGCCTCCTTCCCCTTCAAACGAGCAAGAGCCATTGGAAGCAATACCGCCCGTTCCGTCACCAGTGGAACCAGAAGCTCAGGTGCTACAAGAAGAGATACCTCAAACTGCTCCGCTTAGCCCGCTTACGTTCGCCCCAGAAGATAGCGATGCTGCGAATTGGCCCGAGTGGTTGAAATCACTTGGCGCCTCAGAGATGGAAAACGAACCTGTAGCAGAAGCGCCAGCGATAGAGCCTGAACCAGAGCAGCCGCTCTCTATCCAGTCATGGACGGAGCAGGCAGCTCCACCACCTGCTCAACAGGTCCCTTCTCCGGCATGGTCTGACCAGCTGGCCGAGCCGTCCGCTCAGCAGTCACCAGTCTGGATGGACCAGATGGCTGCTTCATTCGCCCAGCAGATCCCTTCTCCGGCGTGGTCAGATCAGTTGGCCGAGCCTCCCGCTCAAGAGGCATCTCCGGAGTGGATGGGTCGGGTGACCAAGCCACTTCCCGAGTCTGAGCAGCACACGATTACCACGTTGGAAAATCTGGAACAGAGTCTTCATGCACAGGGATTCGTCGATTTGGCACCGGGATCGCTCTCGACCATTGCTCAAAGTACTCAGGAGCCTACACTCTCTTCTGCACTGGCTCAACTTGGTGACCTAAACCCATCTCTATCATCGCAGCCAAATATGCCCTTTCAAGATACGACGCCAGTTTCACTAACCATAGTACCTCCTGCACAACCATCTCAACCGTCGTGGTTTGCCACTGCTACGCCGCATCCACTATCTGATCTAGCGCCAAGTCACACTATTAATATCTCGCCAAAGCCACTCATGGAGTCTTCTGTTATACCACCCTACCGTGCCGATGCATTGCTCGAAAACGAACTAGAGACAACAATGAAACGGCCTGCCGTTCGGCTGCAACCGATGCAGCAGCGTCCAGCTGGCCAACGAGATGTAGCTTCAATCATTGGCCAGGAACGTTTTGGAGAACGTCCGGCAACCGACGGAACAGCAGAGAGCCATCTCAGTCCGAGAGAGCGTTTACTTAAAGGCTACCAATATCAACTCGCCGGTGATTACGACGAGGCGATGCAAGAGTACCGCATCATCATACGCAGTACATCAGAACTACTTGGTGAGGTTATCAGTAATGTTCGTGCTCTCCTTAAGCTTGCGCCTAAATATTCAGCAGGGTACCGTGTGCTGGGTGATGCCTATATGCGCCAGGGCGAATATCTACAGGCGATGGAAGCATACAATAAGGCATTGAGCATGACCAAAAAGGTGAAGGCCTAAATATAAGGAGTCTGAGCGTGGAAACTGTTCTACAACGGTTGACCGATCTTGATGAAATCATTGGTGCAGTACTCGTCGGTAAGGACGGTTTGATCGTTGCCGGAACGCTACATAGTGAGGATGAAGAAGTTTTGGCAGCCATGTCGGCAGCAGTCATCGGCTCCATCAACAACTATACGACCCAGATTAACAGCGGTGAGATGCGCCATGTGATTATTGAAACAAATACCGGCACGGTACAACTCGCAGAAGTAGGGGACCTTATACTAGTAGTTACGACTCACCCTACTGGCAACCTCGGACGTGTCCGCCTGGAGATGCAAAAAGCGTGCCATCAACTCGCGCACGTAGTAGCAAGCTATTAAGAAGAATGAGACAGGAGCATCCAACTATTTCCTCAAAGAAACGTATACCTAACAGTACTACATTCAAGCAAAAGAAGGAGGTAGCTAACACAATGAAACGGATTCTGTTTTTCCTGGGGACACTCTTTTTCTTAAGGACACTCTTCAAGCGAGCCAGACGGAACAGATCACAGTACGAGTACGACTGAACCGTTGAAAGGACAAAACACTTCTTTTCCACTACAAAAAGCCAGGGATCCGCTTGGACCCCTGGCTTTTTGATTTTAGATCCAATCGCCTACCATTGCTTCGGTTGCCGAAATTGCTTCTGCCGCGTTTCCTGTCCAGCTACAGACACAGGTGCTGAGGCCTGTTGACGAGCAATCTCAGCCGCTGCAAGCTCAGCACGAGCCTTGCGATCATTGCGAATATGCCGCCAGACATAGAGCACCACCAACAGCACTACTGCCACGAGGATTACCACATCCAGGCTATGGAAAATAGAACCCAGAATCGACAAGTGATTGCCCAACACAAAGCCAACATACGCCAGCAGCAGGCACCACGGAAAGGAGCCAAGCAGCGTGTACACACAGAACTTCGCAAATGGCGTCTTCGTGATGCCGGCCGGCAGCGAGATATACGTCCGCACCACCGGCAAAAGACGTGAGAA
>Ga0099828_10002868_pt1 | contig 11981 bp, 12 predicted proteins | sample CZO8metaG_2_FD_79338 | JGI IMG/M metagenome (GOLD analysis project Ga0099828, IMG submission 79338) | Vadose zone soil microbial communities from the Eel River Critical Zone Observatory, Northern California, USA - CZOApr15con2H1.8 metaG | ecosystem: Environmental > Terrestrial > Soil > Vadose...
GCCCGCCTTGACCGAGGCGCGTTTTCTGCCCCTCGCCGGGCAGCCGGGTTTCGTCAAGGATTTGTATTTCGCCATCGAGTCCTGGTGGCGAGATCTTTATCACCTAGCGTCCAAAGTTCTGTTCTGCTTGATGACCGTGACCTGGCTCTCGACCGCGATCGGAGTGGCCGGCAAGGCGGTTCGCGCGCCGGCCCTGGCGCGCTGGTCCGGGCTGTGGCTGTCCGACCGCGTGATCGCCGCAACGTCGGGAATTTCCCTGCTGCTGCTCTTGAACGTCGGGTTGACCGCGCTGCTGGTGGACCCGCTCTACCGCTTCGCCCACTCGGCGTGGCTGCTCAAGCTCATGCTCGCGGGCGTCGGCGGCGCCGTGCTTGTCCATCTGCTGCGATCCCTCGTGCCGACGCTCGCCGCGCGTGCCGCGCGCGACGCGCCGGCCGCCCGCCCGTGGCCGCAACGGCACATGGCGGCCGCCGCCATCGTGGTCGGAATGGCGACGATCGCCGGATTCGGCGGATGGGTCCGGCAGATGCGGGAGGTGGCGACGGCAATCCCCGCCGAGGGCACCATCCATGTGGTGAGCGCCGGCGGAAACTGCGGTGATCCGGGGCGCAGTGTATGGCAGCACGTTCAGTCGAGTTGCTCCGGGAAGAAGCAATGCGACTTCATGTTCGATTGGCGGGCACTGCAAGACCCCGGACTGCTGTGCCGGCAGGAGTTTCGCGTCGAATGGACGTGCTCGGCCGGCGGCCCGCCGTCAAGCCAGGCGTGGGCGCCGATCCCCCCTCACAGGAGCCTGCTGCGCATCGCATGCCCGTGATGGGACGGCAACCTGCCGCGAGGCATCCGTCTTTCCGGCGATCAGCAACAGGTTCGAGGGCCAGCCGAGCACCGATACGGTTTCGATGCGAAACGCATCGATGCGCGCCGCCCGCGCCGCCGCCGATAGGGCGCGGCGTGACAGCAGGTTCAGGTTTGCCTCCTGTGCGAAGAAGTCGTGCCCGAGGCCGGCGAGAATCCTCCGGAACACCGCCGGCGGCAGGTAGTGCACCAGTGGAAGCACGGTGTGCACCTCGATCGGGAACCAGCGGTTCGGCGTCGTCACGAACAGGCCCTTGCGCGCGACGCGCCACAGCTCGCGCAGCAGCGCCGCCTGCCGTTCGCGGCTGCCGACATGCTCGATCACCGCGCTGGAGTGCACGAAGTCGAAACTCGCGTCGTGGAAGGGAAGCCTGAGCCCGTTCGCGCGCACGAAGCGGACGCCGGGATACGCCGCCTCGAGGAAAGCCGCGTCTTCGACGCCCGCCGCCGTGATGCGCGATCTGTGCGGATACCATGCCTCGAAATAGTTGGAATGGTCGTGGCTGCGATCGCTGGTGACGCCGACGTCGAGCACGCTGTCCGGCGCGGCGATCCCCATGCTGTCGAGGAAACGCGCCATCATCCGGCGGCGCTGGTGCCGTGCGATCCTGGTCGGCAGTGAACCGGGCGGCGCGAGCCCGTATGCCGGGTCGGCAGTCATTCACATACGCCCGCCACGGCGGTCAGCCGCGGCACTTCGCGCGTTGTTTCTTCGCATCGCGTCTCTTGCCCTGCACCCTCGACCGCCGCCGGCGCCTAATCCGCATCGGCGAAAAGTCTATAGACCGTGTCGTCGAGCGCGGCCATATCGGCCGATTGCCGCGAAAAAGGGTCCCTCCCCCCACCGCGAAATCGGCGGGAGACCTGCGGCAGCGGCCTCGATTTCGGCGGCGATCCGGGCGCGTATGCGCGCCTGTCGATAGGCGAGGCTCGCTTCGGTGCGCGTTTTGAAGCAGCCCAAATAGACCTTGCGGCTCTTGACCCTGATATGCGCGAGCCATCGCCGGCGCGCATAGGTGCCGCCGATCGCCCGGTGCACTGCTATGGCAGGTGCGCCTATGCCGTCGGTGACCGACGCTGCAGCGGCGCCCGATGATTTTTCGCGCACCGTGCCTACGCTCTGGCGCTTTCCTTGGTAGTTCCACGGCCTTACACTGCGGCAATCGGTGCGAGCAGAGGGGGAGTATCATGAGTTGGCTGCACTGGACGGGGTGGCGCCTGGCGGGACTGGCAACCGTCGCGTGGCTCGGCGCCGTCGCCACACCTGTTCCCGCGATCGCCCAGGGCACGCTGCGCATTGCCATGACGGCAACAGACGTGCCGACCACGACCGGCGCGCCCAACAATGGTTTCGAGGGCGTGCGCTTCATGGGCTTCACGGCCTTCGACGCGCTGGTCAATTGGGACCTGAGCAAAGCCGACACGACCGCCGATATCGCGCCGGGCCTCGCCGAGAGCTGGCAGCAGGACGCCAACGACCCCAAGAAATGGACATTCAAGCTTCGCCGAGGGGTGAGCTTCCACGACGGCACGCCGTTCAATGCCGATGCGGTCATCTGGAACCTCGATCGCAGCTTCAAGCAGGGCGTGCCGCAGTTCGACCCGCAGGGCTCCGCCATCAACCGCGGGAGGCCCACCTACATCGCGGAGAACGGCTATCGCAAGGTCGACGACTTCACCATCGAGTTCACGACGACGCGCCCGATCTCCTATTTCCCCTATGTGCTCACCACCATCTTCTATGTCAGCCCGACAGCCTTCGAGAAGGCGGGCAGCTGGGCCGAGTTCGCCAAGGCGCCGGTCGGCACCGGGCCCTTCCAGGTGCAGAACTTCAAGCCTCGCATCAGCGTCGATCTCGTCAGGAATGCGGGCTACTGGGACAAGGCCCGCGTCCCCAAGCTCGACAAGGTCGTTCTGTTCCCGATCCCGGAGGCAAACACCCGCCTCGCCGCGCTGCGCTCCGGCCAGGTGGATTGGATCGAGGTGCCGCCACCCGACTCCATCGACGGCCTCAAGAAGGCTGGCTTCGAGGTCGTGACGAACAGCTACCCGCACGTGTGGCCCTGGGTGCTCAATACAGCCAAGGCCGACTCGCCGTTCCGTGACGTGAAGGTGCGGCAAGCCATCAACTACTGCATCGATCGCGATGGGCTCGTGACGCTGCTCAGCGGCACGGCCGAGCCTTCGCTCGGCTTTTTCAAGAAGGGCGATCCGCGCTTTGGCAAGCCGAAGAACGACTACAAGTTCGATCCGGCCGTGGCCAAGAAGCTTCTGGCCGAGGCCGGCTACGGCGCCGGCAAGGCGGCAAAGGGCAAGATCATGATCTCGACCTCCGGGTCGGGCCAGATGCTGCCGCTGCCGATGAACGAGTTCCTGCAGCAGTCGATGAAGCAATGCGGCTTCGACATCACCTTCGAAGTGGTGGAATGGGGCACGATGCTGGTCGCCTTCCGCGCCGAGCCGACGGCCCCGCAGGCGGCCGGCTCGGACGCAATGAACATCAGCCTCGTGTCGTCGGACGTGTCGATGGTCGTGCGCTGGTTCTACGGCGAGAACGCCACGCCCAAGGGTTCCAACTGGGGCCACTGGCGCAATCCGGATTTCGACGCGCTGTTGCTCAAGATGGAAGGGGCGGCCAGCCCCGAGGAATTCCGCAAGGCGCTGGCCGCGCTGCACGAGATGCTCGTGGACGAGGCGCCCTGGGTATGGATCGTCCACGACCGCAACCCCCGCGCCATGACGAAGCAGGTGCAAGGCTTCGTCAGCGCCCAGAGCTGGTTCCAGGATCTGACGCGCGTGTCGATCAAGTGAGTTCGGGAGGCTTCTAAGTTCGATCGACCCTTCCCCCGCTCGCATCTCAGGGCGGGGGAGGCGCGACCCTCGATGGGCAACGTTCACGGGACCCCATGTGGTTCTTCATTGCGCGCCGCGTGCTCTATGCCGTGCCGATCCTGCTCGGCGTGACCTTGGTCGTGTTCCTGCTGATGAAGTTGGTGCCGGGGGATGCCGCCGACGTCCTGATCCCGCCCGAGGCGCCGAAAGAGGTCGCGGCCATGATCCGCGCGCGCTTCGGCCTCGACCAGCCCGTCCACATCCAGTACCTGCGTTGGCTGCAGGCGATGGCGAGCGGCGACTTCGGCACCTCGATCTTCACCAACCAGCCGGTCGCAAACGAGCTGTTCGGTGCACTCGCGAACACGTTCAAGATCGCGCTCCCGGCGGTCTTTCTCGGCTTTTCGCTGGGCGTGCTGCTTGGCGCGCTCGCCGCCTACTGGAGCGGCACTTGGCTCGACAAGCTGTTCTCGGGGGTCGCGATTACCGGGGTCAGCCTGCCGCACTACTGGGTCGGCATGATGCTCGTCGCCGTCTTCGCCGTCGTGCTCAACGTGCTTCCCGGCCAGGGCATGGGACCCGAAGGCTTCCCATCGACGTGGGAGCACGCCAAGCACCTCGTCCTCCCGGTCATCACGCTCTCGCTCATTCCCACGGGCGTGGTGAGCCGCCTCGTGCGGGCCAACGTTCTCGAGATTAGGTCCATGGAGTTCGTGTCGGCGCTGGCGGCCAAGGGTCTCAGGGGGCGCCGGGTGCTCTACCACATCATGAAGAACGCGGCACCCTCGGCGCTGGCGCTCATGGGGTTGCAGTTCGGCTACCTGCTCGGCGGATCGATCCTGGTCGAGACGGTGTTCAACTGGCCGGGCTCCGGCAGCTTGATGAATCTCGCCGTCTTCCGGCGCGATATCCCGGTCCTGTCGGCCACCATCCTGGTGCTCGCCGCCATCTTCGTCGTCATCAACATCCTGGTCGACGTGCTGCAGGCGCTGATCGACCCCCGCATCCGCCGCTAGCCCACGCGGCTGGAGAAGCCGATGTCATTGCAGGACGCCATCGCCCTCCGCCCGGTCGCCGACACGATGCGGCGCGCGCAGGCAGGCAAGGGCTACTGGGCGCGGGTGCGCGAGCGCGTCCTGGCCGATCGCGTCACGATGACGGTGATGGCGCTGCTGGCGTGCATCGTCGTGATGGCGCTCGCTGCGCCGCTGCTCGCGACCTACGATCCGGGCGCGGGCTCGGTGCTCGCGCGCCTGAAGTCGCCCGGCTACCCGGGCCATTGGCTCGGAACCGACGAAGTCGGGCGGGACCTGTGGACCCGACTGCTCTATGGCGGGCGGCTGACGCTGCTGTGCGGCGTCGCGCCGGTCGCCCTGGCGCTCATCATTGGCGGCGGCCTCGGGCTCGTGGCGGGCTACCGGGGCGGCGTCGTCAACAGCCTCGTCATGCGCGGCATGGACGTGCTCTATGCCTTCCCTTCGATCCTGCTCGCCATCGCCATCTGCGGCATGCTGGGCTCGGGCCTCGGCAACACCATCCTCGCGCTCACCGTCACCTTCATCCCGCCGATCGCGCGCATCTCGGAGACGGTCACCGCCCAGGTGCGCTCGTTCGAGTTCGTCGAGGCCGCGCGGGCGAGCGGCGCCAGGCCGCTGTCGATCATCCGCTTCCACATCCTCAACAACGTGTTGGGCCCGATCCTGGTCTACGCGACGTCGCTGATCTCGATCTCCATCATCCTGGGCGCAGGGTTGAGCTTCCTGGGCCTTGGCGTCACTCCTCCCGATGCCGAATGGGGCCTGATGCTGAACAACCTGCGGCAGGCGATCTGGGTCAACCCGCTGGTCGCGGCCCTGCCCGGCGTCGGCATCTTCGTCACCTCGATGTGCTTCAACCTGATGAGCGACGGGCTGCGCAGCGCCATGGACGTGCGCCTATGAGCGCCGATGTCCTGCTCGAAGTGCGCAACCTCAAGCGCTACTTCCCGGTGCGCGGCGGGCTGCTCCAGCGCACGGTCGCAACCGTCCAGGCGGTCGACGATATCTCGTTCAGCGTGCGCCGCGGCGAGACCCTCGGCATCGTCGGCGAATCGGGCTGCGGCAAGTCGACGACGGCGCGCCTTCTCATCCAGCTGCTGGCGGCCGATGCCGGCACCATCACCTTCGCGGGCCGGACTGTCGGGACGTCCGGCGACATGGACGTGCGCGAGCTGCGCCGACAGGTGCAGATGGTCTTCCAGGACAGCTATTCCTCGCTCAATCCCCGCTGCACCATCGAGGACACCATCGCCTATGGGCCGAGCGTGCACGGCGTCGGCTGGGAGGCGGCCAGGCAGCGCGCGAGAGAAATCCTCGCCATGGTCGGCCTCGATCCGGCATTGTTTGCCACGCGCTATCCGCACGAGCTTTCGGGCGGCCAGCGCCAGCGCGTCAATATCGCCCGCGCCCTGGCGCTCGAGCCGAAGCTCGTCGTCCTCGACGAGCCGGTTTCCGCGCTCGACAAGTCGGTCGAGGCTCAGGTGCTCAACCTGCTCGTCGATCTCAAGCGCGACCTTGCGCTCACCTATGTCTTCATCTCGCATGACCTCAATGTCGTGCAGTACATCAGCGACCGCGTCCTCGTCATGTATCTCGGCAAGGTCGTCGAGCTGGGTCCCGTGGAGAGCATCTACTCCAGCCCGCGGCATCCCTATACGCGCGCGCTGCTCGGTGCCATGCCGTCGATGGACCCCGACCGCCGTGGCGAGCAGGCGACGCTGACGGGCGATCCGCCCAATCCCATCAACCCGCCGCCGGGCTGCCGCTTCAAAACGCGCTGCGCCCATGCCGAGGCATGCTGCGCGGCAGTGGAGCCGCCGCTGGTAGCCGATGGCGATCACCACACGGCTTGCCATATGCTGATCCCGGGCTCGGGCCACAGCAGCGCCCCGCGCATCGCGGCGTGAGGGAAGCATGACGGCCATGCCCGCCGCGACCGGCCCTCCTGCTGCCGCCGTCCGCGCAGCCGAGCCGCTCGTGCGCTGCGAGGACCTGGCGGTCCGTTTCGTCGGCCGCGAAGGCACCGTCCATGCGGTCAATGGCGTCAGCTTCACGCTCGATGCCGGCGAGGTGCTCTGCATCCTGGGGGAGTCGGGCTCAGGCAAGAGCGTCACGCTGCGTGCCATCATGCGGCTGCTCCCGGCTCACATCGCCCGGATCTCCGGGCGGGTCAGCATCGACCGCAGGAATGTGATGGAGCTCGATCGGCGCTCCCTCGGCGACCTGCGCGGTGCAGAGGTGGCGATGGTCTTCCAGGAGCCCATGAGCTCCTTCGACCCGGTCTTCACGATCGGCACCCAGATCATCGAGACATTGAAGCGGCACGACGGGTTGTCGGAGCGCCGTGCCAGGCAGCGCGCGCTCGAGCTGCTCGAGATGGTGCAGATCCCCTCGCCCGCACGCCGTCTCGACAATTATCCGCACGAAATGTCCGGCGGCATGCGCCAGCGCGCCATGATCGCGCTCGCCCTCGCCTGCAAGCCGCGCCTGCTGCTCGCCGACGAGCCGACCACGGCACTCGATGCGACCGTCCAGATCCAGATTCTCCAGCTCCTGAGACGCCTGCAGCGCGAGCTGCGCATGGCCGTGCTGTTCGTCACCCACGACGTTGGTGTCGCGGTGGAGATTTCGGATCGGATCGCCGTCATGTACGCCGGCCGTTTGGTGGAGATGGGGCCCGTGCGTGCCGTCATCCGCGAGCCCCGACACCCCTATACGCGGGATCTCCTCGCCTCGACCGTTCATGGCGCCATGCGCGGCCGCCGCCTCGAGGCGATACCCGGCTCGCCGCCCAACCTCGCCGCGCTCCCTCCGGGATGCGCCTTCGCGCCGCGGTGCCGGCACGTCGAACCCGCTTGCACAGCCGCCGTGCCGTCCGAGGTATGGCATGGCGACACGCGCATGGTGCGCTGTATCAGAGCGATTCAGTTATGAACTTGGCGACGGAGTTGGGTCGACCGCAAGGTCGGCCTTTGGAAGCGCTTCCCCGCGCACGGTCGGGTTGACGCGCCGCCAGCGCCAGGCGCTCGACTTCATTTGCAGCTTCTATCTCGAATGCGGGGCCTCGCCCTCCTATGGCGAGATCGCCGCGCATCTCGGGCTCAAATCGAAAAATTCGACGCGCCGTCCGTGTGCTCGCGCAGCGCGCCGGCACCACGCCGGAGGCGGTCGTCGTCGAGGCGGTGCACGATCGTCTGGCCGGGTTCGCTGCGTCGCTTGCGCCGCCGTCGCGGCGAGCCGGACGCAGAAAAGGTTGATCGGGCCCGACGGCCGGGCGCGACGCGAGGCTGCCCGCCAATGGAACGCCGCCGTTTGCCAGTTATTGTTCAGAACTGTTTCGCCTGCGCGCAAAAGATTGCTGATGAGAATATTTCACTCGCGGGCACGCTTTACTGCAAACAACCTGAGAGAGCTGTGTTCGCGCCGAAGTTCTTTTGACGGTACATGCCGGTCGTGCTTTATAGGCTGGATACGTTGCCGAGTTCAGGGGGTAGTCATGGTCGAGTTCAGTCGGCGCGCGGTCGTCGAAATGTCGATCGGCGGCCTCTCCGCGCTGTGCTTTCCGCCGAGCGTGATCGCCGCAACCCAATGCGTCACCGGCCCGCTGCCCGCTTTCACGCCGAACCGCCTGACCGTTGACTGCGCGTCCAAGCGCAATTTCCAGATTTTCCGCCAGAATACCGATTATCTCGGCCTCGCCGGCGCGGTCAGCATGAGCACCGTGCGCACGAAGCAGGGCTCGTTCCAGGCGGGAAACCTGTTCCTGTTCCCGTGGCTCAAGCCGAAGGGGCAAGGCCGCATCCTGCCGGCGCTCGTTCCCGCCAGCGCCACCCAGGTCGTCAATGGCAGCCCCATCCCCAGCGCGACGCTGCCGCTCGACGAATATTTTTGCCGGCTGATCATCCAGGCGCCGTGGACCTCGTTCATCGGCCTCCAGGTCGACGTGCCCTTCGGCGCGGTGGACGCAAAGCTGGACTGGTTCACCAACGTGGACAAGCTGGCCGACCGCAAGGGGATCGGCATCGATTGGACCAGCGCCAATCTCAACAATCCGTGGTTCGGCGGCAGCCACTGGATTCCGAGCACTGACGCGTGCGGCGGCAAGGCGTGGCGCAAGCTCATCGTCGACGGGCTCAATCAGGCGTCGGCGGGCACGTGTTGAGGCGGCGCAGTTCTCACGGAGGGAAGGCGATGAAATACCCGGTTCTCCTCGCGTTCGCCGCGCTGGCGGTCTGCGGCGCGGCCGCCGCCGCTCCGTCGAGCACGCCGTTCGCGTCGTTCGGATGCAAAGCCCGGGCCGGCCAGACGTGCTTTTTCAAGATTTTCATCGGGCCGCGCTGGACGCGCATCGTGCAGCTGCCCGCCGGAATGAAGGTCGACATTCCCGGCCTGACGATCGGGAGCGATCACTATTGCGTCGACATCGGCAAGCCGCCGCCGTACAGATGCAAGGAGAAGCTCATCACCGCCGGATACAATAGTTGAGGCCGGTCGTGCGGGCCGCGCAAGTGCTTGCCTATTTCAGGCGGCGCCGGTCCCCTGCGGCGGATACCAGCGCATCTCGACGTACGCGCTCTCGGGAGACCTCGTCTCGACGAATCCGAGCCTGCGGCACATCCGCAGGCACGGCTCGTTGTTCATGAGTATTTCTACGCGTGTGCCGCGCCCGCGTGCCGCCCATTCCTCCATCAGCGCCCGGGTAAGGGCGGCGCCTAGTCCCTTGGCCTGGTGCTCGGGAAACAGCGCGAAATCGACGAAATAGACCACGTCCTTCTCGTCGTGCTCGATGAAGCGGCCGACCTCCTGCCCCTCGAACTCGACGATCGAATAGATGGCGTCGGGGAACGTGCCGCGATAGGTCGCCGTCTGGGAACGATGCTGGACGGCGATGAGCTTCTCGATCATCTCGGGGGCAAAGCCCGCCATCTGCAGGATCTGGATGTTGTTCGCCGCGAACAGGCGGAGCAGGAACGGATCGTCTTCCGGCCGCTCGGGACGCAGAACGAACGTGCCGCGCGGGGTGACGATGGTCCGGTGCTCGTCCGTCATGGGCCGGTCATGATCCAAGCGGGCGTGGAAATCGGCGCGGCGTTCCGGCACACTCGCGGCCCCGACGCTATTGCGCAGGCAGGCCCGCCATGGACGAGCTTCTGACGATCGATCACTTCAAGCCGCATGTCGGCAAGCTTGTCCGTTTCAAGGGAACGCCCTTCGCCTTCCCGCTCGAGCGCATCATCAGCGACCGCCGCCGGCTGCCGAAGGGGATGAAACGCCGGCCGTTCATCCTCATCTTCCGCGGGCCGAAGGAACACCGATATCTGCCCGATGGCCTGTACGACTGCGAGATCGACGGCGGTCCGACCTATCGCATGTATGTGAACCCGATCCACACTCCGGAGCCCGACCGCCAGGAATATCAGGCGGTGTTCAGCTAAGAGCCTGATCCTGAAAAGGCCTGCACCGGACGTGATCCGGGGGCTGCCCCGGACGTCATCCGGGGCGGGTGCCAATCATGCTTGTTAAGCGCGGCCGCCGTCAGTTCTGCGACGGGAAAATGCCCTGCAGCGCAATGCACATGTTGAGCACGAGAGACGGCATGCGGTTCTCGTGCGGCTGGTTGCCGCCGCTGTTGGTGATGACGGCCGGGTTGAGTGTCCCGTTCGGCGAGGTGGGGTTGAACAGCGCCACAGTGAAGGTACCCGTGGGCGTAATCGTGCCGCCCTCGTTGCCCAGCACGCTGCTCCCGGGCCCGTTGGGCGTGAACGTGTTGCTCGATGCCGCCGTCGCGCTGTCGGCATTGAGAGGGTGATTGTGTTGCGCCATCTCGCCGCTGTTCAAGGTATGGAATTCCTCGCCGGCGCGCTGGCCGAGGACGGTCTGGCCGCTGAAGCTGATCGGCACGCGGCCGCGCAGGTCGGGCAGGGCGAAGTTGACCCGGCCGTCGCCCCCATAGGTCGTGCCGAGCAGCGAGAACAGCGCCTGGTTCTGGTTGATCGGGAGCAGCTGCCCGTTGCATTGGGCCCAGCCCTTGGGGGCGAAGTTGAAGGAGAAGATCTCGATCTGGGCGAGGAAAGGAGTGCTCATTGAGGCGTCCCTCTTTGTCGGTCAATTGCGGGCAGGGAAGACGCCCTGCATGGCGATGCAGAAGTTGAGCGCAAGGTAGGGCTGCATGTTGTTGTGCGGCTGGTTCCCGCCGCTGAACCCGATGGCGAACGGCGAAAGTCCGGTCGTCGCGTTATTCGGGTTCGTGCTGTAGATGTTGGCGTTGAAGCTGTTTTGTTTCGTGCCGCCCTGCGCCAGCGCGAGGAAATTCCCGGACGAGGTGACGGTCGTGCCCACGTTGGTGGTCGCGTTGAAGAAGTGATTGTGTCCCGGCAGTTCGGTGGTCAGCAGGGTGACGGTGGGCACTCCTCCCGTTTCGCCCTCGGCGTAGTCGCTCAGCCCGGGCCCCTGGCCGAAGCTGATCGCCACGCTGTCCTGCAGGTCCGGCAGCCCGAAGGTCGACTTGCCGTCGCCGCCGTACATGGTGCCCAGTATCGAGAACAGCGCGGTGTTCTGCGAGATCGGCAGCAACTGGCCCTGGCAAAAGGCCCACCCCTTTGGAGCAAAATTGAAGCCGAACATGGTGATCTCGGCGACGAAAGGTGAGCTCATGGCTGTTCACTCCACGATGGGATCGTTCTGTTTCACGCGCAGGCGGGCGGTCTAATTCTGGCTCGGAAAGACGCCAAACAGCGAGATCACGTAGTTGATGACCAGGAACTGCTGCCGGTTCTCGTGCGGCTGGCTTCCGCCGGTCAAGCCGATGGTCTTGGGTCCGAGCGTAGTCTGGTTGGCGGTGCTGGGGTCGTAAGTGAAGGCGGAAATGGGGGACTGCGATGTAAGCTCGTCCCCCAGCACCACGTTGCTGTCGGGCTTGCTCTGATTGCCTTGCGTCGTTCCGGTCTTGACCTGCACCGTGTGATTATGCTGCGGGATTTGCTGCGTCGTGAGCGTGACGCTCTCGACGCCGAGCTGTTCGCCGATGACGTAGTTCTGCGTTATCCCCGGGCCCTGGCCCATGTGGATCGGCGCCCGGCCCCGCAGGTCGGGCAGGTTGAAGGTTGTCTGCCCGTCGCCGCCGTAGGTCGTGCCGATCAGGTTGAACAGCGTGTCGTTCTGGGAAATATCCATCTGCTGACCGTTGCAGAATGCCCAGCCGGCCGGCGCGAAATTGCCGCCGAACATCATGATCTGACCGACATATGGTTGCGA
>Ga0099828_10002872_pt1 | contig 11978 bp, 16 predicted proteins | sample CZO8metaG_2_FD_79338 | JGI IMG/M metagenome (GOLD analysis project Ga0099828, IMG submission 79338) | Vadose zone soil microbial communities from the Eel River Critical Zone Observatory, Northern California, USA - CZOApr15con2H1.8 metaG | ecosystem: Environmental > Terrestrial > Soil > Vadose...
GTTGCTGTTCGCGTGCAGCCTCAAGATTCGGAGATCTGGGACAAGGTCCTCTCCGATGGGTTTTGCAATAACCAACCTCCTGGTGGAGGGCTGCGTCATGCGTGTTACCACTGGATAGTGGCTCGTGCGCATTTAATTCGACCTAAGCTTGGACTCTTTACAAGCTGAATCGGTCGGCCGTACTCTGGTCTTGTCGAGTCTGCCGGAGGGTTTCTCGACCGACCATACTAACGGCCTCAGTCCTTTACCCTGTCGGCCGGCTGGTCCCACCTGGGGGAGGACGAGGTGTCTGCTGTAGCGCTGCGCTTCACTAGCAGTTAGGCCGACACTGTCGAACAATTCAGGTGATGAACGTGACATGGTTGATCCAGATAGAACCTTCGGCAGAGCGTTCGCCCAAATGGAGAAGGTTTTCGAAGTAAGCGCCTAGAATTCACATGCCGAGGTCGAACAGTCTTGTGTCGCGAGGATCAACCGCAATTAGGATTTCTCAGATGTATTCCGTTGTCTTGTAGTTTGATTGCTAGTTCTTGTTCCATTCGTGAGGGGTTGGCGCGTAATCGTTCTCTCCAGTCGCTCCGCTGACCCGACATCTGTAGGGTTGAGCTATGTGTCGGTTATTGCTCAGACACGAGAACGAAACTGCTAGTTATCTGACCTCTTGCTGTACTCTGCAATCTAACTTGTGAACGCTAGTTTCCTTCGTTGATCAGATACGCTAGAATTTCAGTTCCTTTCGGATACGATCATCAGTAACCTATGACTTGCTTCAGCTCGAACACGTCATTAAAAGAGGAGCTTGGTTGCTGAGGGATGTTCTGTGTAGACTTTGGTGAAACGGGAGCCTTTCACCATTGGGTCCCGATGGCATAGGTGTCGGGAATGCGGGACCATCATGCCATGCACTCAGCAATGATTCGAGACTGGAACACGCTTGCGCCAAGAGATTCGGTGGCTGTGGTCACAAGGGAAATGATTTTGATGTTGGTCCGAGTCTTGAACTCGTCTCATTACCCGTTCGTTTGCACCGAGACTAGGAATACTGTTACGCATAGAATCTAATCTTCGGAAGGGACTCGATGCATCTTAGAGACGATTTACTCCAAACGATGGCTGCCGGGAGTGCTATCGCAATTGCCTTTGTTGGCTGGTTCCTCGTTTCTCCTCTCCTAAGCGTCGTGACTGGAGTCCTCTTAGGCGCATTATTGTCTGGGGTTGTGCAATCGAGAACTCAGAAACAAGTGTGGAAGAAAGAGCAGTCGCAAACGAATACTGCGCTGATTTACGGTCCACTCTTTAGGGAGATTAAGTCCATTATGAATAGCGCCCGCGGCTTTGGTCTAATCAGTGGGTTTGCATACCTTTCCCATAACCAGTGAGACGAGATTGCTTCCGATTACCTGTATTATTTCATCCCTCAAGACTTGCGAAACTCTCTTGACCGATTTTTTGCCACACTATCGACTTACAATCAATTATCATTGCACATAAACGGAAGTCTCACAGAACTGATTCTACGTCAAGCGTCTCAGTTCTACAAGACCAAGGTTACACAGATCGACTATTACATGGACTACATGAAGGATTCATCACTGGCAGCAACCGAACGCATTCCTCTTGAGAACCTTGTCGTATACAATCAGCATCCCAAGGAAGCGCTCACTAGTAACTTTTCCGACCGACAATCTCCAAAGTTCCGAGTGTCCTACTTTGGGAGAGAAAACGGGCGCGAATCTACAACACACCTTACAACACCAGAACAAATCAAGTCTTTCGACGACTTCTGGAGTCAAGTGCTAGAGCACACACCCAAAGAGCAGATTGCCAAAATGAAGAGGGCATTGCAGAATAGTATCTCGGACTCTGAGTTTCTTCAAGATTCAATTCTCCGACTAATCCGTGAGCCTTGGTCGAGTTGAACCAAGCAACGACACCCCGTTCTTTGGCAGAAGGAAGGAAAACATTCAGGTCTTCTAGCTACTTCGGGACTCTTGTGGCGCTAAGGCGGGCTATTCGTATAAGGCACATAATGACGGCGTCGAGGAATGTCTATGCGCCTCAGCACAGCTCCTCCGCCAAGTCCGTTCTGGCGATCATGCTTGAAAAGGACTTTGATATGGCACCCATATTCCACGAGGATGGCCGAGTTACTAGCTATGTGTTGAGGAAGGACCTTCAAGGAGGGAGCCTTGATGGGCATCAGGTGTCAAAATATGCAAGACCGCTTGGGCTTGACAGAATTCTCTCATCGAGCACACCAATTTTGAAACATTTGCAGTTGTGGGAGGAACACTCCTACTACCTTGTCCTCAACTCGAATAAGCTTGCGGGCATCGTGACCTATGCCGATCTGAACAAGGCTCCCGTCCGGCTAATCTTTTTCACGATTCTGTCGGAGATTGAGGCAAAGCTCCGTAGACTAATCAGAAGGAAGATGCCGAATGACAAATGGTTGACGTTTCTAGCAGAGGGTAGAAGACGAAGAATCGAATCGGATTACAGGGCTGACAAAGAACAGAACCTCGAGGTCAGCAAGACTATCTACCTAATGTTCGGAGAACTCTTGTCCCTTTTCGACCACGATCATCTCTATGAAGTGATGGATTATCAGAAAAAAGCTGCCTATGTTTCTACTAGAGTAGAGCTGAATAGGTTCAGAAATAGTATCATGCATTCCAAGCCTTTGGTAACCAGGGCTGAGAAGATGCGCCCCACATTGAAGTCCAAACTAGACCTTCTCTTACAATTCACCGATAGGATTCCGATCAAGACGGCGTGAAACGCAAACTGCTGTTTACTGGACGTACAAACAGTGTTTCCAATTGGAGGAGTCATCAACGCTTAAGGGCTAGTTGAATAGGTTAGTAGAAGTAGGGTTGCGTCGACGTTGGCTCTGATTTGTAACTTTAGGTTTGAGGTTAGGCCTGAGGATGAGGTTGTTGAGTTGGAGGCTGATCATCATACTGCTCATGTCTGTCTGGACTGTCTTACTCTCTTGACGGTTCATCGTCGGGTTCATCATATGAAGGTGGAGAAGGTTATTGTTGAGATGGCTGAGCGTAGACCCGTTCTGGCTGAAGCGCGATAAGCCTAGTCTTGTTCATCTTCCGGACTAGGGTTTCAGGAATGCTTATCATCGGGATAACGCTACACCTGATCGAAACTGAGACGTTTTGTTAGGCGTCGTTCGTCAATCAATAGTGCTGCTTTCTCTGGTGTTGCTTGGAGGATGGTTGACAACCTTCACCGCACACGCGACAGGACCCTTGTCCGCGGGTTCTTCCGGCTTGGCGAACTGTATCGACCAGCCTACAGTCTCCGGAAATCTAACTCTAACCATCTGCACTTCAAAGATCCATTATTCGTTCGGCGAGACTGTCCGTTTCGTCGGAACCCTGACAAACACCGGGGATACCCCAGTCCAATTATCAACAATTAGCACCAGCGCTATCATCATGGACCGGATGGACTCGCTTATACTTCGCGAAGCTGGGTTCAACTTCTGTACACCGTCTACAAGCTGCCTTATTCCGGCTGGGCAGTCCATGACCGTCGCGATTGGAAACTGGTTTACAGATGATCCACTTTCCCAGGCAAAACTCTCCGGGCCCTACACAGCCTTCGCGGGTCTAGCCGCATGTCCAACAAACGGGCCGTGTCTAGTGTCTGATTTTCTGTCCCTGAGAATCGTGGTCTCTGTCCCGCAGAACTAATAGTCTCGTCCGTCTCTCCAGACTAAGCAACAGCGCCACAATCGCCGATGCGTGGAGGCTGCAGGAGTCGCCAGTTTGGATCATGTCTCTGTTCATGGGGTTCCTCAGCGTCTTCACAATCATGACGCTACTCGTCTCCACTCTCATCCTTCGCACATCCCGGAAACGGGTCCGGAAGGTTAATCTATCCTATTCGCTCAATAGGATTTGGGATGGAGGCTTGCAGGTAAAGGTTGCGCGAAGATATCAGGTGACCATACCCGAAGATGTCCGCGCGAAGGCCAAGATCTCAGTCGGGGATGATGTGGACGTCCGCTACGAAGATGGGAAGATCCTACTGGAGAAACTTGAGGACAACTGGGAGAAGGTCATGAAAGAGACCGAGGGCAGCTGGGCCCAGCACCCAGTATTCGGCAAGATGAAGAACAGCGTCGAGATCGTCCACTGGCTGAGGTCCCAGCGCTGAGGCTCGCCCTCGATACAAGCGTCCTCATCAGCCATCTAAGAGGCGACGAGTTCTCACAGCCCACTACAAGATTTCTCCAATGGGCACGAAGAACACGCCAAGACCTGATCATGTCCGACATCTCCTACGGAGAACTCTACGCGGGAGTCCACCTCTCCGAGGACCCAGCACGTGAAGAGCGGCGCGTCCAGAGACTTCTAGCAGTGAACAAGATCGAGACCCGCCTCCCAGGAACGCTTGACATTGCCAAGAGAGCAGGTCAACTCTATTCCAGCTATCTCAAAAAGAGAGGAGAAGGAATCAGAAGGATACTGCCTGACTTCCTAATAGGAGCCCACGCAGAAGTCTACGCGTCCCAGCTTGTAACATGGAACCCTGAAGATTTCAGGAACTATCTCTCGATCGAGGTCCGAACCCCGAAAGAGCTTGTTCAGAGACAATGACAAGAAAGATGAGATCAAATCTTCGTGCTATGGACGGGCTAGAAACCGTCCTTTCCGGACACGAAAGATGGACGAGTCTTAAGTAGTCAAGTTGCCGGCGACGACAGACCTTTCAGGTGCTCATTATGGGAATGTTCGACAGCTTTTGCGATCAAGACGCAAAGTGTCCAAAGTGCTCTGCCAAGGTCACCGAGTGGCAGACCAAAGATCTCGAACGGCTCGGAGAGCATTGGGACAAAGGGGACTTCGTTCAGTACCGCAAGCTGAAGAGGATACCTGAAAAGGAGCGAAAGAGAAAGTATGGGGAGAGACCCTTTCCACTCTTCCAAACTAGCAAGGAGTACCTGAGCGACGCCCCTCTCATCTTCAACGGCAAGATTCCCGTCCACATGAGCTGTGAGAAATGTCATGCGTGGCTTGAGGGTTACGCAAAGATTCTCGACGGAAGATTTGCTGGCATCGTCGAGGCCGAGGCAGACGTAAAGCCGAAACAACGAGTCCTAATCAAGCGCCAAATCACTGCTCAGACTCTCAGAACAGACTATGAGAGGAGACTGTCACAGTTGCAAGAATCGTGCAGCCACAAGAAGACCAAATGGATGGATGTGGAATGGGCGCCCGTACATTACTATGGCCGAGCATTGATCTGTCTCAGATGTGAGAAAAGATTGAAAATAAGACCAGGATGGAAAAGTGTTCGCCCCTTGACCCCTAAAGAGGCTAGAGAACTCCGCTCGAATGTGCAGAAGGTCAAGAAAAGCTTCTTTGGCATAAACCGCGGCATAGGCCCGTTCACACGGCACAATGAGATGGCTGACCACAACTAGATACTGCGATATGACCGGGAGAAGCGAAGACTTCTATTTTCTGAGACGGCCGTCGCCTTCGTCCCGAACTCCTACGCTAGTAGTCCCTGCTGCCATCCCCCTCACCTCTTTCAACGGTCGAATTGGGACGAGATGGATCACTCCATCTTTCTCGATGACGGCGAGCTTCTGGCCAGGTTTCAGCTTCAAGCGATCTCTAACATCACTGGGGATGACGACCTGATACTTGGTGGATACAGTCACGGTCGTCAATAATTGTCCCAGCTGTAATACGGCTGGGTTATTGTAATAGGAATTGTTGTCCGCTAGCCCAGCAATGACCACGGGCTGTTAGGGTCTCGAATTGTTCGTCAGCTTTCTTCGTCCAGTCTTCAACGCTTAAGGATGACCTGAGGTCATGATCCGGATGGCACAAGAATGCCCTCCGGGAAAATAAGGTGAAGGAACGGGTCAGATTTGGATGTCGGATATTCCTAGCTGCCAACGAACCCTTCCAGAAGATAGTCCAAAGAGCCCAGTTCTGTGAGAAACACGGCTTCGGTCCGATTCTAACCTCGGGATTCTTCATGGCTGTGATCGTGAGATTCTTGCCTGTGCATAATTGAAAGCGACTTGTTGGGCAACCTCTAACAGCTCCTTATCGTTGTCGTAGACTATCTGCTTGACAGGTCCTATTGACAGGACTCCTCCCTTGGACTCGTCCAGAATAGAGGACAACTCGAGGCCCTTCTCAAGGAGAATGACATGTCTCCACGCAATTTCCGGATACCTTGTCTGGACCTCCGTTAGTTCTGCGACCAGCCCGTTTCTCACACCAGTCTTCGTGAATATGAACAGGTTGAGGTCTGAGAACCTGACGAGTTCCAGGGTTTTCTGTCGTGGGGAGAGTTTTCGCAAGTCAGTTCCGTCCGATCTGTCCCGGTCTGTCGAGAGAAAGGCGTCGTAGCCTAACCGAGTCAGATGATTTTCCAACCGAATCAGTCTATTGAAGTCCTTCTTGCTGCCATCCAAGGATCTGAACGGTCCAAGAATGAAAATGTGGAGTGGTTGAGCTTGTTTGGAACCGGTAGCTGACATGTTCAGGCCCCATCCGGCGTAACAATTAGGTTACATCCAAGTAACTCAAGTACCGGTAATGTAACTTTATATTCGTCCCTCGCAGGAAATACTACTGGTGCTCTAGGAATGAAGTCGTTGGGGAAGCCTCGAGAAATACGCGAGGAGGCAAAGCGGGTTCTCGAAGCAATATCGGACTCGGAAAGATACGCGATCATGCTCACCATGGCTCGCCATAGAGAGGGAGTCTCATTCTCGCAACTCGCCAGCGCCTTTAGAGCCAACCATAACACTCTCAGCCGACACCTGAAAACATTGACACACGCCACCCTCGTGTGGAACTTTTACGAGAGACGGGAAGGCAAGGACCACTCCTTCTACAAGCTATCGGCCATGGGCGAGAAACTCCTCTCATCGCTGAAGCCTGAGCTAGACGTAACCATGCAAAAATCCGCAACCCGAAACACTCCGGCCTCTGCCTAGTTTATGGTCGAGACGTAGTGACCTGTTAGGGTTGGAGAGGTCGATGAAGGTCCATATCTTGAATTGTCACTTGAAGAGTGACTGAAGTGTGAAGAGCAAAGTCAAGTTCGGATGCCGGATCTTCCTAGCGGCCAACGAACCCTTCCAGCAGATCATCAAGAGAGCACAATTCTGCGAGAAACACGGCTTCGACTCAGTTCTCATAGATGACCATCTGCTCTACGGGACAGAAGCTGCAGCCGCGCCTGAGCCTTTCGCGACTCTTGCCGCTATAGCTGCCGGGACCCGGAGGATCAGGGTCGGAATCGCAGTAACAGATCTGGTCCGTAGACACCCAGCCATCATAGCCCAGACCCTCGCAACGCTCTCCAACCAGTTTCCAAAACGGCTCTTCCTCGGACTCGGCGCCGGCGATCCGATGAACCAGACACCCTTCGGATTTTCTGCGGAACACCGCGTCGGTATTCTAGAAGAGGGTCTGAAGATTATCCGGCAGCTCTGGAACTCTAGCATAGAGAAACCACAGAACTACAAGGGACAATTCTTCTCCCTAAACAACGCATACTTGCAAGCCGGCCAGGAGAAACAGCCTGTCCCGCCAATCTATCTGGCAGCCTTCGGTCCCAGAATGCTGAGACTCGCGGGGGAGGCGGCGGACGGCTGGATGCCACACTGTCACACACCCGCAACATACAAGATGGATCTTGACACCATCATCGGGTCAGCCCATAATGCGGGTCGAGATTTCGGGGCGTTTCGCTCTGCATACTACGCGCTCTCTTCCATCTCCACGAACCGTGCAGAAGCAGACCGTAACGTTCTAGGTCCAGCCAGATACTTCCTTGCCCTGATTCCTGAGGCGTTGAAGAAGATTGATCCCTCAGCAAACCATCCGGGACGAATCTGGGAGAAGATTCCAAATCCCAAGGAGCAGAGAGAGACAATCCGGAAGATCGCCGCAGATATTCCAGAATCAGACGCCTACAACACCGTCATCCACGGGACCTCGGACGATTGCATCGAGCAGATCGAAGGCTATCGGAAGGCTGGCTGCAAAGAATTCATGCTAACCTTCACACCTAAGGGAGGCCTCTGGTCAACAACAAACCTGTTCGGACAGATACGACTCTTCTCAGACAAAGTCATGAGCAACTGGTAAAGATCAAATGAAGAGTGGAGTCTCAGCGCGCGTCCCGCGCAAACGGGCCGCTGAGTGTGTGAGTGGAGTTCTGATAAGCGACAGTGCAGTTCTTGTCGAAAGGCGACGAGCTGATGACGACGCGGACCCCGGGCTAATTTTGCTTCCAGGAGGTCACGTAGAGGCGGGCGAATCGCTGAACCGGGCTCTGGAGAGAGAGATGCAAGAGGAACTAGGAATACGAGTCCAAAGGATCACACCCATTCGCGTCCGATATTACACGGCGTCGAATGGAGAGAGGCAGAGAATACACTATCTCCACGTCAAGGACTGGCAGGGCAAGATCACATCGAACGAAGCGGAGGCTGTCTACTGGGAATCAGAAATCAGCCATCTAAGCGATACTATAGAGAGAAAGATTGTACTCAAACTATTGAGCCAAGCCGCTCGGGTCTAGAACACTAGCGAAGCCGTCCCATCTCAATTGCCTTCGATTTGGGATTCTGGAGCGAGCCCAAAGGTGTTAAATTCACGATTCAATCATATTCTGCAGATTCACCGAGCGCGGAGGGATCTGCGTGAGACTTGTCGAAGAAATCTGGATGGGTTCCCGCCCGAGACCCAGCTGCACTCACGGACTTATGCCTTCAATGGAATAAAGGCCGATTCTACGAGATTCTCTGGGAGTACAATCTCAGTCCCGCGACTCTTCACGAGAGGAATGCGAGAGGTTGGTTGTATTATGAAGACAATCGTCCAGCCGGATTTGCCCTTGGGCGTTGGCATGAGCTGCGACGCTGGTGGCATTTCGAGGAGCTCTGGGGACCCTGCGAGGGAAGTTCTGAACTCCCAACCCGCACAGGAGAGCAAGATCGGTGGAGGGCTAAGCAATTCCAGAGACTCTTGCGCCAGCTGAGGTCTCGGATTCTCATCAGAGCCACAGTCGACAACCCATTTGGCAACGTTATCGCTCGAGAAATTGGGGCCCAATGGTGTGGAGGCTATCTGTTGGCTACTCGAAGATTAAGCCGGAACCTCACGGTCGGAGTGCCCACGAGCCTCAAGCTTCGCAGATTCAGAAAGGGCGATGAGAAGGATATGTCGAGAATTCATTATGCGGCATTCCATGTCCCACATCCGCCCAGAGAATATCTCGGGTGGGCCACGAGTCCCAACTGTAGGACGACACTAGCGCTCTTCCAAGGAGAGGCTGTAGGGTTCTTGACAGCTGAAAAGCGGCGTGACGGCAGGTATGGGGATTTCAACATAGCAGTGGAGCCCAAGTTCCACGGAAGAGGATTAGGGTCTGCGCTGATGGAAAGGGGATTGAACGATCTGATCGAAATGGGGTGCGAGACTGCCGTAGCTGACTATTGGCTCCAGAATGCCAAGGTTCAGGCGTTGAACCGGAAATATGGCTTCAGGATTGTCCGTGCCTACAACTACTTCGAAACCGGGGGACCGAGTTAGCCGTGCGACCTCCGTGACTGTTACTCTCGCAAACCCTTTCCCTAGTTCGTTAGGCCCGGAAGGAGACTTGGATGTTGGTCCCGAAAAATTCCAGCAGTAGCCCTCCCTCTTCTTCAACGGCGCCCTTCTGAGCTGAGCTTAGGGCCTTGAACGGTCTGACCGTAATTTCAATTCCCGCTTTTTTCTTGGTCTTCTCCCATGTTCCCGCGGCAATTCCGTCAACTAGTAGTACCGGGGCGTTTCCCTGGATTTGTCGGAAGATTCTGGTCCGGTATGCTTGTGATACGAAGAACTCTCTGGGATGGTAGAACATGACGTACGTGTCCCAGCTGGGGACGAGCCGGATACATTGCACTTCGTCTATGGAATAAATCTGGTCGACATCACGACTCAGCATCTTCGACGGATGATGGTCAAATTCAACCTGTTCCAGTTCCCCGGCGATGAGCTGTTCTAGGGGTTTGGCCTCGGGCGCCGAGATGCCCCACCAGTGAGCAAAGTCTTCGAAGGTCGCGGGGCCGTACGTGCTGTAGAACTGTCGCAGCAGGGTTCTCATGGCTGGTTCGCTGGAGGGCTGGTCTTGTCTCCCTAGCCACTGGTCTGGCCGGGTGAAGGTTACTTTTGCGCCTTGGCTGGGACCGAAGATGAGGCTTCCCTGATGGGCTGCTTGTTGTAGAAGGCTTCCAAAGCCCGAGAGAAGATGGGACTGGAGGATGGGGCGCAATTTCGTCCGCTTGACGATCTCATGAGCCAGCTCCTCCCTTGTTAGAGTGTGCTGGTCGAGAGCGTTGTCGATCGCCTTTGTTATCTGTTCTTGCTCTGCCTTGGTGATCTCGTATTTCTTGTCTTCAGGCCCCGGCCCTATCCGGTACGAGATTTTCTCGCCATGAAGCTCGTGCCGAGTCTTGAGCGCGGCTACGTATGTAGAGAGACTATAGGAGGAGAGCAGGTAGAGTGTGCCTCGCATTGCCCAAGTCTTGACGAGGGTCCAGTGTTTCCAGAGAGCATCCTCAACGTCTTCGATAGCGATGTCTTCGACCCTCGCCCATAGGGAGAGAGCCGCCCCCGAGAGTACCTGGGCCTGGAGCCCACAAGCATCCGAAACCACCAATGGCATGTCACGCTTAGGTGACCGTTGGGCCAGGTGGTTCTTTGACAGCCGCCAAGAGTTGACCTGGTCACGGGAGAGTTTGATCATCAAACCGGGAAGGTCCCCTTTTGTCTTTGAATATCCTCGCGATAGATGGTCCTCAACAAAACCTCGGTCACAAATACGACTCTTTGCGAACAAAAGTGTTGAGCAAGGTCGGTGCTTGGGAAACTACGCCCAGCAATCTTTTTTCTTGAAGTCTCATGTTCCTATTATCCATGCGTAAGCCGGACCGAATTGGTGCAATCGTGTTAGCTTTCACGCTGTTTGTGGCTTACTGGGGGTGGGCGGGCCTCTTGTATTTTCAAGGTTTGATTTCCCTACCGCTCGGTGCACTCGGAGGTGAAGGTCACTTGCTGGTGTTGGTTGATGTGGTTATTGTGAATCTCTACGTTTTTCGTCAGAGAAGGCGTGCCCGGACAAGTCGAAATCCGCGCCAGTAGGACATAGAAATCTGTCGTTAGCCACCGCAGGATTGTTTCAATAATCAAATTAGCTCTTATGAACGACCTCAATATCGTGGCCGTCAGGATCGAACACCCATGTCGCATAATAGCCAGGATAGTATTCGGGCCGAGCTTGAGGTGCTTTCTTGCTCTTGCCTCCCGCGTCCACAGCCGCTTTGTAGAATGCATCTACCTCAGCATGGTTTTTCGCTACAAATCCAACATGCACCGCTTTGGGATCGGGCTTTCCTTCTTTGAGCCAGAAAAATGCTCTTTTGCCGTCACCAAAACCCTTCAAATCGGGGTGTCCGTCGTGGCCTTCGTAATCCGTAAAATTTGTGATCCCAAGTGGCTTCAGGGCCTTGACGTAAAAAGCGACTGAACGCTTGAAATCGCTGACTGTGAGAATAACGCGGTCTATCATATTTTGCCTTCTATGTTTTCTCCAGATCGACTTGTTGCAAGTATTTAGCGGACATAAATCATTCTTGAGAGGCTGACCAGCTTCTTTAACCCGTGATGGTTGTCCGGCTATTTCGCGCGGGCGGCGGCAGCCTTGGCGGCGAGCGCAGCGAATTCCTGACGGCCGAATGCTGTCCCTGAGAGCCCCCAACCCCCCTCTGCTGCCTCAGTTAGTATTACCCAGGTGCGACTAGCTTGGTTCTGATCGCCTGAGATCCTGGTGACAATCTCGGTGATTTCTTTGACGAGATATTTATGCCCATCACGGGTCAAAGCGGCTGGAGGAGTAATGACCTGAACTCGGACAGTAAGGGCGGAGGAGGA
>Ga0099828_10002873_pt1 | contig 11976 bp, 7 predicted proteins | sample CZO8metaG_2_FD_79338 | JGI IMG/M metagenome (GOLD analysis project Ga0099828, IMG submission 79338) | Vadose zone soil microbial communities from the Eel River Critical Zone Observatory, Northern California, USA - CZOApr15con2H1.8 metaG | ecosystem: Environmental > Terrestrial > Soil > Vadose...
CAGCTTGGGGCCTTCAGGACTTAGAGTACAGGCGCGACCGGCAGTTTCCACTGCTTGCCGCCGGTTTCTCTTGGTGTTCGTGGAGCAATGGATGTCTTCGTTCTGCGCGGCCGCTGTCCTCGCCGCGGCTCTTCTGTTGAGTGCGGCTGCGGTGTGCGCCCAGATGAACACCGCTGAAATCACAGGACAGGTCAAAGATCCCTCCAGCGCCCTCATCCCCGGCGCCACCGTGGTCGCCACGATGGCGGCGACTCAACAAAAGTACACCGCGGTCAGCAATGATTCGGGGCAGTTTCTGCTCGCGCAGCTTCCGGTGGGCGAATACACCGTCACCGTCACCGCGACGGGATTCAAGCAGGCCGTTCAGGAGCACGTGGTGCTTCACGTGGGCGATCACGCCCGGCAAGATTTCGAGCTTCAGGTGGGCGCACAAGAGCAACAAGTCACCGTCCAGGCCACAGGAGCGCTGCTGCAAGTGGAGTCCGCCGAAATCAAGGACGTGATTCAAAACGAGCAGGTGGTGGACCTGCCCTTGAAAGGACGCGAATTCTTGGAGCTGGCAGTGCTGAGCGAGGGCGTGGTCAATCCCCCCGGCGGCACCCGCGGCGACTCCCTGCAGCAGACCGGCCTCCTGATCAACATCATGGGCAATCGGACGGGGCACAACCTGTTCCTGGTGGACGGAGTCAGCGTCACCGACGAGTATTTCAACAACGTCGCGCTCAGCCCTTCAGTGGACGACGTCAGCGAATTCAATATGGAGAAGACGAATTACAACGCCGAATTCGGCGGGAAGTCGGGCGGCGTCATCAACGTCATCACGAAATCCGGGACCAATAACTTGCACGGCAGCGCATACGAATTCTTGCGGAACAACATCTTCGACGCCGCCAATTTCTTTACTCCGGCGGGGCAATCGGCGCCGCCGTTCCGTGAAAATCAATTCGGCGGCGCTCTGGGCGGCCCGGTGGTGAAGGACAAGACGTTCTATTTCGTCAATTACGAGGGCCAGAGAATCCGCAAGTCTTTGTCTCAGTTGTTCAACGTGCCCACGGCGGCCGAACGCACGGGGGATCTCACAGGGCTTATATCTGGGTTTACCGATCCTGCCACGGGGGTGTCATTTACCGGGGGTAACCTCAACAGAGACCCGAATTTTCGAGCCAACGCCGCCGCCCAGGCCTTGCTGGCCAAGCTGCCCAATCCAAATGCGTCGGGAAACAACAACTTGCTCTCGATCGCGCAACAGTCCGTGGACACAAATCAATACAACGCGCGCATGGATCACCAATTTTCGCTAAAAGACAACGCCTTCGCTCGCGTCTCGATTTTCGACGCCCACCAATTTGATCCGTTCGGCTCGAGTGTATTGAATGAGGCGCTGCTCCCAGGCTTCGGGCGGGCCTTGCGAACTCATTCGGTCAACTTGGCCGTCGGCGAAACACATACATTTTCCGCGACCCTGGTCAACGAGTTTCGCTTTGGCTGGCTCCGCGTTTCCGGCGGACAAGGTGATCCAAACGCCGGCAATCCGTTCGCTTCGCAGGTCGGTCTGCAGGGCATTTCCCCGAATCCAGCGGACATGGGCTATCCCCAAGTCAATCTGAGCGGTGAGTTCACCACCGTCGGCACGGCGGCCGGTTTCAACACCCGGACCAACCGGAATTTTGAGTTTTTCGATAATGTGCTCTGGCACCGCGGCACACATACCTTCCAGTTCGGCGGTTACTTCTTTCACCTCAGCTTCAATCCCGCTTTTCCGAATAACGCGCGAGGCACCTATACGTTCAATGGTTCGGCGACGGGGACGGGATCTCCCCTGGCCGACTTCCTTTTCGGTTTCCCCAGCCAGGCGCAAGTGGGAATCGGCGAGGGCGCAGAGAATGCCCATACGAATTGGGCTCATTTCTATATTCAGGACGGCTGGCAGATCACGCCGCGGCTGAAACTCGATGCCGGACTCCGCTACGAATACAATAGCAACCTGGTCGCGGACACGAACCAGACCTCGGACATTAGCTACAATTTGACCTCGCCCACGTCCGCTAATGCGCAGTTTGTCGTCGCGGGCGATCTGTCCAATTTACCCCCCACGGCGGCCGCACTCGCAGCACTGGTCCCGAGTTCGATTCCGATCGTTTCCTCCTCGAGCGCGGGATGGAACAACAGCCTGCTGCGGACGAGGCCCGTGCGATTTTCTCCACGGATCGGGCTGGCCTGGAATGTACCGAATTCCCACGACACGGTAGTGCGGGCGGGATACGGGGTCTATACGAACCAGGCTGCGTACAGCGTCCTCCAGAACCTGGCGGAAAACATCCCGTTCTTTCTGAATAAGACCGTGAACAATTCGGCTACCCTCTGCAGCGGAGCAAGATGCACGACGAACACTATTCTCGCTCAAAATACCATCGGGGCGATCGGAGCCAATTCCGTCAACCATAACTTCTCAGTGGAATACAACGAAGTCTGGAACCTGGCTGTGCAGACCCCGGTCACAAAGAACACGTCCGTTACTGTAGAGTACGTGGGATCGAGGACGGTCCACGCGGATAGCTCTACCGCCGTAAATCTCCCGCCGCCGGGGGGGAGCCGGCCCAATCCCAACTTGAACTCGTTCACGACGATTCGCTGGGACGGCTGGGCAGATTTCCACGCCCTGACGTTGAAGGCTACTCGCCGGTTCACTCACAGCTTGTCTTTCGACGCCGGCTATACGTGGTCCCATTCCATTGATGACGCTTCCGATGCCGGCACGACCAACGCGGAGTTCAATCTCCCGCAAAACATTTATGCAAACAATCTGGCCTTGGAGAAGGCGGATTCCAGCTTTAACCGCCGGCATCGAGTCACTGCCAACGCCGTCTATGATCTTCCATTTGCCAGGAAATCGTCTGGCTGGCTGCATCGCGTGGTGGGAGACTGGCGGGCCAGCGGCAACCTGGTCGTTCAGAGTGGGGCTCCGTTTACGGTCAACCTGAGTCCGGCAAACGACCCTGCGAATATCGGCCTTGTGAATGGCAACAACCTGCAGCGCCCCAACCTTTCCGGAGACCCCAATAGCGGCGCCAAGACGCCCCAAGCGTGGTTCAATACCTCCGCTTTTTTCTTGCCCAGCGCACTGACGTTTGGAAACACGCCCCGCAACAATGTCATCGGCCCGGGCCAGGCAGACCTCGACACTTCCCTACAGAAGGAGGAGGCTCTCTACGAATCCACTCGGCTTCAATTCCGGTTTGATATGTTCAACCTGCTGAATCACCCCAACCTCAATCTGCCGGGTCGAATTTTTGGTTCATCGAACTTCGGGGTGATTTCGAGCGCGCAGGATCCGCGGGAACTGCAGTTTGCCCTGAAGCTATTGTTCTAGCCTATATCTCCATTTTGAACTACCCCTAAGAATCTTCGGATCGGCCTGAGTGATGAGGGTTTCAAGGCGATGAAGATGGTCCGGAGGACAAAACCCCATGGGTGAGAAACAAAACCAGCCATTTCAGCTATCGTTCAATGCTTTGTTGAAGGTCGATTTCTAAGGATCGCGGGCCACATCCGGCAGCGACATGTTCGTTGACACCCGACACCCCCTGTAGTACAAGCCCCACCACAGCGGAAGACGTTTGTAATGGCAAGTCTCGTGTGCCGCCCCTAGTAGCGCTCGTGGGCGTCTCATCTTTATCGCCTGTGGGGCAAGAACCGAGCAAGCCAGCGAGCAAAGGTCTGCCGGAGTGTGGATTGCGTTTCATCGAAATCTTTAGGGGGTAAGGCTCGTTTATGCGTAAGCCACCAGGAATCGCGGCTTTGGTTCTAGTAGCGCTTCTATCCAGTGCGAGACTTTCCCCGCAGAGTGGCGGGCAGATTATCAGGCTGGATCCGGCCCTGGACGCCTTGGTGCCTGAGGGCGCTCACGTGGAGAAAGTGGCGGACGGTTTTGGCTTCCTGGAAGGGCCAGTTTGGGTCCACACGAGCAGCCCGGGCTACTTGCTGTTCAGCGACATTCCCGCCAACGTGATCGACAAGTGGACTCCGGGCGGAAAAGTCTCCGTATTTTTGGGGAAGAGCGGCTTTGCGGGCGCAGATCCTTCCGATGTCGGCTTCCAGTTTAACAATGGACGCACCATGGTCACCCTTCTCGGGTCGAACGGCATCACTCTGGATAAGCAGGGCCGGGTCACGTTTTGTGAGCATGGTGATCGGCGCGTCGAGCGACTGGAGAAAGACGGCAAACGGACCGTCCTGGCGGACAAGTACGAAGGGAAGCGACTCAATAGCCCGAATGATCTAGTCTACAAGTCGGACGGGTCTCTCTATTTTACCGACCCCCCGTACGGTCTTCGTAAACTGGATCAGGATCCCAAGAAAGAACTGCCCTTCGAGGGTGTTTACCGCTGGGCCCAGGGGAAATTGCAGCTCCTCAACAAAGACTTCAAGGCGCCCAATGGTATCGCGTTCTCGCCCGACGAAAAGTACCTCTATGTCGACGACTCGGCCTCCAGGACCTATTGGCGCTTCGAAGTGCAGACGGACGGCACCATCGCCAACGGGAAGATGCTTATTGATATGAACTCAAGCAAGGACGCGGGTGTGCCGGACGGCATGAAGCTCGATCAGAAGGGCAACATCTATGGCGCAGGCCCGGGTGGCGTTTGGGTCCTGTCACCCGAGGGAAAGCATCTCGGGACGATTAAGGCTCCCGAGGATCCCGCCAACCTGGCCTGGGGTGACGCCGACGGAAGGATACTGTATCTCACGGCTCGCACGGGGCTTTACCGGATTCGCTTGAGTATCCCCGGCATCCGGCCGTAAGTCGCGCGCCGTTGAGCGGAGCGCGAACCGGAGCGCGCCGGAAAGTTCCCGGGGCGTCGAGAATTGCAATAGGGACACACCGCGGTCGAAGGCTTCGCGTTTTTAGTCTGATAGGGGAGGCTGGATGATGAGACGCATTCAAGTGGTAGTTGTGGTGTTCGTCATCGCGCTGGCGGCGCTCGCGTTTGGCCAAACCAAGAGGAGCACAGGTGTCAGCGTCGAAGAGGAATTGAAAAGGCTGGACCACAAGTGGCTGGATGCCGAAAAGAATGGCGACACAGACTATTGCGACAAATTCTTTGCGGATAGCTATGTCCTGGTGTTGGCCGGGGGGCAGATGTACGCCAAGGACCAGTGGCTCGGAATTCTGAAGGCTGCCGATCACCCCACGTTCGAGGTGCTTAACCCCGATGACATTAAGGTGCATGTTTTCGGCAACGTCGCCATTCTGACCGATCATACGACCCTCAGAGGCCACGACAGCAAAGGCAACCGTATGGACGGAGAGTTTGAGGTTTTTCGAGTGGTCACCAAGCAGAACGGGCAGTGGCGAGCCACCGGGGTCGTGATGAACCCGCTGGCGTCGAAATAAGGTTTCTCCAGGCATTTTGCACAGCCGGCAATTCAAGCTCGGAATCAGGAGGATCCCAATGGGACGCACTTATGCGTTGTGGATAGCACTGGTTGTAGTTGTCGCGTCTTTGCCACTGGCGCTGGGTCAGTCCCCCAAGAAAGCGAGCCCAGGAGAGGATGTCGCGGAAACGGTCTCGATCCTTGACCATATATGGCTGGACGCAGCGCACAACCACGACTCAGGCGCTCTGACCTGGTTGTTTGCGGATGGCTTTGTTGAGGTCCACCCTGGGGGTGTGATTGCAAACAAGCAGCAGCAGATCGATCAGGTCAGCAGTCCCAGTGGCGATAGCCTGGACCTCCATCCTGACGATATCCAGGTGCGATACACCTCACCGGATGTCGCAGTCTTGACCGACACAACCACGATTCGAGGGCACAGTGGAGGCATAACGTACGATGGCCAGTACCGCGTGATGCGCGTGTTCGTGAAGCAAGGTGGTCGGTGGCGGGCAGCGGGGGCTGGAATCACCCGCATTTCAGCGCCATAGGACGTTGTCGGTCGCCAAGAGCATCTCTCCAGCTTCGAATCCAACAGGTAGCAAACGCCTTCGGGTCGCCCTCTATTAAAGAGCGACCCGAAGGCAAACCATTGTTTTTGCTCGATGAACTCTGATGTTCCGCTGATTACCAACCTATTCGATGCGCGGAGCAGAGCCCGGCAGCGTATAGCGCAAATTGAGGAAAACCATGTTCAGATGCGCCAGCTTGGGAGCCCCACTTGCTACCGCCCACGGCCTGCGATCGAGATACGAATACTGGCCCATGAAGGTGAGGCCGCCGTATTTTGCGTCCTTCCACAAGGTCTGATTGAAACCGAACGTATCCTCGTGGACGGCGCGATTCTGACTGGCCGGTGAACCGGCGAATCCGTAGCCTACTATGGGGGCGGTGCTGCTGGACGGGTCTGGCACCGAGTTCCGCTCGACGTAAACGCCGCGATAGTAGGCATAGAGCATGGTGTTCTTGTGCGTGTACTCGAAGCCGGAAACCGTTGATCCCGTCTTGATGGGAGAAATATCGCCGTTAGGCCGCAGGATCAAATCCGGGACCTGTCCGAAGATATACCGGCCTCCGCCATCGCTCCAAAAATTGTTCGTAAGCAGGCGGAAGCCCTGGAACAATTGAAAATTCAGGTTCACGAAGCCGCCGCCGCCAGTTTTTGAAATGGCGGCCCCGGTGGGCGGTGGAGATGGATTCCAGATCTTAAACTGACGCTCGACCCCGCCAACCTCAACGTGGAACTTGCTCGAAGGATCGAACGCGAGTTTCGCGATGACGTCTGGAGCAACATTCGGAACATTTAGGCCCGAGTTCTGGTTGTTTAGTTGGGTGCCACCAAGGGCAGACAAAGCCGCCGGGAGGGTGATCGTTCCGCCGCCGGCGGAACCGCCCATATACTGTTCTGGGCTGTCGAGAGCGACCGCGAAGGCTGCCTTACTCGTGGGATGGTAAACTACGCGGAATTCCGGGATGCGTCCCCAAACCAAGCCCAGCTGATAGTTCACGTCGATGTTCTGCGTAAAAGTGAGGTTTCCTGGCAAAGGAGAAATGCCGCTTCGACCGGGAGTGATCAAGCTCCACGTTTGGCCACCCAATACTTCCCATTTGTCCTTTACGACGTCGACCCAGTACAAGCGCGAACGCAACGTATTACTATTGCTGCTAACCGCTACGTTGTTAGCATTGTTGCCCAAAAAATCGGACTCCATGTAGCCGATGACGTGAGCTCCCTTCACCATCGCGTCCACGCGGAAGCCGATGCGGGAGTTCTGCATGCTGAGGCGAAACTCGGTGAGATTATTCTGAAACACGTTGCCGTAAGGTATGCCGGCGAAGTTCGTCCCTATGCCGCTTCCGCCGACATGGCTGCGCCAAACGCTTGTAAAATCCATGAATCCAACTGGGGTAAGGTAGGCGCTGCCGATGCGTAATTGAAGGGGTGATTCGGCCGACTGTGCGTCTTGCGGATTGCCGACCGGCCCCGCAGAAGGCGCCGCGGCCGGGTTTGCCGGATTAGCAGGCCTCGCAATGGTGGTATTCACTGTTGGGGCTACAACCGCCGATACCTCCGCGGGCGCCGTTGCCGCCGGCAACTCTGCTTTTCCACGCAGCGTCTCCTCCAGCGCGTCCATCTTCAATTGCTGTGCCCGAAGCGCAGCGCGTTGGGCTTCCAGTTCTTGCATCTGGCTTTGCACCAAGCTGCGGAGGTCCTGCAATTCGCTTTCGATGGCGGCCAGTTCGATCTTGGCGGCGTCCTTTGGCTGCGCTGGCGAAGCCGCCGCCGTACTGCCCGCTGCAGTTGCGTCTTTCTTGCCAGCGTCTTTGCCGCCGGAATTGGCCATCGCCGGCAACGCCCCCAGGCTCACACACAATAGAACTGCTGCAAATGATCGCATTCCCTGCCTCCCATGAGTTTTAGAGGTTGTTCTTCCTTCAATGCACATGTAATTTCAGAAACGTTCCGGACCCAATTTGTGCGGCCAAGGGTCCAAAACGCTGGGGCGCTAGTCGCAAGTGCGTTCACTTTCTCGTTCTCCACGCGGAGAGAGTGTGCGGGACGTCCCATCCGCCGGAGGTGAACAGCGAATTCGACGCGGTGCGTACTACTTCCAGCTCGAAATCTATCCAAGGTCCCCTCATCTTTCAGACACAAGGAATGGTACGTGGGGAGGGTCAAATCCCGATTACCGCAATGTTAAAATTATGTGAACGCACGCGAATTCCACGATGTGGGCGAACTACAACAAATCTCACGGGATACGTTGGAACGCACCACTCCCAGCACACCACGAAATCGCCGCGAGAATTACGCGGAATTAATATATTGACGCGAAAGCGTCATACTCGCTCCATACGGTGGGCCGGTGCTCTGCAAGCCCGGTCTGTTTTATAGGGGGCAGACCTGAATGACTTCGTGCAGAGCCAGGCCTGCGGCTTGCATTCGAGGCCAAGCTCAGGCCGCGTCGCTCCGCGTGGCTTGGTGAACCAGACGGGGCCCGGGGATTTGGGTCCCAGGCGGAAGGATGTGAACGGGGTGATGGCAGGCAAATTCAACTAAGTGTTTGGCAGCGGAAAACTTGGGGGCTGGGGGATCCATTCCTACGTACCCGTCCGCGCGCACCAGGATTACCCCTGAACAGTTCTCCACTTGCAAACGGCGGACGGCTCGATATGGTTTCGTGCAGAAGGCATTCGCCAGTCGCAACAGTGCGGAGAGTAACAGGATTGACTGCCGCAGAGGGAGCGAATACGCTTTCATGAACTTGTGGTCTGGACGCGGCAAGCCCCCCCGGTGAAACCGCGCAACCAATGCTGCAAGTTCCAGGTCCCTCTTGGACCATCCGGCGGGCGGCGAAATCGAGCGGATCATCCGGTACGATTCTTTGTGGTGGGCTTTGTTCCTTCGGAAACGGCCGACTTCCTGAAGAAGTGCCGCCGCGTGGAGAATCGAGCGCCCCTCGTACCCCGAATCGTCGGGAATCAACCCGCAACTGGCAAAACCGTCGTAAAGCTGCAGCGAAAACTTCGCGATGCGGCGGGCCTGTGGGAAGTCCGGCGTCACAAAATACGCCCACTCGGCTAGCTTCGCCAATCCCGCAGCCCTCACGTCTTTCTCCACGGGCAGGCCCTCCCGCCAAATCCACAGAGGAGATGCCTTGCCGGCCGTTTTCGCGCGGTATCGCTGAAGTCGCGCGGCGCGCTCCACGTCGAGCTTGTTGCGCCACCACGTGCGTGAGGCTTCGTCCAAAAGGAGATCCTTCCGGACGATCTCCCGTGACAGGAGATCGAGGTCATGAACCTCGCCGAGCAAGTCCTGCAAAGATTTCAGATCCGATTCCCACGCGGCGTAGGCGGCTGGGAGGAAGTTCTCCACCGCGTAACGAAACTTCTTCAGTTGCACGCGCAGGCGGTGATATGCCAACCGGCTCCGGCTCTTCTGCGCCCGCAGATGTAGGTCCCGGACAGAGTCCCAGATTTCCAGTACCAGGGATTCACATGCCGCTTTGCTCGCTGCCACATGGCGAAAGCGGGCTGACAATTCCCTGGCCCAAGTTCGCCACTTTTTCCGGTCGAAATCTCGCACCGCCTCCTGCGCACTGGCTCGGTTGCGTTCCTGTCTTGCTTTCATCTCTGCTGCAAGCTTGAGGGTTGATGCCTCTCCGCCTGGGCCAAGGCGTTCTACCCACCCCATCAAAACCTGCGTGTCCCGCAAGGCTCCTAGGTCCCGAAACACCCGCTTCGCAGCCTTACTCATAGGCTTCCAGTTGCCCTGGGGATCCAGACCTCTCATGACTTCGACAATCAGGATGCATCGGCGCAACGCCACCCGCAGGTCGTGCACGGGCTCTGCAGACAAACCCCGGCCAAGCTTGGAGTGTTCCCCTAGGACTTGTTCCATCCAGTACGCGAGATCCTTTTTTTGTGAATCAAAGGTGCGTGGTTGAGACGCGGACATTTGGGGAACTCCGGAGAGGATTTACTAGGAGACTTGATCTTAACTGTCGGGCCTGTGGAAAGGCAAATGGGGGGTGCCCCTCGCTGGGTCAGTGGGCAATGGAACAGTCTGCCGCCAACGTGCCGAGTGCGTGGGCGATTACCCGCCATCCTTAGCGACGCGCGATTCGTATTGCAAGCCGGGAACCTGTCTGGCTGGCGTTGCTTGCGGGGCTCTGACCGCTATGCTAAATTGCAGAATTGGTTGAAAATCAAGCAGTTGTGCAATGCTGAACGAGAGAATTCCCGGTGTGCAACGGCAAAGAGTCTCTCCAGTCGAAGTCTATTGGAAGACGGTCACGTACCGCACCATGGCGATTTATCTGCTCTTGATTTCGACTATTTTGGCGGCTGGTCTCTATCTGGTTTTTCCTGAGTCCTATAGTGCGGTTTTCGCGAAAGTATCCCGCGCTGTGAGAGGGAGTACCGAGACCGGCGCGGAATTGACGTCCCGGCAGGCCAAATTTGTGAACCTAGACGGTCGCGTGCAAGTCAAGAAGGTGAACTCCGTCCAGTGGATCAACGCCGACTATCGCATGGCGCTTGATAAGGGCGACTTGATTCAGACCAGCTCGGATGGCGCCGCCCGCATCACCTTTGCCGACGGCACGACCTACACGGTGCAGGCCGATACTTTTGTCAGTGTGGAACAAAATTCGATAGGGAGGGACAGCGAGACACGCGTCGGGATGCACATCAGTTCGGGCGCGGTGGATCTGGCCACTGGGACGTGGGAGTCTCCGAAGTCCAAAGCGGAGGTCTCGTTCTCGAACGCCGTAGCCTCGGTGAAAGAGAACAGCCGGGCGGCCGTGCGGAGCGATCCCAAGACGAGCCAGGCGGAAATCACCGTGTCCGCCGGCTCCGCAGAACTCGCTACCAATGATGGCCTCCAGCACGTTGAGATTGGCCGCTGGGAACGTGTGACCGTACCATCGAGCGGAGGCCCCGTCGTCAAAACCAATTTGCTGGCTCCCCCGGACCTGGCCGAACCATTGAACTTACAGCCGCTGATCGTGCCGGACCCGAAGCGCGCCGCCGTCCATTTTGAGTGGAAGGCGGTCCCCGAAGCCGTAAACTACGAGCTGCGCGTCAGCACCACGGCCATGTTCTCCCGGATTGTCGAAGACCGGAACCTCACGGGTACATCCACGGAGGTTACCGGGCTCGACGCCGGTGATTATTTCTGGGACATCATCGCCGCGGACGCGAAAAAGCGAACCAGCGCGCCCAGTGACACGTTCAAGTTCACTCTCGCGACACAAGGCAAGGGCCAAGACATGCAGCTGGACATCGGCGGCACAGAGATACATGGTAATGTGGTGGAGATCAGTGGACACACCGAGCCTGGCGCGGCATTGATCATCAACGGAGAATCGGTGGCGGATATTCACCGCGACGGCACGTTTAAATTTTTTAGCCAGCCGCTGGCGCGAGGCAGTCAGACGATCGTGATTATGGGGCAAAATCGGCGAGGAGGCACGGCGATCAAACGCGTGGAAATTGTGATTCCGTGAGCGGCCCACCGGTTGTGCAGGAAGGGGGCCACCGGGCGGCATCCCCCGAGGCGCGACATCCTAGAGCCGCGAGGGCAACCCGGAACTGAGGGAAATATGAATAAGAACGGCTACAACCTTCGTTCGATTTTTAGCTTATTTTCTTCCGACCTGGCAATCGACTTGGGCACAGCCAATACCTTGGTCTTTTCGAGGGGCAAGGGGATCGTCGTGAACGAGCCCTCCATCGTGGCCATCAACAAGAACACTGGTCAAGTGGTGGCCGTCGGAAAAGAGGCTAAGGATATGCTCGGCCGGACGCCGGGCAACGTCGTGGCCATCAAGCCGATGAAAGACGGGGTGATCGCCGACTTCAAAGTTACCGAGAAGATGCTGACGTACTTCATCCAGAAGGCGCACAACCGGCGCGTGCTGGTGCATCCGCGGATCGTCATCGGCGTGCCCAGCGAAATCACGCCGGTGGAAAAGCGCGCCGTGCAGGACTCGGCGTACCGCGCCCGAGCGAGCGAAGTTTATCTGGTAGAGCAGG
>Ga0099828_10002878_pt1 | contig 11965 bp, 8 predicted proteins | sample CZO8metaG_2_FD_79338 | JGI IMG/M metagenome (GOLD analysis project Ga0099828, IMG submission 79338) | Vadose zone soil microbial communities from the Eel River Critical Zone Observatory, Northern California, USA - CZOApr15con2H1.8 metaG | ecosystem: Environmental > Terrestrial > Soil > Vadose...
GATCAGGCCCGGTCCGCGGGTCTGCTTCGCGTCCCAGAGATCCGCTGCGGCCAACGCGTTGTGCACGACGTGGCTGCAGTTGTTCGTGTACGCGTTCCAGGTGTACCCGCGTTCTTGCGCGCGCTCGTTGACCTCGTTGAGGTACCCGACGACTTTGCCGATCGCCGCGCGGCTCATCGGCAGACGGGCGCAGTAGGCGGTGCGAGCGAAATTCAACGCGAAGTCCGTTCCGATCGAGTTCCGGACGATGAACTCCCCAACAGGCATCGCCGCTGGTCTTTGACGCATGACGTGCTCTTTGATCTTGACGCCGGCGAACCAGCCGGCACGGGTCGCTCTTCGGACCGCAGCTTCGTAGAACGCTGGATCGAGCGTCTGCTCAGGAGCCAGACCGCCACGGAAGAACTGGTCGCGCCCGGGGATCGCGACCCAGTTCACGTTCCGCAGGATCTGGTTGACGCTGATGCCTGTGCCCGTATCCGAACCTGAGAGCTCCGCGGCGTCCGCGACCAGCCTCAGACGCTGGTAGCCCAGGCTCGGATCGATCTCGGCACCGTGCAAGAACAAGCTCGCGTGCCCGCCCCAGCCGCCCGGAGTGGCGCCCTTCTTCTGGTACTGAGTGACAACGCAAACCTCGGCGTAATAGGGAAAGATGGCGTTATAGATGCGCTGCGCCCGCGTCACTTGCGTCCTAGCTCGCGCAGGATGCTAACCGGGGGAGATGTGAGCATGTCGATTTCGCCAACCCCGTGTTCGACGTGTAGGTGGAGAAACCAAAAGGGAGACACGAAATGCGATTCCTGCTCTACACCACGGGTGACAACACGCAGCCGAGCGCTCCGCCAAGCCAGCAGATGATCGAAGAGGTCGGAAAGTTCACCGATGAGACGCGGCGAGCCGGCATCCTGCTCGCGACCGGCGGGCTCGGACCATCGACCACGCGCGTCCGCAACACGGGGGGAAAGCTCGCCGTGACCGACGGACCGTTCACCGAGACGAAGGAGCTGACCGGCGGGTTCGCGCTGATCGAGGTGAAGTCGCGCGACGAGGCGATCGAGTGGGCCAAGCGTTTTCGCAAGATCGTCGGCGACGGCGACAGCTTGATCCAAGAGGTCTTTGGGGGGTAGATGCTCCAGTGACCGGTGCCGAGACACACCGAGCCATCGATGCGGTGTAGAGGATCGAGTCCCCGAAGCTCATCGCGGGCCTGACACGGATCGTGCGCGACGTCGGCCTGGCCGAGGATCTCGCACAGGACGCCCTCGTGGCGGCGCTCGAGCAGTGGCCAGAGTCAGGCGTCCCGGAGAGGCCGGGCGCCTGGCTCATGGCGACCGCCAAACATCGCGCGATCGATCGCTTGCGCCGCAACGAACGCCTCGAGCGCAAACGCGAAGAGCTCGGCCGCGAAACGTTGGCTCAGCAGGAGATGGCCATGTCAGAGCGCGACCCTTCGGCAGACGACGTCGGCGACGACCTGCTGCGCCTCATGTTCATCGCGTGCCACCCCATCCTCGCGCCCGAGGCGCGCGTCGCTCTGACGCCGCGCCTGCTTGCGAGTCTCACGACCGAGGAGATCGCGCGTGCCTTCCTCGTCCCGGTCTCGACCATCGCGCAGCGCATCGTCCGGGCGAAGCGGATCCTCACCGAGGCGCGCGTGCCGTTCGAGATGCCGGCGGGCGCTGAGCTCGATACGCGATTGTCGTCCGTCCTGCACGTCATCTATCTCGTCTTCAACGAGGGGTACTCGGCAACGGCCGGCGACGACCTGATACGCGCTGGGCTCTGCGAGGACGCGCTTCGTCTCGGTCGCATCCTCGCCGGGCTCGCGCCGAAGGAGCCGGAGGTCCACGGGCTCGTTGCGCTGATGGAGATCCAGGCCTCGCGCTCACGCGCGCGAGTCGGACCGTCGGGCGAGATGGTCCTCCTGCTGGATCAAGACCGTGGTCGCTGGGATCAGCTTCTCATCCGCCGCGGCCTCGCCGCCCTCGAGCGCGCCGAGAAGATCGGTGGCGCGCTCGGGCCGTACGCGTTGCAGGCCGCGATCGCCGCGTGCCACGCGCGAGCGCGCACCGCCGCCGAGACCGACTGGGCACGCATCGTCGCCCTCTACGACGCGCTCGCTGAGCTCACGCCGTCGCCGGTCGTCGAGCTCAATCGTGCCGTCGCCGTCGCGATGGCCTTCGGCCCGGCGGCAGGTCTCGCGCTCGTCGAGGCGCTGACCTCGGAGCCGTCACTCCGGACGTATCACTTCTTGCCGAGCGTGCGTGGCGACCTACTGGTGAAACTCGGCCGTTCCGATGAAGCGCGGGCCGAGTTCGAGCGCGCCGCGGCGCTGACGCAGAACGCCCGCGAGCGCGAGCTGCTCCTCCGGTGTGCCGCTGCGAGCTCGCGCAGCACGGCCTCTTAGACCGAGCCACGACGAGAATGTCCGAGATGGGGAAGACGCTGATCGTCGTCGGCTGCGCCGTGCTTCTCTGCGCGTGCGCCGCCACACATCAGGTCCCCACCGAACCGACTTTCCCTGTGCCGGCTTCTCCGGTCGCGTCGGTCACCGCGGCTGCGCCGTCGCCGGCGCTCCCGACAGCCACGCCGCGCGAAGAGCCACCGGCCATCGCCGCGGATCCGGTCGCGATCGCCGCGCAGGTCGCGACGGCCGAACGCGCGGTGCGGGACCGCGATCTGACCGGCGCGGTCCTCGCGTGGATGGGTCATCTGCAACAGCGCGCCTATCGCGCGGTCACCGCGCGGCCCGAATGGCACGACGCGTTCCTCGCCGCGGTGCCGGCCGACCTTCGCGCCGTCGCGACCGCGAACCTCGACGCGACCGCCGATCTGCGCGCGACCGTCGTGCCCGGTCCGGACCTGCCGAGCGCGTGGCGGATCGTCGCGCCCGCGCCGATGGAAGACCTCGCCCGGTACTACCGCGAGGCGGAGACCGACTTCGGCGTTCCGTGGTCGTACCTTGCCGCGATCCACCTCGTGGAGACGCGTATGGGTCGGATCCGCGGCACCTCCGTCGCAGGGGCGCAGGGTCCGATGCAGTTCATGCCGGGCACCTGGGCGGCGTACGGCGAGGGCGACGTGAACTCCGACCGCGATGCGATCCGAGCCGCCGCGCGTTACCTCCGCGCCAACGGCGCGCCGGCGAACATGCCGAACGCGCTGTTCCGCTACAACAATTCGCAGCGCTACGTCCGTGCCGTGACCGCCTACGCCGAGGTCATGCGCGCCGAGCCGGACACGTACCGCGGGTACTACAGCTGGCAGGTCTACTACCTCACGACGAAGGGTGACATCCTGCTGCCGGTCGGATACGGCAGCTGAGGGAGGTCCACGCGATGTCGTTCGAGCGCAGCTTCGCCGGCATGGGCATCGGTGCCGAACCCGGTCCGAACGCGAGCCCGGCGGACGTCGGCCACTCTGACGCCGTGACACCAGCTATGCGGCTACAGATCCTGTCAACGGAACACTGGAGCCTGCTCGCATCGCGCTCCCTCGCCTGGAACGAATCCTTCAGCCGCGCGGGGATGTTCCTCACGACACTCACCGGCGCGATCGTGGCGCTGGCGCTCGTGGCGCAGGCGTCGGCGTTCGGCGAGGGTTCACGCTCTTCGCCATGGTCATCCTGCCGGTCGTGCTCTTCATCGGCGTGGCAACGTACCTACGCCTCGGATCGTCGAACTACCACGAGGCGATGTGCGTCGTTGGCATGAACCGCATCCGGGCCGCGTATCTGGAGCTCGCACCCGATCTCGAGCGGTACTTCGTCATGAGCGCGCACGACGATCGGCCGGGCATGGGCGTCACCATGGGCGTGCAGCCCGGCGGCGGCCTGATGTGGATCGCGCACCTGCTCGCCGGAACGCCGACCGTCGTCATCCTCCTGAACTCGGTGCTTGCAGGTGTGATCGCGGCGATAGCTGCGCTCCGTGGGGGAGCTGCCATGTCGGCGACGCTTGGCGCAGGCGTGCTGGTCTTTGCTGTGGCGGTCGTGTTGCACGCCCTGTATGCGCGCCGGAGTATCGCGAAGACGAACTTCGTTCCACGCTTTCCCACACCTGCCGCGAAGCCGTAACGCCATGTGCTGAGTGACCGTCCGCAGGCCCTCCGGTGCTAGGCTCGTCCGACGACTGCCGGCAGGGGAGGAACGTTCATGTCGTACCGACGCTCGCCCATTCTCTTCGTCATCGCATTGCTCATCGCCGCGGCGTGCACACAGCCGCCGCCGAGTGCAGGCAGCGCGACGCCTCAGGCGACCGGCGGGGCCGCGAGCACGCTGGTCTGGTACGCCGATACGAGCGACCTGATCTCGCTCGACCCGGCCGTTGCGTACGAATTCACCGGCGTCCTGCTCGCCCACAACGCCTACGAGACCCTCGTGAAGTTCGAGGGCGCCGACCTCTCGACCATCAAGCCCGCTCTCGCGCAAAGCTGGGATATCAAGGACTCCACTTCCCAGTGGGACATCACCTTCAAGCTGCGCTCGGGTGCGAAGTTCGCGAGTGGCAACGTGATCACCGCGGACGACGTCGTGTACTCGTTCCAGCGCGTGCTCAAGCTCAACAAGTCGCCGGCGTTCCTGTTCACCGACATCGCTCAGATCAAGGAGACGAGCATCAAGGCAAGTGATCCCTCGACCGTCGTCATCAGCCTCCCGAAGACAGCGAGCCCGCAGGGCTTCCTCGCCGTTCTGACGTTCACCATCGGGAGCGTCGTCGACTCGAAGGATGTGAAGGCCAAAGAGACCGGTGGCGACTCGGGCTCCGGGTATCTGCTCGACCACTCGTCCGGCAGCGGGGCGTTCGTGATCGACCACTGGACCAAGAACACGGAGGTCCAGCTGAAGGCCAATCCGAACTACACCGGCAGTCCGAAGCCGGCGCTCGGTGGCGTCCTCGTGAAGCACGTTCCTGAGTCGACGAACCAGCAGTTCGCGCTCGAGAAGGGCGACGCGGACATCGCGCGAAACCTCGGCGCGCAGCAGATCACGGCTCTTCAGGGCAAGCCGGGTGTCGTGACCACGACCGGGAACAGCCTGCAGCTTGTCTACGTCGGCATGAACGTGACCGTGAAGCCGCTCGACAACGCGAGTGTGCGCGAGGCGCTCCGCACCGCCATCGACTACGACGGCATCGTGAAGGATCTTTTCAAGGGCGGCGCGAAGAAGGTGCAGGGCATCGTCCCGGCGGGTCTCGCCGGCTACAACGAATCAACACCCTTCCAGGCCGATGTCAACAAGGCCAAGTCGCTGCTGCAGCAGGCCGGGCAGAGCGCCATCACGCTCGAGCTCCTTGTGCCCACGGGCCCCGCGCCGGGCGGCGTTGCGTGGGCGGACCTCGCGGCCAAGCTCCAGTCGGACTGGAAGGCCATCGGCGTCACGGTGAACATCAAGCAGACGACGCAGGCCGACCTGCTCGGTACGTACCGCGCACAGAAGGGTCAGCTCGTCATGATCCTGTGGGGACCGGACTTCCCGGACCCTGACGCGAACGTCGGTCCGTTCACCGACTACGCCGCGAAGTCGATCGCCTTCCGCAACGGCTGGGACGACAAGACCATCGCGGCCAAGGGCCGCGATGCCGCGCTCATCACCGACGCGGCCAAGCGCGCCACGGCATACAAGGAGATCACCGACTACGTGCTCCACAACGGGCCCTACGTCGTGCTGTACCAGCCGACCGAACCGTTCGGCCTGCGTTCGAATGTGAAGGGGTTTGTCTGGAGCCCGATGGACTGGACGGATTTCGCGGCGATAAGCAAATAGGGCGCTAGCGCGCCATGCGCTTTCTCGGCTTTCTGTTGCGGCGCGTCGTCGGGATCGCGGCCGTGATGATCGGTGTTTCGGTCATCACGTTCGCGATCTCGCACGTCATCCCCGCGGACCCGGTCGCCGCCGCGCTCGGCGATCACGCGACCGATGCGCAGATCGCGCAATTCCGCGCTGAATACCACCTCGACAGACCGCTCCCCGAGCAGTACGTCACATACGCGACCGGCATTCTTCACGGCGATCTCGGGAGGAGCATTCGCACGCGACGCTCCGTCGCTGACGACCTCGCGGACTCCTTCCCGGCGACGCTCGAGCTCTCGTTCGCGGCCCTGCTCATCTCTATCGTGCTGGGAGTCCCAGCGGGTGTGTGGTCCGCGATCTCGCGCGGCCGGCTCCCGGACTACGTCGTGCGCGTGCTCTCGCTCGCTGGCGGCTCGCTGCCGGTCTTCTGGCTCGGGCTCATCGTGATCGGGCTCTTCTACTACCAGCTCGGGTGGTTCCCCGGTGGCGGCCGCCTCGACACGTTCGTCCCGCCGCCGACGGCACGCACCGGCCTCTACGTTCTCGACAGCATCCTCGCGGGCGACCTCGCAGCGCTTCGCAGCAGCCTCGTCCACCTCGTGCTCCCCGCGCTCACGCTCGGGTACTTCTCGACCGCGGTGATCGCGCGCATGACCCGATCGAGCATGCTCGACGTCCTCGGCCAGGATTACATGCGCACCGCGCGAGCCAAGGGGCTGCGCGAGCCGGTCATCGTCCTCCGCCACGCGCTCCGCAACGCGCTGATCCCCACCGTCACGATCATCGGGCTCACGTTCGGCAGCCTGCTGTCCGGTGCGGTGCTCACCGAAACGATCTTCAGCTGGCCCGGGCTGGGCCGCTACGCGACCGCGTCGGCGGTGAGCCTCGACTTTCCCGCGGTGCTCGGCGTGACCCTGCTCGCGGCCGTCGTCTATCCGGTCGCGAACCTCATCGTCGACGTTGCCTATTACTGGCTCGATCCACGGATCCAGCATGGGTAAGCGCGCGCCGATCCTGCGCGAACCGCTCAACGTCGTCGCGCTCGCGCTGATCACGGCGTTCGCGGTGTGCGCGGTGCTCGCTCCGCTCCTCGCGCCGTACGACCCGTTGGCGCAGACCCTGAGCTCGCGCCTCGCGCCACCGTCAGCGGCGCACTGGCTCGGCACCGACTCTCTGGGGCGCGACATCGCCAGCCGCATCCTCTACGGCGCGCGCATCTCGCTCATCGTCGGCGTGGTCGTCGTCGCGCTCGCCGGCGTCTTCGGAACGTTCGTCGGGCTCGTCGCGGGCTATGCCGGCGGGCTCACGGACGAAGCGCTCATGCGCTTCACGGAAGTGTTCCTGGCGTTCCCGCCGCTCATCCTGGCGATGGCGATCGCGGGCGCGCTCGGGCCGAGCCTCACGAACGCGATCATCGCGATCGCCGCCGTCACGTGGGCGATCTACGCACGCCTCGCGCGAGGGCAGCTTCTTTCACTGCGACGTCGCGAGTACGTCGAGGCGGCGCGGAGCATCGGCGCTTCCCCGGTGAGGATCCTCGCGCGCCACCTCCTGCCGAACGCGATCGCACCGCTGCTCGTCCAGGCGAGCTTCGACATGGGCGCGGCGATCATCGCCGCGGCCGGGCTCAGCTTCATCGGATTCGGCGCCCAGCCGCCGACCCCAGAGTGGGGCGTGATGATCAGCGAAGGCCGAAATTTCATCAGCACGCAGCCCTGGCTGTCGCTCTTCCCGGGTCTCGCGATCCTCTTCGCCGTCGGCGCGTTCAACGTGCTCGGCGACGGCCTGCGCGACGTTCTCGATCCACGGCTCCGCCGGGCGGGCTGACCAAGGTACACGCGGTCTCTGTCATCGCGGTGGCGTGAGACGCGCTCGGCGCGGTGTAGGCTCCCGACCTCGTAGCGCGACCATGGATGGAGGAGCCGGGTGGGCGCGAAGGCGATCTGGCGTGAGGATCTCGTCACCAGCCTGCTCGCGACGCTGCTCGTCGTCGGACTCTTCCTCGATGGTTGGAACCACATCAACCTGCAGAACGGTGCGCTCGGCGGCTTCTTCACGATCTGGCATGCGCTGCTCTACGCCGGCTTCAATGGCACCGCGCTCTGGGTCGTCACACGCAACCCGCACCTCTATGACCACGGCGCGCACCCGGCTCCGTACTTCCACAAGTTCCTCGGGATCCCGCTTCGCTATCCCCTCGCGCTCGGCGGTCTTGCGGTCGCGCCCATCGGCATGTTCGGCGACATCGCCTGGCACACCGCGTTCGGCGAGGAGGCTGGCGTCGCTCGGGTCATCGCGCCGTTCCATCTCCTCCTGTTCGCCGGCGCCGCCGGTCTCGTCTCCGCGCCGCTGCGATCTGCGTGGTACGCGCCGCAGTTCTACCCGAGGACGTTGTCGTTCCGCCGGATCCTGCCGCCGCTGGTGTCCCTGACGCTCGTCACCTGCGTGGCGGCGTTCATGTTCCAGTGGCTGAACGCGTTCCTCGACTGGACGCCGTCAGTGACGATCGGTCGGATCCCCGCGGAGTTCGCGAGCGACTCGCGGATCCGGGGAACGACGGAATTCGCGGGCGCGGCACGCATTCTCGTCACCAACCTCATCCTGCTCGCGCCGCTCTTCCTCGCGCTGCGGCGCTGGCGCCTGCCGTTCGGGAGCGCGACGCTGCTGTTCGTCGTGGTGAGCTTCGCCATGAGCGCCCTTACAAGCTTCGACCTCGGCGCGACGGTCGTTGCCGGTCTGGTGGGCGGACTGGTCGCCGACGCGTTGATCGACGGACTGCGGCCCGACGACGAGCGCCGGCTCGGGTACCGCGTGGTGGCAACGGTGACGCCGCTCGCTCTCTGGTCGACCTACTTCCTGATCCTCATCTTCTTCTACCGGACCCCCTGGCCGTTCGACCTCTGGCTCGGAACGACCGTCCTCGCGGCGATCTCCGGTCTACTGCTGAGCTACATCGCGATCGCTCCGGCGCTTCCAGAGTCGGTCGCCGAAACGGGCGTGCCTGCTCGCAACGACGCCCGCGCCGTGCCGACGAGTGCGATGTCGGGACAAGGAGCGATGGATCTTGGAGGAGGGGCAGAGATGGCGGCTCCACAGCCGGCTCCGGAAAGGCGCATCAGCCGACGCGGCTTCTTGACTGGTCTGGGGATCGGGCTCGGTGCCGCTGGAGCAGCCGGCGTTGCGACCGGAGTCAGTCTCGGCCGCACCGAGCTGCATCTATCGGCCACGACCCCGGGCAACTTCAGTCGGATGTTCCCGAATCTGCCGCCCTTCTTCGAGGATCTCCGGCCCGGGGGCGCGACCGATCAGCTCCGAGACGCCGTGCGCGACATCGGCAAGCTCGGCGGGTTGCTCGATGCGAAGGACGCGCTCGCGGCCGGTCCCGTCGCGCTCATCGCGAATGCGGCGGTGAATGGCAACGATCCGCCGACCAATCCCGACAACCCGACGCACACGGCGGGCGTGACCTTCTTCGGTCAGTTCATGGATCTCGACATCACCTTTGACAGTCGATCGACGCTCGGCGTGCCGACCGATCCGACGACGACGCCCAACGCCCGCGCCGCTGCCTTCGACCTCGACACCGTGTACGGACAAGGACCCTTCGTGACGCCATCGTTCTACGACGTCGCGGACCCCGCGAAGCTGAGGATCGAGAGCGGCGGCATCTTCGAGGATCTACCACGCAACCCGGACATGACGGCGATCATCCCCGATCCGCGCACCGACCAGAACCTGATGGTCTCGGGCCTGCACTGCGCGTTCATCCGCTTCCACAACAGGACCGTCGACCACGTGCGCACGGAGCTGGGACTCATCGACCCGGCTGCCATCTTCGCGGAGGCGAAGCGCCTCGTGCTTTGGCACTACCACTGGATGATCCTGAATGAGTTCCTGCCCCTGTTCATCGGCCCCGCGATGCTGAACGACATCCTCACCAACGGCCGCCGTTCCTTCCGGCCCGACATGGGCCAGGCGACGATGCCGATCGAATTCCAGGCCGCGTGCTTCCGCGTCGGTCACACGATGGTGCGCCCGTCCTACCGCGCGAACCTCAAGGGAATGGACGGCAAGCCGTTCTTTGGGCTCATCTTCGATCCCGCGCTCGGTGACATCACGCCCGAGCCCGGTCTAGATCCGGCGGATCTGCGGAGCGGCTTCCGCGCGCCGCGGCGGTTCATCGGCTGGCAGACGTTCTTCGACTTCAAAGACGGCGAAGTCAAACGCAACAAGCTCATCGACAACAAGATCTCGACGCCGCTGTTCACGTTGCCGCTCGGCGCGATCGCGAGCCACAAGGCGCCGATCGCGCTCATGCAGCGCAATCTGCTGCGCCACATCACGTGGTCGATGCCGTCGGGGCAATCTATCGCGCGCGCGATGGGCGTCGACATCTTGAGCGCGGCCGACCTCGACGAGCTCAAGATGTACGACATGGATCTCGAGAAGAACACGCCCCTTTTTTATTACATGCTCAAGGAGTCGGCGCTCGTGCCGAGCTCAGACATCGGCAAGAACACCGGTGGTTTCCACCTCGGACCGGTCGGAGGCCGCATCGTGGGCGAGGTCGTCATCGGTCTCCTGCAGACCGATCCTGCCTCGTACGTCACGAAACAGCCCTCGTGGACGCCGCCGCTGCAGAACCCGGGCGCGGGCTTCCGCATGGTCGCCTTTCTCGCCTACGCGGGCGTGGGCCCATCGACGCGGCACGCACAGAAACCGGCGTTCGCCTGACTTCCGTCTGCTGAGCGGACGATGGAGACACGGCGATTGACGTCGCGCGGCGGGATTTCATTGGTCGCCACTAAAGTCGTGCTTGACCATGGGTTGCCAAAGCCTAAGAGTTCCCCGCGGTGAGAGATGAGGCGACGCGCTCGGACGGGCGCGTTCCCACGGTCCTCGTCGCGGACGATGACCGCGCCGTGCGCGCGCTCGTGCGCGTCACGCTCATGGCCCAGGGCTGGCGCGTGCTCGAAGCGACGACCCCGGACGAAACCCTCACCGTCGCGCGCCGTGAGCGTCCGCAGATCGTTCTCCTCGATGTCAGGTTCGAAGGAAGCGAACGCGACGGATTCGTCGTCTGTCGCGAGCTTCGCAGCGCCGGCGCGACGGGGGATCTCCGCGTTGTCATGCTGACCGCGCGCGACGATGCGGAGAGCCGCGCGTTCGCGAGTGCCGTCGGGGCGACTGCGTACATCGTCAAGCCGTTCGGTCCGCTCGATCTCGTTCGGATGTTGCAACTCGTTCTCGACCAACCCACGTCGGATCCCGGCCTCGGTCTGTTCCTCGTCGACGCGGGTGTGATCCAGCCGGCGCAGCTCGAGCGCGCGCTCGCCGAGCAGCGTCTTCGTCAGGGCGACCGTGTGCCGATCGGCGCGATCCTGGTCGAGCTGGGCTTCTCTGATCGCGCCGATATCGACCGCGCGGTCGCGCGTCAGCGCCGCGCCCGCGACGTGCCTTCGCGTGCGGCGCCCGCGCGGAGACAGATCCGCCTTGTCATCGCCGACGACAACCCGATGGTGCGCGAAGGGCTGCGCAGTGCTATCGCGACGAGCGACGACCTCGTCACGGTCGGCGTCGCGTCAGACGGCAGAGAGGCACTGCGTCTCGTCCGCGACCTCGACCCGGATGTCATCGTGCTCGATCACCGCATGCCCGGGCAGCTGGGACTCGATGTGGCCGCACGCCTCCGCGCCGACTCCGACACCGCCGTCGTCATGTTCACCCTCGATGAGGGCATCCGTGGACAGGCGCTGGCAGCGGGTGTGGCCGCGTTCGTTCCGAAGGACACGCCGCTTGCGACGCTCCTCAGTGAGATCCGCCGCGTCGCACGCCCAGAGGTGCCGGCTCCGGCGTCGGAAGAAAGATCCGCGCGCATCGTGATGACCGCGCGTGGAGTGTCGCGCGTAGCGTTCGGCGCTCTGGCGAGACGTCGGCGAGCGATCATGACGCTGGGCATCCTGCTCGTCGCCTACGCCGCCGCTTTCCTCGTCGCCGAGCCGAGCTTCGGCGCGGCGGCCGCGATCCTCTCGATCGTCCCAGTCGCGATCGCGGGCGCGCTCTTCGGGCCGGAGACCGGCGTCGTTGCCGCGCTCCTCGCGGTCGTGACGAACCTCCTCCTCTGGAGCGCCACGGACCACGCGATCGGCGAGCCGATCATCCGCGTCGGCGGCA
>Ga0099828_10002879_pt1 | contig 11963 bp, 12 predicted proteins | sample CZO8metaG_2_FD_79338 | JGI IMG/M metagenome (GOLD analysis project Ga0099828, IMG submission 79338) | Vadose zone soil microbial communities from the Eel River Critical Zone Observatory, Northern California, USA - CZOApr15con2H1.8 metaG | ecosystem: Environmental > Terrestrial > Soil > Vadose...
ATCGCCCTTTCACGGAAGATAGCGGAAAGACAAGCACTTCACGCCCGAGCGACCGGAACAAGGCGGACTGAAACCACCCGATGACGAACCGAAACCGGTGGGATTTTCGGTGGGACTCCTCGGCAACGCCCGAGGAAGGGCGTCGGCTTTCGAACCCAGGAGGAATGCCATGCGCGATGACGCTCAGTCTTGCACTTCAAAGTGGATATCAGACCACAGACTCAACATCCCTCCATCTGACCCTCGACAGGAACCCTTATCGTGCCTTGGACAGATCGGAGGAAGCAGAGCATGGACTGCACGAGTCTATCTGGCGGCGCCCGAACGACGGGAAGTAGCCGGACCACTCGAGCATTCGCGCGCCACTCAAGGGTGATGACGGCGCTATTCTCCTCGGCCCTTCAGCTTGGTCACCTACGAATCTCGTTAGCAATGGGGATCTCGATTCGCACCCGGACCTTTCGACCTAGGATCCGACCAGGCTTGAAAACGGAACCAAGGACCGTGCGCGTAGCTGAAAGAGCAAACCCTGAGTCGGTGGCCTTTACAGTTTCGAGCGAGCCCGCTTCTGGCAGACCGGCCGTATCGATGATCAGGCGCAGGATTACAAGCCCGTCCCTTGCGCTCCGTAGTACGAACTCAGGATCAGGCAATAATGGCCCACGCAGTCGCGTCGGGGCTTCATCCAGCTCATCCACGTCAAATACTCTGGCGAAGTCTTGCTCAGTCCGCGGGCACCGGTCCATTTGGAAGCTGACGGTATCTGGAGCAGATTCGTTGCTAGGAACGACGCGTACCTGCGGGCATTGGCCCGGGAGAACCGGCAGAACTCGGATACGCACTTGCTTTGCGACACCCCCGACCCGTTCACGTCGGTGGCGAATTAGCAATGGCGCCACTGCCGCAAGAGTCTCCGCATCAACTACGATCATGGCATCAGGAGGGTTTGTCAGGATCACCGTGCGCTCTTCGAAAACCTCGGAGGTAAACCGAATGGTTTGCATGATGACGAGCAGGAGCTCAGCTACCTTCTCACTGTGTGCCTCACCCTGGACGTACATCACTGGCGTCGTGCTCCATGCGGTGGTCGTCCAGGTTGCCCGACACTGAACTTGAGTGAGGAGCAGGCTCACACCGTCAAGCGTAAGTGGGGTGTTCGTCTGCGGCCGGCACGGTTGTGAGTAACTGGTCGGCGGCAAGGGGGCGAGATTGGGCGGGTAGCGGCTCCGACCAATAGTGCCAGTGATGGTCCTCGAGGCGTACCCCACTTCGAAGGCAGGGGGTCGGCCGAAGTCCCAGGTGACCGAGCCTCCGTCTCCGTGCCATCGCTTCGCGTCGATGCTGTCGTGGGAATGGCCGGCTGGCTGCCAAGCAGGGGGAACGCAGAACGTGAAGCCGGAGGCGCGAACCTGGTGCCACACCGAGTCCCGCGTGCCGATACCGGGGACCGCGCAGGGCACGAGCGCCACGGGCACGGTCTGCGACGATTGGCCGCCGCGCCCATACAGGGCGGAGACTAGAGTGAGAAATGCGAGAGTGTGTCGCATCAGTCCTCCAATGACGCCCGCCGCCTAACCTGACTTGGACTGACCATTCTAGTGTAACTGCCCCGAATCATGCGCGCCATCCAGCACTCAGCTGCTGGGGTTGGGTACGCGCGATAGGCTGTGATCTCTGTGCCAACTTCCGCGGCCTGATAAGAGGAGACGGCCGTCGCGCACCAGCGACGGCCGTTGATTTTTCAACGAGTTACGCGATGCGAGCGCCGGCCAGCACCGGCCAGAAACGTCCCCGTTGGCACCACCATTGGCACCACGGCCCCAGCGGTCCTTCGAGGCAAGCAACTCTCCGCTGTCGCGGTTCAAGCTACTAGAGCTATAGTTGACAAACCCCCTCCTGGGCTTCATTATCTACTACAACCATAGTAATCGAGGGGCCCTGTGAAACCGACCTTCACCGATCGTGAGCTGGACATCATGGGTGTGCTGTGGAGCCTGGGTTCGGCCACGGTGGCCGAGGTTCAGGAGCGGCTGCCCGACAAGCTGGCGTACACCACCGTCCTGACCATCCTGCGCACGCTGGAGCAGAAGACAGCCGTCGGCCATGAAGAAGAAGGCCGCGCGCACCGCTACAAGCCTCTTGTCAAGCGGGCCGCCGCCGGGGCACGCGCGCTGCGCCGCCTAGTGGACAAGCTATTCCAAGGGTCTCCGGAGCTGCTCCTCACGCAGCTCGTGAGCGAGCGGGACTTGTCTGAAGCGGAGTTGCGACGATTGCGCCGTTTGCTCGACGAGCGCCTGCGCGGGAGAAAGCCATGATCGCCGCTTGGATGCTGTACTGCACGGCGCTGGCCCTTCTGCTCATTGGAGCAGGGCTGGCCTTGGAGCGCGCTCTGCAGTTCGTGGGGCGGCCGAGCCGCTGGGTGTGGGTAGGGGCAATGGCTGGATCATTCGTCTTGCCTGTCGTCGCGCTGATGAAGCCCCAGGCGTTCAGGCCGATCGCGATCCCCGTCGCACAAGCCCCGGCGTTCACATCGAAAGTCCAAGCCAGGCCGACGGCAGCGTTCTCGACGGCAATCGTCGCACCCCGTTTCTCGATCGCGGACCTCGACCTCCCGTTAGCCATCGCCTGGGGGACCGCTTCGGCGGCACTCCTTGCTCTCGGTGGCCTCGCGGCCCTACGGCTGTGGCGGCTCAAGGCGTCGTGGCGCACTACCTCGCTCGAGGGCCGGATCGTGTTGGTCTCCCCGGACGTGGGCCCGGCCGTGACGGGCGTCCCCGCGGGTCGCATCGTGGTTCCGGAATGGGCGTTGGGGTTGGACGTGCGGCTGCAGCGCCTGATGTTAACGCACGAAGCGGAGCACCTTGCCACGGGGGATCCGTGGCTCCTCGTGGTCGGGGCCTTCGCCCTCGTCGTGATGCCGTGGAATGCGGCCTTGTGGTGGCAGGTGCGCCGTCTGCGGCTGGCGATCGAGATGGATTGCGACGCACGGGTGCTGCGTCGCGCCCCGGACCTCGCAGATTACGGGGAGCTGTTGCTCTCGGTAGGGCGGCATCTCTCGGCGCGGATGCCATTCGCGCCCGCGTTGACCGAGCCTATGTCTTTCCTAGAGCGGCGGATCCGCCGGATGACCGAGGGTCGGCCCAGGCGGTACGTCGTGCAGACCCTCGCATCCGTCGCCGCTGCCGGGGTCGCGCTGGCGGTGGCCTGCGAGGCACCGCGGCCATCAGTGCCTACTGATGTCGCGAGCTCGCAGCTCGACCCTTCGGCGGCGGTGACTGGGGGCGGGCTGGCCTCCACGGCATATGACACACTCACCTTCGGCCATCTTCTCCCGAGGATCCGTCTCGCATACAGCCCTCTTGTGGCGCACTACGCAGGACAGGTCGTCAACCTCTGGTTTGTCGAAGACTGGCGGGGCGTTGTCGTAGCAGAAGGCACGGCGCCTGGGGCCGCAGACCACTCCATCAACAGCGAACAGGCGCCCACCATCGTCCCTGGATTCGACACGCTCCGCGTCCAATCGATTGCGCTTCTGGGATATGGGGCGGTAGGAGCGGGCAGTCCCCCGGTGATGTGGGTGCGGCTGCGGGACCGGAATGCGCTGCGGCGGGCGCTGCGGCGGGACCTTTCGGCCGTCGAAACGCACCCGGAGATGGTGACGTTGCCGTGGATCCGAGATGCCCTGCGTCGCTACCATCCTGGGCTGCTACGCGAGCAGACAGGCCCCGCCGAGGACGTCTGGTTTGTCGCGGACCGGGAGAAGCGAGTTCTCAGGACGGCACGGTCTCCCAGGACGCCCGGCGGGATCGGCATCGACCAGATCATGGGGCAGTTCCCGGACTTCGATAAGGAGCAGGTGAATAGCTGGATGGTCACGAATCGAGGCGTCGTGCCGGAGTTAGGCGCCCTCCGGAAGAACGTGAACGTGATCTGGGTGCAGTTGCGCCGCTAGACTGCGGGAGCCGCCGCCAGGCTCTTGGCTTTGGAACATCGCGCTCCGGTGAATGGAACTTGGCGGCGCGACTGTGGGACGCGCCTTCGGAGCGGCTCGGGACTGCGGGGACGGCTCGGCACCACAGTGCTACTGCTCAGGCGGATAGAGCAGCAGCCTTCTAAGACAAAACGCGCAAGGGGGAGCACGACGACACGCTCCCTCTTCGTGCGTCGTCGTGCTCAGACTCCGACATCCTCCGCCATCGACTGGCATACAATGGCAAACAGGTTTTGACCAGCAGCCCGCGAGGCTGTTGCGCTGATTAGCTCACGTCATCCCGGCTGAGAGTGTCTAGCGCGGTGAGGCACTGACGCACGTGCGCCTCCGCCTTTCGTAGCTGCGCTTCTATCGCCTGCCGGTTCTCTGCGTTGATAGACAGCCCGCCGCCCTTAAACACCTTAACGCCCTACGATGCCCGGCGCTCGTTTGCAAACTGGATGGACCAGGCGGGGATCCTAGAGGTGAACCAGCGAGCCTACCTTGGACACGGTCCGCAGACGATTACCGACCTCTACCGCTGGCATGACGTCGTGCGGTTCCTCGACGGGGACGCCGAAAAACTGGTGGGATTTCTGGTGGGATCGCTCGGCGAGGACCCTACGCAAGTCCTTATGAGCCGGCCGGGGATCGAACCCGGGGCCTGCGGATTAAAAGTCCGCTGCTCTACCAACTGAGCTACCGGCTCTAACTACACGTCGCTGAAGAAGTTAATGCAATACGTCCTCAACGCGTATTCCGTGCCCTGCGGGACGGACTGCGGCCGAAGTTCGTGCGTCCGAATCGAGTCCCCCAAGTCCATTTGCATAGACGTTCGACCGACCCATGCACCTCTGGATAGACTGCGGGACAGACTGCGGGACACACAAACGCCTCACGCACACGCTCCACGGTGTTCCTTGACGAACCGGTCCTCACATCAAATTGAGTGGCAGTGACTTGCGGCGAAAGAGAGCGAACGGGAAGCGGTTTGGTCATCCGCTGCGCGTCGCCAACCGGCCTGTCATCGCCGACATCAGATTGTACAGAATCCAGAAAGTGTGCAATTCCAATCGGCGTTGACAGATGTGCGACCAGGAGGTCGGCGCGTTGTGAGTTGTGTTGCGAGTTTCGTGCAATTCCCGTCGTTTTCGCTCTCCCGTGTCACGACACCGATGCCCAGAACACTTGGCGCCCGCGTGGATTGGCCCGGCGGTCGGGGATACTGACCCAGACCCGACGGGGATGAGTTCCGGTAGGCGGCGGTCGCTAACGCTCCGTCAGACCAGGCGGTCGCGGTCAGAACTGCAAGCTCGCACCGTACTCGGCTTGCCAGAAGTTCGCATGAGTGAACTGCACATAGGGACCAAAATGTCGATTGAGCAGCAGACTGAAACCTAGAACAAAGCCAAGATTGCCCGTTGACGTGAAGGTGTCCGGTGAGCTACTCCCGGTGTACTGCATGTAGCGGTCGCGTTCGTAGACTGGGCCGACCCATATTGACATGACCTGCTGTGCGGCTGCGAACCGTCTTTCCAGGGGGAGCGCGACCAGTAGCGAGGTGTTACGCTTGTGAAAATGCGATACCGATTCATCGAAATTAAGGATTTCGTTGTAGCGCAAGATCGCGCTTGTTCCAAGCCCATCGATCACGTTGAAGTGAGCCTCGACTCCGGCACCCCACGTTGTCCTTCGATAATCCCGGCTCGGGTACCTGCTTGTGGAGCCCAGATGCTCCACAAGCCCGTCGAGCATGACAGCGAGCCCTTCTCCGAGCCCAGTCCTCAAGAACAATGCTCGCCGACCCCAGTCGGACGACGCGACTTGTCCCGTCGCAGCCGAGAGAAGCCTGTGATAGGTCCGAACGAACGCACCGAATTCAACCTTGTTCTTAGCCAGGTCGCTGCCGATCATTTGCGCACTCGCGTTCCACGGGGCAAGGATCGTCAAGACCACGGCAGAAGCGAGCATTCTGGGGGGAAAAGAGCACATACGACTTGCCCTCAAGACAGTTGCGTCGAAATTCAGAAGCGTTGGCCTGGAAAGAAGCCAGGCTCATAGCCTAAGGAGAAGCCATAGCCGGCTCCGAGCCCAAGTTGCGTGCTCGTGTATCGGAACGCGGCGTGAGCCCCGTGAAGCGTGATCCCAACAGACGAGGAACTGTACCACTGCCGCGATGCAGATCCATAGGTGGTGGAGTAACTCCCGAGACCGATAGAGAATTCGATTACGGACAGGATGCTCAACTGTGCTCCCGCGGCATATGCCCCATTGGTCTCCGAGTAGCGCCACAGCGCTCCACGCGAGGCCGCGGCTGAGAGCGCCATCGACACCGCGCTGTGAAATCTGTGCGACACAACTACATCAAGTTGCTCCCGTCCTGAGCCTTGGGCGGGGATCGAACCACCGACGACCCTGTTCACCCCGACTCCGATGTTGAGCCAGCCGCTGTTCATGGGCGACACACGGAGGTGAGCCCGTGCGACGGTTGAACTATGCACATCACCGACGTTCTCGTCACCTGCGAACGCGATCCCAACGCTGCCGCTAAGATGCGGGCTCCCCACAGTCGCGTCTACGCCGGTCCAAATCGCGCGTGCCTTGAGACTAGCGAGCGTGGGATCTTGGTTCGTCAAAGAAGAGTCGAACAGATCACCAAGTTCCGTTGAGCCGTACGTGAATGACCAGCGAGGTCCCCATCTGAATGCCAGCACTGTTTGGAATACTCGTACTCGACTAAAGGTGGCCTGCTGGACGCTGAAGAAGGCCCCCGTGGAGAAGCGAGCTGTAGTCGGATCGGTCCAGAGCCCGGCCAGGCCGACGGAGAATGTCCCGGCGGTGGGCTCCACTCTCGGCACCGGAACAGCCGCCTCAAGCGCGGTGAGCTGGCCACTCTGCGCCACCAACCGGGACGCAGCGGTGAACAATGGCGTTACCCACCACGACCTGAGACGCATCGGCTCACGGTGGCTGCCGTAGGATCAGGTGCTGTGTTGCTCTGAACGATCCCGCCGTCATCTGTGCGATATACACGCCCGGCGCTGCAGGGCGGCCGAGCTCATCTAGTCCATCCCATCCTATTTCGTAGACTCCGGGGTCAAGCCGGTCGTTCACCAGCACCCGGATGAGACGCCCGGCGAGCGAGTAGATGCGGATACGAACGGCCGAGGCGGCTGCGGGTCGCGTGACGCTGAACGCAAGGCCTTTGAGACCGTAGACCCGGACGACGTCAGACAGACTGCCGGATTGTGTCTGGAGAGACTGAGAAACAGCCGCTCCAGGTGCCGCCTGCATACGAGTCAGTGGCCTAGGTTCCGTAATCACCCGCTGGTGCAGGAAGAGGGTTGCAGGCTCGGGGCCCCATGGATTGGAGGAATCTGGAGCGGCGCGCAAGCACGGAGTTTTAGGGGTGCATGAGCTTGGCGGCTGACCGTTGGACCAGAAGGTCCCCGTGAAGATCGTTGGGTGGCACCAACTGAACCCGCAGCCATAAGCGGAAACGATATCAGCTTCGAAGGAGTAGTTACCGGGTGGCGCCCACGTCCCGTCAGTCCTCGTCCCGTCCCACCACCAGCTAATGGTCCCCGCGCCAATGAGATAATTGTAGGCCAACACGCGGACGACCGTATTGTTCCAATCCCGCACGTACACGTAATGGTTGGCGTGGTCGGTCGTACGGTAGGCAAACGAGGCGACCGGGGTGCTGACATCGGGGCCGCTGACAAGGTTGGCCTCGACATTGAGGTAATGTTCGACCGCTCCACTGGAGTCGCTCCAGAGTTCGGCTGTCACCACTCGACCTTCGCAGTACCAAACCGTTGAACCGCTAACAACCTTAAGACCACAAGGCACGCTGATCGCATGTGGCCATGCGAACGTCCCGTAGTTGTTTGCTCCCTGTCCGTAGCTCCCGTAAGATGTGATGAAGCCGAGGGAGTAGGTAAACTTGTGGATTCGGTGCATGGCACGATCAACGACATAAACATTCCCGAAATGATCGACCGCGCAGTCAATCGGGTCCCAGCCACTAACCGTAGTGGAGCTTAGCCAGTTGGCCCCAGCTGAACCACGGCTAAGCCACACCAACCTGGAATTGCCGCGATCCACGACGTAGAAATAGTTTGTGAACTGCGTGCCCCCGTTAGTAGCGGCAGTCTTTCCCACGCAGATACCAGAGGGTCGAGAGAACTGCCCGACACCAGCGCCTGCGGTTCCGTACGACCATACCCAAGACCCGGGCACTCCGGAATTGAGATCCCAGTAGGTGACCGAGTTCAGAGAGTCGTCAAGGACGTACAGGGAGTCTGAAGTTAAGGGAGTTGTGCCTCCATCCCAAGCAACGTCAATCGGTCTCCGAAGCTGGTAGGCAAGGGAGCGAGGGTTCGTGAGAATCCCGCTGGACAGGTCAAAGGTTGTGATGAGCACCCGCGCATGATCCCGATCTGCCACATAGACGTTCTTGCGCGCAGACACGTCAACTCCTTCCACTTCTCCAACAACACCTCCAGGTCCCCCAGCGTTGTCGTAGGAATGAATCCATGCATTCCAGTTCCCGATGGTAATTCGCCCCCATTCGGGATCGGTTGAGAGTTGGTACACGACTCCGTTGTTGATGTAGCTCACCTTCGTGCCAATTCGGCCGAAGAGGCTTCGCTGTATCCGAGCTTGGGCAATAAGTCTTGTGAGGCGTGGTCCGACGTTCTCTCCCAGGTCGGTCAGCTGAACGAACGTCTGACCAGAAGAAGCCTTTGTGGAGGCAGATACCAACACAAGAACACAGAGGAAGGAGGCGACATTTCGCCGCAGACCGCGAACCCCCGCGGAATACGGTGTCACCCGGCTATTGTTGCTTTGCGATTGCATTGATGCGCGATCCCGTGACAAAAGGTAGAATGCCGTTCGGACTGCTCCAGTGTGGAAAATGCCCTCGCATGGAGCGCAACTGAGTGCGCGATTCGACGTCGTAGACTGTGTAATCTACATCTGCTTGGCCTTTTTCTGGGTGCGGATCCACTGTTCGGCGAGAGCTGGGCCCGCCACCTTTGGTCACTTTTCTGACCAGCAAATGGCTACCACCGCTAGGGACCCATCGCTCGGGAACAGCTGCACCACCGAGACCGGGCAGAATAACTTCCTCATCCGTTTGCGAATCATAGATGCGCGGAGCGGGACCAGGTTCCGGAGGAACCCTGAGATAAAACTTGCCGTCCGCCGAGAAGAAGAGGTCTCGGTGGTGGGTTTCGGAGAGCGTGCGGGTCGGTAGATGAAATCTGAGTATCCGACCTCTCCCGCTGTCTCCCGGAACCTTCAGGTACGCTGAGCTGTCAAAGGAGGCCCACACCACGCCGTAAGTAGGGGGTCCCGGAATCTCGGTCCGCGTCCCGGCAGAGAAGTCAATGACACGAGCTCCGGTTGGTCGGAACCCCAGATCCGTTTCATCACTGGGCCCAACCAGATAGATCAAACACGATGGCCCGCACCACGCGTATCTTTGAACGTCTTCGGGGATCCTCTGAACGAGCCTCCCGGCTGTGTCGAGCACGGTGAGCTCAACTCGAGGAGGAGAGACCTGCCTACCTCCTACAATCCCAGCATCCACCTCTAGGACCCCGACATACCTGCCTGTAGGAGATACAGTCAGGTCTCTGAGGCCAGTGTGCTGCGTCTCGTACACCAGTCGCGACGCTCCGGTCGCTGGGTCGATCCTCTGGAGAGCCCTTGCTGATCTGATTTCGAAGAGAACCAGGGGGGGCATGCCCGGAGTTTGCTGTTCCTCACGCCTCACCAGAGTAGTGGTGGTCGCTAGTATTGCGCAGACAAGGATCGGAGAGGCATCGAGTTTCATGGCCTACACTCAGGGGTGGTGAATTCGCACGTGAAAGTGCGTGTGGTGTCCGGTATCATTCACAAGCGCTCCCCCCCAAATCCCAATGGAAGCGCTGTCAGCAAAGATCAGGTCCACGTTCGATTTGTTGATGAAGCACGTCATGAGGTCAGCGGTAGAACTTGTATCGTAATGAGCTGGGTCAGTTCTTACGTCCAGCGGGAGATTCTGTCCATCCTTTCTTGGGTACCGGACATCGATGTCCAAGCCGTTCTGGTGGCTTTTGTGCCTAGTGCGACCATCCGAGTTCAACCAAGGTCCACCACCTAACTTACTGATGTCCCCGATGTCAAATTGGTGAGAACGCGGGGTGCCTCCGTATTCCGAGCTGTAACGACTGCAGATGTTGGTCGTAGGAACGGGATCTACCCACGCGCGCGCAGTAGCCTCAATCGCGTTAATTGCTGCCAACGTCCCCCAATCGTTGCTGTCGGGCATCGAGCCAAGATACCCATCCCACCTGGGGTCGGAACTCGGTCGATACTGGTAGTAGCCCTCGTTGTACTCGGGGAGGTTGAGGCCGCCTGCCAGAGAGCCATTGTCGGGGGCGCCAAATGCAATGCTCGGATTGGCGTCCTTTCGCGTGGTATCGAAATGATACATAGAGTTCGGCGGATCAATTTCTACGGCATTACTTATCGAATCGCAGTCAGTGTCCCACCGAGGGCACCTGTCAATGGCTACTTGGCTTCCAGCTTGGCAGGACCCGGCGTAAGCGAAAACGGCGAGCAGCAAGGCACCAGAGATCGAGGCGGCACGCCTGTAATGGAGCCTGCTCATTGGACAGGAGGCTCTGATCTCATGCATGGCACAGCCAGTCGACTGGTCATTCGCGGATCACACGGCTCAAGACTTGGCAGAGCTGCACACGGCCGAGAGCAAGCCTTCGATCCTCACCCACCGCCCGCGCCGCGGGTCAAAGACGAGCTTGATAGGAAGTGCTAGAGGCACCTTCTTGGAGCTCGTCAGCTCGACCAGTCCCGTCACGACCTGCACGTTCCCTGAGTCGGACACCCGAAGGCCGTCGAAGAAGATCGAAAGTCTTGACGCGCCCGTACTCTCCGCGTACAGACTCAAGGCGGCCCGAAGGTTCAGGCATCGGGGGTCGGTCATGCTGACCGTGTCGAGAGGCCCCCACGTCAAGCCAGAGACATCCCCCTCGATCGACGTCCCATCATTTGCCTGCACGTTCTGCAGGAGCTGGAAGGCGTGAAGATAGACAACTTGCTTCCGAATCGAATCGGGTGGGATTCGTGTGATTGTTGGAGAACGACTGCTGTCTGGGCGAGGGAGGTCTCTATGGACTTGCGCCGCGGCATTGTCGGACGGTATTAGTGCGGCTAGCACCATTCCCACGAATGCGATTCTTGCAGGCGACGTGAACCCCGACATGGATCCTCGGCAACTTCCTTCGCGACCAATGATTGCAGATGAGAGGAGCGCACAGTCCTAGCGAGAGCCTTAAGTTGTTCAATTCACGAAGTCAAGTGGCCGATCCACTTGAAGGAGCGAAGACCAAAGGAGAAGAGAGGTGGGAGCGAGTACGAATAGCGATTCTTAAGAGCCAGATCGTCCTCCTGAAGAGACAATCTGAGCCACTGCCCGTGCTCAGGAGCGCCGAGCCCCTCGCAACCGGTCGCCCCCGTCAACGATCGAGCGACGATCGTCAGCTTCATCCCGAGCGCCGCGTGCGGCAGGCAATAAACCCTTTACGTTCCCGGAAGGGCGTTCGCGAACGACACCTCATAGAACACGTTCTGCTTGGTCAGGAACGGCCCCGATGGATTGTCCATGCTGCCGCGTGACGCTCGCGCGGGGTGCTCGATGAAGCTCGAAGCGGGAGCATGGCTTCATGCCAGCAAGGCATGAGGAAGAGAAACGAGACGCCGGCCTCCTGATGTGCGACCAGGAGGTCGGCGCGTTGTGAGGTGTGTGGTGAGGACGCGAAGGCCCAGCAGAAACCAGTACTCCTCGACTTCAGGGCCACCCCAATGTGAAGCGGCTGTGCTCGGCTGGATGCCGAGGTGTGGCCGGATGAACGCGTGGTGCGCTTTGTGAAGGCGTGCGTTACCAATGGACCTCCGGTACGCGCGTCTCAGTATCCGATCG
>Ga0099828_10002880_pt1 | contig 11963 bp, 6 predicted proteins | sample CZO8metaG_2_FD_79338 | JGI IMG/M metagenome (GOLD analysis project Ga0099828, IMG submission 79338) | Vadose zone soil microbial communities from the Eel River Critical Zone Observatory, Northern California, USA - CZOApr15con2H1.8 metaG | ecosystem: Environmental > Terrestrial > Soil > Vadose...
CCATTTGCTAAACCGTTGTACGGGCTAACACCTGTACCGAGGGTTCGAATCCCTCCCTCTCCGCCACGCAGTCTGAAGTGCAGAGAAAGTCCGCCCCATTTCCCCCGAAATACGCGAAATATACCCATTTTTCGCGATCATTCACAGAAAAACCGGACTGCAGAGAACGGACTCCTCAGCAGCGGAGTAGGTCAATGTCCTGGCTTTTCTCCGGAAGGCATATTCGCAGTCCGGCTTCCAGTAGGGCACTAGGCGAATACAACGCGATCAGAAGCTGGGAATTCGGCCATAGCGAGTTGACTTGTGTGGGCATCGTGGAGACCGATTTCGGAGCTTCCCAGAAGTCCGTTTATGGATAGTTTCGGGGTGGCCGACGGCTCGGAAGCGATTCGCTGTAACCCGAATTGAAGTGTCTCGCGGCGGCGACTTCCAGCGGAAGGCTTGAAGATCCCTGGCTCCTGCTATTTCACGAACGTCAGCCCATGTGGTACCAAGGATCGGAAGATATAGGCATAGAGCATCACTATTGTTCCAACGATGGAACAGAGGGCCACCGAGTGCCACGCGACAAATCGGAAAATGATTCCTTCGTTGCCTACTTGCTCGGTGGCTGCCGTCGCAATCGTAATGGACTGCGCGTCCACCATTTTCCCCATCACTCCTCCGGCGCTGTTGGCCGCGCACATAAGAACCGGGTCGATGCCGAGTTGTTGAGAAGTAATTCTCTGCAAGCTACCAAAGAGCGCATTGGCGGAAGTATCGCTGCCGGTGAGCGCCACTCCCAGCCATCCCAGGAACGTGCCAAAAAACGGATACAGCCATCCCGTGCGCGTAAACGCCAGGCCCAGCACCGCGTCCAGTCCCGAGTAGCGGGTCACGTAGCCCAACCCCAGCATGAATGAGATGGCAATCATCGCCAGCCGCATTCGCACCAGCGTTCTCCAGAAGATCCGTATCAGTTGCAAGGGGTTCAGGCCAAGCAACAGCCCGGAAACGATCGCAGCCAGGAAACAGCCAGTCCCGGTGGCGGAGAGCCAGTTGAAGTCGTATCGCGCGGCCTCAGGAGACGGCTTCGCCACCACCGGCGCGGCGCGGGAAATGGCATTGTGCAAGTAGGGCACATCCCATCCCGGCGGACCCGGGCGAACTTTGCCATCCGCAAGCACGACCCGAAAAGCCGGCGTGGTGGCCTGGTTCATGGCTAACTTTATCTTTGGCAGCCCCCAGAAAAGCACAAAGAGTGACAGGATCGCGAAAGGCATCCAGGCCTTCAGGATCTTCCCGGCGGTGTAGCGGCGCGCTTTGACAAATCCATCAAACTGCTCCGCCACCCATTCGCCGCCAACCTGGTCGGTGATCTCTGCGGATGCTGGAGGCTGCGTTGGCGCCGTTTCGTCATAATCGAAGCGCCATATCTTCTTCGGCTTCCAGAATCGCAGGAAGACCAGGACGGCGACGATCGACACCACGCCTCCCATGATGTCAACCAGATTGCTGTCCACGTAGTTCGACCAGAAGAACTGCGTAAGAGCGAACGAGGTGCCGACAACCACAATGGCAGGGAGCACTTCGAAGGTTTCCCTCCAACTGACCATGGTTCTCACCAGCCAGAAGGGGACGATGATTGCGGTAAAAGGAAGAATGCGGCCAATCATGGCGTTGAGATCGGATTCCGGCAGAGCCGTTACCGCCGCCAGCGTGTGAACCGGGGTTCCGATGGCTCCCCATGCCACAGGCGCGGTGTTCGCGATCAGATTCAATGCTGCGGCATGGAAGGGCTTGAAACCGAGTCCGATCATGAAGGCCCCTGCGATGGCTACCGGCGCTCCGAAACCGGCCGCCCCCTCGATGAACGCCCCAAAACAAAAGGCAACCAGCAAGACTTGCAGCCGCCGGTCAGCAGTGATTCCAGCGATCGACTCCTTCATGATTTCGAATTGTCCGGTCTCGACGGAAATGTCGTAGAGGTATACTGCAGCCAGAACGATCCAGGCTATTTTCAACACGCCGAACGCCACCCCATATCCAAAGGTGATGGCGGCGAGAGCCAGTGGCATTTTGAAGAAAAGAATCGCTACCGCCACGGCCGTTGATGCACCCGCGATGGCACACCAGTGTGGCTTCACCTTGAAACCGGCCAGCATCCCGAAAAGGACGATGATCGGAAGAGCCGCAACCAGCGTGGAGAGCCACCAATGCCCAAGCGGGTCATAGATTTGGGTCCACTGCATGACAAACCTCCTTGCGAAGTTTGCTGCGTAACCGAATCAAGCAGGCTAAGGCATACACCACGGGAACTTCCGTAAACGTAAATCAGCTTGTTTATCTGCAATTCCAATGTTCGCAGCGCTGGAGCAGGCCGCCATCGTAGCACTGGGGAGCTATTTCCCAAACGCCGTTCGTGGACCGTAAGGTCGGCGCCATTTCTCCCGGATGCCGAACTACCGTCCGTTTCGCTTGCGTGTCGGATTCGCGTTCATGAAAGGGACGTTTAATAAAGGCCAGGGGAGGTTGAGGCTGCGGACTGATGTGCTCTCAGCGTCGCACGAAGCCACTCCACAAACTTCTGCTTGTAGAACGCCCACTCGGCGTGGCCTTCCCAGTTCTCCATCCCGTGGGGAGCGCCTTCAAGCAGAATCAGTTTGAATGGGGCGCCGATTTCTTTGAGTTTTCGAGCGTATTCCATTGTGCCTCCGAAGAGTTCATCTTTGGTCCCTTGGATGAGAAGCATCGGAGGTTGGCCGGGTCGCGAGCTAAATTGAGGCGAATAGCGCTGCAGTGTCTCGCGCCTCCAGTCACTGAAGAGCCGTCTTAAGGCCGCTCTTTCCGACTCCGAACCGTCGGCCCACTTCGTGAAGTCATACACACCGTAGAACGAAACTACTGCCTGCACCTCACAGCCGGTACACAGTTCAGAAGCGACTTGCGCCACCAATTGCCCGCTGGCGGATTCACCCAGCAGAGCAATGCGGTTCGGGTCAATATGAAACCGATCTGCATGCGCGCGAACATATCGGATGGCGGCGCGAACGTCTTCCAGTTGCTCGGGAATGTGTACGTAGGGCGTGAGCCGGTAATCAATCGAAAACCACGCGAATCCGGCTTCAGCTAGCGGCTCGAATAGGGGGGAAACGTAGGTCACCTTGTTGCCCGCCTCCCAGCCGCCCCCGTGAATGATAATCACCACGGGAAGAGGACCGATGTTCTCAGGAATATACGCATCCATGAGCAACTCACGGCCGCCCGGGCGGTTATAGGCAATGTCCCTCCAAAGGCCGCAACGGTCGCGCCTCAGCCAGGAGGTCAGCTCCTCTTTCCAGTCCCACTGGTCGGGATGCCAGTTCTCAAAATTGTGAATGGCACCCGCCACAGGATAAAAGGTGCAGTGCGGCAGCTGCTTACAGAGAACCTCCGCCGCGGCGGGCGGCGATTCTTCATCCGACGTACCGTGAAACATGAGCACTGCCGCCGTGGTCCCATCCTTCATGGCATTTTCCTTCCCGGGGGACGGTCCGGTATCGCCCAGCTTCGTGCCGAACGTCACCACTCCTCTGGACCCGCCGTGTGCGGCGAGGGATAGTGCGATTCCTGCGCCTGTATCCTCCCCGATCAAAACTATTTCTGGCGTGATGTTGAAACGACCTGGGCAGCGCACGTAGCGGATCGCTTCGGCTACGTCTTCGCTAGAGCGGTAGTCGACGGAAAACCATGCGAAGCCGGCGCGGTCGAGCACTTCGAAGAGCTGCGTCACGTGGGTGATTTTAGTGCCCTCACTGCCGTGAATAATAATGGCTGCTGGGCGCGGCTCACCTGCGGGCGCATAAGCATCCAGGGTGAGTTGATCGTGGTAGGTCACGTCGCGCAGGGCACCCGGAATGACGTAATGCGGCCTGCCTCCGAGCGGTGGCGAGCATGGGGCCATGCTCGCCGCAAGCGCGGCAATCAGCACAGGGAGAGGGGTCATGCACTCCCCGAAGTCCAAGAAACGAGGGGCTCGCGAGGCGGTAGGAAGCACGTCCGAAACCGCCTCCCGCGTATATGGCTAAAATCGGAAGTGCAGGCCCCACTGCATCTGTCGCATGTCGGTCGCAGCATAGGTAATTCGTCCTGCATCGGACACGTCCACAGTTGAGTTCGGAAGTCCCAGGTTCGTATGGTTGAAAGCATTAAAATTCTCCCACCGGAATTCCAGGGTCTTTCCTTCGGTGATGACGAAAATCTTGGACAGCGAAAGGTTAAACAGATATTGCGGCGGCCCGCGCAGCGAGCCCTTGGAAGCCGTACCGTTGCGGAATGGTTGCTGCGGGGAAGTGTAAGCGACCGGATCAAACCACAAGTCGCGGTTGGGATGGGGCACATGGGGACTCCCAATGATGTCCGGCCGAACACTGTTGAAATCTGTGTTTAGCAGTGGCGCGTTGGATACGAAGGGTGTGAAGGCAGCGCCGGACAGCAGAGTAGTGACGCCGCTGAAACGCCAACCGCCTACAACCGTATCCGCTACCTTGCTGGTCTGAGCCGCCCAACGGCGTCCCTTGCCGAAAGGCAGGTCCCAAGTGTGAAGCAACGTCAAGGCGTGGGTATGGTCCCAGCTGGCGGGGCCGTGGTCGCCGCGAATGTTGTAGTTGTCGGAGAAGTTGTATCCGCCCTCGGAGTTGGTCATGGCTTTCGACCAGGTGTAAGTCAGCAGGAAATCCAACCCGTGGGAGGTCCGCTTCTGAAGTTTTGCTTGCAGTGAGTGGTAGCTTGAGTTGTCGCAATTACAGACGTCGTACACCCCTTGTGACAGACCGAATTTATTGAATGGGCGACGCGGATCAAGATCGCCCGGGCCTGGAACCGCCTGGTTGGTATTGCGGTTGGCAAAGAGGTGCCGGCCGACGTTGCCTACGTACGCGACTTCAGCGGTCAGGTCAGAACGAATCTCATGCTGGACCGACAAGTTCCAGAAATCGGCCAGCGGGATGCGGTACCTGTCCAGGGGATAAAAGTAGAAATAAACTCCCACGCCGTCGGGAAGCGGAAAGCGCCCGTTTGAGCCGATCGGAAACAGCGGTGGAAGCGGCGGGCCAGTTGTGAGAAAAGTGGGAACCGCGGTTGAATAAATGTTCGGCGCGCTTAGGAATTGGCCGAATTGTACTGGCGGATCAAGTTCTGGATTCTGGCCGAAAACGGCACCCACGCCCGCCCCATTGAAGCTGCGGCCATATCCGGCACGAACAACTGTGCCGAGCCGAAGTCGGTAAGCTAGCCCGAGTCGCGGCGCAAACCCGGCATTGTATGGCTTGACTCCGAAGTTCGAAGGCACGGATCCGACGCCCGCTACGAGGACGTCACCGGTGGTGGGATCAAAACTTCCTCCACCGCCGGGTTTCGCGGCAGTCTGCGGCAAGTAGTTTTCATAGCGAAGCCCATAATCAATACTCAGCTTTGAGGTGGCACGCCACGAATCCTGTCCAAAGAAATACAGCCGTGTCTGGCGGATGCTGGGATAAAACCCAGGAGTGGTGAAATTGCGCGCGATGAAACTAGGCTGGCCGAGCAAGTAGGTCGCAAGGCCAAGACCCGTCGTGGCGCTGCCCGCTGCGCTGTTATCAACGTCGGCGCTGCCCGTCACGCTGTCGGCAAAGGTCAATTCACCTGAGCGGTGATTGCCGCTGTCGATGCGGGTGGTTTGCGCGCGGCGTATATCAGCGCCCCACTTGATGGTGTGATTGCCAGTCTGTTTGGTCCAATTGTTAACCCATTGAAAGTGATTCTCGGTTTCGCTGAGTGGACAGTTGCACTGGTTGACGTTCAGCCCATAGCCGAAGTTGAATCCGCCATCACCGGTGACGTAAAAAGCTGGCATGCTACTGGTGTCGCTAGTGCCGCGGTTGAGGCCGATCAGTCCGGCATCGCTCGCTGGATTGAGTCCGAAGCCGCCTGGCTGTACTCGAACCCGATATCGATACGTGCCAAATCGAAAGTCGGTGATTAATGTTGGGTTCAATGAGTACGTCCAACCCAACGCGAGGCTCTGGTTGCGGGCCAGCGAGCGGCCAGCGAAGTGGAAGGCAGACGGCCCTCCCGCCACTTCCCCATATGCGCCCGGGGACTCCTTAGTGAAGTTGGCGATGCTGTAACGGCCGAAAAAGTGATGTGCCTCCGAAAAGTTGTAATCAATCCGGCCGTCGTACTGGTCGCTATCGAACTTCTCGGAAAAACCCGCCGCGAAGTTGTTAGCTACATCGCCGGGACCACCAAAATTCGGCGGAGGCAAAAAGCCGAGCAATTGCATCATGGAAGCGTTCGGGGCGGGCAGCACATTGACCTGGCCGCCAGCGGAGATCGCTTGACGCCCGGTCCCATCGGGATTGCCGGTCGTGGGATCAAAAACCATCCCCGCCCGGGCTGGAACTACCGCCCCTTCGGTGGTGGTTACGTTCACCGGGTTGCCACAGGGGCCTGGTGACGTGGTTCCGTTTGCGCAGATGTAATCACCCAGCAGCGCACTCAGGTCGCCAGTGCGCTCGGCGGCGGTGGGGACGGTGGTAATTAGGGCTCCCCCCGTTCTGCGCCGTGTTCCCTGATAATCGAAGAACCCAAAGAGCTTGTTCTTGCGCAGTGGGCCACCGACCGAACCGCCAAATTGATTCCACCGCAAAGGAGGCTTAAGGGAGGTGAAGGGATCCGCCGCGTTAAATTTGTCGTTCCGAAGATATTCAAAAAGTGAACCGTGAATCTGATTGGTTCCTGACTTTGTGGTGCCTTGGAGCAGCGCGCCTGAGACGTTTCCGAACTCAGCATCGTAGTTGCCGGTGGTTACTTTGAATTCCTCTAGCGCGTCGGGATTGGGATTGATGACGGCGATGCCAAGAATGTTGCTGTGATTCTCCGTGCCGTCCAGTTCGAATCCATTGGAGTAGAAGTACTGCCCGTTGACGTTGATCTGCAGTCCGCCTTGAGGATTCTCGCTGGAGGCGTGTTGGAAGCCGTTCAACTGCGACCCGGGCAGGGCCAACACCAGCGTGGTCACGTTGCGGTTTAGCATCGGCAGCTGCTCGACTTCATTGCCCGTCAAGGTGTTGCTGACGTCTGCCCGGTCCGTTTTCAGCAAGGGGGTCTCAGCGCCGACGATAACGGTGGTTTCGGCCTTGCCTACGCGGAGCTGAGCATCGGCTCGCGTGGTCGCGTCTACCTGTACTTCTGTGCTCGCGGAAAATTCAGAGAAACCGGGAGCTCTGACTTTCACCTGATAGTGTCCGGCCAGCAAATGGGTTTGGGTAAAGTTTCCCTCTGAGGTGGTTCTGGTCGTGTAGGTGATACCGCGGTCGAGATCTGTTATCGCAATCTCCGCGTTGGGCACCGCGGCCCCCGTGGGATCCGTCACCGTGCCGGTAATGTTGCCAAACACCGCCTGGCCGAACCCGGCAGAAGAAACGGCCAAGACCAGGAATATGCAAGCCACTACCGGAATAGTTACTCTCGGCAAATGCATGATGCCCCCTGCAACCTTGAGTTTCACTTGTCATGCGCGATCGACTGCCAACTGCCACTCCAGAACAACCGCCATCGCGACAAAAAGCTCACGGTGGCTTTCGGACCTTGTTTTCTCAGCAACCTATGGCGTGTGACTCTCCGTTTCGATAACTTGCTGCGTGATGGACGGGCCGGATAACGGCAGCACGTTGCCAGCACGAGCGGAATGGAGCTTCTGAAAGGATGCCATTTCCTTTTGCTGGTTGGCTGCGTCGCCCAGTGCCTTGTACACCGAGGCCAGCCGAAAATGCGCAACTTCATTTTCCGGCTCGATCCGAACCGCCTCCAACAAATGCCCGAGCGCTTCGCGCGATCTTCCCTGGCTGATCAAGGTGCTGGCTAAACCGATGCGAGCCTGAGTAAAGTCGGGATGATGTTGGACCGCCTTAGAGAAGTGCGCCAACGCGGGCTCGAACTCGCCTCGCTGGCGATAGATCTCGCCGATTTCGTATTCGGCGTCGGAGTTATCCGGCGATATCTCGAGTTCCAGTTCAAATTCATGCAGTGCCTGCTCAACCGTATTCGTTTCCTTGGAACTCTGCATAATTGCCCGCCCTAACCGGAAGTGAGTTCCTGGCATTCTGGGTTCCATTGCCAGAACATTCCTATACTCCCCGATGGCCAGATCATAACGCCGCAGGCTTGCGTGAACTTCAGCGGTCGCATAATGAAGCCACACTGAGCTGGGAGCAACCCGCATCAGTTGGGTCATCAAATCGTAGGCCCGGTCGGCATACAGGCGCGATGAGTGAAACAGAATCTCGGGGTCATCGGGATAGCGTTTGAGCAACTCGTCGGCAACTGCCGCGGCCTTATCGGGCTGGTGCAGGCTTTCATAGGTGCGCTGAAGGTCCAAGCCGATGAGCCGTCCCATCTGCTTGTCGGACGGATGGCGGAAGGCCGAGGCCAGGATGGCAATCGCTTGCTGGTTGCGTCCCAACTCGGCATAACACAGGCCCAACATCATCTCGGCCTGAGGCATCTTTGGATTCAGCTTTAATGCCCGTTCAAAGGCCTTACTGGCCTCCAAAATTCGATTGTCCGAGTAGTAAGCTACCCCCAGGTTTGCCTGAACTTCGGAGACACCCGGAGCCAACCGCGCGAGCTTTTCGAGGGACTCAACGGCGGCAGCCCAATTCTTCGCGGCCATAGCCTCCTGGGCCTGTTTTGAAGTGGTTTCGATTTCGGACTGATTTACTTTTTGCGCAGCAAGGCTCTTAGGGATGCTCTCGAACGCGAGCATGCAACAAAAAAAACAGAACACGACTCGCCTTGGCTCAGCCCTCACCGCGACCCCCTCGGAACTTCAAACCCGCCACCACTCCGGCTGGCAGTCAACAGAAGTCTCTGATTCAACTGTATTTGAGCGAGAAGCTTTACACCCGCAGCCCATTTCGTGTCAAGAAGATCGACTTTGCCGTTGCCTGCAAAGTATTCAACTGCGGCGGCCACGGTTCCCGATTCCGCTGCGGTGCTACTGCGGCACTCCGTTGTAATTGACGTGCACTCGGAGCGTAACGGAACCAATCGTTTGACCGTCAGCTTCCGCTCTCCACGTCAATTGCTGCCAGGTGTTCTTTTGCGATTCCGGTGCTGCAACGTTTATTTGGACCGGGTAGGCATCATGCGCAGCTATGGAATAAATCATTTGACCTGGTTTCTCGGTCCACCCCGACGGCAAGACCGAACGCAATGTGACCTGTCTCGAAGCGTCGGAATCGTTATGAATTAGAAGTGGGACCCAAACCGTGTTGTCGGGCCCGCCTAAGGCAGTTTCAGGCGCGAGCAATTGCAACAAATGGTCGAGATTGTGTGATCGCCAGAATGCGCGATAATAGGCCCATGGCCCTCCGAATTCCAATGACACTCCCTGTCGCGCTATAGGCTCATATCCCCGTGCCCGCACGTATGGAATCGTTCCTGATGTGATCCCCTCGAAGACATCCCCCGTGGTGCTTCCCTTCACCAGCGATTTTCCCAATACGAAGCGCACGGGCTCATTGAGGTATTGATCCAAATATTTCTTGAGATCAGCTTGGTTCGCCGGCAACTGCGACTTGTCATTCATCCATGCGTCAGAGGCAATTTTTGCATAGGGAACACCTTTCGAAGGCGACACATCGCTGGTCTTGTATTGCGGTCCGCGGCCCTCAAGGAATTCGAAATGAGTGGCGTCGGAGAAGTAGTAGATCTTTTTCGGCTGCCACGGATGCAGACCTTCGCCGTAGTTGCTGATGGCAGCGCGGTCGCGGGGTGCCTCTACCTGTTCGGGGAATGCCACCGGATCGCCGGCGAGGTCAAAGGCTTCGGTGGCGAGCACGCCTGCGGCCTGGTGGTCGTCGTGATTTTCGCCTGCAACGTAGAGTGGGAGCCACGTCAGAATTACTTCTGGTCGTGTGAGACGTACTAACCGCACTACCTGTTCCAAAGAGGCGCCGTGCCCCCAGGTCTCAAGCGAATGCAATACGTCTTGGCCCGGAGTATCGGGACCGTTAAGATACCAAACGTCAAGTATCCCCATGGAGGCTAGAGCTCGACGTCCTTCAATTTCGCGTACTGCGCCAAGGGATGCAGCTTGTTCGTTGCCCACGGCGTTCCCACCGGCGTTGCCACGTGTGCCATAAATCACAGATACATGTTTGTGTTCCTCGTAGATGGCCTTCGCTAAATACGGGGCAGCCAAGGAATCGTCGTCCGGATGCGCGACGATGAGTAGAATGTCGGCCTTGTAGCGGTCGTCCGACGGTGGATTTGGCGGGGCTGCCGGCAACTGTGCCCACGCGAGGGAGTAGGAAAAAAAGCTTAACAGCACAAAACGTGAAGCCAGCGACATTCTTATGATCATGCATGTCCCTCAGTTATGTGGACTCTCAGCCCGATAAACCCCGGTCGCATTAAGGCAAGTGTATTCGAGGTTGACCCAAAGGTTCTATCGAGGAATGCTCCCGAAAGCATTGGCGAGTCGAAGCATTTTACTATCGCGTCTTTATTACGAGGAGAAGTTACTGCCACCCGTAGAATTGGCCCCACTCGGCATTTCGATTCGAGCCCCCACGCGATCAGTCCTGGATGGTCGGCAAACCGGAAGTAATCCAAATGCTCACAAGAACGGATGGGTACCGACAACTCGGCTTATGGGAAGTGATCTCGATTAGTCCCCAGTGGCCAGCTATCCATCTATTTGGAGAGAATTTCAATTTCATGACTGCCCGCTAGGCAAGCAGTCCATCCGAACCCGATCAGGCCCGCTGAGGGACTCTGAAAGTGACCAGTTTCAGCCACACAATCGCCAGCGCTTCGCCTCTACAAGCTCCGCTGAAACCGCACCGTTTAGCGTGGCCAATGAGGAGCAGGCAGTCTCCGGAGAATTTCTGAACTAGTTGATTCCGTGCAACTTACGCAAAAGTCGCCTCTTGCGTCGCTCAGACCCGTACCGAGGGTTCGAATCCACTCCGCTCCGCCACGCAGTCTGGACTGCAGAGAAACGCCGTTCACCTTGCGCTGAAATACGCGAACAACGCCCGTATTTCGCGACTATTCATGGGACGAACCGGACTGGAGAGAACGGACTCATCGTCACCACAGGCTTCTCTTGGTCGCCTTTTCTCTGAGACCCCCATTGAGCAGTCCGACTTTCCAAGTTCAGCGGGGCGAATGCATAGCGATCGCAAGACGAATGCCTTGCGAACCCTGGCTTGAGTCTCAGTTAGGTCTCCTCTTTAGGAGGCCATTCTTAGGAACCGGTTCGGCAACTACTTCCGGATGGCCGACAATCCGGGAGTCGGCCCGGTCAATGACCCACACGCGCGTCTGTCCGTACTAACCTGGACGGACGCACCGATAACTTCCCGGTTTTCCGTAATTCAACCCGAACGCTCCGCACTCCCAGACTCGAACAGGTCTTACCCAAGAGGAGATCCCTGGAAAGTCTTGCTTATGAGACGCGGGTGCGAAAGAATCAGTTCGTGGAGAAACACGCGCGTGCGTGGGTCGCAGACACAATTGGCGTATCAACATTTGAGGAATTACGCATGGAGACAAACAACTATCAATATGGCGGCGGACACGGGGTAATCGAAAACCAGAAAGCGATTGAGGACCAGTTCTATGCCCGCAATCAATTGCGCAACGCATTGGTCGAACTCGACCACAAGACAAGATCAGAGTACACCGCTCTTACCAATCAGGAAAACCTGTTTCACGACCGTATAGTTGCAATCAAGACAGAGATCGAGTTGCTCCGCGCCGAGATTATGGCACTTCGCGTGCCGAAGCCAGGCGAGAAGTCGGGAAAGTGGCGAAAGAGTTTCGGCAAGGACACCACGCAAAGCGAGCGTATCGCGGCGATTCAGAAGGAGCGGAAAGATCTCAGTCCGCTTGCTAAGGCTCGTCAGCTGAAGAATCGAGATAAATATAGTGAACCGCTCGCTCGGTTGGAGAAG
>Ga0099828_10002881_pt1 | contig 11961 bp, 9 predicted proteins | sample CZO8metaG_2_FD_79338 | JGI IMG/M metagenome (GOLD analysis project Ga0099828, IMG submission 79338) | Vadose zone soil microbial communities from the Eel River Critical Zone Observatory, Northern California, USA - CZOApr15con2H1.8 metaG | ecosystem: Environmental > Terrestrial > Soil > Vadose...
GCGCGGGAGACGGCGCCGGGCCACAGTCGTTACTGATCGTTTACGTGTCGGCTGGATTTCATGCGATCAACGCAGGGTAATCAACGCTACGCTTAGTAGTCACAGAGGCGCGTTTGGTAACTCAGAGTGAGAGCTGGTCAGGCGCGCCGTGCACGGGGGAGTGGCGTGTTCGGAATGGGACGGTCGGGCGGTAGGAGCGGTAGGACGGGGGCGGTGCCGGGAGCGGGCGCGGCGTCGCCGCGCCCGCCCCGGACGCGGGTCATCGCGCTGGCGGCGGCGATCGTCGCGGTGATGGTGACGGCGGCGACCTATGCGCTCGCGCACGCCCCGGCCGGCCGCCAGCCCGCGGCAGCGAGCGTGCAGCGGGCCTCGCTGGCCGGCCAGGCCACCGGCATGGCGCCACTGCGGGTGATCTCCACCTCGCCCGCGCCCGGAGCCCGCGGCGCCGATGGCGGCAATCCCGTCGTGGTGACCTTCTCCGCGCCGCTGGCGGCCGGCTCGCCGATGCCGAGCGTGAAGCCGGCCGTCCCGGGCAGCTGGCGGCAGTCCGGCGCGTCGCTCTCGTTCCGGCCGGATGTACCGTTCAGGCCGTCGAGCCACTTCACGGTGCGGATCCCGGCAGGCCGGGATGGCGTCAGGTCGGCCTCCGGCGGACTGCTCGCCCGGCCGGTTGTCGCGGGCTTTTGCACGAGGGCGTGGTCCACCCTGCGGCTGAGCGAACTGCTCGCCCAGCTCGGCTACCTGCCGCTGTCGTGGAGCCCGCTCGGCAGCGGGCCCGGCTTGCGGGCCGGCCCGGGCACCGGTGCCGGGGCCGGGGCCGCGCGTCAGGGCCTCGCCGCCCAGATCGCGGCCGCCTACAGCCCGCCGCCCGGCACGTTCAGCTGGCAGCGCGGGTACCCGGCGTCGCTGCGCAGCCACTGGCGGGCGGGCCGGCCCAGCCTGATCCTGAAGGGCGCGGTGATGGCCTTCCAGGCACAGCACGGGATGACGATGAACGGCGTCGCCGGGCCCGGCGTCTGGACCGCCATCTTCCGCGCCGCGGACCGCGGCCGCGCCAACCAGGCCGGCTATACCTACGCCGTCGCCAGCAAGGGAAACCCGGAGACCCTGACCATCTGGCATGACGGCCGCATCGTGCTGCGCAGTGACGCCAATACCGGCATCCCGGTCGCGCCGACGGCCGACGGCACGTTCCCCGTGTACCTGCGGTTCCGCTTCCAGATCATGCAGGGGACTAACCCGGATGGCAGCAGTTACGCCGATCCCGTCGAGTATGTCGCCTACTTTGACGGCGGCGACGCCGTGCACTTCTTCCCGCGCGGTTCCTACGGATTCCCGCAGAGCCTGGGCTGCGTCGAGCTGCCGATGGCGGCGGCGGCGAAAGCCTGGCCGTACCTCACCTACGGAAGCCTGGTGACTGTCGCTGGATGAGCAACGCAGGCGCCGTCTGAGCAGCGGATACACCGCCGGCCCGGCGGCGGGCACGGCAACGGGCTGACAAGCAAGCGCCCGCTAGCCGGCCGACAAGAGCCGGACACGGATTCATGGCGACGGGGGCCGTCATGAATCCGTGTCCATTTCTCGCTGAATTCTTTACCCGAGCATGCCTCGGCTGGCACAACTGGCACCTAGAGTCACAGACTTAGAGTGCCTGGGACGCACCCAGGCCAGCGGCCAGTTTGCCCGCCGGATGGGGGGCCAGGTAAAGGCGAGGAGCCTATCTTGCTCAGTGTGGGACGGCTCCGTAGCCGCGTCATGATCTTGGCCATGGTCATCGTCGCGCTGCTGGCCACCGGGACGTGGTTCGCGCTGAGCCACGCGCAGGCCAAGCAGGCCGGGCGCGCGACGGCCGCCGGCGGGCACGCGCGGCAGGTATCGGACTCCTCACAGGACCAGTCCGCCGCGCAGCCGCTGCAGGTGCTGTCGGTGACCCCGGCACGCCACGCCAGGCACGTGAACGGCGCCGCCCCTGTGCGCATCCAGTTCTCCGCCGCGCTCGCCGCCGGCTCGCCGATGCCGAGCGTGTCACCGCACATCGCCGGCCACTGGCAGCGATCGGGCGCCACGACCATCGTGTTCACGCCGAAGAAGGGCTTCGCCCCGCAGGCGCTTGTCACCATCCGCATCCCGGGCGGGGTGTCCGGCGTGAAATCGGCCAGCGGCGGCACGCTGGCCCAGCACCTCGCCGTACGGTTCCGGGTCGGCACCTGGTCGACGACAAGGCTTGATCAGCTGCTCGCCCAGCTCGGCTACCTGCCGCTGACCTGGACACCGCTGTCCGGCGCCGTCAATCCCGCGGCCAGCGACGCCGCCGGGCAGCGCTCCGCCGCGTTCAGCCCGCCGGCCGGGATCTTCAGCTGGCAGCAGGGATACCCCCGCGAGCTGCGCACGTTCTGGCGGCAGGGCCGGCCGAGCCTGGTGCTCAAGGGCGCCGTCATGGCCTTCGAGGCCGACCACGCGATGACGATGGACGGGATCGCCGGGTCCGCGGTCTGGCACGCGCTGCTGCGGGCAGTGGCGGCCGGGCAGCAGAACGCGCACGGCTACACGTACGCGCGCGCCACGAAGAAGAGCCCGGAGACGCTGACGATCTGGCATAACGGTCACGTCGTGTTCCGCAGCCTGACCAACACCGGCATCCCGGTCGCGCCCACTGCCGACGGCACCGCCCCGGTCTACCTGCGGTACCGCTTCCAGGTCATGAAGGGGACGAACCCGGACGGATCCAAGTACGCCGACCCGGTGCAGTTCGTCGCCTACTTCCGGGCAGGCGAGGCCGTGCACTACTTCCCGCGCGCGTCCTACGGATTCCCGCAGAGCCTGGGCTGCGTCGAGCTGCCGCTCGCGGCGGCGGCCAGGGCCTGGCCGTACCTGACCTACGGAAGCCTCGTCACCGTCTCGCCGCCGCCTGCCTGACCAGGCAACTGGCTGCGAGCGGGCGAGCCGGACTCAAGCGCGGCCCTGAGCGCGGGCCGCGAGCTGATGCCCAGGTTCCGGTAGCTGCTCGTCAGGTGATTCTCGGCGGTCCGCTGGGTGACGAGCAGAGCCTGAAGCCATCTCCCAGGCCCGAGGCCGGCTGGGCATCGATAGCATTCGCAGTACCGGCGGCAGTCGCCGCCTGCCTCACCACAGCCGTAGGAGCCACCGTGCCTGCCGACAAGCTTCACGTCACCCTCGCCGGACGCGAGCACGTGGTGGAAGCCGGCACGACGGCCGGCCAGGCGCTGGAACTGACGACCAGCGATAACAGCGATAACAGCGATAACGGGCCCGCCCCGGCCAGTCTCGTCATTGCGGCCAGGGTCAGCGGCGAGCTCAAGGACCTGGCGTACCCGCTGGCCGACGGCGACGCGGTGCAGCCAGTGCGGATTGACTCGGCGGACGGCCTGGCGATCTTGCGGCATTCCACCGCGCACGTCATGGCCCAGGCGGTGCAGCAGCTGTACCCGGAGGCGAAGCTGGGGATCGGCCCGCCGGTCGAGAACGGCTTCTACTACGACTTCGATGTGGACCATCCGTTCGGCCCGGAAGATCTCAAGGCCATCGAGCAGCGGATGCGCCAGATCGTGAAGCAGGGCCAGCGGTTCGCGCGCCGCGTCGTCACCGAGGAAGGTGCACGGGCGGAACTGGCCGGCGAGCCCTACAAGCTCGAGCTTGTCGGGCTCAAGGGCGGCCCGGCTGACAATGCGGGGGGCTCCGGGCCATCGGGGTCCGGGGTGTCCCCGGGGAGCGCTGTGGCCCGCTTGGCCAGCACCGACGAGTCCGTCGAGGTCGGCGGCGCCGAGCTGACCATCTACGACAACCTCGACCCCGGCACTGGCGAGGTGCGCTGGAAGGACCTCTGCCGCGGCCCGCACCTGCCCACGACCCGGCAGATACCGGCGTTCAAGCTGATGCGGACCGGCGGCGCGTACTGGCGGGGGAGCGAGCAGAACCCGCAGCTGCAGCGGATCTACGGCACCGCCTGGCCGTCCCGCCGCGCGCAGGACGAGTACCTGGCGATGCTCGCCGAGGCCGAGAAGCGCGACCACCGCAGGCTCGGCGCCGAGCTCGACCTGTTCTCGTTCCCGGCCGAGATCGGCAGCGGGCTCGCGGTCTTCCACCCCAAGGGCGGGATGATCAGGAAGACCATGGAGGACTACTCGCGCCAGCGGCACGCCGACGCCGGCTACGAGTTCGTGAACAGCCCGCACATCACCAAGTCGACCCTGTTCGAGACCTCCGGCCACCTGCACTGGTTCGCCGACGGGATGTTCCCGCCGATGGAGATGGAGGGCGCGAAGTACTACCTGAAGCCGATGAATTGCCCGTTCCACATCCTGATCTTCAACGCGCGCGGCCGGTCCTACCGGGAACTGCCGCTGCGGCTGTTCGAGTTCGGCACCGTCTACCGGTACGAGAAGTCCGGCGTGGTGCACGGCCTGACCAGGGTGCGCGGCCTCACCATGGACGACGCGCACATCTTCTGCGCCCGCGAGCAGGCCGGGGCGGAGATCAAGAGCCTGCTGTCGTTCGTGCTTGACCTGCTGGGCGACTACGGGCTGAGCGACTTCTACCTGGAGCTGTCCACCAGGGACGACGCCAAGGACAAGTTCGTCGGCACCGAGGAGGACTGGGCGCACGCGACCGAGGCGCTGCGGGAGGCGGCGGAGGAGTCGGGCCTCGATCTGGTCGCCGATCCCGGCGGCGCCGCGTTCTACGGGCCGAAGATCTCCGTGCAGGCCAGGGACGCGATCGGGCGCAGCTGGCAGCTGTCCACCATCCAGCTCGACTACAACCTGCCGAAGCGGTTCGGGATGGAGTACCAGGCAGCGGACGGCTCGCGGCAGCAGCCGATCATGATCCACCGTGCGCTGTTCGGGTCGGTGGAGCGGTTCCTCGGCGTCCTCGTCGAGCACTACGCGGGCGCGTTCCCGCCCTGGCTGGCACCGGTCCAGGCGGTCGGCATCCCGATCGCCGACGCGCACGTGCCGTACCTGGAAGATGTCATCGCCCGGCTGCGCGCCCGCGGGATCCGGGCCGAGGTCGACGCCGGCGACGACCGGATGCAGAAGAAGATCAGGAACGCGCAGCGGCAGAAGGTGCCGTACATGCTGCTGGCCGGGGACGACGACGTGGCCGCCGGCGCGGTGTCGTTCCGGTACCGCAGCGGCGAGCAGAAGAACGGGGTGCCCGTGGCCGATGCGATCGCCGAGATCGTCGCCGCGGTCGCGGGCCGGATTCAGGTCTGAGGCACCCATGGGCGGCCGCGGGCGGCCCTTATGCTGCATTCATGTTGCCGAGCGCCGCATCCGGTCAGCCAAGCCCGCCCGGCGAGGACGCCAGGCCCGGCGGGCCGGGACAGCAGGACGGGGTGGGCCAGCCGGATGGGTTCCAGCGGCTGTGGATGCCGCACCGGATGGCCTATATCAAGGGCGAGGGCAAGCCGGACGATGCGGGAGACGGCGGTGACTGCCCGTTCTGCCGGATACCGGGGCTGCCGGATGAGGACGGCCTGATCGTCGCGCGCGGCAGGCTGGTCTACGCCGTGCTCAACCTGTACCCGTACAACGGCGGGCACCTGCTGGTGTGCCCGTACCGGCACGTCGCCGACTACGCCAGCCTGAACGAGCCCGAGACCGCCGAGCTGGCCAGCGTCACCAAGCGCGCGATGACCGCGCTGCGCGCGGCCTCCGGCGCGCAGGGTTTCAACATCGGCATGAACCTGGGCGGCGTGGCCGGCGCCGGGATCGCGGCGCACCTGCACCAGCACGTGGTGCCGCGGTGGGGCGGCGACACCAATTTCATGCCGGTGATCGGGCAGACCAAGGTCCTGCCGCAGCTACTTGCCGACACCCGCAAGCTGATCGCCGAGGCGTGGCCGCCCGGCTGACGCCTGGCCGCCTGGCCGCCCGGCTGACCCGCTGCCGGCTGACGCGGCCGGCGGAGGCGGCCGGCCGCCTCCGCCGGCCACCGGGATGACGCGCCGTCGGCTGACGCGGCCGGCCGCGTCAGGCGGCCACCTGGATCAGCCGGGCTTCGAGGCCTCGGCGACCTTGTCGGCGAGATGCGAGGGCAGCGGCTCATGGCGCAGGTATGACCGGGTGAAGGATCCGGTCCCGTGCGACATCGACCGCAGGTCAATGGCGTAACGGGTGATCTCAAGTTCCGGTATCTCGGCCTTGACCAGCGTCCGGCCGCCGGGTACGGGCTCGGTGCCGAGCACCCGGCCGCGCCGCGACGACAGGTCCGACATGACCGCGCCGACGTAGTCGTCGGCCACCAGCACCGACACCTCGTCGACCGGCTCGAGCAGGAGCACCTGCGCCTTGTCGGCCGCGTCCCGCAGCGCCGCCCGGCCTGCCTTCTGGAACGCCATGTCGGAGGAGTCCACCGAGTGCGCCTTGCCGTCGAACAGGGTGACCCTGATGTCCACCATCGGGTAGCCCGCCAGCACGCCGGCCTCCATCTGGGCGCGGACGCCCTTCTCGACCGACGGGATGAACTGCCGCGGCACCACGCCGCCGACGACCTTGTCGATGAACTCGAGCCCGGAGCCGGACGGCCGCGGCTCCACCTCGATGTGGGCGATGCCGAACTCGCCGTGCCCGCCGGTCTGCTTGACGTTCCGGCCCAGGCCGCGGGCCTTGCTGGCCACGGTCTCCCGCAGCGGCACGCGCAGCGGCACGGTCTCGACCGCCACGCCGTACCTGGTGGACAGCCGGTCAAGCAGCAGGTCCGCGTGCGCCTCGCCCATGCACCACAAGACCAGCTGGCGGGTCTCCGCGTTGTTCTCCAGGCGCAGCGTCGGGTCCTCGGCGACAAGCCGGGCGATCGCCTGCGACATCTTGTCCTCGTCGGCCTTGGACTTCGCCGTGATCGCGACCGGCAGCAGCGGCTCGGGCATGGCCCACGGCTCCATCAGCAGCGGCCGGTCCTTGTCCGACAGGGAGTCGCCGGTCTCGGCGGTGGTGAGCTTGGCGACGGCGCAGATATCCCCGGCGGCGCACAGGGCGACCGCGCGCTGCTGCTTGCCGAGCGGCGAGGTGAGCGCGCCGACCCGCTCGTCCTGGTCGTGATCGGCCCGGCCGCTGCCGGCCCGGCCGTGGCCGGACACATGCACGGTCGCATCGGGCCGCAGGGTGCCGGAGAACACCCGGACCAGGCTGATCCGGCCGACGTAGGAGTCCGCGGCCGTCTTGATCACCTCGGCCAGCAGCGGGCCCTGCGGATCGCAGGACAGGCTGCTCACCGTCTTGCCGTCCAGCGCTGTCACCATCGGCAGCGGGTGCTCTTGCGGGGCGGGGAACGCCTCGGTCATCACCTCGAGCAGCTCGGCAAGGCCGATGCCGTGCGGGGCGGCGGCCGCGAGCACCGGGTAGAAGCTGCCGCGGGCGACCGCCTTCTCCAGGTCCTCGATCAGCACCTTGACGTCGATGTGCTCGTCGGCCAGGTAGCGATCCATCAGCGACTCGTCTTCGCTCTCCTGGATGATCGACTCGATCAGCGCGCTGCGTGACTCGGCCATCCGGCCGGCGTCCCCTGGATCGGGGTCGCTGTCCGCGCGGGTGCCGGATGAGTAGTCATAGAACCGCTCAGACAGCAGGCCGATCAGGCCCTTGACGGCGCCCTGGTCGCTGGTCACCGGCAGGTACAGGGGCGCGACCGAGTCGCCGAATGCCTCGCGGCAGGCGGCGAGCGCCTCGTCGAAGTTGCCGCGCTGATGGTCGATCTTGGTGATCACTACGGCGCGCGGGGTGCCGACCGCGGCGCATTCCTCCCAGAGCATCCTGGTCAGGCCGTCGATGCCGTCCGCTGCGGAGACGGTGAACAGTGCGGCATCGGCGGCCCGCAGGCCGGCCCGCAGGTCGCCGGTGAAGTCGGCGTAACCCGGCGTGTCGAGCAGGTTGACCTTGACGCCGCCATGCAGGACCGGCGCCAGGGTGAGGTTGACCGACCGCTGCTGCCTGACCTCGACCTCGTCGAAGTCGCTCACCGTGGTGCCGTCCTCGACCCGGCCGGCCCGCTGGATCGCGCCGGTATGCACCAGCAGCGCCTCAACGAGCGTCGTCTTCCCTGCCCCCGAGTGGCCGACCAGCACGACATTGCGCACGCTGTCGGCCTGGCCGGCCGCGGGCGCTCTGCCCGCGGCTCCCGAGCTGCCTGTCTTATCGGCCATCGCCGCCGCCTCCTGTTACATCCGCCAGTTACATCCGCCGTTAGGTCCGCGCGGCCGCCTCCGCGACGGCCGTCACCTTGCCTGCATAACGAGCCTTCGCCGGCGCCTGCCCGACTGGCCTGCACCGGCGCCTGCACGACCAGCCTTTACCTCCCGGCCACCGGATCACAAGCCCCCGGCCACAATCGCCCGGCCTACCCGCCAGTAAGATCCGCCCCGCCCGCTCGCCAGCGAAGCCGCGGCCAGCTCGCCAGTAGGATCGGGGCGCATGCTGAACGTGCTGCGACCAGCCATCGCCCGCCTGCTGACGCCGGCCGGGCGGGCGCTTGCGCGCACGCCGGTGACCCCGAACGCGCTGACCGTGGTGGGCGCCGTCGGGGTCAGCGCGGGCGCGCTGACGCTTTTCCCGACCGGCCACCTGTTCGCCGGGACGATGGTCTGCACCTTCTTCGTCTTCGCCGACATGCTGGACGGGACGCTGGCCAGGATCAAGGGCACGACCGGCGCATGGGGCGCGTTCCTTGACTCCACCCTGGACCGGGTCGCCGACGCGTCGATCTTCGCCGGGCTCGCCGCCTGGGCCGTGCTGGGCGGGCACAGCAGGCTGCTCGCCGGGCTGGCCCTGTTCTGCCTGGTGACCGGCGCGCTCGTGTCCTACGCCAAGGCGCGCGCTGAGGGACTGGGCGTCCGCTGCGACGTGGGCATCGCCGAGCGGTCGGAGCGGCTGGTGATCGCGCTCGCGTCGGCCGGCCTGACCGGGCTTGGCGTGCCGTACGTGCTTCCGGTGGGACTCTGGGTGCTTGCGTTCCTGAGCGCTGTCACACTAGCGCAGCGGGTGCTCGCTGTCCGCCATGCGACAGTCCTCGGAGGTAATGGATGCCCGGAATCAAAGACCGGCTGATCGACGCCGGCTACGGCCTCGGCTGGTCCGTCGTGTGCCGCATGCCCGAGTCCTGGGCCCGGTGGGTATTCATGACCGCGGCGGACATCGCGTGGCGCCGGCAGGGCCCGCGGGTGCAGGTGCTGGAGGCCAACCTGCGCCGGGTGACCGGCCCGGCGGCGACCGGCGGCGAGCTGCGCGCGCTATCCAGGGACTCGATGCGCTCGTACGGGCGCTACTGGCTGGAGGTGTTCCGGCTGCCGGTGATCCCCGCCGGGCGGCTGGTCGCCGGCATGCGCGACGAAGGGGATGTGCAGATCGCGTTCGATCACGTCGCGGCCGGGCGCGGGGTGGTGTTCGCGCTGCCGCACATGGGCAACTGGGACCAGGCCGGCGCGTGGATCATTGCCAGGGGCGCGGGCTCCTTCACGACGGTCGCCGAGCGGGTCAAGCCGGAGTCGGTCTACGAGCGCTTCGTCGGGTTCCGCGAGAGCCTCGGCATGGAGGTGCTGCCGGCCAGCGGAGGCAGCAGGCCGTTCGGCGTCCTGGCGCAGCGGCTGCGGGCGGGCCGGATCGTCTGCCTGCCGTGCGACCGGGATGTCACCGGCACCGGCATCGAGGTGGAGTTCTTCGGCGAGAAGGCGCGCATGATGGCCGGACCGGCGGCGCTCGCCGTGCAGACCGGGGCGGCGCTGATTCCGGTCACGCTCTGGTTCACCGACGACGGCTGGGGGGTGCGCTTTCACGACGAGATCCCGGTGCCCGCCGAGGGGGACAGGAAGCAGAAGGCCGCGGCCATGATGCAGCAGATCGCGCGCGCCTTCGAGGAGGGCATCACCGCGCACCCGGCGGACTGGCACATGCTGCAGCGGGTGTTCGCGGCTGATCTCGACCCGGACCGGCTGGCCGCCGCAGTGGCGGCCGCCGCTGGCACCGCCGGCCTCGCGGGCCCCGGCGGCGGCGGCGGCCCGGCCGGCCCCGCCAGCGCTGACCCCGGCAATGGCCGCCCCGGCGGCCCCGGCCCCGCCGCCGTCCAGGGGACGGACGCGGCCGGGTCAGCCGCCGAGGCAGGCCCATGAGAGTCGGCATCGTCTGCCCGTACACCTGGGACGTCCCCGGCGGGGTTCAGGAGCACGTCAGGGATCTTGCCGAGGCGCTGATCGATCTCGGCCACCAGGTGTCCGTCATCTCGCCGGCCGACGACGATGCCCCGCTGCCCGGCTATGTCGTGCCGGCCGGCCGGGCAGTCCCCGTTCCGTACAACGGGTCCGTCGCCAGGCTCGCGTTCGGCTTCCTGTCGGCCGGCCGGGTGCGCCGGTGGGTCAGGGACGGCGGGTTCGACGTCCTGCACGTGCACGAGCCGGTGGCGCCGAGCCTTTCGCTGCTGGCCTGCTGGGTTGCCTCCGGGCCGATCGTGGCGACCGTGCACACCGCGAATCCGCGCTCCCGCTTCATGCACGCCGCGCAGCCGATGCTGCAGTCCGCCCTGGAGAAGATCAGCGCCAGGATCGCGGTGTCCGAGGCAGCAAGGACCACGCTGGTCGAGCACCTGGGCGGGGATGCCGTGCTCATCCCGAACGGGGTCTCGGTGCGCAGGTACGAGAAAGCCGATCCGCTGCCCGGCTGGCCGGGGTCCGGCGGGGCGCTCGGCTTCCTGGGCCGGATGGACGAGCCGCGCAAGGGGCTGGCGGTACTGCTCGCGGCGTTCGAGATGCTCGGCGGCCAGCGGCCGGGCCTGCGGCTGCTGATCGCAGGCCCGGGGGATGCCGGGGAGGTCCTGGCCAGGGTGCCGGCCCCGCTGCGCGACCGGGTGATATTGCTCGGCCAGGTCAGCGAGGCGGACAAGGTCCGGGTCTACCACTCGGTCGACGTCTTCTGCGCCCCGAATACCGGCGGGGAGAGCTTCGGGATCGTGCTGGCCGAGGCGATGGCCGCAGGAGCGCCGATCGTGGCCAGCGACCTGGACGCGTTCCGGATGGTGCTGCGCGGCGGGCAGGCGGGCGAGCTTTTCGCCATCGGCGACCCGGCCGAGCTGGCGAGGACGGCCAGCCGCCTGCTCGACGACCCGGAGCGGCGGGCGGCCCTTTCCGTGGCGGCTGCCGCGGCGGTGCGCAGGTATGACTGGCCGGTGATCGCGCGCGACGTCGTGCAGGTCTACGAGACCGTGACGCTCGGCGGCACCGGCGTCGGGGTGGTGGCGTGATGGCCGGGGGCGGTGGCCTGATGACCAGCGTCATCCTCATCGTCGGCCTGGCGCTGCTGTCCGGCGTGTACATCTCCTGGCGGGCGGGCAGGCTCGACCGGCTGCACGCGCGGCTGGAGGCGGCCCGCGCCGCGCTCGACGCCGCGCTTGTCCGCCGCAGCTCGGTAGCGCTTGAGCTGGCCTCCTCCTGCCTGCTTGACCCGGCGACCAGCCTGCTGCTGGCCGGCGCGGCGCACGATGCGAGGACCGCAGACGAGTCCAGGGAGCTGCGGGAAAGCGACCTCACCCGCGCGTTGCGCGCCGCCTTCGGCCAGCCCGACTTCCTGGCCTCGCTGCACGGCAGGCACGGCGCTGAGGAACTGCTCGCTGAGGTCGAGGCCGCGTCCCACAAGGTGTTCCTGGCGCGCAAGTTCTACAACGACGCGGTCGCGGCGACCCGCTCGGCGCGCCGCCGCCGGCTCGTCCGGCTGCTCAGGCTGGCCGGCGGTGCCGCCCTGCCGGTCTTCTTCGAGATCGACGACTCGCTGGTCGCCGCCGGACCCGACGGCCAGGGCACGGACATGCCGCACCTGACCGGCTGACGGGCCTGGCCGGCTGACGGGCCTGGCCGGCTGACGGGCCTGGCCGGCTGACCGCACCTGGCCGGCTGACCGCACCTGGCCGGCTGACGGACCTGACTGGCTGACGGGCCTGACTGGCTGACGGGCCTGGCCGCCGGCC
>Ga0099828_10002884_pt1 | contig 11959 bp, 8 predicted proteins | sample CZO8metaG_2_FD_79338 | JGI IMG/M metagenome (GOLD analysis project Ga0099828, IMG submission 79338) | Vadose zone soil microbial communities from the Eel River Critical Zone Observatory, Northern California, USA - CZOApr15con2H1.8 metaG | ecosystem: Environmental > Terrestrial > Soil > Vadose...
AGGCGCACCAACCGCCGGTGCGCCTCGCCCGCGGAACGCGCCTCTAGGGGCAGTTCGCGATCAAGAATTGAGCCTCGCTGACCAGCTGGCTCGCGGTGGCCGCCGCAATATGGTTGCCGCTTTGCGCGTTCACCTCGTCGATGAAGGCCTGGTAGATATTGCCAGCCGTGCCGCACTGCCCGCTCGAGCGCGCGGCCTGCGCTTGACTCAGCTCCGCCAGCAGTGAGTTCGCCACCCCAACGTTGTCGATGGCGCCGCCCGCCAGGGCTGACCTGACGTCCGCCTTGATGCTGTCAGGCGTGATGGCGACACCTTCGAAGGCGATCGCCGCCAGGTTCGTGCCGGTCGATCCGCTCAGCGTGCCGCTACCGGTGGCGTCGTCGATGGCGGCGATGTGTGCGATGGGACCCAGAACGGGATCGTCAAAGACGTCCTGAACCGCATACACGGTGTGTGACGCGGAGTCGATGGTGATGCCGGGCTCGAGGAAGAAGCCAAAGTCGTAGTTGCCGAGCTGAGTCGCGGCGCCCGAAAGCGTGTCGACCTGCACGAAATGTGGTGGAAAGAATGAGATGCCGAAGAGCTTCTTGGACGAGGTGTCAAAAACCACTGAGCGGACGCCAGGACTGGTCGCAGACGAGTAGATCACGCTGTCGACAGCCTGGGTGTTGACGGTCACGAGCTGCGACGAGGGTGGAAAGCCGACGCTCTGCAAGGCCAGGTAGAGCAGGTGGGTCGAAGGATCGATCGCCAGGTTGGAGAAGCTGAACCCCACGAGGTCGGCCACATGGGTCAGCGTTCCCGTGGCGGGATCGATGGTCACGATCTGGTTCGGACAGCAGTCGCCGGTGAACCCAAAGAGCTTTCCCGACGAGGATTCAAACGTCAGGGCGGTGATCGGATGCGCGATCTGCACGGCGGTCACGGTGCTCGGAGACTGGGTCGTGACCGTCACCAGCTCGTTGGTCTGGGTAAATACGCCGTTCGAGAAGTCGAAGAAGTTGCGCCATAGGAAAAGACGGTGCGTCGAGGGGTCCGACGCCATGGAAAGGCCGAATCCTGGTGCTGGCTGCCCGGCGACGGTGAGGTCCGCGATCTGGCTCAAGGCGCCCGAACCTGGATCGACCTTCACGAGGGCCGCGTTCGAGCGGAGGGAGATCCCGAAAAGAGAGCCCGTGGTCGCTGCGTGCGTCGCCGCCGGTTGCGCGACGGCGCCGATCAAAGCGACGGACGAGGCAGCGAAGAGTCCAAGCAGACGGGCTGTGAGCTGCAAGCGCATGGCGACACCCCCTCCGATAGTCCGACAGCGTGCGCGGAAGCTTAGCGGTCTTTGGTTAACGGATCAACAGATGTCTTTCGCTACTCGTCGTAGCCCAGGTTTGGGCGCAGCCAGCGCTCGGCCTCCGCCGCCGTCATCCCCTTGCGGCGGGCGTAGTCCTCGACCTGGTCCCGGCCGATCTTCCCGACCATGAAGTAACGGGACTGCGGGTGCGCGAAGTAGAGGCCTGACACCGCCGCAGTCGGCAACATGGCGCCGGTCTCGGTCAGCTCCATCCCGATCGAGCGCGCGCCCAGCAGGTCGAAAAGGGTCTGCTTCTCGGTGTGGTCAGGGCACGCCGGGTACCCGAAGGCCGGCCGGATGCCGCGGTACTTCTCGGCGATCAGCTCCTCGTTGGACAGATTCGCGCCGGTCTCATACCAGGACCGTCGGACCACCTCGTGCAGGTACTCGGCGAACCCTTCGGCCAGCCGGTCGGCCAGCGCCTTGACCATGATGGCCCGGTAGTCGTCATGCTCGGCCTGGAAGCGCCCTGCGAGCTCGTCGACTCCCAGGCCGGCCGTGACTGCGAACGCGCCGATGTGATCCGCTTGCGGGGACACGAAATCCGCCAGCGACAGGTAGGGTTTGTCGTCGCCGTGGTCGACCTGCTGCCGCAGCATCGGGAAGCGGACCCCGTTGTCGAGCGCGACGTCGTCGCCGTCGGCCCGCGCCGGCCAGAAGCCGTACACGCCCCGCGCCCGCAGCCAGCCTTTGGCCTGGATCTCGTCCAGCAGCTCCTGCGCGTGCTCGAACAGCTCGCGCGCCGCCGCGCCGTGGGAAGGGCTCTGCAGGATGGCCGGATACTTGCCCTTCAGCTCCCAGGCGTGGAAGAAGAAGGTCCAGTCGATGTATCTGCGCAGGTCGGCGATGGACGGCTCGATCACCTTCTTGCCGACAAAGGGCGGCTTCGGCAGGTCATCGAACGGAAGGCGCATCCGCCTCGCCCGGGCGTCCCTGAGGCTCAACAGCGGCCGGCGCGCCGAGGAATGCTGGGCGCGCAGCTTCTCCTGCAGCGCGTAGTTCTCGCGCTCGAACCTGTCGCGGCGGCCGTCGTCGAGCAGGTCCGACACGACGCCGATGACACGTGAGGCGTCGAGGACGTGCACGGTCGTCCCGTCGTACGCCGGTGCGATGCGCACGGCGGTGTGCTGCTTGGAGGTGGTCGCGCCGCCGATCAACAGCGGAATGCGGAAGTCTCGCCGCGTCATCTCCTTCGCCACGACCACCATCTCGTCGAGCGACGGTGTGATCAGCCCGGAAAGCCCGACCACGTCTGCGCCCAGCTCGACGGCGACGTCGAGGATCTTGTCTGCCGGCACCATCACGCCGAGGTCGTGGACCTCGTAGTTGTTGCAGGCCAGGACGACGCCAACGATGTTCTTCCCGATGTCGTGCACGTCGCCCTTGACCGTCGCCAGCACGAGCTTGCCCCGCATGCGGTGGTCGCCGGCCGCTTCCTTCTCGGCCTGCATGAAAGGCTCGAGGTAGGCAACTGCCTTCTTCATCGCGCGGGCGCTCTTGACGACCTGCGGCAGGAACATCTTGCCCGCGCCGAACAGGTCACCGACGACCTGCATGCCGTCCATCAGCGGGCCTTCGATCACGAGCAGCGGCTTGCCGTACTTGACCCGCGCCTCTTCCGCGTCCTCTTCTATGTACGCGACCTCGCCGTGCAGCACGGCGTGCTTGAGGCGATCCTCCACCGAGCCCTCGCGCCAGCTGAGGTCCACCTCCCGTTTCGATCCGGCGCCCGAGACCGATTTCGCAAAGTCCACCAGCCGCTCTGTAGCGTCGGGACGCCGGTCGAAGATGACGTCCTCGACCATCTCGAGCAGGTCCTTGGGGATGTCCTCATAGACGACGAGCTGGCCTGCGTTGACGATGCCCATGTCGAGCCCGGCGCGGATGGCGTGAAAGAGGAACGCGGAATGGATCGCCTCGCGGACGCGGTCGTTGCCGCGGAACGAGAAGGAGAGGTTCGATATGCCGCCTGACACGTGCGTGCCGGGGCAGAGCTGTTTGATCTGCCTGGTCGCCTCGATGAAGGCTTTGGCGTAGGGCGAGTGCTCCTCGATACCGGTCGCGATGGGAAGGATGTTGGGATCGAAGATGATGTCCTCGGGCGGAAACCCCGCTTCCTCGACCAGCAGCTTGTAGGCGCGCGTGCAGATGGCCACCTTGCGCTCGACGGTGTCGGCCTGGCCCATCTCGTCGAAAGCCATGACCACCACCGCGGCGCCGTACTCGCGCACCTTCCTGGCCTGCTCGAGGAAGGGCCCCTCGCCTCCCTTGAGGCTGATCGAGTTGCATACACCTTTGCCCTGCAGGCATTTGAGGCCCGCCTCGAGGACCGACCACTTCGAACTGTCGACCATGATGGGAAGCCGGGCGATCTCAGGCTCCGTGGCGATCAGGTTGAGGAAGCGGACCATTGCAGCCTCGGAGTCGAGCAGGTCCGCGTCCATGTTCACGTCGATCAGGTTTGCGCCGCCACGCACCTGGTCGAGCGCGACCTGCACTGCACCCGCGAAGTCGTCTGACTCGATGAGACGGCGGAAGCGAATCGAGCCAGTTACATTGGTGCGCTCGCCGATCACGACAAACCCCGAGTCGGGACCGATCTCGAACGGCTCGAGCCCGCTGAACCGAGGCCGTGGATCACGCCTGGGCATCGGGCGCGCCGGAACGTCCCGCACCGCTTCGCGGATCTGGCGGATGTGCTCCGGCCCGGTGCCGCAGCACCCGCCCGCCGCGTTCAGGTAGCCGGCCTCGGCAAACTCTTTCAGCAGGTGGCTCGTCATCGGGGGCTGCTCGTCGTAGCCGCCGAACGCGTTGGGCAGCCCTGCGTTGGGGTAGCAGGTGACGTAAACCGGCGCCACGCGCGCCATGGCCGCGATGTACGGCCGCATCTCGGTCGCGCCGAGCGAGCAGTTGATGCCCGCGGCGAAAGGCTGCGCATGCTCGACCGACGTCCAGAAGGCTTCCACGGTCTGCCCGGACAGGTTGCGGCCGCTGCGGTCGACGATCGTCACCGAGACGAACAGAGGCATCTCCGGCGCGACATCTTTCACTGCGGCGATGGCTGCCTTGCCGTTGAGCGTGTCGAACACGGTCTCGATGAGCAGGATGTCGACGCCACCCTCTCTCAGCGCCCGCGCCGCCTCTGCGTAACCGTCGCGCAGCTGGTCAAAGGTCACGTCGCGATAGGACGGGTCCTCGACGCGAGGCGACAGCGACAGCGTGACGTTGGTCGGCCCGAGGGATCCGGCGACGAATCGGTCCTCGAACCTGTCCGCGGCCTGGCGGGCCAGGCGCGCCCCGGCCAGGTTCATCTCGTAGACGTAGTCCTCGAGGCCGTAGTCCGCCTGGGACACGCGGGTCGCGGTGAAGGTGTTGGTCGTGATGATGTCCGCGCCCGCTTCCAGGTACGCGCGGTGGACCTCGGTCACGACCTCCGGCTGGGTGAGGCAGAGCACGTCGGCGTCGTTGCGCAGCAGCTTTGGGTGGTTGCGGAAACGCTCGCCGCGGAAGCCCTCCTCGCTGAGGCCCTTGCGCTGGAGCAGCACGCCGATCGATCCGTCCAGGATCACGATCCGCTGCTGGAACAGCCGGTCGAGGCGTTCGCGCACTGAGGTTGCCGTTGCCATGGCCAATAAGAGTACGGGTCAGCCCCTCCGGCCCTTCGGGCCACCTCCCCATGAATGGGGAGGAGACTTTTTGTCAGTCTCCGACCGGGCTCCAGACCTGGAACCGGCCATCGTCGAAGAGCAGCCGCCGGCTGCTGTCGGGCAGGGCGTCGGCCGCCGCCTGGCGCTTGGCCCGGCTCGTGTTGTTTCCCAGGTAGTAGTTCTGGTCGATGACGACGTATGAGCTCGCGTCCAGCATGTCGGGGAAGTCGTTGATGGTATGCCGGTTGGCCAGCCAGATGTCCAGCCCGGCGTCGGCGTTGACGGGCGCATCGGCCGGAATCACAGACGCCGCGTTCTGCAGCTGGGCGACCGCGTTGGGCCTGGAGTACACGTCGTTCCACGCCAGCAGCGCGGGCGGGAGTCCGCCTGTGCCCCAGCCGAGGATCAGCGGAGGCAGCGCGACGACAAGGGCCACCGCGGGCTTGATCGACATCCTTTCCAGGAATCGCCGCGCCCCGATGCCGCCCGCGACGATCAGGGGGAACATCAGAAGCAGGACGTAGTGCAGGTTGAGGATGTTCTGGGGGATGTGTTCGCTCAGCACGTTGGCCAGGTACGGCGGAATCACGAGCAGCAACCAGCGCGGCGCGAGGAGCGGCAGGGCAAACATCGAGGCGATGATCGCCAGGACGATGAGCAGCGCCTCCGGGCGGACAAGCGCCTCCAGGACGGCCAGAGTCGAGACCGGCACGTTGGGGTCGAGGTGGATCAGCCAGCGGTAATAGACAAAGTCCGTGTACCCGTTGGGGGCGCGCAGGTGCTGCTGCACGATCCCGGTGCCGATGAGAAACCACGCGACTGCGAGATAGAGGATGAAGCGCCAGTGCTTCTTGACTTCGGGGGCGCCGTACCGCGACATGAGGAGTGCCAGCACGCCCACTGTGTAGACCTGGTCCTCCTTGCACGTCAGGTCGAGCAGGCAGAACGACCACATCAGCACGCGCTTTCCGCGCAAGCCGGCCCATCCCGCAAGCAGGGCGAACGCGAGCGCCATGTTTTCCGGGTGGAAGAAATCGCGCGCCCCCTCCTGGATCGCGGCCCAGAAGGGGATGGGCGCGGAAAGCGCGACCGCGAGCCACGGCGACTCGGTCCTTTCCGCCGGGAGGATGGCTCGGAAGAAGAGGTATGCGGCCGGCCCGGCGGCAGCCAGCCCCGCCGACGAGAAGATGAGGAGCACCGTCGGGCTCGGCCAGTACTTCTCGATCGCCGCGATCACGACGAAGATCGGTTCGAAGTGGATGCCCAGGAAGTTGGCGCGGGCGAAGCTCGAGTAGAACCAGTCACCCTGGGTGATTCCCCAGATGACCTGCTGGTCGTACGCCAGGTCCCAGGCGTCACTCGTCATCCCGTACATGCGCTGCAGCTCGCTGCGGAGGGTCCAGGTGAACGCAATCGCGGCGGCAAAGAGCGGTATCGCGGGATAGACCCACCAGGCCTGGGCGTTCACCTTTTCCCGCTGCGCGCCGGCAATTTGAAGCGCGTCTACGGACATCGCAGGCGGAGCTTAGCAAGGGATAATCCGGGGCATGGCCCGCCAGACGGCCACGGAAACTCCGCAGATTTCGGTGATCGTCCTCGTATACAACGAGGTCGACAGCGCCGAGCCGCTCCATCGCGAGCTGTTGGGCGTGCTCGACGCGTTGGGACGATCGTTCGAGGTCCTCTACATCGACGACGGCAGCCGCGACGGCAGCGCGGAACGCCTGGGCCAGTTCGCTGCGCGTGACCCTCGCGTACGCGTCGTCAGCTTTCGCCGCAACTTCGGCCAGACCGCCGCTGTCCAGGCGGGGATCGACAACAGCCGGGGCGAGGTTCTCGTCTTCCTGGACGGTGACATGCAGAACGACCCTCACGACATCCCGCGCCTGCTCGAGAAGATCGACGAGGGCTACGACGTCGTAAGCGGTTGGAGGCGTGACCGCCACGACGATGTGTCGCGCGTACTGCCTTCGAAGATCGCGAACTGGATGATCGCCCGACTCACGGGCGTGCAGCTGAGCGACTTCGGGTGCACGCTGAAGGCCTATCGGCGAGAGGTGATCGAGGACGTGAAGCTGTATGGAGAGATGCACCGCTTCATCCCTGTGTTTGCGGCGATGGTCGGGGCGCGGATCACCGAGCTGCCCGTCAATCACCGCCCTCGCACCTACGGGAAGTCGAAATACTCGCTCTCGCGCACTTCGAGGGTGATGCTCGACCTCATCACCGTGAAGCTGCTGGGCAGCTACTCGACCAAGCCGATGTACTTCTTCGGGTTTGCCGGGTTCGGTCTGTGGGCGCTCGCGCTGCTGCTGGCCGTCCTCGTCATCGTCCAGAAGCTGCTGCCACCGTACCCGTACGCGCACAACAACCCACTGCTATTGCTTTCCGTCGTGCTGGTCATCATCGGCGTGCAGTTCATCCTCATGGGGCTGGTGGCGGAGCTGGTGATCCGCACCTATCACGAATCGCAGTCCAAGCCCACGTACGTGGTGCGCGAGGTCATCGAGAGGATTCCCCACAAGCAGCCGGCGACGAACGGGAGACCCGCCGTCCGAGCCCGTTAAATGTGCGGGATCTGCGGCGTGGCCGGCGGCGAGCCGGCGCGTGGCCGCGAACTCGTCCAGCGGATGTGCAGTTCAATGCTTCACCGCGGGCCCGACGACGAGGGGATCGTCCGGGCCGGCGACGTAACGCTCGGCATGCGACGGCTGTCGATCATCGACCTGGCGGGCGGCCATCAGCCGATGCACAACGAGGATTCGACGGTGTGGGTGGTGCAGAACGGCGAGATCTTCAACTATCTCGAGCTGCGCGAGCAACTCGTCGCCGCCGGACATGCCTTCGTCACGCAGTCGGACACCGAGGTGCTCGTCCACGGCTATGAGCAGTGGGGCGAGCAGATGGTCGAGCGGCTGAACGGGCAGTTCGCGTTCTGCATTGTCGACAAGCGCTCGGGCCTTGTGTTTCTCGCGCGCGACCGAATGGGCATCAAGCCGCTGCACTACGCGATCGATGGCGACCGGCTGGTGTTCGCGTCGGAGCTCAAGGCGCTGCTCCAGGATCCGCCGCTGCGCCGCGGCGTCGACCCGGTGGCGCTCGACGAGTACCTCGCGTACGAGTTCGTGCCGTCGCCGCGCAGCATCGTCCGAGGCATCAGCAAGCTGCGGCCCGGACACACGCTCACCTGGTCGGCCGCCGAGCGCCGGCCGCGGCTGCGGCGTTACTGGGCGCCGCAGCTGAACATCGACGGAGGCCGGCCGCGGCGCGACCTCGAAGAAGAGTGCAGCGAGCTGCGCGCGGTGCTTCGCGAGTCGGTGCGCAAAGAGCTCATCAGCGATGTCCCGCTCGGCGTGTTCCTCTCCGGCGGCATCGACTCGAGCGCGGTGACCGCGATGATGGCCGAGCTGGGCGGCGATGTGAAGAGCTTCTCGGTCGGGTTTGCCGAGCGGTCGTTCGACGAGGCGGCCCACGCGCGAGAGGTGGCCCGCCACCTCGGCACCGACCACCACGAGATGACGCTCGAGCCAAGCATGCTGCTGGGCCTGGTTCCCCGGCTGCCGGTGCTGCTTGACGAGCCGTTGGGTGACGCGTCGATCATCCCGACCTACCTTCTGTCGGCGTTCACGCGGCAGCACGTGAAGGTGGTGCTGGGAGGCGATGGCGGGGACGAGCTGTTGGCGGGCTACCCGACGATGCAGGCGCACCGCCTGGCCGGTTACTACCTGCGCGCGCCGCGCGCCGTGCGGCGGGGTCTCGTGGAGCCGATGGTCAGGCGCCTGCCGGTCTCGCGCGGCAACCTCAGCTTCGACTACCGCGCCAAGCGATTCGTCAGCGGCGCCGCGCATCCGGTCGCCGAGCGGCACCGGCGGTGGATGGGGTCGTTCACCGCGGAGGAGCGCGCGGCTGTCTTGTCCATGGAGGTGCGCGGTTCGCTGGATGCGATAAATGGCGATTCGCTGTCCGACGAGTCTGGCTCGATCGATCCGCTGAACCAGGTCCTGCTGATGGACATGCAGGGGTATCTCGAGAACGACATCCTGGTCAAGCTCGACCGGGCCTCGATGATGGCGTCACTCGAAGGTCGGGTGCCGCTGCTCAACAACGATTTCGTCGCTTACGCCACCGGCCTGCCGCTGGACCTGAAGCTGCGCGGGCTGCGCTCAAAGTTCCTTTTGAAGCGTGCCCTTCGCGGATTGCTGCCGGAGCGGATCCTCCATCGACCCAAGAAAGGTTTTGGCATCCCGGTCGCGGAGTGGTTCCGCGGCCCGCTGAGGGAGCAGATGCTGTCGGTGCTCTCGCCGGAGCGCATCGGGCGGGAGGGGTTCTTCGATGCCCGGGCTGTCGGCGGGTTGATCGAGGAGCACCTGGCGGGGCGGCGCGACAACCGCAAGCAGCTGTGGACTCTCTTCGCGTTCGAGCTGTGGCACGAGGGGTACGACTCGCTTCGTTAGTACTGGGAAAAGAGGGTCTGGGAGGAGGGTGTAGGTGCGGGGTCTTGGTGGCTGTAAGTCGGCTCAGGGAATACATTTTGCGTTAACGAGCTATTGACAAACAAACCTATGTTTGGTAGACTTCGGGCATGTCAGATGAGCTCGGAAAGCTGGAGTCTGCGGTCAGTGATTTCCAACTCGCAGCAGATTGTGAGGAGATTGATCCCAAGCGCCTGAGTTCAGTTGTGGATCGGCTGCAGGGCGAACTCTGCAAGGTCCTCGAGCGCGCCCGGAGGCGTGGCGATCACCAGCTGGCCAGGCTCACGCCGGCCTCCTGGGTGGCCAGGACCTGCGGGCTCTCGCGCAGATCCGCCGGGGACCGCTTATGTGTTGGTCGCCAGCTCGAGTCGCTGCCGCAGGTAGGTGATGCGCTGGCCAGAGGCGACATCGGCTACCAGTCGGCATCCGTCATCGCTCACCTGAGCGAGGAACTGGGCGAGAAGTTCGATGCCGAGCGCGAAGGGGAGATGCTCGCCTACGCGCAAATCTTCTCGGTAGAGCATCTACGCCTCTGCTGCCGCCATGCACTGCATGTCGCGGATCCCGAGCGCTTCGACAAAGACTGCGAAGAAGACTTCGAGCGGCGCTGGCTCGAGGTCAGCCCGATGCTGGACGGCATGCACAGTGTTGACGGCATCCTCGACCCGGTCACCGGGTCTGCCTTTCGAGCCGCCCTGGACTCGCTGGCGGAGTGGCGCGGTCCGGAGGACAACCGAAATCACGGCCAGCGAATGGCCGATGCGCTGGGCGAACTGCTGAAGCGTCACCTGGATGAGGGCAGGCTGTCCGGCCGCATATCACGGTGACCACCACGCTGGAAGGCCTGAAGGGCGAGATGGGCACGCCTGCGGCAGAGCTGCAGGGCGGAATCCCGATCTCGAGCAAGACGGTGCGGCGGCTGGCCTGCGATGGAGCGCTGTCTCGGGTCCTCAAGGCCGACTCGGTGGTGGTCGACGTTGGCCGGGCGACGCGGGCTGTTTCGCCGGCCCAGTGGCGGGCGCTCAAAGCCAGGCACCACCGTTGCGCCTTTCCCGGTTGCGACCGGCCGATCGGCTGGACGAATCCGCACCACGTCGATTTCTGGGCGCGGGGTGGGCCGAGCGACCTGTCCAACCTGCTTCCCCTGTGTCACTTCCATCACCGGCTGGTTCATGAAGGCGAATGGCAGGTGATCAGGGTCGACGACGAGTATCGATTCATCCCGCCGGAAAGGCTGCGGGCGATCTTCCCTCGCGGGCCCGATCTCACCTGGGCGGCCTGACCCTGGATTAATAAACCGACTGTCGGTCTGTTATACTCCCGGGCGTGGCTCGGACGCTCAACCCCGCGGTACACACGGTTCGCAAGGACGCCTTCGTCGACGCTGCCCAGCGCCTGATGCAGACCAAGGGCTACGAGCAGATGAGCATCCAGGACGTGCTCGACGAGCTCGGTTCCTCGCGCGGGGCCTTCTATCACTACTTCGATTCCAAGCAGGCGCTGCTCGAGGCTGTGATCGACCGGATGGTCGACGCCGGGCTGGGCGCGGTGGCGCCGGTCGTGGACGACCCCAGCCTGCCGGCAGTCACGAAGCTTGCCCGCGTCTTCAGCGGGATCGGCCGGTGGAAGACGGAGAGAAAGGTGCTCGTCCTGTCGCTCATCGAGGTCTGGCTATCGGACCACAACGCGATCGTGCGCGAGAAGCTCCGCCGGACCACGGTGGAGCGCATGGTTCCGCTCCTTTCGCGCATCGTCAAGCAGGGCGTCGACGAGGGGACCTTCGCCGTGTCCTCACCCGCGGAGACCGCCCGTGTCCTCGTGATGCTTCTTCAGGGCTTTCAGGACGGAGCGACCGAGCTCTTTGTGGCTCGGCAGAAAAGGCTGATCAGCTATGAGGACGTCGAGCGAACGATGGCGACTTACGCCGAGGCGTTCGACAGGATCCTTGGCGTTCCGGTGGGAAGGATCATCTTCGGCGACGAAGCGATCCTCCACGAGTGGTTCGGGTAAGGAGGCGACATGTCATCCATCATCGAAGTTACAAACCTCACGAAGAGTTACGGCGGCAAGCGAGGCATCGATGACGTCTCCTTCGAGGTCGCCGAGGGTGAGGTGTTCGGTTTTCTCGGCCCCAACGGGGCAGGCAAGACCACCACGATTCGCACCCTCATGGCGCTGCTCCGGGCTGACAGCGGCAGCGCGCGAATCGCCGGCCTGGATGTGTGGGACAAGTCCGTCGAGATCAAGCGGCTGATCGGTTACGTGCCAGGCGAACCGTCGCTGGACAACAACCTGACCGGCGGTCAGATCCTCGAGTACTTCGCGCACCTGCGCGGAGGCGTCGACCAGGCGTACCTGAAAACGCTGGTCGAGCGATTCGACCTCGACACGAGCCGCAAGTTTCGCCAGTACTCGACCGGCAACAAGCGCAAGGTCGTGCTGATCCAGGCCTTCATGCATCGCCCGCGGCTGCTCATCCTCGACGAGCCCACGAGCGG